>SDBT01001085.1_pt1 | contig 46609 bp, 40 predicted proteins | sample 2277101 | NCBI WGS metagenome assembly SDBT01 (sample SAMN10404973, study PRJNA504765) | marine sediment metagenome | isolation source: marine sediment core GS10_PC15, 103 cmbsf | place: Arctic Ocean: Southern Knipovich Ridge | collected 2010 | reverse complement strand
TATCCCTCTTTGCCGGGAACCATTCGAAAATGGTTAAGACGGTAATAACGCCTTATTCGTTATCTATAACCGAACCTCCCATTTCTCAGTATCAAATGCAATAAACTCCTTTATTGCATGCCAATCGTCATCCATGAGCATAAAGTACCCGAAGTTCTCATACTTATAGACAGCGGGGTCCTCTTCAGGATTGTATTTAATTTTCGGTTCAGTAGAGTATAAGAGCTGCCCCAGATACAAGCCGTCTGCTATGCGAACCAATTCGTCAATACAGAGGTTGTCCGGAGGCATTGTGTGAAATTCAGGCCACCGATAGTTAAACTGAAGGACCTCTTTACCGTTACATGCAGGATTGATAGATTTCTCGTTTTCAGCAATGAAGAAGAACGATTTTACAAATATATCTTCGTTCTTTTCGCTATCGTTCGGATATTCGACCGGCATACCTATTTTATTTAGCTGTTCTATGAAAGCTGTAGCTGCCAGACTAAGATCGAGATCTCTTCTGTAAGTATTTGTACCCAGGATAATCGGATCGGCATCCTTATAGTAATCTGCATCGCGGCCAATATATTTTCTTATTCCTTCCAACGAAGTGTTAGTAAAAGTTTTGCCTGTCCACGGAGAGAAAGGCCTTATAGCGGGCCACAATTCATTCAGAATATTCTTGTCCAGCTTCTTTAATAATCCGCTACTCTTGAAAGCCACAACTCCACCATGGAGGAAACCTTGGATGCCATCAGGCTTTTGTCCGCAAATAAAGAGTTTGTGCATTTCCTTAAAATACTTCTCCTTCGACTCATCTTCTTCCTTAACACCGCGTGAAAGGTCCTGGAGGTAGTGGAGAATAGTCTCACACTCTCCTAAGCGATCTTGCATCGCCTTGCTTTCGGGCGAGTCTGTCAGACGAAGGGTAGTAAACTTTTCGGGCAGGTTGTTCGCCATTTTGTAAGTCAGATGGGGAAAAAGCATATTTTTCTCGTGTTGCCAAGAATCTTTCATAAGAAGGAAATATCCGAAGCTGCGATATTTATAGTCTTTTTTTCGAATTGTTGGATCAAAGTCTTTTGTGATATGCTTAAGCGAGGTGGCATAGTATAATTTACCTAAATAGAGCCCTTCAGCTATCTCTACTATCTCATCGATCAAGAGGCTGTTCGGAAACCTATTCCCCAAGCTTTTCCAACGATAGTTGAGCGCTATCACCTCTTTTCCTGGATGCTCAGGGCCAACAGAGTTCTGTTTTTGGGCTATAAAGAGTCCGCCTTTAGCGTAAATCCAGGAACGCCTTTTTCGCTCTGGCTCAGGCACGCTCTCCATATCCATAATTCCGGATAGGACTTGCCCGGCGATATTATTCAGAAAACCTTTGTTATCTTTTCTAAACGAGTTTATTCCCAGGTATGATGTCTCCTCTCCGGGATCAAAACCATTGCTCAATTTGTTTAACTTGGCCTTATCGAGTTCCCTAAAGTTCTTTCCAGCCCAAGGCGAGGTTTTTGAGAGGAGCCTGCCGTAGAGAATCTGCAAGGGATCGATCTCTTCGCTTATATTTAGACTTTTGCAGATCTCGCTGAAGACACTTTGGCTATCTATCCCTGTCTTGAGACTTATGGTAACTCCGTGGTAATAGCCGTCGAGGGACTCCGGGGTCCTACCGCAGAGAAAAAGCCTGTCCAGCTTCTGGTCGATATTGCCGCGTGAAGTCTCCTTGTTGAGGATGTCTGCATAGTGTTTCATCAACTTCAAGGGGGTATCCATGCCCTTGAGGTCCTCCTCCATCATCTCCCTGAAGAAGGGATCATCTCGGTTACAGTCATCTGTTAGAGTAAAGGGACGGGAGAGTTTAACAGGGGTAAAAGCCCCTCTGGACTTTTTTGGCTCTTTACGTGATCTAAAGAAAGATGAAAAAAAGGATTTTACTCTGCCGAATATGCTTCTCTTCATAGCAACCTCCAGAAAATGGATTCATTTTTTGTATGAAAAAGAGAAAATCTCTTTCTCTTTACCTACAAATAGAGAGAATGCTATTATTCAATTCTTCCCTTCTATCAAAACGTTATACTACGTCCATCCTTCGCAGATAAATCTCAAGAAATTCAGAGTCAAGACCTTTCACTAATCCTTTTACGCATGTTATCCTTCCGGATTTTTACTTCTCGATAGACAACGGCATTAAAGCTTTTCCATGGATCATTTGCCATATCAACAAGCCCTTTGATGTGTGTGTGCAATGGATTAGGCTCCTCGCTCGGGTGAGTGGCATCTTTCACATTGACCGAGTAATCTCCTTGGTGCTTGACATCGTTGTACATTCTTAGCGCTACCGTATTCAGTTTCTCATCAACGAGTATCACGGAACCGCCGCGGAGAGGCTGAGGTTTTTCTGACTCTACGACCCAACCACCGCTATTAAAGGCATTCACGCAATGCGGGTAGCCGCTGAAGCCCACATCATCAATGTCCTCCTCGTATGGTTTATGAGTATGGCCAAGCACAAAAGTGACGTCGCCGGGCATTTTATCATTGCACTCCTTAAGTAACTGCTTCCTGAGAGGACCAATCAAATAGTTATTACGGTCTTCCTTGCCATCTTCACTTAAGGCCTCATTATCCTGCGACCTCTCCGTACCACCAAACTTGTCTGCAAAAAAGTTTAGGATCACCCCTATCGCCTTTGCCTCCGCAGACTCCCACAAGACGGGTATATCAATCTCATCAGCTATCCCCTTGGAAAGGCTTCGTATGAGTTTCCTGCGAGCTTTTGGATTATTCAAACTCTCGTAAACTACTTCAACATCCTTTCCGGCAGTCCCGGAACGCCCCAACGCTGACCAAAAAAAGTCGATCCATGCAAAATTTTCGGCTTCCACCTCAGCCGTATTCATTTCCACAAATCTCTTCTTTTGTTCGGGAAAGACCATTCCCTTCAAGCGGGTCATTAAACGGTAAATCCATTCAATATAATGGCCATGGTGAAATATGACACATTTCTCTCTATTTTCATCAGTGAGCCCGAAGTTGGGATAAGCCACATGGATCTTAAATTTTCTATTCTTTAAGTGTTCATACCTTTGAACAAGGTTAGTCAAAAAGTATGAAGACACACGAGGAGTATTTTTGTCAAAAAACATCTCAGTAGTATGCCAGGGTCTTTCCAGCTTTTGACAAGGCACCGTCTTTCTCTTAATGTAATCAGCATATTGTACCTCCCGAGCAGTTTCCCATAGGTGGTGGTCGTGATTTCCCGGAATGTATATTATCTTTTCAAAAAGTTCTGCATTCTCAGGCATGACCAATTTAATGAAATGGTCAAAGACCATGGCCGCTTCATTTGTAGTGGCCAAAGCCATTTCCAGAATATCTCCATTCAAAATTAATGTTGGTTTCTTGCCAGAATCATTTCCAGCGATCAGCGTTTTAAAACATTCTACTATGTGCTCCATGACCGGACTGGCACTTCCAAAATCAATATTGGTACCGCCGTTTTCTAAATTAGTAAAAAGGCTGTCTTCCTCGCCAAGATGCATATCCGATAAGCATACATAACGGATATCAGGCATTTTTCTACCTCCTCTTAATTGGATTTAAACAAACAATTCAAACCTTAATAGAAATCAAGATACACGCTGAAAAGCATTTCGCTTCTTCTCCAGTATCGTTTTGAACATGTTATAGATCCTTTGTTCTTCGCAGGGTTTCATAAACGTCTTTGGGAGACATGGTATGGGCCTTCCAAGGTTCTCAGCCATCGTGAAGCCCATTGGATTATAAGGAAGGAGCGATATATCTTCCGCCCCCGCGTCACAGACGAGATCAACGATAGCCGAGAGGTTCTCCATGGTGGCCGTAATCCCCGGTATAAGGGGAACCCTGGGATGAACCTCAACATCTCTATCCAGAAGGAGACTGTAAAGGTTGTCAATGATAATTCGATTTGTCTTCCCAAGAAATCTTCTGTGAACCTTCGGATCGGCGATCTTGATGTCATAGTAAATGAGATCTACATATGGAAGTATCTTGCGCTTGAAGGTTCGATAGTCAAAATGGCCGGATGTCTCCAGGACAATATGAATACAATTTGTCTTCAAAGCCTTGAGCAAAGATTCAAGATAATCTGGATAAAGTGTACACTCGCCTCCGGAAACAGTCACTCCACCCCCTGAGTGGCGGTAAAATGGAAGGTCTCCTAGAAGAATCTCCGTGAGCTCCTCGATAGAGTAGGAAGAGCCGATAAGCCGCAGGCCTTTTCCAGGACAAACTTCAACACATTTGCCGCATCGGTCGCACCTGTCTCTACGAATACGTTCGGGGAGCTCGGGGTCTATAGCTCCCTCGGGACAGGTATCTACACAGCTTCCACATTGGATACATTCCCCTGGAGAGAAGGCAATCTCCGCCTCCGGGAATTGGGTCTCAGGGCTGTGGCAGAAAACACAGCGCAGAGGACACCCCTTGAAAAAAACAACGCTCCGGATACCCGGGCCATCCTCAAGACTGTGCCTCTTAATATCGACGATAAGTGGAAGGTCGGTCATCTTACTACGACGCCAAGCCTGTGGGCCAGATCTCTTGCCATGAAGCCGAATTTGTATATGTAGTTCAGGTTTCCATCGACCTCGACATCATTTTTCAGTAGCGAATTGAGGATGTCCTGATCTTTTGAGAATATAAACTCCTTCAAAGCAGTTGAATCCTTAAAGGTAACTCTAACGTCCCAGTCTTCTATAGCTTGCTTAGGAACTTTCATATCACCATTCTTGAAAGTGGCAGAAGCAGACACAACATCATCGGCAGTTCTAAAAAGATACCGTCCCTTAAAATGCTCTATGTTCTTCTTCCGATAATCCACATAAAGGCAAAAAACGGTGTCCAGAGCCTTCAGAAGAAGTTTAATAAATGCATTTGTCATCTTCCCACTTAATTCCTTTTTCAGGCTTCGTGCCAAGAGCTTCAGTACACGCCCTCCCACAATCTTAGAGGAATGAAATGGTATCAGCCCTACCAGGGTACGTTTTAATCTGGAAGCCATAGTTATTTCCTCCTTTCGGGTAATGGGAATGGAGCAAAGGGGACTGCATGTCTTGGAGAAAGAAGATATTCAGTTCGATCAATGATCTCTTTCTGCATCTGGGGATTCAGGTCTTTAAAATAGGCCGTGTAACCTGAGACCCGCACCAGAAGTTCAGGATATTTTCCCGGGTGTTTTACAGCATCGACGAATGTTTTATGGGTAGTGATATTGAACTGTATTTCCATCCCTCCGTCTCCCTTTCCATCCGCATCAGCAAAACATGCCTCCACAGAAGCCGAAAAGTTTTTAAGCATCCTCTCCTTATCTGCAAGCTCAGGTGTGTACTTCAGGTTCAATGCAACTCCGTTTGAAAGGCATGCCGCTGGCTGTTTTGCTACAGAGTTTAGAGCCTTTGTAAGATCAGGTGTAACTCCGGAGACAGGGGTTATGCCACTGGTGAAATTCTCATGAGCCTTGCGCCCGTTCGGCGTTGCCTTCATCAGCCTGCCAAAACCTGCATGGTTAGTCATTGTCCAATAACCGACCCGGTAATGACCCCCACGATAGTTTTTCTTTTCACGAAACGCTATGTCAAGCAACTTTATGATCCACGTGACATTGGCGTCGGCATCGGGTTTATCGTTACCGTATTTAGGAGTCTTTTCCGGGTTCATAAGACGTGTCTGCAGGGCTTCGTAACCTTCAAAGTTCTTCTCAAGGGCATCGAGAAGTTCGCTCATGGAGATTGTTTTCTCCTTGAAGACGTGTTCCTGGATGGCACTTAAGGAATCGGCGACGTCTGCAAGCCCGATAATGGCCGCACCCGAGGAGTTGATCGTGGCCCCACCCTGTATAAGGTCTTTGCCTTTTTCCATGGGTCCTTCAAAAAGGGCTGACAGGATGGGAGTAGGGTAAAAGTCCTGATGTGTCTTGCCCATGATGTTGTTCAGCGTTACTGATTGTTCGACGAGCCAGCGCGCCTGCTTCTCGAAGGCTTTCTTGAAGTCGTCGAAAGAATGGAATGTTTCCGGACCGCCGGTTTCCTCGCTTATTGGATCTTTACCGGTATGCCGGTGTCTCCCGTTGAAGAGCGTAAGCTCAAGGGCGGAGGTCAGGTTCAATAAGATGGCACCAGTGTGGCCATAAAACCTTCCATTGCTCCCCGGTTCCACACAACCGGCAATGCCATAATCTCGTGCATGTTCGATTGTTTCATCTTTACTCGTGAGGGCCTTAATAACCGCCTTGTCATTATGTATGGCGGGGGTGGCTCCGGTATTGACATTAACCTCACACAGCCTTCTCAAATAGGCTTCTGAATTCACACCGGGGTAATACCGGGCATTGAGGTTTGGATCGCGCAACCTCATTAATTCTGTGGCTCTCAGCATCACATATGTCAGGTCATTGACAGCATCCTCGCCGTCTTTATCTACCCCACCGATTGTTATCGCCTGATTGGATCCGGTTCCGCCGAAGAGCTGTTCACCTGCGTCGGGGACGGCGGGAACATGATCACCGATCTTAAGCCACAGGCAGCAGAGCAACTCAATGGCCTGATCTACCGTTAAATTACCGCTGTCAATATCCTTTCGATAGAGGTCGTATAGAATCTGATCGAGTCTGCCCAGACTGAGACCCACATTTGGATTCTCGAGATGGATTGCAATCCAGCAGATCCAGATGGTGGTCAGCCCTTCACGAAAAGTCCGCGCACGAGACTCCGGTACTCGATCGTTGATTTCTGCAATATCGAGAAGTTCCTTTTTTAATGCTGAATCCTTTTCCTTACCTGCCATTTCTCTGGCCTTCGCAGCCAGCCTTTTTGAGTATGTGATTATTCCCTCAAGAGCTTCAGAGATTGCAGCAAAGAACTCTCTTTGGGAATCATCGGTGGTTTCATCCTTCTTTTTCCTGGCATCATCGATGATCTCGCGTAGACCTTTATCGATGGCCCTGGAGAAATCCGGTATCGTGTGGGAAATGCAGTTAGGTTTGGTGGTAATAAAGAAAACCAGGCGTTCCAACAGCTTCATCTCGGGGGCATGTTTCTCAAGTCCGTGCTCTTTAAGATTTTCCTCGAAGCATTTCTTTCTGGCCAGTTCGGTTATGTTGCTCTCCATCCAGCGGGGGAATATCTTGTAATTGAGCTCTTCCACCTCTGCATCGGAAACATGACAAGGATTGCTGGCTCTCTTTGAAATTGTCCAGAGTTCCGGCCACAATGCCAAGGCGAGAAACTCAGGATATAGCGGCACGCCCTTGAATTTGCTGGTTGTAGAACCTGCAAAAAGAGAGGTGTCCCGAAACTCAAAAGGCTTCATCTCTTTTTCACCTTTTTCATCTTTTTCACCTTCTTCATACGAACGGCTATGGCGGACGACCGGAGTACGTTTCTCCAGAACATATCGATATAACCTCGCCTTATCAAGGGTGGAAATGCGCTCCTTGCTAAACAGGCCATTATCGAGGCTAAAGCAAGTTACCAGCCGCGGGCGTTCCACGCATAATTCCGGCATTGCCTTGAAGTAGATGTCCTTGAGATAAGACACCCTCTTCGTAAGGTCCTTACCTTTTAGCGAAAGATCGCTAAGTGTGATCTCTGTCACTGTATTTTCTCCATCTAAAAACGGTTGTGGCTTCTATGCCGGCATTACGAATGCTACTCATATATGATAACATCACCAGTAATTGTAACCGTCCGGGTAGTATAGAACGGTACTAGCCACGTCAGGAAATCCAGAAATTGAAACTGCGTTCGCAATTTCAAATTTATGATGGCGTCACCTTGAACTTCCTCAATCTGCGCTTTGAGTATTGACTTAAGGTAATCATGGCCGTCACCCGCCGGCTTATTGACAGGAATAATCCCGAGTATCCAGCCGGCTTTGTCGTTGACGCTGAAACTGTCTATGACAGTGAAGTCTAGGGTTCCAGCCGCATTCATCTGGACTGGCTCCAATAGAGTACTCGAGTCAAGAGCAATAGTAGCACATGAGGTCAGCAAGGATATCACTATACATGGACCCAGCAGCAGTACGATGAATCGCTTCATAACTTCCTCGCAATATTTGTAGGTTATCCATAGTGTACCAGATTCCAAGAACCTTCAGATACTCTATGTAATTCTCTGTGAACTAAATCCTGAAACAGAGTCGTATTTAAACACTTCTGCCCCACAGAATTCTTCCGCACCATTCTTGCTCTTTTTCCAGAGCCAGCCGCCCGTATTATACAGCCTTACGCTCTTTCCATTAATCACTGTGGTTGGTGCATTGGAAGCGAGCCATTCTATCGGACGATGGGTATGCCCGAAGATTACCTTCCTCGGCTGTTTGATCCCAAGCCTATCCTTACTCTTCAGCTGTCTAATCTCCTTCCAGCTCGCCTGGTAGTAGCGTATGAAACGCTGCTGGACATCTTCTCTTTCTACAAAAGCTTCGCTGTAGCGGGTATCATCCCTCTCCTCAAGGGATTTAATAAACTCCTTTTTGGCCTCTTCCGATATTTTATCGAGGATCAATTCGCGTACCACGCTCTTTGGATTGAGCAACTTCATTTTAGTTAGCTCATCAAGGGCATCGTCGAACCGATCAGCGTATTCCCTGACTCTTTTGAGATCACCGTCCTTCACCTCTCGCTGCACCTTCTGTACCAGAGGTGTGAGCTTGCCGGCCTGACCTATTCCGGAGCAGGACAGCTGACAGAGCGGAACGTTAAGAGCCACTATATCCTCGAGTCTATCGGCGTCGGAAAGATCATCCCGGGCTATCTTTCGAATCCACTCACCGGATATTATCCAGAAAGTCTCAAAGTAATGGCCGTGCGTGAAGATAAGCGATTCTTCATCCGTGACCATATATAGATTGGGATAGGCAATATAGAAATTTGTTTCGCTTCCGCCACCATCAGGATTCTTGGTGATACCGTTCAAAAACATCCTCTCGGCACTTGGTTTGCGATCCGGGTTAACTGGTTCGTCAATTACCCCCGGTAGTAGAAAGCCACGTTTGCTGCTACTGGAGCGATCGTCGATAAGACCCGGAAGCGACCAGCGAAACGATAGTGCTGGCTTTCCTTTTCGTACCTGATAAATAATCTTGATCTGTTGCTGCACTGTGTGCCACATATCGAAATCGTGATTGCCGGGCACGTAGATTATATTCTTGGCGATTCTGTTCTCCTTAACAAGCTGAAAGAATACCTTTGCCCGCTTGTAGGCCTCCTCGTAACTGGTGATCGAGAAATCAAAAATGTCTCCCAAGAGTACCAGGAAATCGTTATTCTTCCCGGCAGCCTCGGCAAAACCGTCAAACTTCGCCCCTTTCTTCAGAGTGCGATAGTTAACCAATGTACACATTCGATCGCCGAAATGCGTATCAGAAATAAAAGCAAGTTTCATAACTACTCTCCCTTCACGGGACCCCAATTTTTTGTTTACATTAGCCGAACAATTGACACCAACAGCCACTAATCCTCATAAAATGATCTCCGCTCTTGTTTTCATAAGATAAATCCGTCGGCTCACAACTGAACAGCCTTTTCAGGCAAGCCAGCCAGAACCGTGTCCTAATTCAATTCCTAAATGGTCCGGCAGGCTGGAAGTCAATTACCCTCCTTTTCAAGATGGCATCAGTCTGGTAGACTTTGCACAAGTTCCCAAAGTTCAGCAAGTTCTTGTTCAAGTTCGGTAATACGTTGCAGAATCTGTCGTTTCAAACCAGACGGAACCGGTGTCGGATCCGGCTGATCACCATCAAAGGTGAGATCTGCCCGGATTGGCCGGTGGTCGGGGGTGGAATCGTCGTCGGGAAAATCACCCGGCTCCACTATTATTTCAGATGTTCCTGTAACAATATCCTGATCGTCAGTCAAGAAAACGAAATCCAACACCGAGGCAGGGTAACGTGGAGAGTATTGGGTTCTGGCCAGCGAGGCGGGTCTCAGCCATTCAAAAACACCATCCTCAGTCAATAAATCATATCCCAGATCATGATCCGTATCTCCTCCAGTCACTCTCCAATCATAATTGTAATCTCCAACAGCGATTACTGGCACGTTTTCTTGCTCAGCCCAGTCGTTTAGCTGGGAGGATTGTTGATGCCTAGCTGGATCATTCGTTCTGTAAAGATGGTTTACCATGAACTTGAATTCATCTCCTGATGACCTGATTCGAAAATGGGCTACAAGTGGTGACCTTACTCGGTTGCTTGGGTTAATGCTATGCAATTCTTCATAACCTATCAGTTCAAAGCGATCAGTGTCAAAAAGAATGAGAAGTCTGTCACCTCTGCCCGTTGTACCAAGAATCCTTTGATAATCTGCTGATTCTCCATTCTCAGCCGCCTGTTCAAAAGTGCCAGCCCAGGATTCATAGAGCTCACAAATGCCCCAGATATCAACATCTTGAAAGCTTGCAATCCTCGAAGCTACAACATCTGGATCGGCCTGACCCGATTCGGCATTCCATCCAACGATGATTACTTGTTCAGCCGCGAGCGCTGCTGAACTGAGCACAAGAAATATCACTATCCGAGTCACAAGTCTTTTCGCCAACTTCATCGGTCTACCTCCATAAGGAGTCCCATATAGCATGTTTATTGAGTTGCCATGGGATTCTTCTGTTTACGATCATGGCGGTTAGTGTCTACTGCACTTAAGAACAGATCTAGAATTCTATGCAGGCCGTTCGCACCGCCACCTAGAAGCGCACCTGTAATAAAAACATCGATTCCGGCCAGAAGTCGTCTGTGACCGCCTTCGATTTCTCCTATCACATCTGGATCCAAGAGTGGCTCGATTAAGCGGACTCCTAAGGCACTAATTATCACCCCAAGTGCAAAGGCGGTCAGTAGTGCTATGCGTCTGCTTTTGGCTTTATAATCTTCAAGTTCCTCTGAAGCCGCTTTGACATCCGGGTCAATCAATAATGCGTCATCCTTTTTGCCTTCAGCTCGCTTTCCTTGCATCGCAGTCTCTTGAATTCTGACAAGTTCTGCGCGGCGTTGACCTCTCCAAGCAACCAGAATAACTTCCGTTGTCCGCTCGATAAAAAGGGCAATCAGGATGGCCGAGGTTACAAGCCTCATAACATCCGCTGTTGTGAATTCCAAAAATGGAATTCCCTCAGGACCAAACCAGAAAACAAGAAAAAGGATAACCACTGTAACAACAATTGAAATAATCATGTAAGGGCGAGTTGATTCCATGATTTAGTTTCTCCTTCCGCTTAAAGTTATACTAGATAAATATTGCCCAATAGAAATTGCTCAATGCGCATAGGACCTCATGTTTTTGCGCTGGGTCCTCCTGCGCTTATTAGGATCATCGCCATTATCACCAAAACACTAAGCGAACCTCTTAGATGGCCAGCCAGTAAAGGCCGGTTTTCAAAAACATTCCCGGGGGAAGGGAAACTTTACCTAAAGAAAGAGCCTATCGTCCAGCTTTGTCAAGAGCTTTTTATCGGAATTCTGGTCACTGCCTCAGGCCACAAATAGGCTTACGATATCGAACTGATTTAACCCCCGACCAGGGTATTCGCTAACATAATCTCCTTCGCAATAACCAGTGCTTTTTCATCGACGTCATCTGGATTAATATAATCCCCGTCTAAATAAGCCCATTTACCTTTGCTGGCACACTTGTCTTTAACGAATTCCACTTCCTGGCTAATAAGCATGTGGAACTCCTCGTGACGTTCCATTGATGGGATTAAGATCTTAATTATGGTTAAATCTCCTCCGAGCCGCCTTTTCATATTATCGTATTGTTGTCGCGGCTACCCGACACCCCAGGATATGCCTCCCGCACCTGAATCCATCCAACCTCAAACAGACTTGACTTTTGCTATGGCAGCACTAACTTAAATGGGTATAACTATTGGGGGTAGGACACTCTTTAAATTCTGCATGCCGGCTGAGTATTGCCATATTTCGTAAGAACGACTTGCCACACTTGATTACTTCGCGAACGGAATGCGCCTGCATAAGAAAGTAAATAGTACTCCCACATCCGCTTAAATCTCTTGTCATACTTTTTCCCCAACCGCGGCCATGCTCTCTGGAAGTTCTCATTCCAAGCGAGAAGAGTTTTAGCGTAATGAGGACATAAATTATGCAAGTCTTCAACAATAAAGAGACCCTCAATCGATTTGCATATCTGAGCCATGCTGGGTAGCATGCTATTGGGGAAGATATATTTTTTTGTCCATAGATCATTATTTCTTCTTGTTTCATTAGAACCAATAGTATGTAAAAGAAAGATGCCACCATCTTTTAGGCGATTATGGACCATTGTCATAAAAGTTCTATAGTTTTTTTGTCCAACATGCTCAAACATTCCAACGGAGACGATTTTATTGAACGTCCCCAGAATTCCACGATAATCACAGTCCAGAATAAGAATCAGTAGGTTTTTGCAAAAATTACTAGCATATTGATTCTGCTCTTTAGAGATATTCACGGCGGTAATTGTGCATCCGTAGTGTTCGGCGGCGTATTTTGCAAATCCTCCCCAGCCACTTCCGATATCTAAAACATGGTCATTTGAACAAAGGGCTAACTTTTTACAAATCAAATCGAGTTTGTTCTGTTGAGCTTGATTCAGATCAGCAGTATTGTTAAAATAAGCACAACTGTATTGATTATAGGGGTCTAGGAATAACATAAACAGTTCATTGTCAAAATCATAGTGATGCTTTGCAATAATGCGTGCTCGCGATTTCGATTGAAGATTTAAAAAAATATCTGGAAGAAAATGGAGAAAATATTTAATGCTCCCTTTGATTTTTACATCGAGCCTGCTCATCAGAATACGGCTTATAAATTCATCGATCCTCTCGCAATTCCACCACCCATCCATATAGGATTCACCTAAACCCAGGTGTTTTTCTCGTAAAACTCGGGCATAAAATCGATCGTCATTAATTGAAATATCCCAAGAATTCTGACCGTTAATAACGACTCCGGCCTGTGATAGCATTCCTGTGATAAATTTCTTTGGTTTATTCATTTTGCCACCTTGTACGTCGTCAAATGAATCCGGACAAGTTGTATCTTAATATAAAAGACAGTTTTCGGCCAACAAGTTCTTTTGGCCATTTAATGGCAGAACTTCCTATTAACGTCCATTGACCTTGAGCTTTTATACCTCAAACAAACTTGACTTTTGCTATGGCAGGACTAACTTATAATGTGGTACAACTATTGGGGGCAGGTCACATGTGCTGTATAGTATTATGTAAGATGCCAAAAGGAGGATGAAAAATGACAGTTGAGGTAATTCGTCACGCTCTAGCTTGGTGCTCGGTAATTAACGTGGGGTTGCTGCTATGGTGGGTGTTATGGTTGAAGCTGGCCCACGACTTGGTATATCGGATTCATGGGAAATGGTTCAATTTGCCAGTGGAGAGGTTCGATGCCATTCATTACGCAGGCATGCTATTCTTCAAGATATGCATAATCCTGTTCAATATCGTCCCGTATTTCGCATTACGTATTGTCGGATGATATTGATGACCTGCCCCCCATAAATCGGTCCAGTTTTAGAGTTAGGGATCTGATGCTCAAGAGCCTCAAACAAACCTGACTTTCGGTATTCACTGAAAAATGTTGACGAGGGCATAGCAGCGTGGCTACAATCATATGCCTAGAGAAACGGAGGGCAAGGTCATGAAAAAACAAACTGCCAAAAAGAAAACCGTAAAAAAGAAAGCAACCAAAAAACCGGCTACGAAAAAGCCGAAGAAGAAAACGCCGAAAATCAACCTGCAGGACTTCCTTGCGGAAGTAAGACAACGAGCATACGAGTTGTTTCTTCAAAGGGGAGCGTCCCACGGGAGCGATCTGGGTGACTGGCTCAAGGCGGAAAAGGAAATAAAGCGAAAGTACGGGATAAAATAACAGAAGACCGCCATCCAAAGGCCCATATTAAGGTGCAATTCGCGCCTCGAAAAGTTGGACCGCTATTTCAAAAGCACCATCTTTTTCGTCTCAGCATACTCCCCTGCCTGAATCCTGTAGAAATAGATGCCGGAGGAGTGATCGCTGGCATCCCAGGTTATTTGATGATGTCCTGCAGACTGTTCCCCCTGAACCACTGTATTAACTTTGCGGCCGAGGAGGTTGTAGATGTTGACTGTCACATCAGCAGCTGCAGGCAGACTATAGCGAATGGTGGTGCTGGCGTTGAATGGATTGGGATAGTTCTGATAAAGAGAATATTCAAAAGGTAATGGTTGATCCTCACCGACAGCTGTTGGTTCACAACCAACTCCCAAAGCTCCTATATCCCCGCCATTCTCCCCAGCTCCGACACAACAGGAATTTTCCGCCAGAAAATAATTATCTATTTCGGGTTCACAAAACATTGGGTCACAATCGATATTACCTTGGCCCTGCCAGCCGCCCTCAATGTCGCTGTAGGTGATTGAAATTGAAGATCCGTCATCAAGGTATATCTCATTACCACTATATTCTGCGATATTAGCCCATAATATAGTGTTGACAACTACGGGATTGGAAAGATAGTGGCAAGCAATCCCGCCGCCAAATATTGCAGAAGAATTTCCGCTTATAGTATTATTGCTTATGGTGGGAGAAGAGCTATAGCAATAAATCCCGCCGCCAAAGAAACCGGTGAAATTTCCGCTTATCGTATTGTTGGCTATAGCGGGTGATGATTCTCGGCAAAAAATCCCACTGCCATAATTTCCGCTTATGGTATTGTTGCTTATAGTAGGAGAATACTCCTCACAATAAATCCCATAACCATAATTCCCGCTTATTGTATTGTTGCTTATAGTGGGAGAAGAGCCATAGCAATAAATCCCATCGAAAGAATTTTCGTTTATCGTATTGTTGCTGATTGATAGATTGGAATTATAAAAGCAAGAAATCCCGCCGCCAAATATTGCAGAAGAATTTCCGCTTATGGTGTTGTTGCTTATTGTTGCATTAGAATTATTATAGCAAGCAATCCCCCCGCCGCCGAATTGGGTGGCTGAATTTCCGCTTATGGTATTGTAGTTGATCGTGGGATTGGAATCCTCGCAAGCAATCCCGCCGCCAAGCTGAGCAAGACCATTTTGTATCGTGAATCCGGTAATGGCAGTAGTGCTGTCTTCTCCATTTTCAAAAGTCACAACCGTTCCCGATGAATCTTCATCAATTATCGTCTCGGCTATATATGCGGTATCCCCCGTCATCAAAAACAATGACCCCAGCACGATATTATGTCCGTTAAAATTGATATTCTCGACATACGTTCCTTGCTGAACGAGAACGGTGTCGCCGTCAATGCTGGCATCAATACCGGCCTGTATGGTTGGCTGATCGCCTGGCACGTTAATAATCGTAGCATACCCTGGCTTGGCCAACGCCAAAACGCCAACCGCAAAAAACACCATACACCTTTTCATGGCATACCTCCGGCTATTCGGTTTCGTTTTGCGTTTACCCGGGAGGATAAATCGGGTCATCCTCTCCGCTTAAGATGTTAAGCTCGGGGAAACAAAGGATTCCATTGTTTATCATTTACTATTCCATGGCTCCAAAATATTGGAATTGTATTATTCGGAATCGTATCATGAAAGCTAATTAACAGCGCTTGATTCCCGTAACCCAAAGGATTCTCACGATATAACTCGCGCCCTATTTGAGTCAACATGTCTTCCGCAATTATCTTTTCCTTCTCATCTTCGAATAATCCAGCATTTTCATCTAAAGCTCTTACAGAATCATCGAAATAATCTGCGACTAATACCTGAATTAAAGGGCATTCTTCTTTGATTTTTTCAATTGCTTCAGGCATTGCGTACTGAACACAGCACAATATTCGATCTTCTCGGAGGTAATGATTTATATAATTACCGTCCATGTTCTTATCAATAAATAGCTTTAGTCCTTTAGATATCGTCGATCCTGTCCCAGAAAAATCATCTACAAATACAACAATACCATCAGATTTTGAGTGCGCCTTCATCCAAGTACTGATTTCTGCAGAAGACCCTTGTTTACCAGGTCGTAATCTCTTCGCTAACTCCCTCGCTGTCGTAGCTCCACTTTTCATCTCAGAATCGATATATGCAATACACAAATCTTCTTTTTTACCTCTGACTATATTCCAAGCCCCTTTTCCAGTTGTAAGTCTCTTCTCTTTTATAGCATTCTCTAATTTATCCAAGGCCAATAATTTTGCCCCATTGTCCATAAAACCCTTTTCAGCTAATCTCTTTAAAAAAGAAAATGCTATCTCTATTCTAACATCATCATCAAATTGTCTTAACCAGTTCCTTATCTCGGCAACATCCTTTTGTTTTCCTTGATAAGTAAGCCGAGAGGATACACTAAACAATTCTTCCTCCGATATAATAAAATTCTCACTAAGCGTTTCCCCTTTGGCAATATACTTAATATGATCTTCTTCTTTATCCTCTAGACGATAATCCTTCCAAATTGGCATTACATTCACTTCCCCATTTTGCCTTAGCCAATCAACAAATAATCGCATATTCATCATTATCCTACTTCTATCTTTAGACAATATCTTTCTATGAATAAGCCTATTAACCGTATAATCCATATTACTCCGGGACATTCTCTCAGATGGTCCTAATCCAATCGTTTCTTGTACTTCGCAAAGTTCATCAATACTTTCACACAAGCCATTTAGGTTCGCCAGACAATATAGTACCAAACAGTTATTGGCCGTATTTCTATGCTTTACATCTTCATCAATTTCAGGAATATCGCCCCAAAAATGAGAAAAATTCGCTCTTCCCAAGGTTTGCACAAGATACTGCTTAATAGCTTCAACATCATTTTCGCTTACATAGGTTCTATTTTCTTGAAAGCATCTCGCAAATATTTCACCGCACAGAAGATGCATATAAAATGGATTTCTATTACAGTAATCAATTATGTCATTTACGCATTCCGCTTGATATTCGATTATATCTTCTACTGGTTTAATTATTAAGTCCCTGCAGTCATTACGCGATTCAATGCAATCTAGAAATATATTCTTCCATTTATTCAAATCACCTTGATGTTTTTCATAAATAGCCGACATTCTTTCACTTCCTATGAAATAGAATGTCATGCCTATCTCAGATAATGATCTTAATGCCTTTATAAACTGCTTTCCCCTTTCCCCAGTATAAAACGATCTATCTATATCATCAAATTCATCTATGATAATTACTATCTTAATTTTAGCATACTTATTTACTATTGATTCTATAAATGGTATTAATCTATTTAATCCTGCACCGTATTCTTCCTTTGCTGGATTAGGAATATTAATATCCTCCAATTTATCATAAATGCGTTGGGCTATTAAATGTGCTATTTGCCCCTCGTGATAAGCTCCTAACTCCCCCATCCTAAAGAGTAGACATATAATATCCTTATTACCTATAAATTCATTAGTTAACACTTGGGCCAAAGATGTCTTTCCTATTCTTTTTTGTCCCCAAATAAATGATGACGTTTTTCCTTTTACATATAGTTTTAGCTGTCCAATATTGCTGTCACGACCATAAAGTTTATCCTTTGTTTTAATTGGATTTATTGTGTATGGAGGATCCTGAGAAATCAATTCCCAATTAGGCTGAGATAGTTGCTGCCTGAGCATAATTTTATCATCATTAATATGAGTATCCTTACTAATCTTCTCACACGTCCATTTTACCGGAATATCATGATCTGATAGCTCGCCTCTTAAGGTTATACCGAGATTTATCAATTGCTCTGAATTACCATTTACTTCGAATTCTCCCTTTGGCTCAATAATTCTCAACTCTACAGGATACTTATTATGATCATAGCTAATTTTGACATTCACTGCTCTTCCCTCCCCCCTATTATGTAATCTAGCTGATAGGGAAAATTCACGGTCCTGTCTTAAAAGATTAATTTTAAAGACATTATTTGCGAGGCTTAAAGCTGGAGTCACGGCTGAAGCACTTCTTGAACTACCTTCATCTGAGAGGTCTACCAGATGTTGAATTAATTTTGATATAATTAAATGCCATAATATATTATTTGTTTTTGGCCCGATAGTTGATTTGACTCTATTGGCTTGCTCTTTTAGATCAATGGCACGTTTGATAACTCTATCACTTTCTCGCTTTTCGCAATGTTCACAATATTTTCTAAATACTGGACCAAGTAAAATATCAATATCAGCTAATATATTATTTTCTGATGGTAGAGTATATTTTCTTAATTTATGGGCGTGCTTTATTACTTCTATCGAAGCAGTTTTTGCTTCTAAACAACTAGTATTAGAAAAAGTAAGTACACTATTTATTAAAGAGCGATGTGCGCTATTTAGTTTATTAGCGGCTAATTTATAACTATTAATGGGCTTATTTGATTTAATATTGTATATATATTCTATTGAATCTGCTAATTTAAACGACAAATCATTTGATTTAGTTGGCAAATCTATGTTTAATGAAGTGAAGCGAAGAGTTGCGGTGACAAATGCTCTAGCTAAATCCTCTTCTAAAAACTCATCAAAACAGTCATTTAGCATTTTCATGTTTGTAGGAAATACTCTCAGGGATATTTGAGATGCCCAAAGTACTATTACTTGTACAAATAACGCTTCGGTCATGCTTTTTTTAACGAAAGGTACTTTACTAATAAGCCATTCACCTGCGCCCCAAAAATCACCCAATTTCTTACAATTATTTTCTTCATCATTTAGTAAATCAATTAAATCAGACTGCTGGTAAGATTTGACTTGAAATCCTAAGATGTCTAGTATAGTTCGCATAAAGCAATCCTTCCTTTACTAATTACCGTAAGATCCGAATATTTTTTTCTAGGCATACAAGAGATCCTTATCATCTTACATATCTTATTTGCGGAAATGAAATTCCTGTATGTACGTGATCGCCACTAGCCACTTAGTCTGGACCATCACCTATCTCCTCCTCATATCTGGAAAGCGAAGCGGGAATGGGATTGGTCGAGCCAAGCACGCGCTGAAACAGTCCATCAGCGATTTGGATCGGTATGAATCCCTCGGACTCCCACATAATCGAGCCTTCCGTTTCGGCATCGTAGATCCTGAACTGGACAGCATAAAAGTCATCATCTACCGGCTGGCTCTCGGAGTCTTTTAGGATTCCCTGGTAGCTGATTAGACCAGGGACATCAGCACCCGTCAGGCTTGGGAACAAAATAGCCCCAACCACCAGAATCACCCTACACCTTTTCATGGCATACCTCCGGCTATTCGGTTTTAGAGCTTCGCGGGGGGAAGAATAGAGCCAATCGGAATATAGATGATTCGGGATATGATGGCAAGGTTTTTCACGGCTCCAAGCCTGAGAGATCCTATCATTAACATCTAAATCCCATCTCCCTTTGTGGAATAAGAATGTGAATAACATTCTAAACCACAAGGAGATATGATGGATTTTGAACAGATGCTGCCGACTCTTCAAAGCCAGGCATCCCGAATTTTCAATGGCGATAAAGACGGTATGCAGGATGCCCTGGCAATGGCATATTTGAATTACACAAGTAGCCTTAATAGAAAGAACCGCGAGCTTTCTATTGGCGAGTGCGTCAATTTCATAAAACATCGCGCCACGGAGCTAAGCAATGGTCTGCGGCCACACTTCGGGAATATTACAACCAGGCGGACCAATGATGTTTATTTCAAGCAAGCTTATCTATGTGGCGACGTGGAACTCCTGTCGTTTGATTTCGAAGATTCTGAAAATGAAGAATGCGATAAAGGTCCTTTGGCTTTTCAAACCCGAGTCTCATCAGATGAAAACGACATTCTGTTTAATATCGATTTCGCGAAGTTCCGTTGTCGGTTAAACAGGGTAGAACGGGAACTGTTGGATTGGCTCGTGTATGGTTTAAATCCTAAAGACATCTCCAGGATAATGCAGTTGACGTATCATGACGTGAGGGTGCGGCTAAAGGTAATCGGCTTTAAGTTTGGCCAGTTTTTTCAGTGTCGGGATCTTGTCCTTGGACGTGATTAACAATTCAGGGAACATTGGGCGTAATGATCCCTATATTAACTACGCCTAATTGTAATGTAGCTCGGCTACAAAGCTCTTATACCATAACATTTGACGTTGTTCAAAAACGGAGTTCACATATGACCGGAAAAATAAAGGTGCTTCTGGTGGCGGTTGCTGAGGTTATAAGGTTTCTAGTCTGCAGGAGGCCGAAATGAAAGAAAAAGAAGCCCAGGAGCTGGCGGAATCGGTTGGGGCGCTTGTCGAGAAGATACTTAAACTGGTTTTGCAGGATAAAGAGGACGATGGGAAGAAGAACGATTCGGACTGATGAAAATTGGGGAGCCGAGTAATGGCTCCCCTATTAACCGTCTATCGTATCTTTCTGTACTCGGATCGCAACCTGTCAATCATCTCACGACAAGCTTTAAACCGCCTTCGCGCTAATTCAGATCTGATGGTTCTTAAATCGGGCCTATGGACAATGCAATACGCCATGAATTCGCTTGCCCTTGACCTCATTGAAGCATTCATTGGCGATCTTGCGCAGGATGGGGACCTTCAGCCCGTATGGTTCTTTCAGCTTCTCCTTGAAGAACTGCTGGTAGTTAGACCGGTTTTTGGGCTTGTCGTGCTTGGCGAGTTCGGCTTTGATTCTATCTATTATCATGGGATTTTATTTTTGTCGGGTTTCTTATTCGCCTTGCTCATTCGGAACCCGACCTACAGGCTATCTACCTTAGAATTAGGTGGTTCGTTGAATGTCTCGAAGAGAAATATAGCTAAGGTCGTAGCTGCACCCACTGCGAGCTTAGCATGGCGTGGTTTTATCGCTTTTGACTTCCCATGCTTTCCATGGCCGGTCCCATAAAGGGACCGCAATTCCGTCATGCCTTGGGTGACGTTTGCGAAACTGCTCAATACCCGCCTTGCTGCTTCGGCGCCCTTGACGCTCTTGTCAACATGCTCAGGAAGCAGATTCAATTCTTTGAGGGTAATTCGCATTAGTTTTGGTAAATCTAGCTTATTTTCTAAACCCACACCCTTTTCAGATAGAATTGTTTTGCAGCAGGTTTCAACCAGCTCCTTTGCCGTGCCAATGGCAAGCTCGGGATCAGACTCAATTGAGGCCTGCATTCTTATCATCTGCTGGTTGATATAATTGGCATTTAGACCTTTCGCTATTTCCCTTACATTACTGATGGAGTGCTTGAGATCAAGTATTCTGCGCCTGGCTGAAAAAACGGGTTTGTTAGAAATATATGTGGTGGCTATAATCTCCCAGCCATCACGGTTCAGATTGAGGTTGAACATTTCAAGGAGATATTCGGCCTCATCCTCATCAGGTCTTACCACTGGATGGATCATTTCACACAGAAATCTGAGGAAGGTCTCGTCGGGGCCGTCCATTAGACCAAATCTATAGTCAGCGTAAATCCAGTCATCGGGCCAATCGCAAAAATGTTCACGGTGTAAGCCTATATCTTCTGCAGCGGTCTTAAGCCGAGAGTCAGTAGATCGTAGTTTATCTAGATTGAAAATGCGCGAAAGGAATTCCGTTTCGGTCAATCTACCCGCCCAGCAGACTGGCCGAAGCCTCAATTCATCGAATATATTTCTTCTGGTTACTTCAGAAATTGTAATATTATTTAATTCTTCCATTTAGCCGATATTACTGTTTTTCCTCTTTATCATTTTGGCGTCGTCAGGTCCCCCGACCTGGCGACTCCTAAATCTCTCCAAAATCATATATAATTCGCCGCATGAATGCTCTACCATGATGTCTTTATCAACGGCAGTAGAAGATATATATCTCTGGGTGCCTGAGCAAGGCTAAATTCTGTAAAGGAGAATCGACTTTCCCCGTTCCGTCAGGGCAGTTCCTCCTCGGGATTAAAGCCGGCTTCGACCAGAGCTTTCTGGATTTGATCTGTTTTCAACATTTTATCATCCAATGATGACTCCTTTCTATGGGCTTTGGAAACGATTGATTCGTCTATTGATGAAATGGCATGGGATAGCCGTTTGCTATCGTTCTTATACCATCAAAAGAATGCGGTTTGGAGTTGGAGAGGGAGTGAGGGGAGGAACCACGGACATTCCATACGAACCATCGAAGTATTGACATATCCATACGTGTGATATTATATTCCATTTCGGGTAACTGGTGACAACAGGTATTTAGAATGACGGAAGATACAAAAAAACAAGATATCGTTAGCTTATTTAACGTAGATAGTCCTATTTGTGTCCCACAAGAGGATAAGTTAGGAAGAAAATCGTTCGCTCAAAATATTGCAGATCGTATTAATACCCACAGGAATCAAGAACCGCTTGTCATTGGAATTTACGGACCGTGGGGATACGGAAAGACCTCCGTATTAAACCTTGTAAAGTACTACTTGGGGAAGAAGAATGAAAATGAAAAAGGCGAGCACTTCGCTATAATAGAATTTAATCCCTGGGTTTTTTCTCAAAGCGGTGACTTAATTGAGCGTCTATTCTTCAAAATCCGAGATAAATTGAGGGGGAAAAAGGCTACAGATCTTGATAAGGACATTGCAGATAAATTTGAAAGCACATATTTATTTCTTAACATTTTTAGGGAAGTTATATCGGCCGAAATAATAAGAATAATTTCTTTTATACTTTTCTTGGCCTCCCTTGGGCTTCTATATATCCCTGATCTTTTAAGCATTGGTTTAATAGGTAAATCAATCATCGGCGGAGTGATGCTTTTGCTCTTGCTTTTAACAATGATATCCACCGTATCCAAAGGGATAGCCAATTTCCTTAGGAATTTGGCCCATCGAAGAAAGGGTACCTTAGAGAAAATACGAAAAGATCTTGAAAGAGATCTTAAAGAAAGAAAGGATAACATATTAATTATTATAGATGATTTGGACAGGCTTATGCCGGACGAAATCAGGCTAATGCTCCAAATGATAAAATCAATCATAAACTTACCGAGATTGGTATTTCTTTTAGCGTTTGACGAAAAGTCGGTAAGTATGACGCTAGAAACTCAATATGGAAAAGAATGGGGAAATTATCTTGAAAAGATAGTGCAGGTACCTGCGCATATTCCCGCGCCGGATAAAATATTGTTTAATAGATGTATTCTAAATGAGTTACAAAAAAGCGTTAACCGATTCGAACCGGAAAAATGGGAGGAAGATCGCTGGAAGCAACTTCAATTGCACGGCCTCGAAAAAGTCTTTTTAAAGCAAGACAATCTTAGAAAGCTTTATAGATTTATTAACAGGCTTAACCTTTTCCCCTCGAATCTGGCCAAAGAGATAAATCTTATCGATCTTTTAGGAATAGAGACAATAAGGATGTTTTATCCTGATTTTCACAAGTTCATTTATGAGAATAAAAGCAAATTCACGCACGGCATTGACGAATTAAAAGATGCAATAATTCGGGATGAGAAAAAAGAAGAAACAGCAAGACTTTTAGATAAGGAGTTCAACGAATACGACATTGAGGCAGTAAGCATTGTCGAATTTCTCTTTCCCAAGATTAAATATATTAAAATGACAGGCGAATTTAGCGGCCCCGCTCAAGACGAAGGGCTCCGTGATCTGTTAATATGCTCAGAACACCATTTTGATAAATATTTCATATATGACTTGGGGTCGTCCAACATTTCGCAAATTGTTCTTAATGATTTTTGCAAAGGCAGTAATACGGCAAATAAATGCTATTCTATTATGAATAAAATAATAGATGCAGATTTGTTTTACGATTTCGGGGTAAGATTGAGAGCCAGTATTGATGAAATACCTAAGCACAATTCGCAAAACGTCATTGTTTCCCTCCTAAATATATCGGACGAGTTTTCTATTACCTTTCAAATGGACATGGAAGCAATCGATGATTTTCTTGCTTCCCTAATAAAAATGCTCTTGGTTCGTCTTGGTGAGTCGCAGGCAAGAGAGATATTTTATCGAACAATATTAGATGCCGATACCTTATACTTGCCAGTTTTGATGGTGGCTCGGCTTGAAAATTCTATCAATAAAGGTAAGGATACTATCCCGCCTGCGCCAGCTGAAATCATCGATTCTCTAAAGAATGTATGTGTATCGAGGATCGAAGATTCGTTCAAAAGCAAGACTCTGATTGGCCAAAAAGGGCTTAGGTTAATTTTGGAATGTTGGCATGATTGGGCAACTAGGCATTATATTGATCTATTAATCGATGAAATAAAGAATGAAAAAGGGCTTATTAGCTTCCTGAACAACTACGTGAGTAGAGATAATTTTAATAAAGAATATCTGGATATTGGGACATTAGCGAAAATCACAGATCCTCATAAATTGTATGCTCCAACTCTCAACTTGGAGAATTCGGATCTATCTGAAGAAGAAAAGAAGATAATAAGATTATTCGAAGTTGCGTATATAAGATGGAAGGCTGATGAAAAGAAAAAGTAATATGAAATCCTCTCGGGCAGGTCTGAGACCTGCCGCTGCGGGTTGATGTTATTTGTGCGAAAAAAGAAAATACCGTCCGTAGGGATTGATCTCAGATCGACCCCCCCTACTTCGGCCTGCAGAACTGGCCGCCGGGCATGGAGATGGTTGTCGCCTCGGCGGGTGAGCAATCCTTTCAGGCAAGAGCAACATGCTCAGATCTTCGACCAGAGCATGCCACCCTCCGCCAGAATTCAGCCAATACTAAACCATAATATTTAGGCAACTATACTGTCAAGGTAATATGCTATAATCATCTAAAAAGGCGGCTGGAATGAATCCGACCGCCTAAGACAAATCATTATCTTTGTCTCTTGTGAAGATGGCAGCGTTTCGCAGGAAGCACCACCTTGCGTTTACACCTTTTGCCTGCTGTTGTCTTGCCAGTGCAACGGACTCTTCTTTTAGCTGGCATTACAAACCTCCTCCTATTGGTTGTGCCGATTTACAAGCTATTACTTCAAATGACGATTTGCGTCAATAAAGATTATTGGGATTCATCCAGAGAAAGTCCGCGAGAGTAAGTAAAGCTTCATATTAATTTCAGCGACTAGATTAGCCCTTGATTCCATGACCGCTGGGAGCGCGGGCTTTCTCCTTAAATCTCCAAAATAACTCCACCTAATTCATACAATTTGAAAAGCTCATTATCGAGTTTTAATAATCCGAGTTGAGTAACAGATTTTAAAGGAAAAGAACAATCTTCAATGTGGTTATTTATTTTCTTCCTGAATTCATTCTCCTCCGCTGTTTGTTCCGAAATTATTTGCTTTTCCATCCACTCTACTTTTTTATTTTGAGGTTTGGCAAACTGGACGATCAGAAGTAGGAATTTCTTTGCAGGGCTTACTACTTGCGATATTTTTTTGATGTCAGAATCGATTGTTTTAAGATTACCTTTCAACGACCAATTTGAAACCACTTTTAGCTCAATAATGGCAACCAACTCCTCATTTTGTTCAATTACTAAATCAGCTTGTCTCTTTGGGCCCTTAGAGTATTGTCTTTCAATGCCAACTTTTAAACCTTGTTCAGCCGCAAGCCTATAAAGTTGGGAGAATAATTCAAATTTATACCAGTGTTCCGGGGCAGGACCATTCTGATAGATTCGCGTTAAGATTCTATCTAATGCGTTCTTTTCTCTATTTGAAATTAGGGCTAGCATCTCACCGTATGCTTGCGATATCAGTTTCGCAAAATCTGGATACATATATTCCTCCAATCGTCGGGAGCGCAGGGCTCCGGACCTACCGGCTATTCTAAAGGGTTAGCAGGTCTTCAAAACCCATCAATTCCTTATCATGTGGCCCCTGATAATCTTTATTAGAGTAGACTATTTTCAGCATTAGACCATCATCTATAACTAGTTGCCATATCGTCCCGCAACTATCACATTTATGATTGTCTTTCGGCATTTCAAGTTCTCGAAGTTTTATTTCGCATTTAGGGCATATTAATCTTTCCCTGATATTTGGTATGACCATTCCTTCTCCTTTATTAAAGTTTATTTCGGGTTTCTCATTTCATTCGGAACCCTTACTGCTACTACCCGCTTTCTTACGTCCGCGAATTCGAACCTCGCGGGGCAGCAACCGGAGTCCCTTCGCGACGATCATATCCGGCAAGATAGTATTCCTGCTGGCGCGAAAAAGCTGGCTTATAGGCCAGCACCGTTAATCCTCCAGATCGGCCTCCTCCGCAAGGCGAATAACATCATGATATCCGAACTCCTCACAATACTTTTTCAACGGTTCGCTATTGCATACTATTGATAAGTACCAGCCAATAGGTTCCAGCTCCTTCAAAGAGAGGGTTTTCAACTCGAAGACCGAATACTGTAGCCGGTCGAACAAATTAAGGAACTTATCAAGCATATGAAGATACTTGTCTCGTTGTTTTGGATCTACATCATCAGCGTCCGACAAGAGTCGGGCGAGGGTCATCTCTGGATGTCTGCCTTCGAGGATTTGAACGACCTCCGTTAGGTCGGAATTTGTATCCAGATAGTAACCCTGAAGAAACAGAAACTCGGTCTTCTTCCACGCCAATTCAGCCTTGCGAACCACAAGAAAACGCCAGAATCCTGCGCCGCCTCCAAATGCAGCTATGGCTATCGGTAGAAGAATTTGCCAATTCTCTTCAATGAATCGTAGAAACACGCTAACCAGTCCCGAAGGCGGGAATCCTGTGCTCCCGACTATCAATACAATACTCAACTTCGCTCAACCCAATGAAATATATCGTGCACACGGCGAACATGCAAACAACAAAAATCCCTCCTCGCTTCAGAAGGGAGCTTTAATTAACCCGGCGGCGTTCCACTGAATACGTCGACCAAGTACCGTCAACAATTTCAGGTCCTCGACTGTCGCCTTCCAGATCTTCTCTCCAAAACCATGCTTTCTTTTCATTATCCAAAGAATCGCGGAATCCCTTCAGGGCTATCATCAGGCCCTGGTAATATTTTCCGGTTGGCCAGCTTTTCGGCAGATCCCGTCGCTTATATGAGATGTGCGCCAGCATCTTGTGTATTCGTTTGATTTCGTCGTCGTCAATTTTCTGCCTGACAAGGTAGGAAAAATCCGTCCCGATGTTTTCATCCTCGATAAACTCGTTTGCAATGATGTCATCCGTTTTCAATTTCAAATTCGTTAGAAATTGACGCAGGTTCCTGACATGAAGCAAAAAGGACTCCAATACCACATTATGGAACATCTTCTGGGTATCGGTGAGCTTTCCTGGCTTTTGATACTCCAAGAGCTCTTGAAAAGTAAATCGTAACATGTCGATCTCGTATTGGATATATCCTGCGGCCTCTCTTGAACCTGGTTTGCCTTCTCCTGGCATAATGCCTCCACTTTCTTCGGTATCATCAGCTCTTCGTCAGGAGCATAAGGCTCCCCACCTACTCAGCTATGTACCCAGCGGGTCAGGTTTAACCCGAACGATGTTTTTAGCCACGATTTTTGACATAGGCGAGTCTTCTGGAATTACAAACGAGAGGAAAATTATCTTTTTGAAAAATATGAAAACCCATATGGATTGAAAAGAGTCTGGAATCCTTGCGAAACCAAATATGAACGTATCGAAATTGTCTTTATTCCAAGTAATTGTTTCCCTAAATTCGTTATTATTCAAAATTGGAATTCCCTCATCTGTCCAGACATGACGAATAATATAATGGTCGGGAAGACGCGATCCAAATTTTGCAGAAATCAATCCCTTTACATATTTATCCATAACATTGAATATTCTGGACCTGTCAGATTCGGGCACTTCAATTTTCGTTCTTTTGCCGACAAAAATCCCCGCTTCAGTAATCACATCTACTAAAGACATGTTCCGTAATAGAATTTTGCCCAACGCCGCACGTTTTTCTATGGATCTCCGTACTTTAGAATTAAAAAGCCTGGTCGCTTCATCAGAATGCTCTTCTGCCAGTGTCACGATGAAATTACGAAAGAATTCCTCATCCATGGAAAATCCGCCGTTGCACTTCTTGCAAGAGTACACCTTTGTAAATTTCGCCTTCCGGCGCATCGCGGGAACAAAAAGATTCAAAGATGGGATGTGGTCTTCGCTATCAGCTGGTTGACCACAATATACACAGGTTTTGCCTAATCCTTTCTTCTTCATTTTCATGTCATTATTGTTCAGCTCCTAAGGCAAACCAGATAAACTTAAGCCGCGCGGATACAGGGTCGCAAGCGCTTCACTCGCTATTGCTTATGTAATACCCAAATCTGCTCACTCCAATAATGGCATATTTCATTACCACCCAGTTAGTTAAGTATCGATTATCGGTTATCAGATACCGATCCACATTATTTCCATGAAAATAGTCATTGTTCAAGTGATTACATTGAAATATCTATTTTAACTGAAAGATTATCAATCTGTTCATATCGCATAAATTCTCTCGTATGTTGATTTTGCGGCGACTATCAATTGGCGAGCTCTTTCTCTGTCCTCTTCGGTAATTACCTTGAACGTACGCCATTTGAATTTGTAATATTTGCAAACATTATATCGATCATCCCGATTTTGGAGGGTATCCCACATGTGGCGGGGCAAAGGTGGCTGGCCTTCCCACTCCCTAAATACAATTTCGATACTACCTTCTTCAGAATCCTGTAAAATATACATTCTACCCCGCTGCTCATCATTGAACGAAGCTTCATGATAAAAGACATATATACAAGGGCAGGGTTTACCGTGATAGCTTTGAACCCTTCCTCTAAGAATATGGCCTGTATCTTCAAATAGCCTAGTCATTTCGCTATATATGCTTCCCAATAAATTAACGCATTTTTCATGCTCTTCATCTTTTATCAGGCCTTTGGACTTGAATGGGAACTTTCGCAATTTCATTTTATTCCTTCTCTTCAACTGAATCATTAACGATATATAAATTAACGAAAGGACACCAGGAATCTTTTGTCAAGAAAGAATTGCATAAATAGTCTATGTTTCCATATGTGTGTTAACTTCCAACCACTTATAAAAGCGTCAAATTCTGTTCACTTTTGGAGGAGCCCCCATTTCTTTCCAGTTTGATCATAGTAAGTTATACCAAGAATCAATTGTTTTCCGAAATACGACTGTTTTTTGGACAATCCGAACGGTAAATAGAACTGCTAGGATAAATCCTTGTACCCTGTCGTGATCAGAATTCAATAATTTTTTATCGCAAGCTTGTCAAGGAAGTGTCTAAATTTAAAATCCTGAGTGCCTTCAGCCAGGTAAAAGAAGCCCCAGCATTAGACAGAGTAAAGAAAACAGCAGGGGCAATATTTGTAGATTTGGTCCAACGTCATCATTGAATTGCAAATCATATTTAATCTTGCTGAGCCTGATCTAAAATGGTAGATGTACAATCCTCAAGTAGGCCCGTTGATTCCCAATAGGCAACAAGGCTGTTCATTGAAGTAGCCTGATCAGCTGATAGCTCAACGCCTACTTCAAAGTTTTTCTCGAAAGCACTAAAAGAGATATTTGCTGAGCCAAGATATCCCGATTTTGAGTCGACTATTATGATTTTGGAATGAAGTAAGATAGACAGATCTTTGGATCCGCGCAGGACTCTCAGTTTCTCTTTAATGACACAACCTCTATCCCCTCGGATGAGTTTCTGAATCGCATGCTTATTGTAATTGGTTTTATCTTCAATATCTCCAATGACGATTCGAACCCATGCACCTCCCCTAACGGACATGAATATTGAATCCTTTACCAAATCTATTCCATCAGGTGTCAGGTAAGGGGCTATTATCAGTATAGAATCTTGAGCGTTAGCAAGCAATTGCTTTACAAAGTGATCTAGATCTCCGAATTTCCTTCCTATGCTCTCGGGCAAAACCCTTCGATGTACCCAAGTACAGTAAAGGAAGGATGATTTATGTGTCGTTCCATTCATTGATTAGCAACTATTTCTCTCAAGTTTCTTGTTTCATCTGTAACTTTATGTGACCAGTAGCCGAAAAGGTTAGTCGCAATTCCTTTGACATGTCCTCCAAACAGGAACGCTCGACTCAAGGATCGGTTAAAGTAATTACATCCGAACTTAGTATAAAGACAGGCAACACAAGCACCACCGGATTGTGAGCACACAGGATCAAAGGAACAGCTATTTGCGAAGTCACGAGCCGTTCCAATCCATTGAGAGAGATTAGCCCGAAACACTGCATCAATACCGCCCAATGTGAATTTTACATGTGAAGACGCATATAGGAGACATGCGGTATGGCTTGGGAACAAATATTCAGCTAGTGCGTCCTGGTCAATACCTACATATTGATGGGCAGTAGCCATTAAAGTGTGAGAAACTGTGTGTAATACGCCGAATATCATCGCCGATGGTAAATCAACTGCGTCACCTCGTTCCTTCTCAAAACTGAGCAATTGCATGTGAGATTCGCCCGTCTCATGGAGCTTTCCAGAGATATTCAAGAGCCAAGAGCGCAATACATGTACGGAAGACAGAGCCTCCTTAGGAATCTCTATTACGTGGTTGACTTGCAAGAAAGCCGCAATACGCCATGGATCTAATTCGAATAACAGTGCCTCTGTAGTATTTCTTGCAGCATATATTGGGATCTTACCTTCATCGTCTGTCTTATATGATCTCAGTTTAGTCTTATTGGAGGTTCCATCAAAATCAATTGGACCAGCAAAGTGACGAGAGTATCCAATACCAGCCAGTAGGATAGGAAGTTCCTGGACAACTGCTATATTGACTAGACCTAATGATTCACATAACTGTCGGTCGCTCAGCAATTGATCTCGCGATTCGTTGTCTCCTCTCAACTCTGCCTCCTCAATGAGCGTCTTGAGAGAAATGCTGACAGCACTTGGCTCATCACGTACAAAAACATACTCGATAGTCTGTCGGCAGTTCGTTGCATCAAACCCCGATATGTACTCACGGCATGGAGATAGCTCCTCCACGTATTTGACCCAAGGATCTGCTGATGCTTTAAGTGCACTTTCCTTCACCATGGCATCAACCTTTTCAGCTGATACTCCTTTTTCTAGAAGTATCTCTTTCATAGCCTGTAATTCAGCAGATAACTCACCCTTACTAGATTTAAATCTAGATAGATTCTGGATATCTTTCTCATTATGGCTTGGTATTCTCAATAAGGCTCCTAATAGCATATTTGCAAAGTTATCATTGAGTTTCCATACGCCTAGTGCATCAGGTTGGATATCGACAAGGGCAATTGTCTGAGAGTAATACACTCGTGGATCAATAAGGGTAGTTCCCCTCATGGCCTTACCACACTGGCATGCTCGCACACCGAGCCCCGCTCTTGAACCCTGCGTAATACGGGATTTACATATCTGACAATACCAATAGGAATCTTGGAAAGTTCTCTTGTCTTCGAAACCAACCGGATGTTCAGCATTGGTTGGACACTTGGGAATATACACTGTCTCCAGGTTGCCACACTCGCATACATATGCAAATGGGATTTGCTTTAGAACATCATCAATATGACCACAAGAGCGACATCGTAGGTGGTCATTTGTACTCTTGAGTCTACTCACCGATCCCCACCAATGAATTCTCTTGCAATTTTCGCAGACTAGAATGGTTGGCCATATGTCATAACGCACCCAGTATGGTTCACCAACTATGTACTTGTGGGGTTGTGTTCTTGGATCAGGAAAACCGCTGAGACCTATTGCATTCCAATAAGATAATCTGTCCGCCAAGGCATCTGCGAGAACACCCTCAAGTTCCTTCGTTTTATGCATCGTCACATCTGTAACCATACACCAAGCATTATCATCGTTGTATCGAAAAATTGCCGACGGTGTGAATCTCCAGATTACCTGAGAACGCCCTCTAGTCATCTCGCCTTGCATCTTCACCTTCCACTCATTCTTGTTACTAATGATGCAGATTCAGAACTGGTGAATTCCAAACCCTGATCAACATCACGAAACGATGTAATGGGTTTAAGCACATCGGGGAGTCTTTTCTCTGGTGTTCTTCCAATAAGCGCTATTAAGTCATTGAGAATCTCACTAATTCTGTCTCTTATATTAGATACTTCTTTTTTTGATACTCTTTCCCAATCACGATCAGCGCCAATAATTTCAAGTAGAGCTTTCAATAACTCGTCGTCTTTTATACAGTGTTGAGTGCCACTGCTTCCCGTTGACGAGAGACCTAACGCAACTTTCACGGTAGGTACATGAATCAACGGCTTTGCAACACCCCTCTTGTAAAGTTGTGGTCCCAGTCCATTAATCAATAAGGCTGCCAATAGTCCCGGCATTGTCTTGGATGGAGCAAATGTTGCAAATCGATTAACAGCAACAGGTTCAATTAAAGCATCCATATTCTCATGCATTGGGTAAAACATCTCATATTGAGATAGTTCTCGTACGTCCTTGGATAAGAAACATGAAAACACAATTCCCGGATGAGACCGTGCTGAGCGACTGGATGACTGAATATATTCAGCATAGTGAGAAGGCATCCCGCAGATAGTCATCATGTTTATTCGCTCAATATCAACGCCATGACTTATAAGGCTTGTGGCAGCAACAACATCTAGTCTCGCTTCTCCTGTGTTATCTCTTTCCGATTCAATCCTTTCAATCGTGGCGCCGATATCATCTGGAGTTCGATCGCCGGTGAGTAAATCAAAACTGAGTTCTGTCATACCTTCATAGTTCAACATTGAATTAGATAGACCGAGTTTATATAAAAGGGTGCTGCCTGTGGCTTTCCTATTAACATAAGCGAGCGATAAGTCATAAAGCCTGATAAGATCAGCTAATTGGTCGTTTGTAAGGTCTGTGGCATCAAGAATTGCCCTTGATTCGGTCAAGTTTGCTCGGAGGAGCCTAATCTCATGTTGATAGAGGTATATTACTCGAGCCGCAGCATCATCAATCGCATTCGTATGGCACAAAATCCCTACATACTTGCGTCGTACTTGAAGAGGAGAAGAAGTTGCGTAGAACGATTCCCCTTTCTTCCACGATGGTTCGGGGAATCGATCAGCATTCTTGAGATATAAATGAAACGCGTGATGGTCATAGGATTCAATGGTGGCCGTCGCAGCGAGTACTTTTGGTGGCAAATAGACTTTGCTTCCCAAATATTGAAGGAGCCCTTCATAGTGGCCGTTGAACACGCCAAGATCGGATTTTAGAAGATGTAGCTCATCTTGCAGAAGCAGCGCAGGACCAGGATCTTTCACTGGTTCCAAGGATTCAAGCGATTTCTTCTTGTTGTGCTTGCACCTAGCTGAGTATACCTCTAAACACTCGTCATAAGAGGTATAACCGTGGTCTGGACACCTTTGTGTAGAGCCTCTGATTAAGTGTGAAAAGCCAATATTGAATCCAGCAATAGCCAGTTTATCTACGGTCCCAACTAAAACGGACGGCAAGTATCGATATATTTCCTTATCCACTACAAATAGTGGCAACGATCCTCTCATTACACCGAGTGATTTTGAGGTATTTGAAAAACATATATTTGACTCACATTTATGCAGAATTCTCCAACTTTTTCTATCGATAGAAATATCAACTGCTGACCCGCAATAAGGACATTTACGCAAAAGAAGTAATCGCCGACGATGCTCTTCCTTACTTTCCAGATAAGCCATATCTCTCTCGGATATTGCGTTAGGAGTAACAGTCCTACCTACATAGTAACCTATAGAGAACGGATCACCATTTGCCACTTCGGCTTCTTCTTGTCTTATGATGTTCAATTCTGCGATAACCTTTGCCAATCTCTCCATCTGTTGGAGTGATAGCATGCGAAGAGGAAATCGCATCCAGGTACTCAATCCTCTAGTTTTTCCACGTAATCTATCAAAGAGAAGAGCAGTAGCAATCAATCCGAGGTAAGCCTCAGTCTTACCTCCACCTGTAGGAAACCAAAGAACACTGGCACGATTGAATGATTGTATGACTGCATCCTTGAATTCCGTTTCGTGTGAGTCATCCATTTCACGTACAAAAAGTGATGGCATTTGAATAACTATAAAGCACAACTGAAAAAGTCGCCATGCTTGAATCTTGCCTCCAGACTTTTGACCTAATCGATAGAACACTCGGTTCATCAACCGAAAGGCTCTTTTGAGCATATTGTCACGCTTCAAACACTCAATTCCCAAGAGAAATGATGATATTTCGCTACCAAATTTCTTCCGATCTTCTCGACATTGTAACAACTCTTCTTTAGTTAGTTCAGATTTCGCCTCTCCAGCCAAGTAATTATCCCACTCAGTCCCATATAAGGTCATAGCGTCTATGATTGTACTTAAGGATTCCTCAGGTGAGCCTATGTCGAGTGACTCGAATCGAATTTCACTTTCCACACGAGCTCTGTAAAGCGGTTGCTCGTATATGGGCAGAGTATCTGTAAGAAGAACTGCCCTGGAAGAGGAGCCTTTGACAACACAATTTATCCCCTTCGCAATCATGCGAGGAACGGAACGGTAATCTTTTTCCGCTAAGAGAAACTCAAATGGGACAACTTCGCCATTAATAACTTCGACTTCAAGATATGCATCGAAAATGGAGCGTTCATCAAGAGCCCTATCCTTAACGCTGTCATCAAATGCCAACGTGTCGTTTGATAATAGCACCTTGATACGATGTAAATCGGGATTCACAATGTCTTCGCTGCCTTCACAATATAGTGAGACTTCCCAATCCGGCAACTTCTGCCGATTATTAGTTTTTCTAAATGAATCTAACTTTTCTTGATAGGCATGTTCGTTAATTATCGATTCTGAAGTGCCCAGCGTTCGTACATTCTTTTCTGGATCTCCTAAATGGCACCACCGATCCTGATCGTGATCGATCTCATCCTGTGCTGCAGTAATATCCTTTTGATACTTGCAAACTTCAGCAACAGCATTATCTCCATTTAAGCTGATATTTAGTGTTCTACCAGATACTTCTTTGCGTCGAAATGTTATGGGAAGCAGTATTTCTGAATGTGCGCCATTTGATCCGTCCTTTTTAAGAACAACATTATCCCTCTTTGTAATCTGCCAGCTTGGGAAAACAGCGTAATAGAATGCCCAACGGACTCTGATTTGTAACGAGACTACCGCATCCGAGTTGACTGGTCGCAAACGAAAATCGAATCCGATTGACGAAGTCTGCTGTTTTTCAAGCATTATTTCTTGGGATTCCGACCTTCGAAAGCGCGGCCTAAGTACCCCAGCAAACAGACTTCGAGATGGACTCCTGATGATATCGGATCCGTCTCTTCCGCTTATCCTGAGAACTACCTTATCAATAAGGTGTTTTTGTAAACGATGTTTGCAATCTTTGGTTGCTTGAATGGATTGGCCCTCCATAGTCCACTCTAATTGTTTGTTATAAACCTTCCAACGAGGTCAGGGTTAATATTGTCCGTAGTCCTGCCGACACGTTGCACCTCACATACCTCGATCGATCGCACAATTTCTTCTAACGGAATGCCAATACTATCTTCCAGATTATCCTGCAAAACCGTATCAGTTGATGCTACTAGCTTAAATGTCTGACGAATGATATTCGCAACTCTACGGCCTATACTTCTGTGAAGACTTCGAATTCTCGCAAAATTCCGATCGAATTCTTTTGATCTTCTCGATAGTTCAACTACTCCGGACACTTTACCAATTGCCACGATTGACGATAAATCAGCTGGCCCGATGACGACGTCGTTTACCCAATTCTGTAATGTCTGCAGACTTGTGATCTCTATACCTTCCTTCACGAGTGCAAGATGCATTGTCAAGTAGTCTATCTTCCCATCAGGATCTCGAAAATTCGCCTCAATTAAACTAATTGCTTTACGCCAAATGTTTCTATAAGTAGCGATATACTGTACTTTGGGATTGTTGTCCGCAATTTCAATTAGTTGCTCGAAAATCCCTTTCTGCTGATTCTGGTCGACAATAAGTAGCAAATCCTTTTCAAGTAGTTGATCTGGTGTCAGCCTATAAAGCTCATTAGGATCATCAGGCCGTACAAACTCAACGAAAGTGTCGGTAGCCACCCACATAGTTCTCAAACCTTTGTCCTGGGACTTCAAGGTTACTTCGTAACATGGGACGCCTTCCTTGACCTTGAGAATTGACTTGACCTCGGCCACCGAATATTCCTTAACTCGTTCTTCCTCTATGTCCTCAAAAGTACTATCAGACGCAACATCGAATTCCTCCCTTTCCAATTCTACCTTCTCTTCTCTCTCTTTAACTACAGCCATTAGGTCCTCGAAAGATCCAACCTTTTGCATGGTTCTTTTTTTGATTTTATGTGGTAAAGACGTTATCTTTGGCATAGTAATGTCTATATATGGATAATCTATGACTTCCGCCTTGCTTACCTGGGACGGGGAAGTCATCAGGTCGGCAATTGCTTCAAAACGTCTATAGGACCTATGATCCAAGTATTGCATGTCGTAGAACTGCATTATTTGAGAACGTATTATTTCAATTTCGTAGGGGAATGCAAGAAATCTTAATTGAGACCCCAGAGCTCCACCAAGAATCCAGCGATATCGATAATGAAGTGGTCCTGGTGAAATGAAGAACCGGTATCTCTTGTGCGAATACTTTACGTAGTTATTGGAAGAAACGATGTCAATATGTTCCAACCACTTCTTTCCCAGGAATTCAGATAATGATAACCAAGAAGACAGAGCATTCTGCATCACCTCATCCTTAACTAGAATCAAGAGCCTTCTTGCACTCGACAGTTGTCCCGATAAATCTAGAGTATACTTAGCAATTTGATCTGCCTTGGGGTTGGCTTCTTCATAAAGGTGGTTTAGATGTTGCAACAATGCGCGAAAAGTTTGTAGCACAGGACCCAATGTACCAATTCCCTGCGAATTAGACCCGATTCTAGAGATTACGTTCTTTGGTACCCAACGCCCCCTATCTCTAGCGGCATTTTCATACCACGGTAGAGGTACTGGCATCTGGCAGTAGACTGAAAAGAGCCAGCGAATTCTGTTTAATTCTATATGGTTTATGTCACGGTGCTCTTCGAATATTGTAGTTAACTCAAGGATCGTTTTCTTCAATTCTTTGTGAAGCGGCGCTTCTTCAATCACATGCCCTCGTAAGAGAGCTTCGGGTGCACTCGTAAGCTCAAGATCTAGGGACGCGGTCGAACAATCATTATGTCCAAGGCGATTGTGGTTTACACAAGCCTGAATTCCCATGTGATCTAATGGAAAATCGACAAACCCTGCTTTTCTAAGTACGGTCGTGCTGAGACGATCACCACACGTGTATAGTGCAAGAATTCCAGATTTTGTTTTCAGCCCAATAGCCCATGAAACAATGTCCTCCGATCTGGTGACGAGTCTTGAATATCGAAGATCCAAGATGATAAGCTCTGGCATAATAGATATCTTTTTTGGAAGAGCAATCCTGTGTGGCAGAAAGAAGCACACTCCGGACACAGCACTATGTAGATTCTTGCTATTAAGAGGCTGAATTTTACCGTTAAACAGCATTCTGCTGCCAGGAAATGCTGACTCTAAGGGTTCTCTATCTACAAATAGATCACAGTATTTACTGCGAAGAGAAATATCTGGACTAACAATTAGAACACCCTTAGCATTTGACGACATTGTTGTGTTGCTAGCTTCGAATAATTTACTCAAGATAGATGTAACTGCTAAAAAAAGCGGCATGTCTCGCGCTAGTGGAGGAATTCCGACTGATATCTGCTTTCTACTGGACCTGATTCTTCCAGTGAGACCGGCTAGGAGTATCAAAGATATGTCAGGCCACAGTCGATCCCCGTCGCTCTGAGATGTACTGATATTTACTCCAATAGGGCCAACCAGTGCCAGAACCCCAAGATCTCTTTCACAAGCTTTTCCGAGTTTATCCAACCAGTCAGGAGAGCTTTCTTCTATAGAATATCCAGAACTGCGATAATTGCGCTTAAGCCCTTCTATATGCTCGGTAGTGACTGTAAACCTATTTGCGTTCATATATTCAATACTGGTTTAGCTTGAGAGTATTTTCCCTCCGAAGCGCCCGCGGGATCCTTCAACGTAATCCCGCTGCACTTCAAGCGAAAACCATCTGCGCTTAAGCGTCTCAGCAACTGCTCCAGTTGTATTTGATCCAGCGAAGGGGTCAAACACCAATTCTCTGGGAGATGTCAAGAAACGGATAAAGAACTCTACAAGGTCCGGCTGCATCCTGGCTGGATGCACCGGTAGCCCTTTCTTCCTGCAGTATACTTGGTAATCACTGTTGGACCGTGTATTTGCAAGAGTGATAACGTTAGAGGGTATTGCTCCTTTATTGTCCTTCAGAAAAGAAGCCTTTCCAATATTGTGACCGGACGGACGCTTCCCAGCATTGTACTTTTTTCTATCTAATAAATGCATCATGGAAGCACTATATTTCTTCAATACATTCCTATTGTCTGCTTTTGGCCTTGCAGATTTCGACATCCACCAGACGTGCGTAAAAGAATCTTTTACTCGAATCCTTTCCACGTTTACCCATTGTGCCGGGGATGGCAATCTGGCCGGATTGTTGCAAATGAATTGCTGACACAGGCATAATTCGCCCTCTTTAAGGAATTGAAGAAGAGACTCTAGTGCAAGTGTTGACATTGTAGGTTGGCCAGAAACCCAAGAGTTTCCCACTTCCATAACTATAGAACCACGGGGTTTCAATAGTCTCCCAAAAAGTACTGCGAATCCTGACAACCATCTAATGTACTCCTCTCCAACATAGTTGCCATACTTCTTTTTTCTATTTAGAGGGAATGGAGGTGATGTGAATATTAACTGTACTTTGCCAAAGTAGTTTCTTGCGAGACCTGACGAAATGAATTGCTCTAAAGGGCCGTGCATCATCTTACCACGATTAGTCTCGTAGGCTAACCTTGGATATACTTCTAGCAACGAATTTCTACCGGTAGTTTTTACTTGGTCTATTCTATTAATCATTCAAACAGGTTCAACTCCTCATTTCTTTGAAGTTGATGCTTTACGTTTCAACCGTTGATCTATTAGAGTTGAGACCCAATCCTGACTTGTACTTTTTGGTTCAGCAACCAAAATGCAGAGCTTTGTATGGGACTCGCCTGATAGCCTTATGTGAATCATTTTGCCCTTAGCTGTGTCTTTTTTGCTTCTAGGCATTTATCATCACCTCTTGTATGGATTGTAATTGTTATAAATATACCTACAATCACATTCTGAAAACAAGTGAATTCTCTGTAAAAAAGAGCTTGAGGGGACTCAAGCCCTTTAGAGAAGGTGAGATTTTAGAGGTTAAGGAGGGTACCTGCGCGGCCTTCAAGATTGATGCGTCAATTAGTGTAAGGCAGTGACCAGGCATAAGATTGAAGCCTGGGCCATTCTTTTGAATAACCCGCCTTCTTCCGCAAGAGGCACATCACCCATCGACGTGAATTGATTCTAATTTCCCACTTTGGCTAAGGTGGAAGATCTTTTTTCTGACATCAGAACCAGAAAATCCAATGGTCTCTGAAACACCTTGATGGTAGTGGTTCGCAATAGGTGGGCAAGTCGGCTGCAGCGCCTTGTTAGCTGGCCTTTCCGTCCTACGAGTAGAAAGCCTTGGCAGCCTTGCCCACGCCGCGAGTTGAGAAGAAGTCGATTACGCCGCCAACAATACCACCTGCTATCGGTACAAGCTTGCTCACGTTTGTCAGACTTTTCTTCCCAGCAATCGTCACAAGCTTGTTAGGTAGTTTCTTGATGAACTCCTTCGAAGCCTGCGTGAGCAGGGTTTTCTTTGCCCCTGCCATGCTCGCCTCGCGCAACATCTTGCTAACGGCTTCGTTTGTGCTACTGAGTGCGACGCACAGCGCGATCTCCTCGCGACGCTCCGGATCGTCGAGATCGTAGCAGTACACGTATGCAATGGTGAGAACGAGCCGGCCGTGAATGCGCCCAGATATGAGCGAGATTAGGTACGAGTGTCCAATAGCCTCCAAGCCCCCACACGAAGCTCGTGGCAGCTCCGTACCACTGGCGCTTGGCGATAAGCCTATCTGCTAACGCGCCGGGATCCTCGCGTAGTTCGGGATGTAGCCGTCGCTGGTTGTCGACAAAGCCCTGGATAGATTTGACATCCTTCCCGGTAACGAGGTCAAGCCCCTTCGTCATACCCCGGGCAATCAAGGCTTGCACGCGTGAGAGCCTTCCTTTTCCTTCCGCCACCGGGATGCCTCCTTCACCATCAATGTCCAGCTAACATTGACTATGCAGTTCGATATAAGAAACCAAACAACGCTGGTTTGCTAAGCGTATGATATCTAATATGTTACATCTCATCTATCCGTTTTTCAAGGCGTGTTGTATTGATCCGCATAAACCGCTTCCAGTTAATAAGATTTCGGCTGAAAAGTCTCTTGACTTCATCGGTTTATGATATCCCGCCTTTATCAAAGTAGGAAAAGAAGCTAATATCTTAAAGGATAGGAAAAGCGGGAACCGTTAACGCCTACGACCTCCCCCTGCCCTTTTTGCAATGTGACCCGTTGGGCCCATGACCCCAACCTTAGTGCCGTTAGTGATTTCCTTGGCCTTTCTGATCATTTTTGGGGTAGTGGCAAGATATCGGGGTTTCTTGAATCCCTGCAACTGTCTCATGGAGTCTTTTAGGTCACTTTCGTGAGTGGCGACTTCAATTACCCGCTTCGAAGTCTGAATATCTGGACCTGGCCCCTTGTTGTATTCAGTGCTTTCCTTACGAGCTATACGATTTGCAATCTCGTCGTGCTTTGACTTTCCCATCTCTAATTCCCCCTATCATCTGCGTTGTTACTTTTTCTTAATTCGCGATAATTAAAAATAGCTTAAATAGGCAAAAAAAGGCAATGAATTACTAGAAATGTAATGGTTTGTATTTTTCAACGAACAAAAATGGATAGGGCGAGGATTTTAATCCCAGTCCTTGTAGCGGATTATAGGGAGCGATAAGCCTAATTGTAATAACAAGATAACGCCCCCACCCAATAAATGGCAGGGGCGAGGGGTCGGGTTACCAACCGCAGAATTTCCAGAGCTTCTTACACATAGCTGGGCCAAACCGCTTTCTGTGATCGTACAGCTTGGCTTGGATGATCTCGGGTGTGTCGGTCTCATAAATTACGGCCCATGGATATCCTTTCGGAGGCCGATCCATGCCGTTTGGCTGACCAGGATACATCGTAAATAGTCCTTTCTCCATAAATACCGTAACTGAATCCTTGGTTTTATCGGGCATGTAAAAGGGGTAATCTGTTTTGTCGAGCCGAAGGATATGCTCCTCCAATATCTCGGTCGGCTTCGATGTATAGAATATGACGGCGCGATAAAACTCGTCCTGTAATTTACGCTGAATTTTCGGGTCAGTAATGCCGAACTTCTCACGTATGTAGTCTTCCCCATACCTTGCGATATCTATCCAGATATGGTACCAGATTCTGTGAGGCTGGCTGATTTTGGATATGTGGCATACGATGCCGTTGTGGTTAATAAATTTGTGCATTTGCTCGTATTGGCTAAAATTAAAGTTTTGCTCTGCCATTATTGACAGAGATCAGTTCGTTATTCCAAATTCAGTTAAATAATATTCCTTACTCGTTTTTCCATTTGCCCTGTAGTCCTGGCGCGGACCCACCCTTATCTGCGAGCTTTTAATGATTCATCTAAGAGATTGTCAAGTTCCTGCAATTCTCGAAGAACCGGGCTGCTTTCGTCTTCTTTTGGGGTGGGCTCTTCGTGGTCTAAGCGCGGGTTTTCTCTTTTTTTCAGTATCAATCGTAGGTTTGGTTGGTCTAGGAATTTTTTATTTCTGATTGTCATGATATTTACCCATATTATTAAATTAAATTGGCTATAGGGTTACAGTAGTTACACTAAAGTTACGGTAGCGAATCGGCGTAACCTCATTATCCGCATAGAGTAAGAGAGAAAAGGTTACATGTTACGGTAAATCGCCAGGTTCTATAATATTTCTATTATATAAAATATTTTTTATTTTTTTTATTTTTTCTATTTCTTACTTTTTCTAATACTTTAGAATTACTGTAACCTGTAACCGATTCCCTGTAAACCTAAGATAAAAGGGTGGTTACGGCAAAGCACAACTGTAACTTTACCGTAACTACCGTAACTTTTTAAGCCATCCAGACTCTATAAGTATCGCCGTTGATTTTAACAGAGCCGTCTTTAACTCCGAAATTCTTCAATTTTCTTCGCATATTATAAACAGTCATGCCTCTGAAAAACCTCCCCAGAATACGCTTTAGATAAGCAGAGGGAAGAGCATGGTGCTGTTCTATCGCTAATCTGCAAACGGCTCTGTCGTCTTTGTTATAATCGATATCCAAGCCGTATTGATTCTTATAGGGGAATGCCTCATCGAGCTCAAAAAAGTCTACATCGCTCTTTCTCAATGCATCAGCCACCAATTCCATATCTTCCTTTGAGCTTTCCAGCATATTGGTTCTGGCCTCGCTGTCAGTAGGGAAATTGGCTTTATTAAAATCTGTTTTAATGCTCTGAACGTATTTGGCAAATACGGGCAGCTCTTTTTCTATCTCAACTTCCATATCTTTTCCTGTGGTCCACCAGGGCATCGTATGAAGAGGAATAGCTTTCTCGTTTCTTACAACATTAAAACGGCGATCACCTTTTTCCAAAAGGATGCTATCTGAATAATTGCTCAAGAGGACGAAATTCATGTGCGATTCCAGTAGCATTTTATCAATGCCTTTATATTCGAGCAGAAGATGTTTAGATCCAATCTTGTTTTTGAGCCATTCACGGCGTTCTACGTTTTTTGAAAACGCCGCCTTTTGAAATACTTCATCGTATGTACGGATCCAACACGTAATATCCAATGAATTAAAATTATCGGTCATGGCGGAGGCTGGCAATATCTGAGCCTGCTTCTTACCAAAGATTGGTCCCAAAATCAGGCTCATCAATACTTCTTTGCCTGTGCCTCGTGCTTCTGTAGTAATTATCCAGGCCAAGGTTGTTTTTCTTCTTTCCTGTAGAATAAACCCAACCCAATTTAAATAGAGGTTGATTGTATCGTCATCTCCAAATAGATTTTCCAGGACCGAAAATATCCTCGGGCAATTATCCCTTAATATTTTAAGATCGATATCTATTTTCGTGTCATGAGCCTCAAGGAATTGAGACGGCGTGAATATATTAAATTGATCGCCGGTTAAGCCATGATCGAGTGTAGGATCAAATGTGGTTTTAGCCCTCGGTAATTTCTTATCAATCATTGGATTTAATTTGCCCGCCAGGCAAAAATTCAACCAGTCTTTTTGGTTTTTGAAAAACTTCAATTCCTTATCAGCTTGATCAAAATAGGTGGGATATCCTGCCTTATGATCAAAATATAAATCTATCTTTCCAATTTTAAACCGCGGTTTATCAGACCAATACGTCAAATCACAATGAGAGCAAAACATGTAATGCTCCCCATGATCGTTGACACTGACGAAAGCAGAAGCATTGCGGGAGTTCAAATCGTCACAGAATAAACAGAAACAAGATTGCTTTCTATTGACATCGCCTATAAGAATAGTTGAGGTTCGATCCGGTAAAACAATCTCGTCTTCAATACGAATTATGCGGTCAGCCGCCTTTGTAGAAGATTGTTTTGTATATTGAGTAGGAGTTTTATGCTGTTCAGCTTTCTTAATATCGTCAGCCGTTATAGAAAACCACTCCCCTTTAGTGCTTAAATAATATTCATATAGCTGCTGATCAGGCCCGCCAAATGGATACAGCTTCATATGCATATCAAACACCCTATGATCTGCTTCAGGGTACGCATACTTTAAATAATCGTAGTACTTCTTCCCGGAGTACTTACCGTCAAACAACGCGCTACCGTCAAATGTTGGCGCATATGGAAGGATCACGCGAAACCTATCTTGGATTCCGTTATGGTCAGGCTTATCCTGCCTATGCCCAGATGAGGTATAAATAATATGGATATAATCTTTGAACTTTTCCTGGGCTCCTTCCAGAGATAATTCGCCGTCATCAAAGTCTAACGCCAATCCCCAAACTCCGCGATAATTTGGTTTTGCGCAATGACCTGTAAAGCCCTGAGTTTCCATTTTCTTCGAACATCCACCAATCCAATAATTAACACTGTGAACGTTGCTTTTGAATAATTCACGAAGTTCCTTTTCGATATTTGGATTCTCAAGATCAAATTCTCGAGTCATAAAGTCGGTGATCTTTTCGCCGTCTTGTTTTGTTTGAACCTTAGAAGGATTAACTGAGAGTCTAATAATTTTACTGTTATTCACTATTGGCGCCTGGATTAGCAGTAATCCCGAAAACAAAAATACCCCGATCCTTCCGAATACAATTTGGGAGGTTATCTGGGGTTACTGGTGAATATAGGTTTTGTTTGCCGTCGTTTAATTCTTCATTAAGAAGTCTTTCTGATAAAGTTGTCATGATTGTTGTTTGGTTGTAAAGTTGTGCCGTTATACATAATGGCTTTTAAATTTCTGATTGTTTGAGCATATGCCAGTGGTGAAACTACCGCCCTGCCCTGATAGAAGTTATCCAATAATTCGTTTATTCCATTGCCTTGAAATTGAAATTGTGATTTCCCGTTTGCGCGTATGTGACCCGCCAATCGGTGGTTTTCTGCAAGCAGATACGCAGCCAGATAAAAATCTGAAGTGGTAATTGTCGCGTTGTCCATTGCGTCTCTCGTTGGTTCGGCCAGCTTCTAATTCTGGAGCATGGCTCGTTAATTCCCAGCCTCTATGGCTGATTGCTATGTTCAATGTTTCGATGTTCTAAATTTGAGAGGAGACGTATTTCCCCTTGGCACTAGTAAATATAACGCATTAACCGGAGAAAGTAAACAGTTATTTTAGCGTAACCTCTTTAATGCCATGGAATAAAAGCCCAACAGTTTATTCCTAAACCCATGGAATAAACGAATTTTACTTCTGAAAATCTGAAAAATCTATCTAAAAATAAATATTGAGCTTGGATTGCCTTTTATTGAAATTAGGATAATCGGCAAAAAAGACGGATCCCGAAGTGGAAAAAATACATCAGCTCATCATAGTGAAGGCGGCAGAAACCCTGCCGCCTTTCTATTTTACCCTATATCAGATCATCGAGTTTATCTACAGCTTTCTTCAAATGGCCTGGAGCCAGATGCGAGTAAATCTTTGTCATGGATACATCACTATGTCCAAGTAGCTCGGCGATAGTAAGCTGATCTACTCCCCCCATTGCAAGATGTGAGGCATAAGTATGTCGCAATTTATGAATGTTTCCAGAAAGGCCAGCCTTAAGTAATGCTTTTTTAAGGGCAACATAAATCTTATCTCGATGTACCTTATTACCTTCCTTACCTTTGAAAACATAATTATGGTCCTGCGATTTATGTTGACCTTTTACAATCTCCAATGCTTTGCGGTTTAATGGAATTGTTCGCAATTGTCTGTTTTTGGGAATCCAATCAGGTTTTTCTTGAACTGTAATAGTCGCATGAGCCTCATCGAAGTCACTAAATTCCAGATTTATTAGCTCTCCTTTTCTTAACCCAGTTAAGGCGATAAACTCTAGAGCATCTCTCCAGTGAGGATCAACGACCCTAAATATGGCATTAAGTTTCTCTTTTGAGAAATACTTAGCTTTCTTAATGGCTGGCAAGGGAAATTTCTTAAGAGTCCTGACAGGATTTTCTTTCATATGCCTTTGCGAAACTGCATACTTAAACATCTGCTTAACTATAGTCAAGTTGCCGTTTATTGTCTTGGCCATCAGACCTCTATCAAATAAGCTGTCGAGGAATTTCTTGATATATATTTCCCTTATATACCTTATATCTATGACAGCGGCGAATTGTTTATTCATGAAGTTATTGAAATTATCAAGGTAAGCACGGTACCTTTTAAAAGAGCTTTTCCGAATAATGTTTTTCTTGGACTCAAGAAATAGCCCTATTAATTCCGCTATTTTTAAGGGTTGAGCATCTTCAAGAAAATCATATTCCTGCACCTTAAGTTTCTGGAGAGCCTCTGCAGCAACCACCATAGCGTCATGTTTTTTTGACGCAACGATTCTTCTATATCTTCTACCTTTTGCTGAATAAGAAACCCCCCAATTCCCGCTTTTCTTATCTTGGTAGATATTGACCTTCGGCACTCTACCCATGATTTTCCTCCAATTTCACTGCCTTTCCCAATAAATTGGCAGAATTCTGGCAGTTCTTATCACCGCCGATTAAGCTAATATGTTGATTTTAAAGGGGTTGTCAATAATAAACGGAGAGGCAGGGATTCTCCGACATAGGTTTTAGCTACTCCGTTGAACTATAGGAAATTATAGCGTAATCCCAAGAATTTCAACAAATTAGGTTTTTTTGTCTGTTTGTGTCTGTTTTGGTGGTCGATGGTCGCAATATGGACACAAGCACATCTCATTGCCCTTCAGCAAAAAGCTCAAAGGCGAACCCATGCCATACATGCCGCCAAAATGGATGGGACCACGCTGCGCTTTAGATCGAGATTTCCGCATACATTAATAATTCATTTCTACTAATCCACTATTAGCGGAAACGAAAAGGCCCCGACCGGAGC
>SDBT01001084.1_pt1 | contig 46613 bp, 47 predicted proteins | sample 2277101 | NCBI WGS metagenome assembly SDBT01 (sample SAMN10404973, study PRJNA504765) | marine sediment metagenome | isolation source: marine sediment core GS10_PC15, 103 cmbsf | place: Arctic Ocean: Southern Knipovich Ridge | collected 2010 | reverse complement strand
GGGATTTCGCAGGGTAGTCACGAATCTCAGCCAATGACACTCCCACATCTGGGGGTTAGCTCTATCAAATGCCCAGATGTGGCGTATAACAAGTGTTCGCCCTGCGAAATCCTAGAGACCCAGGATGAATAAGGAGGTCGCACCATCATGAGAATCGTACTGGACGCCATGGGTGGCGATCACGCCCCGCCCGTGGCCGTGGAGGGGGGAGTGTGGGCCGCGCGGGAGTACGGGATTGAGGTGATCCTGGTCGGCCGCGAGGAGGATGTGCGGCGGGAGTTGGCCAGGCATGATACGTCCGGCCTCAGCTTGCCCATCGTCCACGCCAGCCAGGTCATCGAAATGGATGAGCACCCTGCGGCAGCGGTCAAGGCCAAGAAGGACTCCTCAATGGTGATCGGGGTGGACATGGTGAAGCGGGGCGAAGCCGACGCCTTCGTCTCCCTCGGCAACTCCGGCGGCGCGCTGGCCGCAGCTCTGTTTCGCCTGGGCCGCATCCGGGGCATCCGGCGGCCGGCTCTCTCCACCGTCTACCCCACCACGACCGGCTTCTGTTTCATACTGGACGTGGGAGCCACCACCGACTGCAAGCCGCAGTACCTGCTCCAGTTCGGGATGATGGGCGCTGTCTACGCCGAGCGGGTGCTGGGCGTCGCCAACCCACGGGTGGGCATCGTCTCCAATGGAGAGGAAGAGGGGAAGGGGAGTATCCTGGTGCAGGAGGCGTATCAACTGCTCAAGGCCAGCCCCCTCAACTTCGTGGGGAACCTGGAGGGGAAGGACATCGCCCCCGGCCTGGCCGACGTGGTGGTCACCGATGGCTTCACCGGCAACGTGATCGTCAAGCTCTCCGAAGGGCTGGTGGCCTCGCTTCTGGGCATCATCAGGGCCGAGGTTAAGAAGAGCCCCATCGCTACGATTGGCGCGCTGCTCTCCAAGCCCGCCTTCGACCAGGTCAAAAAGCGCCTCGACTACGCCGAGTACGGCGGCGCGCCGCTGCTGGGGGTGGACGGGGTGGTGATCGTTGGCCACGGGCGCTCCAATGCGAAAGGCGTCAAGAACGCTGTGCGGGTGGCCAAACAGGCGGTGGAGGGCGGGATGCTCGCTGCTATCAAAGATGGTTTGCAAAATCTGTAGGAGGATTTGACATGGCGAGAAAACGCAGTATCGAAGAGAGAGTCGTCGTCACCGGCCTGGGGGCCATCACCCCTCTGGGACTGAGTGTCGAGGAGACCTGGCAGGGGCTCGTCGCCGGTCGAAGCGGGATAGACCTTATCACCCACTTCGATCCCAGTGAATATCCCACCCGGATCCTTGGCATAGTGAAGGGGTTCAGAGCACGAGACTACATGGATCGTAAAGAGGCGAGGCGCATGGCACGCTTCAGCCAGTTCGCCGTGGCTGCGACCGGGATGGCCCTGGAAGATGCGGGCCTTGTTATTGACGAGGAGAACGCCGAAGATGTAGGTGTGCTTTTGGGCAACGCCGTAGGCGCTCTTGATGAGACGGAGAAAGCCTGTCGGGTGCTATTGGAGCGTGGTGGCATGCGCATTTCACCCTTCTTCATAGTGATGATGACCCCCAATATAGCTGCCTTCCAGGTGGCTTATACCTACGGTATCAAGGGTTACAGCTCCACCATCTCTACCGCCTGCGCCGCCGGCACACAGGCCATCGGCGAGGCGGCAGACGTCATCCGCCGGGGAAAGGCCAAGGTCATGGTGGCCGGTGGAGCGGAGGGTGGCATCTGTGAGCTGGCCCTGGCCGTCTTCTGCGTGGGTCGAGCCTATTCCACCCGCAACGACGAGCCGGAACGGGCCAGTCGCCCTTTCGACAAGGACCGCGACGGCTTCGTCGGAGGCGAGGGGAGCGGCATCATGATCCTGGAGAGCCTGGAGCATGCTCTGGAGCGGGGGGCGCGAATCTACGCCGAGGTGCTGGGCAGCGGTGCTTCCAACGATGCCTACCATCTCATCGCGCCCGATCCCGAAGGGGCGGGGGCGGCGCGAGCCATGCGCTGGGCGCTGAAAGACGCAGGTGTGGAGCCCAGCGAGGTGGACTACATTAACGCCCACGGCACTGGCACCCCCTTGGGCGACGTTTCGGAGACTCTGGCCATCAAGAAAGTCTTCGGGGCCCACGCCTACCGCGTGCCCATCAGCTCCTCCAAGTCCATGATCGGTCACTTGTGGGGTGCCGCGGGAGCTGTGGAGTCCATCGTTTGCATCCTCACCATCCGGGACAACATCATCCATCCCACCATCAACCTTGAGACCCCCGACCCCGATTGCGACCTGGACTACGTCCCCAATGTGGCCCGAGAGGCCCAGGTGGACATCGCCACTTGCAACTCCTTCGGCCTGGGGGGGCAGAATGCGTGCGCGGTGTATGGCAGGTACACGGGATAAAGAACTTCAAAGTTCAAACTTCAAACATCGAAAGGAAGAAAATGCAAGTTATCACCAACGAGAAATTGATCAAGAACAGAGCTAGATTGGGCCGTATAGCCAGCTTCGCCGGGTTGGCCATATTGATCTTGGGGCTGGTCGCCTCCCTTTCTCCTCTTGAGTTGCTCACATCTCCCCAGTGGATGCTGGTCTCGTTTGGCTGCCTGTTCGTGGGCTTTGTGCTCTCCCAGGTCGGCCTCTACCATGCTAACCACTGGGTCAAGGAGCCGCGGCCTGATCAGACATTGGTCAAGATCCTGAAGGGCTTAGATGGCCGCTATCACCTCTACAACTATGTCCTCAAGGCCCCTCACGTCCTGCTGACTCCCTTTGGTCTCTGCGTTATCATCCCCAGGAATCAAGAGGGCCAGGTTAGCTGCGAGGGCGAGAAGTGGCGCAGCGAGGGCGGTTGGAGGCGGGTGATATTCCGATTCCTTGGGCAGGAAGGACTGGGTAACCCAACAAAGGAGGCACGAGCCGCGGTGAGAAAGCTCCGCCGCTTCCTGGCTGAACGGCTTCCTGGCGAGGAAGTGCCCATCGAGGGGGTGGTAGTGTTCACCAATCCCGAGGTGGCTCTTGAGACGAAAAGCCCCGCTGTTCCCGTGTTGGATGGCAAGCAATTTAAGTCTTTCCTGCGGAGCATGAGCAAGGAGAGGCCCATACCCGGCAGCCAGCGGAGGCAGTTGGCCGAAATCCTGGCCGAAGAGGGGAACAACGGACTATAGGATTTAACGGACATCGGAGGGCATCTTGCTTTTGCCAGGAGGTTGGCTGCCAGGGCTCTTCGTCTTGTGGCTGGCAGCTTACGCGATAGCTCTGTGGCTTCACCGACAGGGGCGGCTGGCGCGGGACTATCACCGCGACGTATTGGCCCTGGGCGTCATCGCTTTAGCCACCATCGGCTTCTTCTGGCAACTCTTTTTCACCGACGATACCTGGATGCCCTCTGGGGGCGGCGACCTGGTCTCCTTCCTCTATCCTCTCTACCGCTTCGCGGCCCGCAACCTCAGGCGAGGCATCGTACCCCTGTGGAATCCCTACCTCTACGGCGGCGCCCCCTTCGCCGCTGACAACCAGTCGGGCCTCTTCTATCCTGTCAACCTCCTGTTTTTCGTGCTCTTCCCCGACGTGACCTATTCCACCATGGAGCTGCTGGCCGTCTTTCACTTCTTCCTGGCCGGCGTCTTCATGTACATCTTTCTTCGCTCCCTCAGTCCCAAACTCAGTAGATTACAGTTGCTCGCGGCGGATTGTCAAATCCGCAGCCAGACCGCTGGATCTGGCGCTTGTCCTGAGCATAGCCGAAGGAATCCAGCGGGAGCAGATTGTGATGTACTGAAACTCGAAACCCGAAACCCGAAACCCGAAACTCACCATCGCCTGAGTCGCTCCGCCGCGCTAGCCGGCGCCATCGCCTTCATGTTCTCCGACCTCTTCGTCACCCACTTCGGCAACCTGAACATGATCGCCGTGGCCGTCTGGCTTCCCCTCATCTTCCTCTGTTACCACCGAGCCATGACCGAGGAGCGGCCAGGCATGGCCGTTGTAGCCGGAGCCTTCCTGGGCCTCGCCACCCTGGCTGGCCACATCCAGATAACACTGTTCATCGTGCTCATGCTGGCGCTGTACACTCTCTATCAGGGGAGGCGACTCCTTCTTCACTCGTTGACTCGTTACTTGTTGCCTTGTTGCCTCATAGCCCTCTGCTTCGCCGCCCTGGCCTTAATCCCTGGCTACGAGATGGCCAGCCATACCGTGCGGGCCGGGATGAGCTATCAAGAGGCCAGCCAATATTCCCTGCCGCCGGTGGGACTGGTGGGGTTGCTCATCCCCGGCTTCTTCGGACGCGGGCCGGCGGGCTTTTGGGGACCCTGGGATCGGGTGGAGGTGGGGTACATCGGCGTTTTGCCCCTCATCCTGGCCGCCCTGGCCGTACTCCTCAGGCGAGACAGGCTGACCCGCTTCCTCGTGGGCCTGGCTATCGTCTCGCTGCTGTTGGCCTTCGGCGGCTATACCATCCTGCATGGCTGGCTCTACTTGGTGCCCGGCTTCGACAAGGTACGGGCACCGGCCCGCTTCATCTACCTCTTGGACTTTGCCCTGGCTGCCCTGGCTGCTCTTGGGCTAGATGCCCTCCTGCGGCCGCTGGGTCACAGGATGCGAGCCGTGTTCCGCCGCTTGCTGAAGATAGCTCCTTGGATCTGGTTGGCCATAGCCATCATCGGCTTGTCCCTGGGGTATCACGCCATCTTGACCGCCCAGGGCAGAGACGCGACGATATTCAAAAGGACGGTGAGCGCTGTCAATGGCCTGGTCTTTTTCCTTCTGATGCTGGCTGCCAGCCTGGTCATTCTCTACCTGCGCCGCTATCGCTGGGGACGGCGTTGGGTGCTGGGCGCGTTGGCTGTGGGCTTGATCGCCATTGACCTGTTCAGCATGGGAGCCTATACCGATCTGGAGTACAATGACCCCACGGTGGGCTTTCAGCATCCTGAGGCCATCGAGTTCCTCAAGTCGGATCCGGGCTACTATCGCATTGATACGGGAACAGGTGTGTGGGACGTCTGGCAGCCCGACGCCAGTCTGTTGTACGGCATCTCCGACGTGTCGGGTGTCTGGAATCCGCTTCAGTTGGCCGACTACGACCGCTACTGGGATGCTGTGGGCCTGCGGGGTCTACGGTCTTCTCGCCTGTATGACTTCGTGAACGCCAAGTACGTCATCGGCCACAAGGACGTGCCGCTGGACTGGGACAAGTTCGTGCCCGTCTTCGACCTCGACCCGCAGGTCAACATCTACCTGAACACCCAGGCGCTGCCGCGAGCCATCCTCGTCCACCAGGCCATAGCCGTGCCCGATCAGGAGAGCGCGTTCATCCAGATTCAAGACCCCGGCTTCGACCCGGCCAGCAGCGTGATCGTGGAAGGGGGCAAGTCATTGGACGTATCTACTCAGGGTGAAGTCAGCTCTTTGGACATCACCGCCTACCGCCCCAATGCCATCCACCTCACCGCCGAGACGTTGGCGGAGGCATATCTCGTCCTCAGCGAGGTCTACTATCCAGGCTGGAAGGCCTACGTTGACGGCCGCGCGGAGCCGGTCCTGCGGGCCAACTACGCTTTCCGCGCCGTCTACCTGGAGCCAGGCTATCACGAGGTGCGCCTCGTTTTCGAGCCGCTCTCCTGGAAGGTGGGGTTGGGCATCAGCGTGGCCACGTGGATTAGTCTGATGGTTTGGGGGCTGCTGTCTTGGCGAGGTCGCCGATGTGCAGACAAGGAATGGGGCAACGAGTCAACGAGGTAACGAGGGACTCCTCAACGCATTACTCGTCACTCATTGTCTCGTCAACAAAAGCAAAGGGCTTCCAAAGGTGCGCATCACCTCTGGAAGCCCTTCACGTTTCACTACGCTATCTTCGTGCCGCAGTTGGGGCAGAACTGGGAACCTTCGGGCACGTCGGCCTTGCAGTTGGGGCAGATCATCTCGCCGCCTATTTTGCCTCCGCATTGGGGACAGAACTTCGACCCGGCAGGGATCTGCGCCGAGCAACTGGGGCACATCATCGTCGCTGCTGCTGCTGCCTGTGCGCCCGGCTGCATGGCCTGAGTCATCATCTGAGCCATGGCGGCCCCCATGCCCACGCCAGCCCCCAGACCGATCCCGGCCCCGGCCATACCGCCAGGCACTCCAGCGGCCTCGGTCATGGCCCGCGCCGTCTTGAACTGGAGGTAGGCCTGCATGTTGCCGATGGCGCCCATGGACGCCCGCTCGTCAATGGCCTTCGCTGTCTCCTCGGTGGGGCTGATGGAGGTGACGTAGAGGGTTTTCAGGGCTATGCCCAGGGCGTTGAAGTCGTCCTGTACCTTGGCCTTGGCGCCAGCACCGATCTCATCGTACAGGCTGGGCAGGTCGAGGATAGATTTCTGCACCTCGCCCAGCAGGTCCGTGAGCTTGGCTATGATGATGCCCCGCAGGAAGCCCTGGATCTGGCTCGTTTGGTAGATCCCCTGGGTGCCCACGACCTTGTTGACGAAGAGCTGGGGCTCGCTCACCTGCATAGAATAGGTGCCGAAGGCCCGCAGGCGCACCATGCCCAACTCGCTATCGCGCAGGGTTATGGCCTCAGGGGTGCCCCACTTCTGCTCCAGGAACTCCCGCAGGTTGACGAAGTAGACCTCGGCCTTGAAGGGCGTCTCCCCGCTGAAGGGGATGCTGATCAGCCTGGTCAGGAACGGGATGTTGGCGGTGGACAGAGTGTGCCGGCCAGGGCCAAAGGTGTCCAGGGCCTTGCCGTCGCGGAAGAAGACCGCCGCCTGGCTCTCGCGCACGATGAGCTGCGAGCCCAGGCGGAAATCGCCTGAACCGTGCTCTGGCAGCCGATGCACCATCTGCCGCCCCGTCTCGTCGAAGAACTCCACTATATCGAAAATTCGCACCATTTGGTTTTCCTCCTTTTTCGTAATTATTTGGGCTAGCGGTTGAAACCGTGCCTGAAGAGCTAAAGCTGGCTGTCCACCTGCGTGGACAGGAGCGTCCGCGTAGGTGGACGCTCGGCTGCAAGCCCACTAGAGGCGATTTCAATCGCCAAGATTAAGACGCTTGCAATATCACATCCTGTCTTTTGCTGAACGTGTCGTTGATGCCCTGAATGGTGCTCACCAGATTGGCTATGGCCTCGGCCAGGCCCTCTTTGGCCGCGATGGCCTGGGAGACGTTGTTGATGCCAGCAGCAACCCTGGGCACCTCGTCCATCAAGGCGTTATCGAACTCGTATAGGGCATCGAGTTGCGGTTCCTTGACCTTCACGGCATCGAAGAAACCGGCGTAGCCGTAGCTGGCCGTCTTGAGCCGATCAATGAGGTACTGCAGCTTCATCACCCCGCTCTCCAGGTCATCGAGGAAGCCAAACTGTCCTGAGCTGATCAGTTGCTTCTGCAGGTTGGTGATCGCCCGCCGCTGTTCCTCGAACTGGCGTGCCAATTGCTCCCTGAGGAGCTTGTCGGCCTCGCGCCGCATCTCCTTCTCCTTGTAGCCCTTGTAGCCGGGGACTTTCGCCACCAGTTGCTCCAGCCCTCCCAGGGCCTCGGTTACTTTCTCTCTAAGATCCATACTCTCTCACCTCCTTGAATATTTTTAGCTAAGGAATATCTCCGTTCCACAATAGGGGCATCCTACCACCCCCTTGCCTGCCAACTCCAACTGCCCGCCGCAATTGGGGCACTTGTTGGTCCCCAGCTCTGAGGCCTGCTTGGAGTAAAGGATTCCCTCGTCCCAGTTGATGTAGCCTGTGAAGAGACCTTTGCCCACCAGGTCGTATATCCACTCCTTCACCTGGTCGCGGGTGGCGTTCAGCTCCAGGGCAACCTCGGCCACTCGTACCTGGCCCTGAGTTAGCACCATGTTGAGCACCTTCTTCTCTTTTTCGACCTCGGCGAAGGCGGCCGCTTCCTGACGGCCCTTGACGAACAGGAAGCCCCCCACGCCAACGAGGGGCAGCACCACGACGATGAACACCAGCCCGAATCCCAGAATCATGGCCGACGTTGTGCTGCCCGATGCGGCACCCGATGCGAAGAAGAGCGCGGCCACCAGGGCGATGGCGATGCCTGCCACGATCATGATCATGCCTATTGTTTTTCCCGAACCGGTCAAGGCCTTACCCCCCTCATTTCACGATTTGTTCAAAGAGCTTTTCGCAAAGAGCCTGTTTCTCTTTTTGGTATTGTGGCAATGCGCCTTTCATGCGCAAGGGATCGCAGATATACTCCCTGAGCCACTCGTAAAAGGCTGGCAATTGGCTTTCGTTTATGATGTTCTTGACAGGAAAGGTTACCAGCTTACCGTGCCTGGAGAAGTAGATTCCTAGCCTCGTTATCTCGGGCTCAATAGGGGCATCAATAAGCCCGCCCAGCCTGAATAGGAGATAGTAGCCGATAATTTGATGAAAATCTTTCTGCTTCAGCTTCAGGTATTTCGTTGTCTTGATGTCGATGAGAGCATCGTCAATGACCAGATCAGCGTCAGCACCTCCCACCAGGCGAGAGGCTAGGCCGAAAGTTGGATTCAGGACACAGAGCTTCTCGGCTTTGAAAAACTTCGGTTTCACCAGTGACATAAGCCTTCGCAGGTCTTCCACATCGCCATCGTCTGCTACCCCCATGTTAGGATCGACATACAAAGCTCTATAGATTGGGTCTATGCGAGCAAGATGAACAGCGGACCGTATCAACTCGTCTGTAATCTCGCCATCTTCAAGATAACGCTGATAGGCGGCCCTGGCCTCATCGACATTCCTGGAGGCTGTCCTGTAAAGTTGTCGCGTTTTCAGATAATCCTCGTGGGTAGGGCCAGGGAGAATCATCGTCTCGTGTTCCAAGAAGCCTTTCTGGAAATGCTCAGCTACCCACTCTCTCTCTATGGTAAAGGGGTTTAGCCGTTTGATGTGGAAGCGTAGCAGGTAGTCAAAGGCTGTGCCAACAAGCGAGTAGTGTTTGGTAACCGGTGGAGCCAAAAGTGCTCCTTCTAGCTTGATCCTGGGCTTAGGGAACTCTTGGACAAACTTTTCTTTGACCGCCTTTTCTGCTACAAATCTTGTTAGGCTCATGACTTTTGCCTTACAGAAGTTAGTAGAGAATGCTCACAACTCGATTCCGACAGATAGAACTGGTTGCTTGCCGCTAAGACGCTGAACCGCTTGGACGCTGCTCAGCCGACGCCGCCCCCACCACCACCGCCTCCCCCGCCGCCTCCACCTCCGCCGCTGAATCCGCCTCCGCCGGAGCTAGAGGGTGAGCTGGTCAAGGTACTGGAGGCCGATTCCAACATGGAGAAGAGGCCACTACTCATGCTCTCCAGCGAGGTGAAGACGCCCTGGGTTGCTCCCTCCAGAGACGGGATGCTCCCGCCCTCGCCCCCGACAGGAGCCGACCGGCTCACCCCGCGTTGGCGGGAATAACCACGTCCATAGACAGGCAAGTAGGGGTAGTACCAGATGGGAGCAGGTGTCTCAACGGCGGCGAACTTTCTGATCCAGCTCTTCTCCAGACCGAAGGCGATGGCATAGGGCAGATACTTGTCGAAGATGTCTTTGGCCTGCTGGAGGTCGGCATACTTCTCGATGTCGGCCAGATAGCGCTTGAAGGCCTTCCACCTGGCTGCCGCCAACGATCCCTCGCGCGTCTTGCGGGGCATGAAGTTGCCAATGACGATGAGGGCGATGGCTGTAACGCCCAACCCAATAGGGGGACAGATCGCGGCGCTGGTGTAGCCGCTGAGGACAATCACGGCACCGGCACCCAGAATGCCGGCTAGAACTACGCCAACGATGCCCAGGCCCGCGTAGGTCTTGCGCGTTCGATCGGGGCTTTTCTCAAAGAAGCCCCTTTCCACCACCTCGTCATACAGCTTCCTCTGAAGAGTGGGGATGGCCGTGTAGAACTCCTCCTTCAGATCTGACAAGTCGAACTGGCGGCGTCCGCGGAATAGCTTCCTGATCAGCGTCCCCTCGTAGGGTCGCAAGGGCTGCTTGGTGTCTACCAACTGGAAGGTGAAATCGCGCTCTTTGCGGAGGCCCAGGAAGCCGGGCTCCCGTGTCTCTATCTCGGTCATGGTTATCACGCCCTGCCGTGCCAGGTCAACGATGCTGGCGACAATATCCTTCATGTCGGCCTTTTCGTCGAGAAGGGTGCCAGCCACGCCGGCCGGGAGGTCACTCGGCGGCTCAGGCAGGTAATCCGCTACCGCGCTCAGGGGCACGTCCCGCCCTCGGGTGTACCAGAGGGCGAAGAGGGCCAGCGGCCCACCGATGAAGATCAACAGGCCGATGGCGCCCAGGCCCAGATCAACCAGGGGACGATACTTGTCGTCATAGTCGGCCTTGCTATCGTAGGCAGCCTGCCAGGCGGGAGCGGCGCCCTGGACGACGCCGTGGGGGAACTGGACGCGCACTTCCAGCTCCTCATCGGGCCAGGTGCGGCCTGTGCTGAAGACGACTTCGGAGCCTGTGTTCTGGATCCGCACATCCTCGCGCTCGTCGCGGCCTCCGCCGTAGGCTGCGATCACGAGATCGTCCGGATCGAAGGCGGCGGGGAGGTGAACGGTGACCACTGAGGCCAGCACGGGGACATCTCGTTCGGGGAAGACCGCTTTCCAGTAGACTTGATCGCCTCCCTCGTAGAAACGGAGCCCGCCTTTCACTGTGTACTTGATGGTGTAGGCGTGGGTGGAGTCACGGTAGCCCGGGTAGTACCATTTGATAGTGAAGTCACCGTCATCGTTGTAGAAGGTCTCGTAGGTGTAGTCGCTGCCGCGTCCCCGTTGGTACTGCCTGTCTCCCTCCCAGACCTCCACATCGGTGATGCTCTCGAGTCTGTCGGTGGGGATCTCGCGGAAGCCGAAAGTGAACCTGCCGCTGGTGTAGGTGAACTGCTGCGTTTCCACGACGCGGAAGTCGGAGTTGTCGAGAACCGTGATGTCCACGTCGAGGCGATCCCAGATGTAGGTCTTGCTCTGAGCCTGGACAACGCCCGCCAGACCCAGGAACAAAGCTGTGATTACAAGTAGGATCAGAATCTTTTCTTGTTTCATAGTCCCCTTCCTTCCACGTATGTAGGTTGCCAATATGGTATCATGGAATGTCATAGATGTCAAAGGGTGTATCAATACTCGCTCAGTGCATTTGCTTAACTCAATTATACCAGCGAATGGCAGGATTTGCTTGACCTGAACCGACCAACTTTGTGACCTCAACCTGACTTTCCCGACCCTGTCTCGGCGAGCTGACTTTACAGTCAATTGCCTTCATAGTAAAATATAGTGCGGAGTGGGCTCCTGGGCAGGCTGGCCAGGAGGGCCAGGGCCGGGGCTGCATCCTATGCTGCTCTGCAAGTGGCGCTGTCCCTGCTCCTCCCCCTCTTGGTCTACGCCGCCTTCACCGTGCGCAGGATCGTGGGCATCACTGGCCCACGTCTTCGGGCTTGGGAGGGCAGCCGGTGGCGATGGGCAGTCCGTGCTTTTTGGTGTGGCGTCTGGCGCAGGGGGGCGTCACCTGGCCATGCAAACAGCCTTCTCCAGCCAAGAGGAGCGCCAGCGGCTCTTCAAGATGGACGGCTTCTCCCCGTCCGCTCGCCAGGCGATGGCGTAGATGTCGTTGGCGATGATGAGTTTCAACGGGGTGTGCATCAACAGGGAAACGACTGTTCTCACTAAAGGATGTCGCAGGAGGGGATACGCTTCCCTGCGGACATCGGTAAACCTCTTTTCATCCTGCCAGGCGGCCTGATCTAAGGTCAGGTTTTCTAGCCAAATTTCGAAGGCGAAGCCAGCCTGACCTAAAGCTCGTTTCAAGCTGAGGAGGTCTTGCTCATTGATGTGAACGATTCGTTCGACGTCTGATCGCGGGGTGCTGGGAAGCCGCCGTGAGAGAAGTTGCAGTAGGGGGTAGCCATATTGGAGCGCCCAACGGTTGGGGAGGGTGTGGAGCACCAGATACCCCTGGGGGATCAGTACTCGATAAGCCTCTTGAAGAGCGCGACTCAGTTGCCAATCGTGCAGGTGCTCGACGAGGTCCAGCATGAGCACCCTTTCGAAGACCTCGTCCCCAAAAGGGAGCGCCGTTGCGTCGGCCTGCCTGATGGTTACCCGGTCTCGGTCTTTGTCGGAGGAGACTTCCAGGGTTCGCCCGGTCAGCCTCAGGCAGTCCGCCGAATAGTCTATCCCCACTACCTCCGCCCCTAGCCTGGCGGCGTGGAGCACGATCTCGCCCCGACCGCACCCCATGTCCAGCACCCGCATCCCCGGCCCCAGGTTCATCAGCCGCAGGGCACTGGTCATCCTGGGCGGCAGCCTGTCTCCTTTGCTGGCGATAAAATCCTGGTATTGACCATCGCCGATAAAGCTCAGAACCGTTTCCTCGTCGTACACCTCGGCTGGGACAGATTGCTCGGAACGCTCGTGCATCATTGATTCTCAGCCAGACGCCTGGTGTATAACTCAAACCCTCCCACAGTGTCCTCGGTGTAGACTGCCTCGTTGTCTTCCAGATATGCTCTCAGCGGATCGCTCGGCCATTTCGACACCATCAGCGGGTCTACCACGATGTAATCCGCCTTCGTGTAATCCCCATTGAAGCCGCTCGAATTAAAGCCCCCCACTATCTCATTTCCCTCGCCCATGTACCAGATCATCACGTTAGTATATCCCCAAACAAAGATGGTCTCCTCTTCCTTTATCCTGGGCGAGAGATGATGGGCAGTGGCCTTGTATCTGTTTTCCTCCTGAGCCTGGATATCCCAGGTGCTGTGGATCATGGCCAGGATGAGCACGGCGGCGAGGGGAATGATCGCTGCCCGGTAGGCGTAATTACTCTTCTTCCACCTGGCGAGAAACGAACCAACTGCGGATATGAACGAGGCTGCCAATATCGCTAAAGGGGGTTCTAAAATGTCCGCGTATCTAAACATCTTGAAGCTCAGATAAAAGGCTAGATAACAGAAGGGCAGGAGGAACGAGAGGAGGAGGAACACGTCAATGTCGTCTCCACGGAGGAGAGCGAAGCCCATGGCCAGCCCCAGCAGGATGAGCACGCCTGGAGTGTAGCTCAGTAAGTAAGAGGGATAGCCTCGCCAGTACCAATAAAGGTACGTCCACCACGGCTGTTTATCGTAGATCACCCCGTTGACCACTTCTCGATGCCCGGTGCTTTGTTCCCACTGCCAGTGCTCGCTCATGACTCCAAAGATGGAGCCTAAACGATCGAGGACGGGCGCGTAGATCAAGAGGAAAAGCAACGCGGCGATGGCCAGGGCCAGTATTAGCTTACCTAACACCGCTGGCCTTAGGAAGCTCTTGTCTCTGATACCTGGGAACGCCAGGTGCAAGAACAGGATAGGAACCAGCATCACTCCGACGATCTTGGTGGCCACGGCCAGACCTAGTGTGATGCCGCCCAGCAAAGCGTGGCCTGTGCTCTTCGTCTGGAAGAATCGCCAGAACAGGTACCAACTCAGGGTGAAGAAGAAGACAAAGGGCGCATCCAGAATCGCCCGCCGGGAGACCCAGAGCACGATGGGGGAGGTAGACCAGAGGCAGACCGCTGCCAAACCATACCAGCGGTTGGTTATCTCTTTGGCGAAGAAATATATGACGATCCCCGTGAGGAAACCGAACAGCGCGGAGGGCAATCGAGCGCTGAAATCCGATTTGCCCAACAGGCGCAGGGAAAGCCCCATGAGGTACTTTCCGAGGAAGGGGTGTTCCCAATTCCTGGTGAAATCCCCTTGCAGATATTCCAGGCCAGACACGGAGTAGACGACCTCGTCATAGTAGAAGCTCTCCGCCTCCAGATTGAAGAAGAAGTTAAAAAACGAGTAGGCGAAGGTGATTGAAATCAGTACCGCTAAGATGATTCTCTGGGAATTTGGCCTCATCTGATGTTTGCCTGCTTGAGTGATATGGTCGGAGTAGAGCCTTCAGACGGAAGACCCCGGCTAGAGCCTCTACTCCGGATCTTAACTGCACCATTAACTGATCACTGGTTGCCTAATGGTTGTAGCCAGAGGTTGTAGCAGCCTGCCTCCGGCGAGGTGAGGTTGCTGACCAGAACGTAATACTCTTGACCTTGTTCCAGCCAGACCTCAAGTTCCCCTGACCCGTAGGCCTCGCCCCAGGCTATGGGTACCGGTACGTCTCCGATGGCTTGAGTGACTAATAGATAGATGCTGAGACTATCGGGGTCTAGATCCTGTGTCCATAACCAGTGAGTGCCGGTCCAGTCTACCTTCCACTTGAACCAATCAGGATCGTTGCCCTTTTCGCCTGCCGGTTGGGTGACGGACCAGAAGGTCCGATCTGCGAAGAGCCCCGACCCGTAGAGAACATCGGAGTCTTTCCAAAAGTCGTTGCCGGGCTCATTGTCGTCTGGGTCGTCCCAGCCGCAGGGCGGCCCGTGCTTGATAATGTAGGGCAGGAAGACCCCTGGTTGTGAAGTAGCTGTAGCGGTTGGAGTGGCGGTGGGTGTGCCGCTTGGGGTAGCTGTGGGCGTGTTTGTGGGTGTCGAGGTTATGGTGCCGGTTGGTGTCGGCGTGCCAGTCTGTGTCGGCGTGGGAGTGGGTCCCGGTGTATCTGTGGCAGTGGGTGTGGGTGTATCTGTTGGCGTTGCTGTCGCTGTGGCAGTGGGTGTGGGTGTAACAGTCGGCGTTGCTGTTGGAGTGGATGTGGACGGAGGGGTCTCGAAGCCGTACTTGCTTACCCCGCCACCATAGGTGCCGAACCAAATGTTTCCTTCGTTGTCTACAGTTATGGAAGTGATGTGGTCACTCTTCAACTCCGGCACGTTCGAAGCGTTGTAGAGTGTCCAGCTAGACCCATCGAACTTGTTAATCCCGTACCACTTGGTGCCGAACCACTCGTTCCCTCCCCAGTCTATGGCGATGGCTCTAACTTCCAAGCCTGCAGGAGGCGTACGGGTTGCCCAGCCGCCATCGAATCGGCTTGCCACAGCAGCGTCGCATCTGAAGATCTCCCCTGCACTCCACTCCACTCCAATACACCCTCCAAACCACTTCACATCGGCATTTCCTATGGCTATGGATCGGACGTAGTTACTAGCCAATCCGGAGGAGGAGGTATTATAGGGCGTCCAATTACTCCCATCGAACTTGCTGAGCCCGCCCCAAACGGTGCCAACCCACACGTTACCGGAGTTGTCTACGGCGATGGCGTTGATGGCGTCATCCACCAACCCTGAATTTCGGTCGTAGGTCGTCCAACTAGCCATACCATCGAATCTGCTCACGCCGTACCCATACGCATCGCCAATCTTAGTGCCGAACCAAATGTTCCCCTCCTGGTCTACAGCGGTGGAGGAGATCCAGTTGAACACCAGTTGAGAGTTTGAGGTAGTATAGGGCGTCCAGGTATCGTCGCTCTTGTTGTGGGGGGTGCCGCCGTCATCGAATTTGCTCACCCCTTGAGAGGTGCCGAACCACTTGTTGCCCTCCTCGTCTATGGCGATGGCATTGACATGTTTAAACACCAATCCATCGGACATATCATAGGTCGTCCAGTTCTCCCCGTCGAACACGCTGACCCCCCTGTTAGTACCGAACCACTTGTTCCCCTCTGCGTCTATGGCAATGGCCAGGACATAATCAGATGCCAATCCATCGGACGTGTTATAGGTTGTCCAAGTGCCGTCGTCAGTGTAGTGAAGGTCGTCAGCCTGGGATGAGGGGCTCAGCCCGCTACTAAGAGCAGGCGGGAGTCCGCGCTCCAGGGTGGTTAGAAGGGCCACCAGAAGAACAGAGGACACTATCAGATACAGTAACCTGGTGAGTGTAGCGGTGATCCGCTTGATAGTCAGCTTAGTCATAGAAATTCTCCTTACGCTATTTGATAGATGTAAAACGGTATCTCAAACTCCTTGATCTCAGGGGGGAAAACCAATCTGGCTGTGATAGTCGAGTAAAGCCACCTTTCCTCGGCTACGGGCAGCAGCTCGTAGCCTTCGAGGGAGAGGAGAGGGGGATCCGATTGGCTTACGAAATAGACCCCCTTCCCATCGTCTAGCCACTGAGCTACAGCCGCCGAAAATGCGGCATCCTCCGCGTTGGCAGTGGAGATCAACAGCGCGTTCTTGTCGTAGATGGCCCAGAGAGGGGCAGCAAAATGGCCCACGCGGGAGTCTTGAAACCACGTCTCTTCGAAGACTACCACGTCCTGCTCACCGAAGTGGCTAGCCAGTTTTTCGCTGAAGGCAATGGTGTTTGCCATCTCTCTATGGTTCACATAAGGTATAGCCAAAGCCAGGAAACTGGCCAGCAGGATGGCTATGGCCACCAGTTGGGCGACTCTCAGCAGCTTTCCATCCTTGTTCCAAATCAATATCACGTAGCTGGCCAACAGGATGAGGGAAGGGATCACCATGGGCACCTGCCTTCTGATGGGGTAGACGTAGGAACGCGTGGTGGATATGGCCAGCACAGAGATACTTGCGAGACCATGAATCAAAGCGAGAATCAAGAAGAAGGCCGTCTTCTCGTTGACACCTCGCCTGATCAACTCCACCAGGCCGAAGATCCCCAACCAAAAGCCTAAAGGCGAGATAAACCTCCCTGACTGGGCCAAGGTTCCATCCTTCGGGATAAAGTAAGCGTACATGGCCAGGAGGAGTGTCGCCAAGGCGAGGAGCGTCGCTATTAACTGACGCCCTTCGCTGCTTCGCCGCTTCGCCGCTTCGCTGATCAGAACAAGCAATCCTCCCAGTGAGATGGCCGACATGGCCAGCCAGGCCGGCGACTCGGTGAGCAGCGGCCGAAGCTTGACCCACAAGCCGAAGCCGTTCAACTCTACATAAGGCCTACTGGCCGTCAAGGCTAACACGACTCCATCTACGAACAGAAGCCCAAACGGGATGGCGAAAAAGCGGAAATCCTTTGGCAGGCTTCTCTTTATAATCATCCAGCATCCGAAGAACATGACCAGGGGCAAGATAACGACGAGACCTTCGATCCGACTCAAGATAGCCTGGCCGAAAGAGAGGGCGGCGATGGCAGCGTACAACGGCTTACGCTCCACGATGTAAGTTGTTAAGGCATAGATTCCGCTGAAGAGCAGGAACTGGCTCAAAATCTCCGAGTAGGGCACTCGCGAGAAGTATATCTGGGTGAAGCTGATGGCCAGGAGGACAGCCGCCAGCAAACCGACTTTTCTGCCGAACATGGCCTTTCCGGCGAAATATAGGCCGAGCACGCTCAGAGTCCCGAAGAAGGGCGTGGCGTACAGGCCAAATCTTAATCCCCCCAGGGCGTAGAAGATGGCTATCCAGATCGAGAACAGCGGCGGGTGATAGGCTGTCACCTGGCCTCCGTCTGGATCGGCCAGGGCAAACGACCAGAGGTAGATTCCCCTCGATTCCGTATCTGGAAAATAGGGGAACAGCTTCTTTAGCGAAGCAAAGGAGCTGTAGAACAGGGGCTTGGCTGCTGGGGGCAGCGATGAGAAGATCTGGCTCTCACCGGTGAGTGAGCCAGTTTTGGCGATGCGAACGCCTGTGTTAACATACCAGCCCGCGTCTAGCCAGCCCAGAATGTACTCGGCGGGCCTGGCGTAGAGCAATAGCGACAGGCAGAGCAGGAAGATGACTATGGCGTCTTCCCAGTCGAATCGAATGGAGGGAGGTCTCAGTGAATCCAAAATCGCTCTGAGGGGATTGCCAGATCCAGGCTGAGCAAAATTGGATCTGGCGGCGATGAGAGCCAGGCAGAAAACTGAGTAGGCGGACAGGGCTAACAGGAGGCCGCCCAGGGAGAAAACGCCCGCCTGGGCCAATACCAGGCCGATCGGGCCAGAGATGAGAACGCTTATGAGCAAGGAGAGGAACAATCGCTGCCCAAAAGCCGTTTTGGCCTGGTTAGTTTTTCCCCAGGGAGGGAGATGTAAGGTGAAGTACCCTGGGAGTAGAAATATAAGGGGTAGGGCTGCGAAACGCCATATCATACTTTGATCCGTTAACTCCTCTCTAGCATTTCCCTCATTGCCTGGGGGATTGTTTTGATCGCTCCCTCTTCGTCCACGCAGAAGTGCTTCGTCCGCCCCGTGGCTAACAGTTGGCCCGTCTCGACCATGACGATCTCGTAGGCGAAGGTCACCTGGCGGCTCCGTGCTTCCTCGACCCAGGTTCTGACTTTGACCAGGTCCCCGTAGCGGGCGGGAGCCAGGTAGCGGGCCTGCACTTCGATGACAGGCAGGTAATAGCCGTGGGCTTCCAGGTGGGCGTAGTCGCCGCCCTGCTGGCGCATGTATTCGCCGCGTCCCACCTCGAACCAGACCATATAGTTGGTGTGGTAGACGATGCCCATAGCGTCGGTCTCGGCGTAGCGAACCCGCAATGTCGCCTCGACCACATAGTCTTTGCTCATACTGATGTCCTTGCCTCGTTGTCTCGTTGCCTCGTTACTCGTTGCCCCGTTATTCCGTTACTCATCACTCCCCCCAACGCTCGCCCCAGTCTCTCGATCCCCTCCCCGATCTTCTCCGGGGTGGCACTAGCGAAGGTCAGCCGCATGGTGTTTTTGCCACCCTCATCAGGGTAGAAGGCTCGGCCGGGCACAAAAGCCACTTTTTCCTGCAAGGCTACATTCAGGAGCTCCGAGACATCAACGTGTTGCGGCAATTGCACCCAGACGAAGAGGCCGCCCTTGGGGCGGGTCCAGGTGGCGCCCGGCGGGAAGTGCTTCTCCATGGCGGCCAGCATCGCGTCTCGGCGTTCCTTGTAGACCCTCCGAATCTCTTTCGCATGATGGCGGAGGATGTCCCGCCGGCAGATGTCGTGGACCACCATCTGGATGAAGGTGCTGGTGTGCAGGTCTGCCCCTTGCTTGGCCTGAACGAGCTTGGCGATGATCTTGCTGGGAGCAACGATCCAGCCCAGGCGGATGCCAGGGGCAAGGGTTTTGGAGAAGGTGCTCAGGTAGAGGACGTTCTCCTTGTGCAACGTCACCAAGGGGGCGATGTCCTGGCCCTCGAAGCGCAGCTCTCTGTAGGGGTCGTCCTCCACGATGAAGACGTCGTACTTGGCGGCCAGCTCCACCAGCCTTAGCCGCCGCTCCAGAGTCATCGTCACCCCGGCCGGGTTGTGGAAGTTGGGTAGGACGTAGATGAATTTAACAGGGGTATGTTTCAACACCTCTTCGAGTTTATCCGTTTGAATCCCATCCTCGTCGAGAGGGACGGTGACGAAACGGGCCTGGTAAGCTCTGAAGGATTGTATCGCTCCCAGGTAGGTGGGCCCCTCGGTTAGGATGACATCGCCAGGATTGATGAACATCTTGCCGATCAGGTCGAGGGCCTGTTGTGAGCCGTTGACGAGAAGGATGTTCTCCGGCTCGGCGGGCACGCCGTGCTCCTGCATTTTCTCCACCAGGTATTGCTTGAGGGGTGGGTAGCCCTCAGTGGCACCGTACTGCAGAGCCCGCACCCCATCGTGGGCCAGGACGTAGCGGCAGGCTTCTTCGAACTCTCTGACCAGGAATAGCTCAGAGGCGGGCATCCCTCCGGCGAAGGAGATGATGTCCGGCTGCAAGGCCAGCTTCAGCAGATCCCGGATGATCGAGCTCATCATACTACGAGTTCGCTCGGCGAAGCGCTCATCCCAATTCGTGGTCATCTGGCCGTCCAAAGTTAACTTCGGTGTCATGCTGCAATCTCCTTGTTTCTATTTGGTCGGTTGGTCAGATAGTCCTTGGTCGGATAGTCTTTGGTCGGATGGTCCTCGTCCCTCATCCCTTGTCCCTTATCCCTTTTTCTCTCGCTCAATGATCTCCCGCAGGGCCAGCCGACGCGCCTGGCCTGTGAGGCACTCCAGCCTGCGCACACCCAAAGGATCAATCTCCTCTCGCAGGAGCCGCACCTCCTCCTCGGTGGGAGGCACGGTTTCTGCGAGGTTGGAGGCTATCTCCAGGGGGAAGCCAGTCCTGGCCTGGACTTCCTCGACTGTCACGCCAGGGTGGCAGGATACCAGGCGCAGCCGACGATGGGCGAAATCAAACTGGCCCAGGTCGTTCACCAGGTAGCGGGGGCCGGGGCTGGTAATGCCCCGCTCTCGGCGTTCTTCCTGGCTCTCTCCGGCCAGGTGTCCGACTCCGCTGCGGAAGTCCAGCTTCTCCACGAAGACCCGTCGCTCGTGGCGGGGCACGTAGAGGTAGATTCGCCTTGAGAAATTGGTCACGTCGGCTATGCCGCCGCAGCCGGGCAGCCGCAGGCGCGGCTGGTAGTAATCGCCGATGACCACGTTGTTGAAGTTTCCGTAGGCATCCATCTGGGCTGGTCGGAAGAACTCTTTGGGCTGCCGGGTGGGCAGTAGCTCGCAACTGATCTCGGTGAAGCTCAGCAGCCGGCGGGCTTGTCCCAGCCAGGCCTCCTCGATGCGGGATAGGGAGAGCGGGCGCCAGTCGTCGCAGATAGCGTTGCCGATGGCTGATGTGAAGGTGATGTTGGGAGCGTGAGTCAGCTTAGCCAGGATGTATCCAGCGGCTACCAGCGGCGTGGCAATGCCCTGGGCTACTGCCTCGCCATCCTCGATCTGACGGGCGATGCAGACGCAAATCAGTTCATCGGCGGTGTAATCGCCATCTGAACAGAGCGGGCTCCCATGCCCACGAACCGGCGGCATGGGAGCCGCCTCTGCTGAAAACTTTGGATCCATTTATTTCCCTTTTGGCGATGGTTTGTCCTCACGGCGGTAGGGCACGGGAATGTACTGGACTGACGGACGGCGCTGGCCAGCCTGGCGGTAGAGCTGCATCAACTGGCACACCTCGTCTGGCAGATCCAGACTAATGGGCAGGCCCAGTTTCTCTGCTTCCGCTGCGCTGATGGGATAGTCGTGGGTCCACTGGCCAGCGCTGATGGCCTCGGCGATCTCGTGGAGGAGACCTTCCCGCGCTTTCTCTTCCTCCATCTCGTTGCCCATCAGGATCTCTACTACGGTCTGTTTGACCTGGGAGACAGCCTTCCTGGCCACGTCGGCCAGGATCAAGGTTTCGTCATCGGTCTCGTTGACGTCCTTGATCTGGGTCACTGCAAGGATTGAGCTGGCCGGGTAGCGACCCAGTTGGGGATCAACGGGCCCCAGGACGGCGTTCTCGTCCATCACGATCTCATCTTGGGTCTTAGCTGACCAGAGCATCCTCGGCCCTTGCTACTCGGATCCCTTCTTCCACGTCTACTCTGGTCAGGAGCAGGCCTCCCACGATGAAGAAGACGATCAGCGACACGATGCTCAGGCGGCTCCCTCCGGTTAGCTGGCTGACCACGCCGAACAGCAGCGGGCCGGCGATGCCGGCGAACTTGGAAGTGGTGCTGAAGAAGCCGAAGAACTCGGCAGACTGGCTCTTGGGAACCATCGCAGCATAGAGGGAACGGCTGAGCGCCTGCGTACCGCCCTGCACCATCCCCACCGCGAAGGCCAGGATGTAAAAGTGGGTGGCCGTTTGCATAAAGTAGCCGGCGATCGCGATCAGCACGTAGAGACCCAACCCAGAGAGGATCGAACGCTTCGTGCCCAGTCGCCGGGCGAGCCGGCCAAATCCAAACGAGAAAGGAATGCCCACGAACTGCGTAATGACCAGGGCAATCGTCATGTCGGTCAGGCCGATGCCGATCTCGTCGCCGTAGGCGGTTGCCATTTTGATGATGGTGCCGATGCCATCGTTGTAGATCCAGAAGGCGACGAGGAACAGCATCAACTGCTTGTACCGCCTGCTCTGACGGAAGGTGTGAGCCAAGCGACCGAAGCCGGCCCGTAAGATGTTCACGCCTTCTGGTCTGGTGCGCACAACGGGCGGCTCTGGCACTCTGCGGAACAGCGGGATGGAGAATAGTGCCCACCACACTGCCACGCTGAAGAAGGAGGCCCGCAGCGCGAAGCCTACATTGGGCATGAAGAACCATTCCGGCTTCATGTACCACAGCACGTTGATGACCAGCAGGATGCCGCCTCCCACGTAGCCCAGCGCGTAACCTCGCGTCGAGACCTGGTCCATGTCGTCCTGCTTGGCGATGTGAGGAAGCAGGGATTCATAGAAGATGTTGGCCCCAGCAAAGCCCACGTTGCCCACGATGAACAGGATCGAGCCCAGGATGTACGTATCGTCGCCAAGAAACACGAACAGTCCCGTGCCCACGATGCCCAGTACAACGAAGAAAGCGATGTACCGCTTCTTGTTGCCGGTGTAGTCGGAGATGGCGCCCAGTACAGGGGCCAGAAGCGCGATCAGAAGTAGCGCAAGCGAGGTGGTGTAGGCCCAATACGCGGTCGCATTCGCTTCGCCCACGCCAGCATTTGTCACCATTGAGCGGTAGAATGGGGGGAACAAAGCGGCCATGATAGTGGTGGCGAACGCAGAGTTGGCCCAGTCGTACATGCACCAGGCGTTGATGATCTTTTTGTATGTTTTGTCTTTCACCTGTTCCTCCTTGAGCGTGCTATCGTCTTCGCCGACCAGACATGCCCGCGGCGATGGAGATGTAGTAGAGAAGTTGCATCAGCGCCATGGCCAGGGCTGCTACGTAGGTCAAGGCGGCCGCGTTCAGGACGCTCTTGGCCTGCTTGAGCTCGTCCTGCCCTCTCACAAGCCCTGCGCTCTCCAGCATCTGCGTGGCCCGGCGGCTGGCATTGAGCTCCACAGGTAGGGTGGCCAGGGCGAAGACGACTCCCCCTGAGAAGAAGATGACGCCCAACCAGACCAGACCCGTCATCTGCAAGAACAGCCCTATCAGAAAGAAGATGTAGCCCAGATAGCCGCCGATGTTGACCATTGGCACCAGGCCGGCGCGCAGCCGCAGTGGGAGATAGCCAGCTTTGTCCTGAGCGGCATGGCCACACTCGTGGGCCACGATACCCAGAGCGGCCACCGACGCGCTGTGAGCCACCCCCTCAGAAAGGCGCAGCTCCTTGCTGCGAGGATCGTAGTGATCGGTGAGCTGACCACGGATGTCTTTGATCTTGACGTGATTCAGCCCGTTGGCCCGCAGGAGTCGCTGGGCAGCTTCCTGGCCGCTGATGCCCAAACGGTTGGCTACCTTGCTATATTTGCGATAGGTCCCCTTCACTTTGAACTGAGCGAAGAGCATCAGTAAAAGAGCTGGGGCGATGAAGACAAAGTAAGTGGGATTCCACATAAACATCTTTCACCTCCTGTTGAGTAACGAGTCAATGAGGTAATAAGTCAGCGAGGAATAAGTCAACGATTACACTCGTGCACCTATGACTCGTTACCTCGTTACCCGTTACTCATTACCTCATCCCTCAGTGCCTCTAATTATACCCAATTCTGCTCTCAGGTCAACCTTTGATGAATTCCTCCAAGTACGCATCGAACCGACCGGCAGCGCAGGCCTCGACGTAATCCAAAATCTCCTCGCTGGCCAGGGGGTAGTCGGGGTAGCAGGAGGTGGGGTGAGCGCCTTGCCGCGCTTTGACGACGGCGTTGACATAAAGGCTAAGTATGTCGGCTTGTCCTTCTAGTTGTTCGACCAGATGCTCGGCGGTGACGATGGTCTTCTCGGCAGCCAGGGACAGCTCCCAATCCACCGCCAGGTTGCCGCCCAGGAGGGCATTGCCGGAGCGGTCGGCGGCGCGGGCGTGGATGACGGCCACATCGGGATGGATGGCCGGGAAGGCCACGTAGCTGCGTTCGCTGTACGGATCATCCACCAGCCTCACGTCGGGGCGCACCCGCAGGATGTCCGTCTCTCGCCAGCCCTGGCCGGGCATGAAGCCCACTCCGGCCAGAGTCGCCCGCAGCCCGAAGGCGATGCTGGCCTCGGTTTCCTCGATGACTTCGACCTGACCCGCTGTGGCCAGCTTGGCGAACATGGGCGCTAGTCCGAAAACCTCCAGCCCAAAGTAGCAAGTGCGCACCCGCATGACCAAGCCCGCCCCTACCAGTAGATCGCTCTCGTAGCCGGCGGTGAAGGTCAGCAGAGTGAGATCACCTGTGCCCTGGCGGATCAGCTCCCGCACGAAGGCCACGGGCCGCCGATAGAGGGTCATACCGCCCAGGGCCAAAGTGTCGCCGGGCTGGACCAACCTGGCGGCCTCGTGCAGGCTCATCACCTTACTCGTCACTCGACAGTCCCCCATGAGTCAAGTGTCTCATGACCTCTCCAATCTCTGCCACCTCACCGATGACGAAGTCTACGCCCTGGGACGGGTTTTGTTGAGACCCTGTTTCGTCCTCGCTCACCAGCACGGTGATCATGCCCAGTTCTTTGGCCGGCGCGAGATTCGGAACCCTGTCGTCAACGAGGAGGCACTCGTCCCCCTCGGCGCCCGATATCGCCAGAGCGCGCTGGTAGGCCACTGGATCGGGTTTGGCAATGTAGCCTGTGGCGCGCACGTCTATGATGCGGCTGAAGTGGCGCTTGATGCCCAGGATGGCGAGCACGCGATGGGCATGCTCCGCCGAGGCGTTGGTGAAGATGACTTTCTCTGTCTCGATCTCGGCGAGCACCCTGTCGAGCTCGTCGTTGGGGCCGATGTAGTCCTCCAGTGGGATGTCGTGGACGTAGGCCAGATAGTCTTCGGGGTCTGTGCCATGATGGAGGTGCAAACCCCGCATGGTGGTGCCGTACGTGTGGTAGTAATGCTTTCGCAAGGTCAGCACTTCGGTCGGCGGCATCCCCAACCGCTCTTCCATGTACCGACTCATCAACTTCCCCATCCCAGCCATAAGCCCCGAACGGCTGGGGTAGAGGGTCTCATCCAGGTCGAAGAAGAGGTGTTTCAGCGTTGTTGACATAATCTCCGATTCTATTCTTCTTGATGGGGCTCTTGCGCCCGTCCTCGGGCGCAGTCTTGACGGCCCGAGGATTGGCGTTGGAGCCTAAATCCTATTCTTCTGACTCCGCCACGCTCTTGGCGCGGGAGGAGACGTAGATGCCGGCCAGGATCAGCACGCCGCCGCCTAGTTTGGCCAGGGTAGGGGCCTCTCTCAAGGCGAAGTAGGCCAGGATAGTTGAGCCGATGGGTTCGCCCAGTGTGGCTACTCCCACGAGGGTGGCCGGGAGGTACTTCAGAGCCCAGTTGTAGGATGAGTGGCCGATGATCTGGGGCACGACGGCCAGCAGAACGAACAGCAGATAGGTCTGGCGGGAGTAGCCTGAAAAGGTGTGTCCCGCGGCCAGACAGACGGCAATCAGAAAGACGGCCGCCGTGGCGTAGACCAGAAAGATGTACGATAGGAGCGACAGATGCCGGCGCAGCTTTCTCCCCACCAGCAAGTAGACGGAGACCGCCACCGCCCCCACGATGGCCAGGAAATCGCCGAAAAGCTCCCTCGTTCCCAGGCCAAAGTCGCCGTAGCCGATGATCATCCCCCCCAGCACGGACACCGCTATCCCCGCGAACATCTGCCGCGACACCCGCTCTTTCAGCAGGAAATGGGAGGCCAATCCCACGAACATGGGGCTGGTGCTGACGAAGACCACCGAGCTGGCCACCGAGGTGTACTCCAGGGAGCTTATCCAGGTGGCGAAGTGCAAGCCCAGGAACAGGCCGGAGAGGAGAGCCAGCAGCAGATCTTTTCTGGTGAGAGACCGTAGCTCGTCTTTTCCTTTGATGAGGGCTGCCGGGGCCAGGATCAGGGAGGCGATGGTCAGGCGAGAGGCGGCGATGACCAGCGATGGCGCTTCGGCCAGGCGGATGAAGATGGAAGCGAAGGAGACGGCTACGATTCCTATGGCAAGGCCCAGATAGGGCTTGATGGCTGGTTTGCTCATGGTGCTATCTACCGGCTAACTTCAGCATGGCCCGCCAAACCTTGTAGACGGTGAGGAGATCATCGTGGGAGTACTCGATGTGCCTCCCGCCGGTGCGGCGGCTGCCAGGGATGAGCTCGGCCATGTCCAGGTGCGCGCTGGAGGTGAAGTCCACCGCCAGGGTGATGGGCGGCTCGACGACGAAGGGCTTCCTCCCTTTTTTCGACAGCGCGCTCTGGGCCGCCTCACGGATGAGTTCGTGCACCGCCTCCGGCACCAGGCACCTGGCTGCGTAGCGGCCGTAGCTCTCCTTGACGGCCACGCCTTCCACCGTCCCCAGCAGAGCCGTGGCTTCTTCTACCAGCAGCTTGTCTCCGGTCACCAGAACCACCGGCACGCCGAAATAGCCAGCCAGGGCGGCGTTGAGGCCTGTCTCGCCTAGCGGGCGGCCGTTCAAGCTCACCTGGTAGGCGATGCCAGTGTAGGTGTGGTCCAGCACGCTGTAGGCGGTGCCGGCTTGAGCGTGGTAGCCGATGAAGAAGGCGGCGTCGAAGCTACTGTCAATTCCTTGCATCATTGAGAGGGGCTTGGGCGAGCCGGAGATGAGCTGGGCGCTGGGGTTCAACTCCTCAATGAGGATGTTGCGCATTGAGCCGTGGGAGTCGTTGACCAGAACCTCACTGGCCCCGCCGGCCAAAGCCCCCTCAATGGCGGCGTTGACCTCGCCCGTCATCAGCTTTTGAGCGCGTTGGTACTCCTTGCCATTTGCCCCGGTCTGCTTGCCTGCTACTACACCTGAGATGCCTTCCATGTCGCACGAGATGTAGACTTTCATGTTTGACTCCTTGGACTAAGACTTCCGGTAGCAGTGATGCGTGAAGCGTGAAACGTGAGTGCTTTTCACGCTTCACGTCTTCGCGTTTCACGACTTTGTTCGACCATGATCTCCAAGAGGAGACTCGCATCTATGTTGGCCCCGCTCAATACCGCCACCACTTTTCTCCCCGCCAGGTTCACCTTGCCGGCCAACAGAGCAGCTATGCCCACCGCGCCGGCGCCTTCCACCACCAACTGGGCCAGCTCCAGCAGGGCGAAGACGGCGGCGCGCGTCTCTTCTTCGCTCACCAGGACGATTTCGTCAATCAGGTCGCCAGCGATCTCGAAGGGGAGACGGCCAAAGCCCCCGGCCAGCCCATCGGCGATGGTGGGGGCGGCGTCGTACTCTTCGTAGGGGCACCCGTCGCGCAGCGAGAGGTAGGCCGCTGGCGAGGCCTCAGGCTGCACTCCGATGACCCGCACCTGCGGGTTGATGGCTTTGGCGGCCACAGCCACCCCGGCGATCAGCCCGCCGCCGCCCACTGGCACCAGGATGGCCTCGGCCTGGGGCAGGTCTTCCATGATCTCCAGCCCCACTGTGCCCTGACCGGCCATGGTCAAGGGGTCATCGTAGGCGTGGACGTAAGTAGCGCCGTGAACTCGCTCGAAATCCTCGGCGGCGTGATGGGCCTCGTCGTAGAAGCTTCCTGAGAGGACAACGTCGCACTCAAACTCCTCCAGCTTTTTCAGCTTGGAAGCAGGCGCGTTGACGGGGACAAACAGAGTGGTCGGCACGTTGCCCAGGGCTCGGGCGGCGTAGGCTACGCCCAGGGCGTGGTTCCCCGCCGAAGCCGTCACCAGCCCCCTGGCCTTCTCTTCCTCAGTCAGGCTGGCGACCTTGTTAATCGCTCCCCGCACCTTGAAGGAGCCCGTCTTCTGCCAATTCTCCAGCTTGAGATACACCTCGCAGCCCGCCCGCTGGCTCAGGAGAAACGAATACTCCAGCGGTGTCCTGGCGATCAAGCCGCCGATCTTTCGCTGGGCGGATAGGATGTCGCGTAGACTCAACACGGTCTCACTCCTCAATATCTAATATCCAATACCCAATAGCAGCTATTAGCTATTAGATATTGGATATTCAGCTACCTCCACAATCATCGCATACCCGTTCGCCCCTGCGCCGCAGATGGTGGCCAGGCCCAGCCCCCCACCCCGGCGGCGCAGCTCGTAGATCAGGGTCATCAGGATGCGCGCCCCCGTAGCCCCCACCGGGTGGCCGATGGCTACCGAGCCGCCGTTGACGTTGACCAGGTCCGGATCCACGCCCAATATCTGGATAGCGGTCAGGGTGACGGCAGCGAAAGCCTCGTTGATCTCCCACAGGTGGATGTCCCCCACGGCCAGGTTGGCTTTTTGGAGCGTGTTTTGGGCTGCCAGAGCGGGCACCACGTTGATAAGCCGTGGCGCGGCGGCGGCAGCGGCCGTGGCCACGATCCGCGCCAGCGGCTTCAGGCCCTGGGCCTCGGCCACCTGCTTGGTTATCAAAACTAGCGCCGCTGCTCCGTCGTTGAGGCCCGGTGCGTTGCCCGCCGTCACTGTCCCTTCAGGCTCGAAAGCTGGCGGCAGGGCGGCCAGTTTCTCGTAAGTGGTGTCAGGTCGAGGCTGCTCGTCCTTACTCACCACGACCTTGCCCTTGCGGGTCTTCACTTCGACAGGCACGATCTCGTTGCTGAACTTGCCCGTTGCCTGGGCTGCCTGGTAGCGTTGTTGGCTCCTCAGCGCCCAGTGATCTTGCTCCTGGCGGCCGATGCCGTATTCCTGGGCTACCTGGCTGGCGAAGACGCCCATCTGAACCCCGCTGATGGGGCAGGTGAGGGCGTTGGTGAGGGCGTCTACTATCTGCCCATGCCCCAGCCGATACCCCCAGCGGGCACGGGGCAGGATGTAGGGTGCCTGGCTCATGCTCTCCATCCCACCGGCGACGATGACCTCGGCCTCACCGTGGCGGATCATGGCCAAGCCCAGGCCGGCTGCCTGGAGGGCCGAGGTGCAGGCTGTGTTGATGGCCATGGTGGGGACGCTGTCGGGGAGCTCGGCCTTGAGAGCTGCCTGACGGGCCGGCACCTGGCCCAGGGTAGCAGCTCCCATGCAGTTGCCCAGGATAACGCGGTTGATGGCAGGCCCTTCGATGTTAGCTCGCAGCACTGTTTCTCTTATGGCCGCCGCCCCCAGTTCCGCAGCCGTCAGATCCTTCAGCATTCCGCCGAAACAGCCAAAGGGGGTGCGATTTGCAGCGACGATGAACACTTCTTTCATGCTTTGCCTTTCATGCAAGAGTGCGATTATGATAGCACATTCCCACCAGATAAGCAAACGGGTAGATGGATACTTCTTCCATCTACCCGTTGGTCGTCTACTATAGCGATTGAAACCGCCTCTAGAGGGCGCGAACGCGCCGGTCGTCCACCTGTGTGGACGATTTTTGCGACCACGTAGGTGGACGACCGGCATGGAATGCCCGCACAGGAGCGATTTCAATCGCCAGCTTATTCCGCTCTCAACTCCGCCAGCAGCGGTGGGATGACCTCCTTGGGATCGCCCACGATGCCCAGGTTGGCTGTCTTGAAGATGGGGGCGTTGGGGTCTTTGTGGATGGCTACCACGAACTTGGATTCCTGCATGGCGAAATAGTGGTGGACGTCTCCGGAGATCCCGCAGGCGATGTAAAGGTCAGGTTTCACGGTGATCTCGCTCAGTCCCACCAGTTGCTCTTCACCGATCCAGCCCTCGTCGAGGGCCCCCCGCGAGCCTGCCACCTGGCCGCCCAGAGCTTCTGCCAACTCCTCGACCAGCGCGAAACCTTCAGCATCTCCCAGACCCCGCCCGCCAGCGACGATCACTTTGGCTTTGGACAGGGGCGCCTGGGGCTGAGCTTCTTCAGCGGATACACTGAGCACCTTGACTTGGCCCTCGATTCCGTCCAAATTGACGGCAATCTCCTCCACGTCGCCGTAACGGTACTCGTCGGCAAAGGGGAGGCGGAAGGCGCCGGGGCGCACCGTGGCTATCTGGGGTTTGGCTCCCATGAAGGTGCTGACGTGGAAGTACTCACCGCCGTAGACCGGGTGAGTGGCTAGTAGCACCCGCTCGGTTTCATCAATGGATAGGGCCAGGCAATCGCAGATCAGGCCAGTCCCCAGGCGTTGAGCCAGGCGAGGGGCCAACTCCTGGCCTAGTTCGGTGGCTCCGAAGAGGATGATCTCTGGCTTCTGCTCCTGGAAGAGGTCGCTCAGCACCTGGGCATAAGTCTCCAGATGGTATTCAGCCAGGCGAGGATCGTCGGCCAAGTGGACACTGTCGGCCCCACGCTGGATCAGCTCCTGAGCCAGATCCTCCAGGCCCTCACCCAGCAGGACGGCCTGAACGTAAGCGCCCAGGCCAGCAGCCATCTCCCGCGCTTTGCCTACCATCTCCAGGCTGACCGGCGTCGGAGCGCCGTCCTCCGCCTCGGCCACCACCCAGATATCGCGATAGGCGACTTCCTCACCTTCTTCCTCGATTGCTTCCCCCGTGAGAAGTTCCCAGTATTCTAGATCCATAGTTAGTCTCCTGTTCTGAAGGCTGAAAGCTGGAAACTGAAAGCTGAAAGCTAGTTTTTAGAATTCAGCTTTCAGTTTCCAGAATCCGTGCCAGCTCTTTCGCCGCCTCGTCGGGTGTGCCCGTTATAAGCTCCCCCAGCGTTCGCTCTGGGGGGAAGGTCTTGCGCTGAAGGCCGATCAAGGGGCTGAGCTCCTCTTCGGTCAGATCCAGCTCGGCCAGGCCCCAGGTGGTGACTTTCCACTCCCGATAGGCGTTCATGATGCGTGCCCCGTGCGGATAGCGGGGCTGGTTGGCCTGGGGGGCGATGCTGAGCAGCGCAGGCAGGCCGACTTCTACCTCGGCGAACTCTTCTTTCCAGTTTCGTTTGGCCCTCAGCTTCCCGTTGTCCAGGCCAGATACCTCGTGGACTTCCAGCACCTGCGGCAGGCCTAAATATTCGGCCAGGCGGGGGCCCATCTGACTAGCGCCGGTATCCAGGGCTCGCTGGCCAGTCAGGACAAGATCATACTCGCCGATTTTCCGGATGGCTTTGCCCAGTACCAGTGCAGCGACAGCGGCGTCGGCCTTGGCAAATGCCTCATCGGTCAGCAGAAACGCCTGGTCGGCTCCCAGAGCCAGAGCTTCCCGCAGCGCGTCATCAACTCTGGGCTCCCCCAGGCTGAGGGCGATGACCTCGGCGCCGTGGGCGTCTTTCAGCCGCAAAGCCGTCTCCAGGGCATTCTTGTCGTTAGGGTTGATGATGTAGTTCTCCTGATTGATGAAGACCCTCTCCAGTCGCCGATGAACGCTGAAGCCGGCGGGGTCGAGGATTTGCTTTATAGTGACGATTATTCGCATAAAAAAATACTCCTTTCTGGAAGCTAAAAGCTAGAAGCTGAAAGCTAAAAGCTGGAAGCTGGAAACTGAAAGCTGGGTTCACCTATAGGGTTCCTGGTGGCTCTTGATGATTGATTGGAGGAATCTGTTAAGCTGTTTGCCCAAAATGATGTACTGTTCGGTGAAATAGTCATATCGCTTCTGAGGCAGTTCGTTAGTTTTGTGAAGCAAGTCAAGGTGCACTCTGGTTTCATCGCACGAAGCCAGGGCATAGACCAGGAACTTGATGTAGTCGTTCTTATATCGTCGTCTACCATAGCCCTCGGCAACGTTTGCTGGTATGGATTTGGATGATCGTCTGATTTGGCTTCCTTCCTCGTACATCTCGTATTTTGGCAATTGGAGGGACATTCTATGGATTTCAACAGCTAGCTTGAACGCCAATTGATACATCGGCCAATCACGATAGCTCTTAGCTGTCATGCCCTTCCTCACCCACTTTCCAGCATTTAGCTTTTAGTATTCAGCTTCCAGCTACGCGCTAATACGCACCCCCTCTGGTCGGAAGATGTTGCTGGCGATGACGATGCGCTGGATCTCGCTGGTGCCCTCGAAGATCTCGGAAATGCGCTGGTCGCGGAAGGCGCGCTCAACCCAGAAGTCCCGACTGTAGCCCATCCCGCCGTGGATCTGAAGGGTCCTGTCAATGCAGCGATGGATAACCTCGGATCCGAATAGCTTGCACATGGCCGCTTCCTTGGTGAAAGGTTGGCCAGTGTCCACCAACCAGGCGGCGCGGTAGACCAGAGAGCGCAGGGCCTCGATTTCGGTGGCCATGTTGGCGATCATGAAATGCACCGATTGCTTCTGGGCGATGGGCACGCCGAATTGCTGGCGGGTCTTGGCCCACTGGATGCTGCCCTCCAGGCAGGCCTGCGCCCCTCCCAGGCAGCCGGCCCCCAGGCTAACACGCCCTATGTCCAGGGTTTTCATGAAGGTGATAAAGCCGGCCCCGAACTGGCCCAGTACGTTCTCCTTGGGCACGCGGCAGTCCTCGAAGATCAGCTCCGACGTGTCACTGCCCCTAATACCCATCTTGTCCTCTGAGGTGCCCACTGTGAAGCCGGGGAACTCCTTTTCTACGATGAAGGCCGTTACCCCTCCCCGGGGTCCAAGGGAGGGATCGGTGACCGCCATGACGCTGATGACGTCGGCGTGGTTGCCATTGGTGATGAAGCTCTTGGTGCCATTGAGGACATAGTGATCGCCATCGCGCACGGCCCTGGTGGTGATGGCTGCGGCATCGGAGCCAGCTCCAGGCTCCGTGAGGGCGAAGGCGCCGATCCTCTCACCCCTGGACATGGGGGCCAGGTACTTCTGTTTCTGCTCCTCAGTGCCGCCAAGGTAGATAGACATGGCCCCGATTCCGATGTGGGTACCGACGATTGCGGCTGTTGAGGGACAGGCCTTGTTCAGCTCCTCCAACAGGATGCAGTAGCCGGTCTCGCCTGCTCCAACCCCGCTGTACTTCTGGGGGAAGGGCACGCCCAGCAGACCCACTTTAGCTAACTTCTCGACGGTCTCGAAAGGAACCCGATGTTCGCGGTCTATCTCCTTGGCCAAGGGGCGCACCTCATTCTCGACGAAATCGCGCACCATGCGGCGGAAGAGTTGATACTCTTTGGGAAAACTGAAATCCATGGGGAACCTCCAATTCAAAAAGCTGAATACTAAATACTGAAAGCTGATAGCTAGTTCCCAGTATTCAGTTCTCAGCTTCTAGCTATGGCTTGATCGCCAGCCCCTTCTCCTTGAAAATGTCTCTGGCGATGACGAAGCGCTGTATCTCGCTGGTTCCTTCCACGATCCGCAGGGCGCGGAAATCGCGGTACATGCGCTCGATGGCGTATTCCTTCATGTAGCCGAAGCCGCCGTGCACCTGGAGCATGTTGTTGGCGGCCCGCATGGCCATCTCAGAGCCGATGAGCTTGGCGATGGACGCATCGCGGGTGTAGGGCTCTCCGGTGTCGGCCAGCCAGGCGGTGTGGTATACCAGGTAGCGGAGGGACTCGATCTCGGCCGCGGTGTCGGCAATGAAGTTTTGGATGGCCTGCTTCAGGGCGATAGGCCCGCCGAACTCCTCGTGCTTGATGGCGAACTGGACGCCAGCTTCCAGCGCTGCCTCGGCCCCGCCCAGGCAAATGGCGGACAGGCTCAGGCGGGCGAAGTCCAGCGCTTTCAGGGCGATCTTGAACCCTTCCCCCTCCTGGCCCAGCAGGTTGGCGGCCGGTATCCGACAGTCGTCGAAGTAGAGGGTATTGCAGGTAAGTCCCCTCAGACCCAGAGTTTTCTCGCGGTAACCCACCTTGAAACCGCGCGTATCTTTCTCCACGATGAAAGCGCTTATCCCCTTGGGTCCCGCCTGGGGATCGGTGACGGCGAAGACCAGGAAGACGTCGGCGATCGCGCCGTTGGTGGCCCAGGTTTTGCAGCCGTTGAGCACGTAGTCTTCGCCATCGCGTGTGGCCCTGGTTTCCAGGGCTGTGACATCGGAACCGGCGGCCGGCTCAGTCAGGGCAAAGCAACCTATCTTCTCCCCAAGGGCCATTGGTCCCAAATACTTGTCCTTTTGCGCATCGCTGCCTTTCTCCAGGATGGTTTTGCTCACCAGTCCGTTGTGCACGCTGATGGTCATCGCCGTGGACGTGCAGGCTTTGGCAAGCTCCTCCAGCAGCAGGCAGTAGCTGATGGCATCCAAATCCACCCCTTCGTAGTCCTCTGGGAGAAGGGCTCCTAGGAAGCCCTGCATGGCTGCTTTTTCCAGCATGTCTAGCGGCAGCTTTTCTTCCTGGTCTATTCCCTCAGCCAGGGGGGCGACCTGGTTGGTGACGAAATCGCGGAACATCTTCTGGAACATCCGTTGTTCTTCGTTGAGTGCAAAGTCCATGATTTGTCCTCCCCACACTTGTTGGATGACCTTGAGCAGTTTGCGCCGCCAGGGTGGCAGCACGCGGTGAGGGTCCGTAGAGTTCGTTGGCTGATTGATTGAGGACCCTGCTCGAGCTTGGGACACCATTGTCCAGTCTGTCGAGAATCGGTAATATCATTCGTATCTTATCACCGGCGCTGCCTGCCCTGGCGGCAAGAAAGGAGGGGTTCTGACACGGGGCTCGGTCTTTGTTGTCGTCAGCGTTGTAAGCTGTGATGGAGGTTGCGTTGTGAGGCCGGTGTCAGAGGTGTATTCTATTGGGAGGGACGGGCATCCTCGCCAAAGCTACAATGATTTCGCGATGATGGCGAGGATGCCTGGCCCTCAATAAGGAAGGGACATGAGATGCAAACGTGCGATGTAGCCCGTCCCTGACCTCGCTACTTGTCCTTGAACTGCGGTCTGCGCTTCTCGAGGAAGGCCTTGAGCCCCTCCTCCAGGTCCTCACTGCCTTGCAGAGACACGAACTGCTGGGCTTCGGTTTCCAGGCCCTCTTCGAGACTCTGCTCCAGGCCCTCGTTCACCGCCCCAATGATGGCCGCGATAGGCAGAGCGCTCTTGGAGATGATGCGCCTGGCGAGACCTGTGGCTTCTTTGAGCACCCGGCCTGTGGGCACCACTTTGTTCACCAGACCGATGCGGTAGGCCTCCTGGGCGGTGATGTGGTCGCCGGTGAGCATCATCTCCAGGGCTTTGCCCTTGCCCACGATGCGCGGCAGTCGCTGAGTGCCGCCCCAGCCGGGGATGATCCCCAGGTTGATCTCTGGCTGGCCCAAGCGCAGCCCGTCCTCGGCGATGCGGATGTGGCAGGCCATGGCCAGCTCGTTGCCACCGCCCAGGGCGAAGCGGCCGTTCATAGCAGCGATCACAGGCTTCTTCGAGTTCTCGATCTTGAGGAAAAGCTCCTGCCCCTTGCGAATGAAAGCCTCGGCCTCCTCGGGCTTGTCCTTGGAAGCGTAGATCTCGTTGATGTCCGCGCCAGCGATGAAGAACTGACCCGCCCCGGTGATGATGATGGCTTTCACCTCATCGTTGGCTGTCACCTCGTTAAAGGTAGCGGCGAGTTCTCCGATGACCTGCCTGTTGAAAGCGTTGGCTGGCGGGTGGTCAATGGTCAAAGTCGCTATCCGATTCTCGATCGAGACTTTGATGTACTGATATTCTGCCATTTCTGTGACTCCTTTTCGGTAGATGCTAAAAGCTGAATGCTAGAAACTAGCGACTGGCTTTCAGTTTCTAGGCTGTCCACTCCATAAACCCGCGGCCCGTCTTCTTCCCCAGATCCCCGGCCTTCACCTTCTGATAGAGCAGGGCTGTGGGGTGGAAGCGGGGGCCGTATTTCTTCTCCAGATCCTCCAGCTTTTGCACCACGATCTTCAGGCCCACCTCGTCGGCGTACTCCAGGGGACCCATGCGCTGGTCGCCCACCTTCATGCCGATGCCGGCGATGCAGGCCATGTCAATGTCGTTGACGTTGGCGATGTCCTCTTCCACGCACATGGCGGCCTCGTTGATCATGGGCATCATCAGCCGGTCCACGCTGAACTCCGTGCCGGTGGACACCTGGCTCGACTCTTGCAGCTCCTTGATCATCTGCTTGACTGGCTCATCGGTCTCCTCCCCGTAGCCGTAGAAGCCGGCTCCTGACTTCTCGCCGAAGCGTCCCGCTTCGACCAACTTTTCCCACAGGGGAGCTGGCGCGCCCCGATCCCCGTACTGGGAGTGGAGGTACTGGCCCACGTCGGCGCAGACATCAATGCCGATCATGTCCATCAGAGTGAGGGGCCCCATGGGCCAGCCGAAGTCTGTCATAGCACCGTCTATCTCGGCTGCTGTGGCCGCTCCTTCCTGCAGGGACATCACCGCTTCGTTGAGATAGGGCATCAGCAAGCGGTTGACCAGGAAGCCGGGGCATTCCTTGACCACCACGGGGATCTTGCGCAGTTCTTCTGTGAAGCGCACCACGTCGTCAACAGTTTCCTGATCGGTCTCCGAGCTGGGGATGACCTCCACCAGCTTCATGATGTGGGCCGGACTGAAGAAGTGCATCCCGATCACCTTGTGGGGGCGTTTGGTGGCCGAGCCCATCTCCGCGATGGACAGCGCCGAGGTGTTGGAGGCGAAGACGCTCTCCGGCGGGCAGACCTTATCCAGCTCGGCGAAGACTTGCTGCTTGATCTTCATGATCTCTGGCACGGCCTCGATGACGATGTCCACATCTACGAACTCGTCGTAGGACAGGGTGGGGATGACCAGGTCCAGCTTCTCCTGCATGGTGGTGGGGGACATCTTGCCCTTGTCCACCCGCCGCTGGTAGATGCGCCGGATGGTATCCATCCCCTTGTCCAGCATCTCCTGGTCAATGTCCTTCATCACCACCGGCAGGCCCGCGTAGGTGATGACCTGAGCGATCTCAGCGCCCATGAACCCCGCGCCGACAACTCCTGCTTTGAAAATATACATCTCGTTTCCTCCTTCAATCTCCAGGGGCAGTTTGCCCTGTGCAATTTGTTTCTACATAATGCAGACCGTAGTGCGTATTTCGTATTCCGTCATCACGCAGCACGCAATACGCAATACGGTACTACCACGTCGCCAGCGGTATCGCCGCCTCCGGGTCGTCGAGGCGCACGAAATACACCCAAGTGTCTGGATGCTGGGCGAAAGCTGCATCGTTGGCCGCTCCCAACGTCTTGCCCACAAAATACTCCGCGCTCTCAGGCTCAATGGCCACTACCCCTTCCTGGCCTTGCAGCTTATCCTTGATCCCGCCGAAAACCTCCTCGCCCCTGGCGATGAACGCCTGGCGAGCTTTCTTGTCTTTGTACAGTGCCGTATCAGCCATGCTACCTCCTCTCAATGATAATCGTGCCGCCCATCCCGCCACCCACGCAGGCGGTGGCCAAGCCCAGGCTCACGTCGCGCTTGATCATCTCGTTGAGCAAAGTGACCACGAAGCGCGTGCCCGTGCAGCCCACCGGGTGGCCCAGGGCGATGGCCCCGCCATTGACGTTGACCTTGTCCCAATCCCAGCCATCCTTTTCCAGCTCTATGCCGACAGCAATGGATTGGGCGGCAAAGGCCTCGTTGAGCTCGATCAGGTCAATGTCGGTCAGCTTCAATCCTGCCTTCTTCAGTGCTTTGGGCACAGACTTGGTCGGCCCGATGCCCATGATCTCCGGCGGCACTGCGGCGTAGGCGTAGCTGCGAATGTAGGCCAGGGGATCCATGCCCAGTTCCTGGGCCTTGTCAGCCGTCATCACGATCATAGCCGCCGCGCCGTCTGAGATGGGGCAGGCGTTGGCGGGGGTTACTGACCCGCCCTTCTTGAACACGGTGGGATAGAGGCCGGCCTTCTGCACCGAGAGGGCCGCGTTGATGCACTCGTCGTGGACGATGTTCTCGTAGGCGACCTCTTGGCCAGCCACTTTCTTGGAGATACGCACCGGCACGATCTCGTCGTTGAACTTGCCCATCCTGGTGGCGCGGAAGGCTTTCTTGTGGCTCTGCACCGCGAACTTGTCCTGTTCCTCGCGAGTGATGCCATACATCATAGCCAGGTTCTCCGCTGTGAAGCCCATGACCATGTCGCAGACGGGATCGGTCAGGCCTTCCCACAGGGTATCGGTGAACTGGGTGTGGCGCAGCTTGAGTCCCCAGCGGGCCCCGCGTACCACGAAGGGGGCGGTGCTCATGCTCTCCGTGCCGCCCACCAGATAGACTTCTCCATCTTCGGCCTGAATAGCCTGGCAGGCCGAGGAGATGGCCACCATTCCTGAGACGCAGTTTCGCTGGACAGTGTAGCCGGGCACATGGGTGGGGATACCGGCCATCAGTGCGGCGACGCGGGCGATGTTTGGTGAATCGGAGTACTGGCCGATGCAGCCGAAGATGACGTCGTCAATGAGGTTGGGGTCAAGTTCCGTGCGTTTGACCACTTCTTCCATCACGATGGCGCCTAGCTCTTGGGCGAGCAGGCTTCTGAAGGCTCCGCCATGGCTGCCGATGGGGGTGCGCACTCCCCCGACGATTACCACTTCTTTCATTTCTTCCTCCTCGTTACCAGATTAGCGATCATGAGCTTGCAGGCCGCGCAGGAAAAGCTCGAAGGTGGCATCGAACATCGCCTTCGGTTCTACGGGTATCATCTCCTGCCGGACAGGGTTGGCCATCACGGTGAGGGCCCCGTTGAGGGCACCCCAGAGCACGCCGGCTGCCAGCAGAGGATCATCAGCAGTGAACGCGCCTTCCTCCACCCCCTGCCGGATAGCCTTTGCCGCCAACTCCAACCCCCTCGCGCTTTCCGTCAGGATCTGCTGATACATCTCCGCCGCCACCCTTTCCCGAAAGCGCCCCCGGTCCAGGGCCAGCAATAGACGTAAGTAACTGGGATGAGTCTGGGAGAATTGCCAATACGCTTCTACTAATTGGCGGAGGTGCTGCTCGGCGGAGAGCGGTTCCTGGGGGGCGTAGGCAGCTTCCAATTGCGACAGCAGGATGGACAGGCCCTCTAAAAGCAAATGAGCAAGGATAGACTCCTTGCTCTGAAAGTAAAGATATACTGTTCCCTTGCTGATTTCGGCCTGAGCAGCCACGTCATCCATCGTTGCCCGATGGATGCCTTTTTCAAAGAAGACCTCCCTGGCGGCTTCTAAGATCTCTTGCTGTCTTCTCACCTTCTCGCGAGCACGCCGCTGTGCTGTCGTCATCCCGTGGCCTTTCTGCTGCAAACCTTCGGTCATTTACTGACTGACGGTCATTATACAACAAAAGGCCGAGGTTGTCAAATCGGGTCTAGCGCTCTTGCTTCAGCTTCATTAGTATGCGCAGATCTTCCAGGTCCTTGGGCCGACCGGCGGCTTGTTTCATGCGGATCAGGTCATCCAGGCTGGCGAAGTTGGCCGGCGTCTCACCGATCTTGTCTTCGACGCGGTTGCGCCATACTTCCTCGAAGGTGACACCACTAGCGAAGGGGTGGATGTCCGTCGCCAGGATATATTGGCGGATGAGCAGCTTTTTCGTGAGCAGGTCTTCTATGGTGATGTCTGTTACGTCGTAGCCGACGTCCTTCAGCGCAGCCAGAGTTCGTCGGGCGTTCTCTGGCGTGGCTTCGATGAAGATGTCTATGTCGAGAGTAGCCCGGGCATAGCCGTGGACTGGAAAGGCCGTGGCGCCGATCACGACGTAGCGGATATTATGGGCGTTTAGTGATTTCAAAAGGCTTTCGGTATCCATGTCGCAGCAGGGTCTCCGCCATTTCGCGTGACTTACGGAACATAAGCTCGAACCGTTGTTGGGTGGTCAACGTGCGCTGGTAGGTCAGCTCAAACTCCAATTCTTTTTCTTCATCGTCGTTATCGAGTTTCAAGATCGGTGACATCTTTGATCCTCCGTGACGCACCTTCTGGCGCTCTGCCTTGCTGATAGACAGTATAACAGAAGGATAGATTTTCGTCAATTGGGAGTTCAGAGCCGCGGACCATTTGACCAGAATCCCTACTCTTTTTTAGCGACCCGGCGTCGTCTCCTCCTGCCTCTTTTGAGCGACACTTTGTTGGCTTTGCGACAGCGGGGACACTCCGCCACGTAGTGACGGGGAGGAGGAGTTTCGGCCTCCGCGCGACTCTCGGCGATGGCTTCCTCATCAATAGTGAACTGCCAACCACACTTGAAGCACGATACGTTAATCATGGTCACCTCCACTTTTACTCGTTGACTCGTTCCTCATCAATCTATTGACTCACTACCCTAATTGTAATCCCAGATAGGGATTTTGGCAAATGCCCCTTTGACAGAGGGTGGAAACTGTGGTAGTATCAGTGCTTGAGGCGGACTTGCGTCCGCACTCCACAAATCAGGAGGATAGTCTATGTCTAAATCGAAGCGAGTCCTGGCCATTGATGCCGGGGCTGGAACTCAAGACATTCTGTTGTATGAAAGTGACAAAACCTTGGAGAACTGCGTCAAGATGGTTCTTCCTTCCCAGACGACTATCGTGGCGGGCAGGGTTCGGCAGGCTACTGGCCGGGGCGAGGACGTTTTCTTGACTGGCAACCTTATGGGGGGCGGGCCTTGCGTCAGTGCCCTCAAGAAGCACCTGAGGGCAGGGCTGGCGGTTTACGCCACACCGCTGGCGGCCAGGACCATTCGCGACAACCCCCGCGAGGTGGAAGCCCTGGGCGTTCAGATCGTGGCGGAGGCGCCAGCCGAGGCCCTGGCCATTCGCCTGGGCGACATTGACCTCGCTGCTCTGAGTGGCGCCCTGGCCCTCTTCGACGTGGAGCTGCCGCAGCGCTACGCCATCGCGGTGCAGGATCACGGCGACCCTGTGGAGGGCAGCCAGCGCCGCTTTCGCTTCCAGCAATGGGAGCGCTTCGTGGAGCACGGGGGAGACATCGTTGAGCTGGCCTACCTGGAGGTGCCCGCCCATCTCACCAGGATGAAGGCCGTCCAGGCCGATGTGCCCGGCGCGATGCTGATGGATACCGGCTCGGCGGCGATCTGGGGCGCGCTTTGTGATGATGCCGTGGCCGCTCACCAGGAGGACGGGCTCATCGTCCTCAACGTGGGCAACCAGCACACGATTGGGTTTTTGCTTAGAGGCGAAAGGGTGTGGGGGCTCTTTGAGCATCACACCGTGCTCATGAACCCCGACAAGTTGGCTGCTCATGTTGATTCTCTGCGGGAAGGGACCTTGACCAACGACGAGGTCTATGGCGATAACGGTCATGGGGCCTACGTCCATCCCGATTACTCTGGCGATGGGAGCTTCCGCTTCGTGGCCGTAACGGGACCCAATCGAGGGATCGCCGCGGGCAAGGGTTACTATATGGCTGTGCCCCACGGAGACATGATGATGACTGGCGCCTTCGGCCTGGTGGCCGCCGCGCGCCGCTTGGGGTTGGTTGGGTAGTGTTTGCAATTGCTCATCCCCGTCATTGTGAGCTGCTCCATAGCGCGGTCGCGCTACTCATAAGGGCAGAAACTCTAACTGTCATCGCGAGGCGGCGCCTTTCCGCCGAAGCGATCCCCCGCCCACATCGGAGGAGATTGCTTCGGCAAAAAAACGCCTCGCAATGACAACGTCAACACTGTACTCAAGTACAAGATGAATTTCATCCGCAAGCCCGATGACAAACAGCGCAAACTGTGGTACAATGTAGACAAAAGAGAAGGGAGGCAGAAAATGCAAACCAAAACTTTCAAACCCAGCTCCAAATATCTGAGCAAGTCACGTCTGAGCATCACCATCGTGGCCCTGTTGATCCTGGCCGGTGGCATGTTGCTCGGCTGGCTGATGAGCTTTGACCGGGAGATAGGCGCAAGTGGTTTCAGGATTATGGTCATCGTCACCGCCATCATTGACGTCGTCTGGTGGGTGCCGGCGATGTTCCTGACCGGCCCCTACTATCGCAGCCTGAGCTACGAGATTCAGGACGACGAGGTGATCGTGCGGGCGGGCGTCTTGACCAAATCGGTCAAGCACGTGCCCTATCGCACGGTGACCAACCTGACGGTCAAGCGGGACATCCTGGACCGCTGGCTCTTCGGCCTGGGCACGCTGAACATTCAGACGGCCGGCATGAGCGGTCAGACCGGCGCCGAGGAGAGGCTGGTGGGCTTGACCAACGTTCAAGAGGTTTACGAAATGGTGGCCACAGAACTGCGGCGTTTCCGGGGAGGTATGGCCCCCACGGCCGCCGATGTGGAGGGCGCACCGTCTGTGGCTTCGGCTGATGCCTTGAGCGCGCTTCTGGCTGAAGTCCGGGCCATTCGGCAAGCACTGGAGAAAGATTAGCACCCCTTGAGTGGAAAGGCATACAGGAGTCTCTAATGAGGAGTAATTCCCGTTCCTCAAGAATGAAGTTGCAGTATGAGTTGATTTTCGCCCACGTGGTGGTGACTCTGGCAGCGATCATCATCGCTGAGGTGATAGTTATGAGAGTGGTGGCCTGGATTGGGCGTCAGCCCACCGGAAGCTTTCACTTGGCGCTAATTATTGTCAGTGCTACGGTACCAGGGTTGCTGCTGGGCGCGTGGGCCAGCCGCTCCGTTGTCCGCCGCGTGGGGCGTGCGCTCGAAGTCAGCCAGGCCTGGCTGCGCGGCAATCTCTCGCTGCGCATCGCTGACCCCGTCAGTGATGACCTGGGCTTGCTGGCCAGCCAGCTCGACCTTCTGGCTGAGCATCTGGAAAGAGACGAGCAAGACCTGGACGAGCTGCGGGAGCGCAACGCGCGCCTCAGCGATCAGGTGCGCGCGCTGGCGGTGGTCGAGGAGCGCAATCGCCTGGCCCGCGAGCTACACGACAGCGTCAAGCAGCACCTCTTCAGCCTGGCGATGACGGCCAGCGCCATCCGCTCCCGCTTTGATACGCTGCAGGATGTGCCAGACGACGTATCGGATGGCCTACTGTCCGACTTAGACGAGATGGTGCGCGAGGTCGAGACGACGGCCCAGGCCGCTCAGCGTGAGATGACCCGCCTGATCAAGGACTTGCGCCCCGGCTCGCTCCAGGAGCAGGGGCTGGCAGACGCGCTCAACGATTACACCCTGCTCTTCGGCGCGCGGGAGCACGTCCTGATCTACCTGGAGGTGCAGGGCAACGACGCACTCTTGCCTCCATCCGTGTCCAAGTCGCTCTACCGCGTGGCACAGGAGGCGCTGCACAACGTGGCCCGACACGCCCGGGCGACCCGGGTGGACGTGCATCTGCGCTGTATTCCTGAACTGGTGGCGCTGACCATTCGCGACAACGGCATCGGGTTCGACACCAGCCAGCCCCGCCGGGGACTGGGACTGGCGAACATGGAGGAGCGCATGATGGCCGTCGGCGGGGTGGTGAGCGTCGCCAGTCAGACCGGCAGCGGCGCCACAGTGCTGGCCGAAGTCGCGCTGCCCCATCCTTTGGGTACGCTGGATTTTGGGGAGGTCACGGGCGTAGACATAAATCGCCCCAGTCCGACGATCGAGAACTGGGCCTGGCTGGGTCAGAGGTTGGTCATCCCGGTGGGGCAAACCTGGCCCTGGCTCCCCGCCGACCGGGTGCGCCTGCGCCGTCCGCTGGTGGAGCCTGGCGGGGAACCGCTGACGGTCAGGAGAGAAGCCGGCTTCCTGGGTTTTGGGAGAGACTATGTCTTCCAGTTGGGCCAGCGTCGCACGCCATTGGTCCAGGTAGAACACGGCAGGTCGGGATACGAATGGGAGTCCGGCGGCGCATCGTGGGCGCTGCGCCGTATCCGTGGCCTGATCGGCAGGACGGTGCTGACTCGCAACGGGCAGCCCCTGGCGGCGATGCAGTACCAGGGCCGACTGCTGAACGCCTGGAGTGAGATCGTCTACGATGGGCGAGGCTATCGTCTGTCCTACGTCAAGGGCCAGCCTGGCCGCTGCGTTCTCGTGGACGAGGTCGGCGACGAGCTACTGACGGTTGAAGATGGCGCCTCGCCCCAGATCGAGTTGCGCCGCCCACTGCCGCTGCCCCTGCTGGTGATGGTGGCCATGCGCATGGTGGACGAGGTGGCTTCGACCACGGCGCAAGCGAAAACAGTTGAAAAACAGGAGAGAGAAGATGATAGTCCATAAGACCTTTTCCGACACCCATTTGTTGAACTTCGCTGGACGGACAGCGTTGGACAAGCGGGAGAAGCTCAGACAACAGGCCGAGGAGTTCATCGCCAACAGCAGGATCAATGGGGAAGACGTCATCAGCATTACCGAGTCAGGCGACGAGTATGTTTCGTCAGTCACTATTTGGTATAGAAAGAATTAGTTAACATAAATTGAAAGGAGAGAGTCGTGAGAATCATTAGAGGTCCACTTTACACGCTGAAGCCTTATGAGCGGGGTATCAAAGAAAGCCTGGGCAAGTATACGGGGTTCATCATGCCCGGACTGGGGTTTCAGATCCCAGTCGTCAACCTCGTCCGCGTCCGCGATATCCGCGAGCACACCATGGACATCCCGCCCCAGGCGGTCATCACCAAAGACAACGTCGAGATCATGGTGGACGGTGTCATGTGGGTGCGCCCTGCTTCCGACGAGGAATCCATCAAGCGCACGTTTTACAATATTGACAACTGGAAACGGGCGGTGGTCCAACTGGCCATGACCAACCTGCGCCAGGAGTTCGGCGATCTGACGCTGGACGAGAGCCTGGTGGCGCGCGAAAGGATCGCCCAGAACCTGGAGTCCGTTCTCAATGCCTTCGCCGAGGAATGGGGACTGAAGGTGAGCAAGATCGAGATCATGCTCATTGATCCGCCTGAGGACATCAAGCGGGCCATGCATAAGCAGAAGACGGCCGAGCAGGAGCGGCGAGCCATGCGTCTGCTGGCCACCGGCGAGTTCGAGGCCTCCGAGCAGCAAAAGCTGGCCATCATCCAGCGTGCCGAGGGCGAGCGGGAGGCGGCGATCAAAGTGGCCGAGGGTAAGGCCCAGGCGATCAAGTTGGTCAACGAGGCCGCCGAACAGTACTTCCGGGGTAACGCCCAGGTGTTGAAGCAGATGGAGATGACCGAGACCGCTCTGCGCGACAACGCCAAGATCGTCATAACCGAGAAAGGCATCAGCCCAACCCTGTTGCTGGGGAGCTTGCCGGTTTCGGTGAGTCAGTCTGAGAAGTAGAGGGCGTGAAACGTAAAACGTGAAACGTGAAACGCAGAGGCAGGTCGATGTCACAGACTGATTCTAACGTTGAACGCATCACCGTCTTCGTGGTGGATGACCACGACGTGGTGCGCAAGGGGCTGCGCTACTTTCTGAGCGCTCACCCGGAAATTGCCATCGTGGGCGAGGCCGGTGATGCCCAGAGCGCGGTGGAGGGGGTGGCCGAGCACGTGCCCGACGTGGTGCTGATGGACCTGGTGCTGCCCTTGCAGCCGGGGACGGAGTCCGTGGATCAAGGGGGCGTGCAGGCCACTCGTCTCATCCGCCAGATCAGCCCTCACACCCAGGTGGTGGTGCTGACCAGCTTCGCCCAGGATGAGCTGATCTTCTCCGCCATCAAGGCCGGCGCCCTCTCGTACCTGCTCAAGGACGCCGATGGGGAGACGGTGCTGGACGCCATTCACGCTGCCAGTCGGGGTGAGGCCAGCTTGCACCCCCGCATCGCCCAACGGCTGATGGACGAGGTCACTGCGCCCGCGCGGGGCCGTGACCCGGCCGCCGGTCTGACGGCGCGCGAGATGGAGGTGCTCCGGCTCATCGCCCAGGGCCTCTCCAACGCCGAGATAGCCGCCGAGCTGGTCATCACCGAGCGCACGGTGAAGGCCCACGTCAGCAACCTGCTGGGGAAGCTGCACCTCTCCGACCGCACCCAGGCGGCGGTCTACGCCTGGCGAGAGGGGCTGATGAAAGAGTAGACAGCCTCTTCTGCTATCAGTCTATCAGTTCAGAGTCAGGAGGAAATAATGGAAAAACAAGGGGTTCTTACAGGCATTTTGCGTTTCTTGAGGACCGTTGTGCTCATCAACCTGGGTATCTTTGCTGGGGTCGGCCTGATATGCTGGTTCGGCGGCTGGCGCACAGCCCACCAATATGGCAATGGCCTAATGTTGGCCGGTGTGGCAGCCATGGTTGCCGGTGTCTTTAGCCTGGCTGGTGGCTGGGGCCTGACCAGAAGTTTTGTCTATCAGCATGCTGCGTCGGCAGGGGTAGATGACACGCGAGAACGCACAAGGCGAGAGCTGAAAGACACGGGCCAGCGCTATGGCTTCTTGGCTCTAATGGGTGTAGTTGGAATTATGTCTATCGCTTTCGGCATACTGATTCAAACCGCCTTCGGGTAACTGCTCGCTACCTTCCAAATAGGTAGGCCAGCGTCAGCCGTGCACTCGAACTTGGTTTCTGTTGAAGGTTGTAGGGGGTGTCGAGATGGCTTATTATGCTGGTGCTGGGGCGGCTGCCGCAGCCGCAAGACGTCGGCGAATGATGCTCGCTGAGGAGGAGGAAGACATGGCCAGGTACACGCAGGACGATCTGGGCAATGATTGGGAGTTCAAGATCGTCAGATCCGAATCTGCCGCCTTTCGCAAGCCGGAGGTTCTGAAGGCGCTGCTTGAGGAAGAAGCCCGAGCCGGTTGGGTAATGCTGGAGAAGTTTGATGATAGAAGGATACGTTTCAAGCGCCCGCGTAGCGCTCGTACCAGAGACGCCCTTCTAGCGCCTGGCGTTGATGCCTACCGCACACGATACGGCAGCCCCACCGCTCAATACGCAGTGTTGATAGGGGTGCTGGTAATGCTGGCGCTCGTGGCTTTCGGATTGTTTAGCTGGTGGCTCATTGCCAGGTGAGGGAGTAACACGCGATTCAAGCGGAAGCGCCATTTGATAACCACAAGACGGCTATGAGCTGGTAGGCGTCACCGTGGGGGTCAGGGTGGGCGTCGGGGTCAGCGTTATCCTCGGGAGCGGGGTGAGCGTGGGTGTAGGCTGCCTTGGTTGGGGGATCACTGTCAGGACTAGGCCCAAGATCATACTTGTGACTACCAACAAACCCAGTGCACTGAAGATGATCTGCCGTCTTTTGCTTCGCGAACGTCTCATTGTTTTCCTCCGCAGATAATTATGGCTCTTTGGGATTTCGCAGGGTAGTCACGAATCTCAGCCAATGACACTCCCACATCTGGGGGTTAGCTCTATCAAATGCCCAGATGTGGCGTATAACAAGTGTTCGCCCTGCGAAATCC
>SDBT01001083.1_pt1 | contig 46652 bp, 86 predicted proteins | sample 2277101 | NCBI WGS metagenome assembly SDBT01 (sample SAMN10404973, study PRJNA504765) | marine sediment metagenome | isolation source: marine sediment core GS10_PC15, 103 cmbsf | place: Arctic Ocean: Southern Knipovich Ridge | collected 2010 | reverse complement strand
TACATGGGTCCCTGTTACTATTTCTACTAACTGGACTATTTTATTTGCAGAGAGATTCACAAGTACAACAGATGGTATTTTAACATATACTGGTATAGAAACAGCTGACTTTTCTGTACCATTTAGTGTAACCTTTGAAGTTGGTGTAGGAGGAGGCACAAGACAGGCAGAAGTTTCAGTTTTTAAGAATGGAGTAGAAGAACTAACTAACGCTCAGAAATTTGATAATAATGGAGTAGTGCAAGTTGGAGGAATAGCCATCTTTGAGTTAGAAACAAATGATACAATTCAAGTATTCATAAGAAACACTGGAGATACAAATGATCTAGTAATTACTCAAGCTTCCTTGACTCCTACAAGAAGTGGATAAAATTGAATCCAAACTCTTAACGATTAATATGAAAGTTCAAGAAATATTATCCTATGCTTAGAATCTTTAGTTGCGTATGTGGAAGAAAATACGTTTCAGACAAGAATCCCAAAGCTAAGCTAAACCACGACAGACCCCGATGCGGAGTGTGTGGGGAGAGAATAAAATGAACTTTAAGTGATATTGAGAAAATTATAAAGTATTAATATATAGGGCATATTATACCCAATAATAATATGAATTTAAAAATCAGTTTAATTGGTATTATAGTGTTATGTTTTGTAGGATCAACTTCTTTGGTGTTTGCTGAACATGATGATACGTTTAGTTTTCGCCATGCTGGGGTGGGAATAGTACACATCTATGAACCTGATTATGAGATATACAAACAACATACCAGCGTTTACTATTCAATAGTTCCTGAAGATGAAGCTGATCAAATAAAAATAACATGCCAACGTACAGCTCAAAGTTCAGAAATAGATGCTGTAATTTCTGAAATCAAAAAACCCAAGGGTAGAAGTCTTTTTGTAGACTCTAGGGTTTATGATAATTTGGAAAATTATGTGGGTTATAATGTTTACAGGGTAGAATGTAATAATGATCGTCACCTTTCTCTTGTAATTTACAAAATAAAATGTCAAGATGATGAATTCTATGATAAGGATGTCAATCAATGTAATTCTCTAGATGATTTTACTGTTCTTCCTAATACTAGTGAGAAAGAAATTATTATTGATGTTAGTGAAGATGTTTCTGATGATGATAACAACTCTACAACTGACACAAAGAAATCAAATGGTAGTGGTGATAACAAACATCTAACTGCACCGACATTTGGTGCTGATCTGTCAAATCCATCAAGAATGCTTGTAGAAGGTGGATATACTCACAATGATACACCATATGACATCACTGATAATTGGCACACTCCATTTGAGAAAGTAGATATTCAGGTAGGTGAACCATTTGATGTCAAAATAAAGGGCAAGTTTGCAAACGGTATGAAAGGTATGGGTTGGGGACTGGTTCCACAAGTGGGAGCATTTCACAAAGCAGAAATCAAAATATTTGCTTATACAAATTATTCAGACGAGATAGAAGAAATAGAAATCATTCAAAAAGACTATAACATTATTGATGCAGATAGTTTGATATTTGATTATTATCAAGAGCCATGCGGTTATGTTTCTAGTACATGTGATGTTTTACACATTTCAAACATGACACTTTTAGAAATCCCATTCTTTGAGAAAGTTGCCATCTATGGAATTGATGATAAAAAAAGAACTCACATCACATATCTCAATGAGGGTTATAACATTACAGGAGAATCGTTAAATCCTCCAAAAACACTATACACTTTTGGAAAGATATTCACAGAAATAGACAAGTTCAACCCTATTTGGACGGATGAACAAGGCATACAATATGAAAAGAATTCATACAATTCAATGAAAAGAATTACTCCTCATCCAGATTATGTTTGTAGTGATCCTCCTCTAGATCAGATAAAAGGAGGTTATGGTAGGGAGAACTGTCATTTCAGAGAACTGGTCTCTATTTGGAACTAATAAACAATATATTTTTATATATTAAATAATAATTAATTTCATGAAATGGTCTACTTTCTTTAGAAAAAAGAAAGATTTCTCTGATCCTAAACTTGATAGTGTGATACAATTCATAGATGACAAAATTATTGAATATACCTCTAATAATCATAAAATGAATCAAAAAGAAAGAATCGAGTTTGATCTGATGAGTGATATAATGAAGATAATTAGAAAAGAAAACGTTGTTGTGGTATGAATATAATTCTCAACATAACATATCTAAGATTTAAAAGAAAATAATTCTTTTTACTCTATATTAGAAAATTCATTCATGGTAGATAATTTTCAATGTGGATTACATGATTTTTCAACTTCTAATATCGAGAAATGGGATGAGCATTGTGCAAAAAAAGATCATGAATATGACTTGCATGTGCCATGTGCAAACAAGTGTGGCAAAAAAATTTATCTTAAAGTAAAACAAAAAGTTGCAGTAGATTCAAACAGAATCCCAAGAGGATACGTGTGTGTTGATTGTAAGAAAAAAATTCAGAATGTTGAGATACTAGAAGAACAATGACTGATATAATTGAAAATGTAATAATAGGTGATTCATGTGATGTTGTAAAAAATCAGTCAAGGGAAATTATAGAAAATAGTTCCTTGGTGAATGGATATGTAACTATAACAGTAAACAAGGGAAGAGACAATGAGAGAATAATTCAAAAAGATGTTATGAATCTTTTAACTACTAGTGGTCGTGATTTCTTTCACGCACAGGTATACACCAATACATCTGCAGGAACTAAAGGTGGAAATGCAATTGCACTATCTGATGATGCAACAGATCCCGTAGCTGGTGATACCACACTTGTAGGTGAGATTACTGCAGATGGTCTAACTAGAGTACAGGCAGCTACAATATCTCACACTACAAGTACAAATGTCACTACCTTGGAGAACGTATTTACTGCAACTGCAGTATTTACTGGAATTCATAAATCTGGATTATTCAATCAAGATACCATAGGTGGACAAATGACTCATGCAAGTGAATTTACTGCAGATGTTGATTTGCAAATTGGTGATACAATTACCGTAACTTGGACCCTTACGCTTGGATAGAATAAATGGTCAGAATAGGAAAGTATAGGCACATTAAAGTTGTAACTTTACCGCAAGACAACACCAAAGAAGTTTCAGCAGATGAATGGAATGATGATCATGATGAAGATGGATTTGATGGATTTACTAGCCAAACACCAACTATTACAATATCTTCAGGTGCATTACTAGCTACTGATACATTAACAGTTGCTGCTGCAGAAAGTGGAACTGTAGATACCTTAGACACCATAACTACTACCAATACAAATGTTGAAGATCAAATTTATTTATTTGCTGATACTGGTGACACCATTACTGTTACTCATGAAGCTGGTGGTGCAGGACAAATTCACTTACTTGATAAAGTAGATAAAGATGCAAGTGAGACTGTCCCTATAATTTTAATGAGAAAAGGAGATGATTGGTATGAATTTGGTGGTGAGGGCGGTGAGAGTTCAGTAGGAATTTATGGAGATGGTTCTGATGGTGATGTTGTAATTTCCACAAACACAACATTAACTGCAGATAAAAATTATCAAAATCTAACAGTAAATGTTGGAATTACTTTAAACACATCAGGTTTTATTGTTAGAGTTTTTGAAACTCTGACAAATAACGGAACCATCACTGATGATGATTCAGGTGGACAAACTGCTGGAGCTGCTGGCGCAACTAAAAATGGCTACATAGCTGGCGGTGCTGGAAGAAGTGGCACTGCTGGTAATAATGGTGATGGTGGAGCTTTAGGTGGAACTGCAGGTGTCTTTGGAAAAGGTGGTGGTGTAGTTATAATTTTTGCAAATATTTTAGATAATATTGGTTCAATTACTGCTAATGGAGAAGATGGTACTGATGGCGGTAATGGTGCTGGTAGTCAAACTGGCGGTGGTGGTGCTGGTGGTGCTGGTTCTGGTGGTCAACATGGCATAGTCAGTGTAACTTATTCAACTCTTACTGCAATAGGAACCATTACCTCACTTGGCGGTTCTGGTGGTAACGGTGGTTCTGGTGGTGCTAATGGTGCTGGTGGTGGTGGTGCTGGCGGTGCTGGCGGTGCTGGTAGTGATGGATTTGATGATACTAATGGTCAAACTGGTAAAGCTGGTGCTGCTAGTGGCGGTGCTGGTAATGATGCTACTGCTTCTACTAGTGGGGGTGCTGGTGGAGCTGGAGGCGGTGGTGGTGGTGGTAGTAATGGTGCTGGTGGTAGTGGTGCTGCTGGAACTGGTAACTTTGATAACCCTCCAATTTTGAGACAAACATAAGGTCTTGATTTACACAGTAACGTATTAAAAATCATAAATTACACATATCCCAATAATAATTCATGGCAATAGAATCCATCTTTGATGGTCCAGACATGTTTGATCCAAATGGAATATTTGATACAAGACAAAAGGCATTTTTCCCTGCTGCTCTAGTTGAGAATGTAGCAGTATCTGACACTCTAACCAGAAAGGTATCTCAGTTTAGAACCATAACAGAAAACGTTACAGTCTCAGAAGTTTTAGCTAGGACACTATCTGCATTTCGTAGTATTACAGAGCCAGCTATTGCCATATCTGATGTAATAGTTGCACAGGGAGGGAAGGTACGAAATCTAATTGAGAATGTTACAGTTACAGAAGATCTAGCAAGAAAACTTGATGCGTTTCGTACCATAACAGAAGTTACTACAGTTAATGATGTGTTATCTAGAACTGCATCAAAATTCAGAAGTTTAACAGAAAACGTTACAGTATCTGAAACTTTGGAGAGAAATATATCTCAGTTTAGAACTATAATAGAAAATGTCTCAGTCAATGATGTACTAACTAGAATAGTTGGTAAGATTCGTACTATCATAGAGCCTGCAATATCAATTAATGATGTTTTGACATTTCTCTTTGAGCCAATTGCTACCAAAATTACAAGGGCTAGTCTTTGCCTTGTTGATGAGACTGATGCGGAACTATGTCTAGATGATAATACAGAATCAAATTTATGCTTAAATGATAATACAGAGTCTGACTTGTGTGTTGATGATGCAACAGAGTCTGACTTGTGTACAAATAATTCAACTGATTCGGAGCTGTGTATATAATTGGCATTGATATTCACTCAGGATCAATTAACAGTAACGTATGAGGTAAAACTTACAAACTGTGAATCAGGTGTAGTCTTTAACACATCATCCATTGATACTGTAAGTATTGTGTTTACAAAAAATGATGGAACAAAATTAGAAAAAGAGGCAGAATTAGTTGCAGATACTGAGAACCCTGGAGAATTTTTCATACGATACAGGAACATTCCACCTGATGAATCAATACTTGACTTGTTAGGCAGTTGGTCGTATGCCGGAGCTGGAGTTTTAGTTGATGGTGGTAATTTTGTTACCAGCGAGAAGAAAGTATTCTGGGTGGTTTCTTGAATGGTTACAGTAGACCATAATGTTAACATAAATCGTATAATCTCAGTCATAAAAGATGATACTACAGTCTTTGATGATGGTGAAACTGAGGGATTACTTAGAGAAGTTAATTTTGGTGATCCAAACAATAATGATAAAAAAACAATAAAACAAAAACCAGCAGTTTATGTTACTACAAGAAATAACATTCAAACAACAAGCTATCCACATGGAACATCAAATAATGGAAATGTGAATACCCTTACAGTTCAGTATGATGTGATATTGTTGGCAGTATCTAAAGAGAAAACTGAAAAATCTCAAGTGCAACTTTACACATTAATGACTAATTTGAGGACTCTTTTTGAGAATAATCCAACATTTACTGATCCTGCTAATCCTGGCACAGATCCAATATTTTCACGCTCCATAGTAAATGAAACATCTTGGGATCCAAAATTAAAAGGACAACTAATCACATCAATTACTTTTACAATAATTGCAACAATAGGCCAAAGTCTAATAGTTACAATCCCTGGATTTGGAGATTTGGATATTATCTCAGATACTGGTGATGATGGGAGAAACAACAGCGAAATAGCAAATGATGAGGGAAATACAAAAAGAACAAAGGGGGAATTTGTAGGTGTGAGATTTTTTGAATATGAATATGATACCAGTACCTTTGAAAGTATAGAGGATTTAATTGTGGCAGATAATGCACTTGATCTCACATTACAATACCCATCTGGAGATGTTACATATACTGCAAAACTTGAATATCAAAGACAAGCTGAGAGATTTGATGGTGTCAGAACCGTATTTTTACAAGCAAATAGGGAGACAGCTTAATTCTATTATGGAAAATAATAACAAAAAATACATGGAAGTTTCATGTTTTTTAAAGGATGAAAAATTATGTGATTTGAAATGGGATGCTATGCCTAACGTCGGAATGGGATTTTCCTATAAAAAAAAATCATACATGATAACTAAGATAGAAGATTCTAAAATAACACTAAAAGTTATTACAAATAGAGGTAAAAAGAAATGACTGATTTTGATACAAGTTTGTTAGATAATAGAGCTCAAGTTTATGATAGTTTTTTACAAGTAACAGATGGTTCTAACAGGTACAGGTTAAAATCACTTCAAAGCTCAGAACCATTATTTCTCTATCCCAATCTTGATAGAATATCAGATGATGGGGAATTATTTTTAACACCTGAAGTATCAAAAAGCACATACAATCAGAGAATGGTACTAACTACAAGCGAAGTAGATACGTCCTCAACACCAACTGATACCAAGACATTATCATGGTTTCTAAATCAAAAAGAGCAAAGAAACTCTGTTCAAGTTGAGGTATCAATTGTATATACAGCAAAGGATGCTCCTAGTCCAAATGTAATGAGATTAAATTTTACATATGAGATGGAGTCTTTTACATCTCCAAGAATTAATGAGGATGGTGATGTGTTCATTGATACCACAGGAAGGATATTACCTGGAACAATATCATTTATCCTAGACACAAGCTAGATGGTTTTACAACTAAAGGGAAATAAGATAATAGTAAAAACCCAAAAAGATATTCAGGAATTACAGTCAAAGATTGCACAAATAAGACTACAGTATGAGTCTTTTATCGTATTCTCACTTACGACCATAATCAATGTAGAAATTGTTGATAAGATACATGAGAAGATGAGATCCAATGGTGTGTCCCCCAAAGTAATTCATGAGACATTTTTAGACAATAATATAATAATTATGGGAAATAAATTTTTCTTTAAGATAAAATCCACATACAAGGATACTGATACTGGATTTGCAGTTGCAGTAATGATTGAGAATGGGCGAGAGGCATATACCATAAAAGCACCAGAACCAACAAAAGATAGACCACGCCCACATCTTACTCCTATTATTAATGGTGAACAAAAGTTTCTAAAAAAAGTGGATATTCCAGTATTTCCAGCACAAAAAAACGTAAAAGATACAATTGATAAGAATATTGGCAGAGTTCAAAAAAAGATTAATCAAGATACAAAAAAGTGGATGAGTAAAGTTCTACGTTCCTAAATACTTCTTTTTGAATAGAAATTAAAAAAATATCTGTGGCAGATATTATTGAGGAAGAAGTTGAATTACACCTAGTCGATACAAGACAACTAGTAGAAGAAGCAAAAAAACTCAAAGAAGCTCAACGAATTAAAAGAGGAAATGATAAAATTCAAAAAGATCTTACAAAAAGCACATCCCCCATACCATTTATCGGGGATCCTAAAGATATACTTCCAAAAAGAGAACAAAAAATTCAAACTAGATTAGGTGCAATATCTGGACAAAAAACAGTTAATGAATTTACCAAGATGCAAAAGAAAGTCAAAGAACTAGAGAAAAAACAGAAAAAGGCAATAAAAAAGATAGATGACTTTCAAGACAAATTCGTAGACAAGTTAGAGAGTGCAGGATCATTTCTAAACTCTGGCTCTATTTCAGGTGGAGCTTTGGGCGTATTTGGTGGAATAGCTGCAAGATTCGGACCCATTGGATTACTAATTGCATCTGCAGTAACTGCATTAACTACACAGTTCTTTCAAGAATTTGAGAGAGGTGGTATATTTTCAACTGCACTAAAAATTACTGAACGAGAAAAAAACATTGTAGATATTGATTATGTTGTAGATGTGAGAAGTGGAACAAAGTTTCTAACATCTGATTTGAGAATGGCACAAAAAGCACCTGATACCTCAAACACATTAAACTTGAGATATGAGCATATTCGTTACACATCACAGGAGCTTGGAAAATAACTATGGCAAATGCTATGTTATTTTATAGGACAGCAGCCTCACTTCAAGCTACAACTCCTGATCCTGATGATTTACCTAATGAACAAAAATTACTTTTCACTCCACCTGATGATCTAGCTTCTGGAATTGATGAATTCTATGAAAACAACATAGTAAGAAAAATTCCACCAAAACCATCAGGGAGAAAATTAATCCAGACAGATGAAGGGTTTAAGGGATGGGTACTAACGTTATCTGGAAATTACATAATTGAATCCAATATACAATCAGCAGATAAACTATTTGATTTCATAGTTCTTCCTCAAGCAATAGATGAACTATCGTTTGGTGTTTTTGGAATCTCATATCCTAATGGTCCTGCTTATCTAAACATTGATCCTGATGATACACTAGGATTAATGCTAATGAGTCGTAGAGGCAAACATGTAGGAATTACTAAGGAAATATTTGATTTTTCAGTTACATCTAGTTATGGTGGGGATATATGACCTATAATTTTGATGATTCATTAATTCAATTAATAGATAAAACAGCTTTAACTCCCACAGGAATTACAGAAGGTGGATTAATTGATGGAGATCTAAAACCGTTCTACGCTAGACTTACAGAAAAGGTAGGGGATGGCCTAGTTCCTTCTGCAATACTATCTCTATACATTCAACTAGATGGAAAGTTTGTAAGAACAGCACCTATCCTAATAGACAAGGATGCACCTGACAAATACCTGATTCAAATAGAAATGAAACAGGATGGTAAAGATTCAGAATTACAGAGGTATAGATTATCAACTCCATCATTTACAGATGATCCAGATTTGGGGGAAATTATGCAGATACCACTCGAAAGTATTGCGTATAATCCACTAATGGAAACCTATTGTGGATTAAATGATGAGCTAGTAACACCAAAACAAAGAGTTGAAAATCTTCTAACCTATAGCAATTCACAGGGAGGTGATCAAAATGTAATACTGGCTTTTGATACTGGCGATATTGATATTCCAGACAATGATTCCTTACAGTTTGATTACAAGCCAACATCACCAAAACCAATTGGCAAACTATTAGATGACGTAATAGAAAGAATAGAACAAGCTGGACCACTAGGGGGAGTTTTTAAGAATTTTTTCTATCATACATTTGCTAATACTACACTTACAAATATTGTAAACATATTTTTTCAAGAATTTGGATTAAATGATTCAGGTGTAGTAATTGATCCAGACAATGACCAAGCTGCATCGCCAAACGACAAGGCATTACTCACATCAAACAAAAAGAGAAAAAAAATTGCACTTGTAAAGTTTGGAAATAGATCAGGTTCCCTAAGAATGGAACATGCAAGATTTGCATCAAGTTTTATTCATGCATCAAACAGAAGTGAATGGGTATCAAACCAAGCTTATGAAGAAACTGATGTTGTAAAAGTTACAGACACTTCAATATCCCCAAATATCATCAGATTCTTTACTGCAGTTAATGACATCACATCAACTACAGATCCTGATGAGGATAATACAAACTGGTTTGAGGACTTTACTGTAATACCTCCTTGGAGTGAGAATGCATTTTATGATGTTAATGAAGTTGTAACATTTGAGATACTTGGAACAATAAAATTTTATTTTGCAAATACTTCAAATGGACCTAGTATATTTCCGCCTAATACTAGTGTAGATTGGACAACTACACAGTTTGATAGACCAATTAGTGCCTATGAGGACTTTGTAACTTATACACCATTTACAAATGATTTGGATAATGCAAAAAGAAATCTTGCTGCAGTTGATAGTCCACCAGCAGGATATGAGGGATATGCAGTAGACTGGAACTATGAGAGAATACTAAATGATATTCCAGATTATACAAATCGATTTAGTATAGTCACTGGAAAAAGTGTTAGACGTATAGAAAACACACCACCTACAGGCAGAGAACTTTATGATGGATTTAGAGTATTAGTTGGAACCTCACCAACATCAGACTTTGTAGGACATGATAATCAGATGGCAGAATATGTTCGAGATGTATTTCAGGGAATATCTGCACACTGGGAATTTTCAGATGATCCAGTTACTAATGATACTATCCCATTAAATCATGAGACAGGAAACGCATTAACTTTTGATGGTGCAGATTGGGTTACAGCTTGGACCATATCAGACAATGCAAAACCTGCAGCAGTTCATTTGGTACGTTCAATGAAACTAGTAACTGGATCTGCTGGAATACCTGGACAGGCATTAGAATATACATTTGACTGGAAAGATTCAATCGAAGGGGGGGAGGATAATAACAGAACAAGCAGGGGTGCATGGTATCATGACTTTTATCCAAAACCAATAAGTGATTCATCTAGTACAAATCTGGGTGGTACTTATGGTGGAGATGGTACAAACTTTCCTAGTAATCCAAGAATCAATCATATCAATCTAAATCAAAACAGGACAGGACTCATCGGGTATAATCGAGGATTAGACTCTGAGGACATGGGAAGAATTACAGCCCATTCATTTAAGACAAAATTAGGAATCTGGAGAAGTGATGACGAATCAGAAAAATCAAAGGGCAAGAAAAATATCCCGATGGTGTACTGGAGAAAAGACAGCAATTCCAGATTCTTCTTTAAGGACTTTTCAATACCTGAAAATAATGAATTTTTTACTGTAGATGTTTCACTCCCACCATTTGGACCAACAAATCTATACTTTAACAGGATAGATGAACTGACAGAAGTTTATGGCTACACATTACCATTTGACTTTTTCATACAGGAAAAAGAATTTAGCGGAGTAAAATATGAGTTTAGGCGAAATGACTCTTGGGGTTATTTCATGAAAGGGTCATACAATGATGTTGGAATGTATGTGGGATGTTACAATAATTACATTAACCGATACATAGAAGCTGGAACACAACTTATCCCAGATATTTTAGAATTTATTGATGATGTGTTTAATGGAAATGATGTAGGTGCATTTGTTACATCATCATCAGATATTGATCATACCACCCTAACAACTGATGAGGAATATTATGTTAAAGAGGGATATGCAATATTTCCAACTGAAGCAGTTGATGATCCTAGAACTGACTATATACAGATGCAACAAGAGACAGACTATCTAACAGCCAGAGCAAAAGCAAACGCTAGAATAATTAAAAATGACTTTTATCCAAACGAGAGACACGTTGCAATTGGAACTAATTTGGATATTAAATATGGAGAAGAAGTAACAGAGACAGGTTCCAGAGTACCCGATTCAAGTTTAACTAGTGTTGTATCCTATAAAGAAACAGTTTACGATAACAAGGGAACAAACACAAGACTATTTTTAGTTAGGAAGTTTACAATAACTTAGGTGATGATATTATGCCAAGAGGATTTGAAACTGAATCAGATAATGAAAGAATAAAGGAAGTACAAAGTCAGTTAGATGATGTTTTAGATTCTCAAATTTATTCAGTTGAAGGAAATGCAAACATATCAATAGACTCTACAAGAGGGTCTAGAAATGATGCATCAGGGGATGCAGGAGGAGTAAGATCAAATGAGCCAATTACTCATCAAATTACAGATGTAGATGAGGATGGAAATTCTACTGGAGTATTTGATAAAATCAATATCATTTCATCTATGGCAATAATAGATCATACCTCAACACCAATCACTCTGCGATTCATTCAAGGAACAGCAAAAGACGGTGCGATAATAAAAGTCACTCCAAAATCTGGAAAAGAACTATCAATACAATCTGGTGGAAATATTCAAGCAACTTCAATCATAACCGTCACTGATAAAGAATTTTTTGAATTGGTAAAATTCTCAGAAGATGAAACAGGGGTTACTGGTGGAGCATACAAAATCTCTCATATATGATATTATCTAATATTAAAAATGACATTTATATTATAAATTATTAGAAAAAATTTGTGAAAAAGAAGGTAATCGCAAAAATCTGTATTGTGAGTATTATTTTATTAGGTGTGGGTTCTCTCGTAGTTGAATTAGGATCAGAAGCTAAGAGAATTAGTGAGAATAATGCAAAAATTGAAGAACGTAACAAAGAGATAAGATCTCTAAAAAATTCATCTTGGAGTGTATTTGAGAAAGAATATGGAATAAAATTACCCTCATTACAAGATTGTGAAGATGTAAATTCTAAAAGTACGAGTACATTAAAAGAGGCATGCAAAGAAGTTTGGAAATATCAACCATGATCAATTTAAATAGTCAGGATTTTTTTGCTAAATATTGAAAGTTATAATAGTTCTAGTTTTATTGATATTTTCAATTATTTTAATTCCCTTAACATACGGAGCCACTCTCCCAGAATATGATATAATTACTACTGACAAAAAAATCTATGATCAAACTGATTATACAATTTTGATAACTGGAACATTACGTCCTAGTGTTAACGGTAACGCTAGTGAAGATTATGGTCGTATCATATCTTTTACTTTAAAAGCACCAAATGATCGTGATATAGATGTACTTGGATTTTGGACACATGTTGATAGAAACGGTAATTTTTCTAAAGAAATAAAAATTCTTGACTTGGGTTTAGATATTAACCGTGTAAATAAATATCCAACTAATGGAATTTACACAATAGAATTTGATGTAGGTAATTATAGACATATTGAAACAAATTTTCAATATGGTCATTATTTTTTGAATATAGCAGTTGATAAAAAATTATACAATTTACATGATATTATTCTAATAGTAGGAGGTAGTGCTTTAGAATCTGCATCATATAGTCTTGAATTAATAAACCCTAATGGAGATTTATCAGCATCAAGAAATGTATCATCTGACATGTATGGTAATTTTAAGACGAGTTTTCAAATTGATAATTTAGTTAATCTTGTTAATGGAAACTATACAATTCAAGTACCTAATATTCTATTTGAACATAGTCAAGTAAATTTTCAAGTTGATAATATTGTAGAAACACAAAAAACAAAAAAACCTGTAAATATTATAGATCAAGAATATAGTTATCTTGATAAATTAATGCAAGAAATAGATGTATCAAATTTAAAATTAAAATTTTATCATAATCTAGAGATAGAAAATTCAAACTTAAAACGTGAAAATGAACTATTAAAAATGCAAATAATCGACTTACAGAGTACCATAAGTGAACAGTTCAAGAAGATTTTGGATATGATGCAAAAATTAAATAATAACTCTACAGATTCAAATTAAATATAATTCTATTTTAATAATTTTGAATAATGGACGAGTGGGTTCAAATCCCATACGGGTTTATAGGATAACTTATTATAAAAGTTCAATCATTTTTATGTATTGTCTGATATTATAAAATTAAACATAGACACGCCTATGATAAATCCTGCAACTGGACAACCTATCAGACTAGTAAGTAATGCAACTGCAGTTAATCTTGGCATAAAGACTGACATGGAAGTGGAGCAAAGAATTAATGAATTTCCAGTATCCACATTAGGCAATGTAATAACGAGCCTTTTTGATAATACTCCAATTCCATCAAGTAGTTTATTCTCAATATACAATGAGATTATCATTGATATTAGAAAGTCACGCCAAAAGGGAGAATCACATATAGAGGTAACAAAGGATTCCCTAGAACAATTTAGAAAAATATTTGCAGACAAGCCACCACAAGACCCAAAAAATAATAGAAATGTTGGTTTTGTCTTGGAATGTATAGAGTTAGATCTTGCAAAGGCTGTTGTAGAACCAATAACTAGTCAAAATTAATCTTCCCAATAACCTTTCTTTTTCAAATATATTGAGATCGCAATTGCTGCAATTTTACTAGGGTTTTTGTTTTTTGAATTTGCATATTTTACAAGTGCATTATACAAATCTTCATCTATAGATGGGCGAAAATATTTTCTTTTCAAATACTCACTATTGCATGTCTAGAATGTGTCTAAATATCATTTACTATATGTGCCTAATCTGTGTCTAAAATTAGACACTTCTTTTAATACAACTATAACAAATTAATTTATGATTAGTGGTGTGCTTTCTTTACTCACGTTGAGGAACACCATTAATCATAATGGAGAATTATAATGTCTGAAGAACATCTCGAAGAAATATCCTCCAAAGAAAGAATCAATCTGGTAAAAAATGACTCTGTAAGAAGATGGGGACAAATTATAATTTCATTTATTTTAATTGGAAGCATTTTGTTATATCTTGGATGGTATGCAATGTATCAAGCAGATGATGACTTTCAAAGGGGACTAGCTGAGGATTCCCGTGTTTTAATTATTATGGGTACAGGTGCAGCTCTTGCTATCTTTGGACTGGGAAGAACTGTAGGGAGAAAATCATAATTATGTCACATATAGCAAAACAAAACCTGACAAATCAACTCAAAGCACAGATGGGATTCTACCAAAGAGATCTGAGACATGAAAGAGCTTCTTTGGCTAAGGCAAGATCCTATCTCAAATGGAGATTGCCTGGAGTAAGAGGAATGGTCCTACAACACCAGAGGGGAGTCAGAAAAACTCTTAGGGACATTCGAAATCTCAAAGTCAGAATCAGAAAACGACAAAGATTAGGACAAATTTACAAAATACTGTAGAAATGACTAAACTTGATGATGAATATATCATTCTAAAAAAGCTCAAAGCTGATTGTAACATTATTGGTCTTCCAGAAAATCCAACTGAAAATGATATACTATTATTAATATTGAGTTGTAAATATTTTCTTAGAGATGATCCTCCTCATAAGCAATTATGGGATCAGCTAGTCAAAATCAAAGAAACACATTTCAAGGAGAAAAAATGAGCAGTAACATGGATTCAGACGATAAAAGTTTCTTTATGAAAATGTTTGAAAAAATAGAAAACCATCTAGAAAAGACCTGCGATGAACTGCACGAAGTGGATAAAAATGTCATAGGATTACAGAGTGATTTTAGAAATCATATAGAAAATACCAACAAAGACAAAGAAGATAGTGACAAAAAGCATGTACACAAGAGAGAATGGTTACTGGTTGCAATCACTTCACTTGCAGTAATATTGGCAGCAGTAGCAATACTGAAATAATTATGAGTGATCTTTGGTATGATTATATTATTAATGATTTGGAGAATTTAGGGTACAGAATAGAGGACATTATTCTACATACATTTACTGGTGTAATCATGGGTATCACTCTTAAGATAAAGACGTTCCTAGCACGCATCAAAAAGTTTTTTATCAGAAAATGATTTATCTTGACAGAATCATTCATAACAAGTTTATTAGATTATATGGGTATAGAATAGGTGATTGATAATGAAAGGATTACATATACAAAAAAAATCATTTGATGGGTACTGTGTAGGGCAAGGAGTAGAATATCCTGGAATTATAATTCATGCAAAATCTGACGAAGAGTTAAAAAAAGAATTTTTAAAAGCTCTTCCAGGACATCAAAAAGCACTTACAAAAATATCCCAAGATACAGAAATTGAGGTAATACAAATTGACACAATCCCAGTGGCAGAGTAGCTTTGAATTTCAAAAGATTCTAAAATCTTTAGGCTGTGAAATAACACCTCAAACCAATAGTGGGTATGTGGATGTGTATTATCCTGAAAGCGAAAAAGTAATTTCTATAAAATCAAATGGAACTATTCCTCCTTATGAAATTGTATTGATTAGAAGAACACTAAAAATTTAATTTCCTTGACGAGTCTTTTTTGTTAGAAAATAATAGATACACGCCTATATCCATAAAAAATACATTTAATCTATTTAATTGATAATACCATATGACAGAAACAAGCGGAATTTCATCTGCCCATATAACGAGCTTTATTGCCATTGCAATCTCTGTGATTACACTGGTAATTCACGCGTTGGAATAAATTATCAATTTTTTTCCCCTACAATTTATTTCAAACCTAAATTTTTTTATAAATTTAATACAAAGTAGATAGTGAATAAGGTATGGAAAAAAATAAAATAATCTCATCACTACCAACAAACAATGCTGAAGTACCTAGAGAAGAAGCAGAAAAAGACTATCTACAACAACCTGAACCACCATTAACTGTAAATCAATAATCTTCAATAATACCATTATGAATAAAATTCTAATTTTTGGTTTAATTGCAATAGTTGTTTTACCGATAGTATTATCATTTTCAGCAGATGCTAGACTCAAAGCTTATGGAATTGAAATGAGCATTGATAGTACTACCTATAATGAAGGCGATACCATCACAATTACCTCACAAATTAACTACCCTCCTCCAGTTACTGCTCATTTTGATATTTACAATCCTAGTAACGTTTTAGTATATTCAGGAATTGACATTATGAGTATAGAAGAACCATTTGATTATACCTTAATTGCTGGAACTGACACACTTGGTATAAAATGGGTAACAGGAAATTACACAATTAATGAATGGTATTCTGAATCCTTGGAAAATAATGCTACTGCACTATTCCAATATACTGCTGCATCACCACCTGACCTACAAGAGCAAATTACAGCATTAAGTGAATTAGTTGCAAGTCTTCAAGCTCAAATTATTAGCGTGACTCCGACATATTATACCGTAAATGGAGATTTAATTCATCTTCGCGCTTCACACGAAATGGAATTTGTAAAGGTATCATGCAATACAGGTGATACTGCTCTAAGTGGGTATTGGAATATATCTTATGTTGAAGTGATTGAAGATAGTAATTCAGTACATATCGTAGAATCATATATCGTTGATAATAATACTGCATGGCATTTTACATTAAAACTTGATCATGTTGATCTAGCTATATTTGAAGCAAACGTATTATGTGTAAGTTATCCTTAGAGAATTGGGAGAGTTAAGTCAGGAGTTGTTGGGTTGACATCTTTTTTTTAATTGGGTCTTTGTTTATTAATAGGATATGAAATTATAACACGGAGCTGCTACTGCTGCAGGATGAATTACCTTCCCAGTAAGGTACACGAAGAGAAGGGATTCATTAAATTTAATTATTGGAGTTTTTAACAACTTTTTCTAAAATAACCATTTTAGAGAATATTCCAGTCAACTTCCAAAAGGTTTCTAATCGGAATATTCGCTTATATGGTTAGTGAATGATGGGTTAACATGGAATTAACCTTAGAAAGTATAGAGGGAAAACCTCATACTCTTTTTTTTGATAGCATTAGAAGTGACAAGACTCGCAAGAATTATGTATTATTTTTACAAAAATTTCTAGATGTAGTTCCAGTGAGTATCTACAAAAATATTTTGGAGGAAGAACCAGAAACTGAATTTAATGAACAAATAGATCAATTCTGCAAACTAGCAAAAACAGATGTAAAAATCACAAAACAGATTATCCATGCATTTGTAAGAGAACTCAAAGATAAGGTTGAGAAAAAAGAAATCAAGCCTGGAACAATCACAAATTATCTAAAGCCCATTAAGGCACTCTTTGCAGTAAATGAGATAGACTTTTCATGGAAATTGATAAACAAATCACTTCCACTTGTGGGAAAAACATCTGATAGGGCATATACCAGAGAGGAACTTCAAATACTTCTTGCAAATTCCCATGATATTGTAGATGACGTTATTATCTTATTATTTTCATCAGCAGGTTTTAGAGTTGAGGCTTGGGATTACTTTACATGGGGTGATGTAAAATTTTTCTATACAAAAGACAAACAGCCTAAAGGATTAGCTATTCGAATCTATGCAGGAGATGCAGAAGAATACTGGACACATGGAACTCCTGAAGCTCAAGTTGCTTTATTGAGGTATCAATCAGTTTGGACCAGCAGATTTGGCAAAGAACCACAACCAACAGATCCTCTTATAGTGGCTACTAAAGTTTTACACCCCAAAAGATTGAGATGGGGTGGGGTTAGAACAAGAGTTATCAAGTTATTACGTTCTTCAGGAATCCGACCAATTTTTAATGATTCTAACAAAAGACATGAGGTTCCAGCTGATCATGGATTTAGAAAATATTTCAATACAATGATGAGAAGAGCCAAGGTTGATTATTTAGACAAAGAAGATCTAATGGGTCATAAGGTGGGGCTGGAAGGAAGTTATGAAAGATATGAAGAAGCTGACTTTGAAAGATTTGCAGAATATCAAAAGGCAATCCCATTTTTAACAATCTCCGAGGAGGAAAGAGCCAAGGTGAAACTATTACAAAAACAACAAGAAAATGATGAACTTGAAAAGAAAAATACTGAATTAAAAGAAAGACAAAATGATATAGAACTCCTAAAAAATGATAATAGCTTCATAAAGGCTCAAATCAATGAATTAAAAAAACAGGCAGCAAAAGATAGAGATAATGAGTCGTAATTTCACTACAAATACATACTATAATTTTTATATTATTATTTAATTATATTGATTATATGGTTAATTTTAAAGAATACAAATTACCAAAATCTGTATTAAGATTTGATCTGGAATTAGATGATGACGATGTGATTTCAGATCAACTAGCATTTATTCAACATGGATTTGATGTATTGAGTGATAAAAATAGGATAGAAATTATAACTCAAACCAAAATAATAATAGATAAGAAAACAAATTTACTATCATTTATCATTGAGCCTGCTTAATTCAGGTATAGCCAATGCAAATTGGAGATATATAGGATCATCATCTGATGAGTGTAATTTTCCCTTTATTTTTCTTATTTCTATAAACATTGGTTTGCGTGAATCTTTTATGATAAGAACATTATCATGAACGCCTACAAATGATAAATATTGAAAATATTTCCCTACAAACTCATCTTTTTCTAAATTCATAAGAAGATATTCACTTACCCATTTTATGAAACTTTTATCACCATGATCATTTTCATATCTTTTTCTAGCTTGATCGACTACTGTTTCTAGAACTGTTAGGTTTTTTCGTCCTTGTTGAGGCATTATGTAGTTAATTGTAGTTAAGGGGTAATATTTCTTTATCTTTTACTCTAAACTAATAAAAACTATTTATTATAGGTAAGTTACTACACTATGTAGTAATATGAGTAGAATGAATCTAACAATTTATGATGAAGACAAATTAGTAACAGCGATCAAAAAATTTCAAAAACTAGAAGAACTCCCTAGTTTTACACTTGCCACTACAAAACTCTTGAAAATAATTCTTAGAGAGAGAAAACTTTTGGAGAACCCAAAATAATGGCTCAGGTTATGGATGATAAAGTATTCATCATTACCTATGATCTTGGAGATGATAAATCAAAAACAGTCAATGTTTCTCATGAGAAATTTAATGGTAGATTATCACGCAGACAGTTTATCATAAAACAAAAGTGTCTAGCTTGTAATTTTGAATCTCATTTTGAGGATGAGGAGTAATCATGAAAGAAACAATAACTCCTGATATGATTAATGCAGTTCAAAAGGCAGTTAAAGCAGCAGACTATGATTTTGAAAAACTAACGATTAATATCTTTGGTGGTAAAATCACTCCATGTAGTGTAACTCAAGGACTATTTCCTGAGATAATTGATCTAGCTTTAGAACATCTGAAAAGAAAATCTAGTATTTCATTAGTTGAATGGATGAACGAACCAGAACCTAAAACCTGTAATGTAGAAATCACATACGATAAAAATCACAGAATGATAAGAGAATTAAAAAATAAAGTTTTGCCTGTTTTTGATTGGAGTTTGATACAATGACTCAAGACAATATTGTTACTATCAAATCATTTCACATTGACCAAGACGGTGTAGAAAAATACGAGTATGCAGTTTATCATAAAGACGATTACGAACAAAAAAAGGCACTCTACCTAGGAACTATCCTAAAGGATGGCACTCATATTAACTGCACATGTACTGGTTTCTCACTATTAAGAAAATGTTACCATGGTCCTAAAGCATTTGAAATAACGGTGGTTCCATTATTATGACCTTTATCACTCAACCAAAAAAAGAGGGTGAAGAAAAAACCTGTGGATGTGATGCAGAACTAGTAGGGAGATTAACAGACTACAAAGGACGATTCCCTGATAAATTACAATGGCAAGAGAAAGAATCTAGAAAAGCCCACTATGATAAGGATGGGAACTGTAAAGATCTTACGAATAACGGAGCTATACATGTACCAGATAATACCAGTTCAATAATTACTCAAGAGAGTACAGTAGAGACTGCTACTGCAGGAGAACCACATGCAAATAATGACGATATTGCCTATATCAAAAATAAAGTAGATTTAATGTTTGCAATGATAAGCGAACAATTTCATGATTATCAGGAGAGGAAACCCCAATGAAACTAACAATCAATCCTGAATATGAGAAATTAGTTCCTGAATTATCCAAAAATGAATATGAAATATTAAAGGAATCCATAGACACTCATGGGTTATGGGTACCCCTTACTGTTAATAATGATAAGATAATTTTAGATGGACACCATAGATATGATATTTGTCATGAATTAGGTGTTGAAGTTCAGACAATCACAAAACAGTTTGAATCTTCGCTTCTTGAAGAAATATTCGTACTTGAGTGTAATGCAAAAAGACGACAGTTAAATGATTTAGGAAAACATCAAATTTATGAAAATCTAAAGCCAAGATATAAGAAACTAGCTAAGCCGAATCAAGGTAATAAAGGAAAACCAAGAGATGAACCGTTAGGGACAAGTGACCCTAACGGTCAGACTTCCAAACAAAAGGAGGAAGGAAGAGCATCCACAAAAGCTAGTAAATCTACCAATCTTAGTCGTAAGAAAGCAGAGAAGATGGATTATGTGAAGAAAAACAAGCCCGATCTATATGCACAGATTGGTAAAACCGATAAAATGACAGTAAACAAAGCATATTCACAAACCAAAAATGCCGAAAAGAAACAAAAAAGAAAAGAAGATATTCAGAAAACACAGGTTATTCTACCTGACACCATAACACTATACCACCAAGAGTTTCAAACTGCACCAATCAAAGACAATTCAGTTTCACTAATAATTACAGACCCGTTATACCACGCTGAACACCTACACCTATACACAGAACTTGGAGAACAAGCTGCTAAAGTTCTCAAGGATGGAGGTTCACTTGTTACATATTGTGGACACTTCAACATTGATGAGGTTATTGCAGAAGTTAAGAAAAGTGGTTTAAAGTTTCAATGGGTTTTCGCCATTATACATTCAGGACCAACTACCAGAATTCATTCCAATAAGGTACATGTAGGATGGAAGCCTATGTTATGGTTTACCAAGGGAAAATATGATGGTGGGGAGCTAAGTGATGTTGTATACTCAAAGTATGAGGGTAAGGAACTACACGAATATGAACAAAGCACCAAAGAGTCTGACTATTTCATAAAACAAATGACAATTGAGAATGAGATTGTCTATGATCCATTCATGGGTAGTGGAACATTTGGTGTATCTGCAAAGAATCTGAAAAGACAATTTATCGGATGTGAGAAAGATGAAGAACACTACCAAGACGCAAGGAGTAAAATAGTAAATGGTTAGTATTGATCCTAATGATTTTCCTTATCCTATCTCATTATTGAGAAAGGTAATGAATCTCAGTAGTAATGCAGTTGTTATTCCAAATGGTTATGAACATAGTTTTTCTGAAACACATAGAAAAGTAATTCGAAAAACATATGATTTTAATGCCCTAATTATTAGTGGACGACCTGATTTTCAGATTTTTGATAATGATAAGTTTTTTCTAGCAGAAGGAAAAACATCTCCTAGGATAGCAGAAGCTGTTCCAGTTTTACTTAATCAATTATATTCTAAAAAAACTGGAATTCCAATTTATTATTCTTATTTGGATTCTTACAAACTAGCAGAAGAAATTCCTTTCAATTGGATTAAAATTCCAAAAAATCATGAAGATGAATTCAAAACAATATGGGAACCCCTCTTTAAAGAGAATGGGGTCGAAGATGATTCTGTATTTGAATATACAGGTAAATGGGAATATGGAAGTGGAGATCCTTTTATTTTAGACATAAAATATGAAAGATTAGATAAAGAATACATTATAGAATTTCTTAGTCAATACAAAGATTTACCACAAAAAACAGGATTGGATGGTTTTCTTTAATGCCTAATCTAAATTATCGTAAAGGTGCATCCTTTGAAGCTAGATTTATTGCTAAACTCATTAAAAATAATGATGCAGTAAAGGCTGGTAGATTTCATGCTTCAAAAGGCATTACTGATGTATGGTGGGTTGATGTAAATGGTGTACACAATGAAGCTCAACTAAAGTTTTCATCGATAAAAAAACCATACATTTCTCCACATGAGTTTGAGGATCTAAAAAGATTTGCCAGACGAATGAAAAAATACATGAAAATCTGGCTAGTCAAAAAACAATCTAGAAAAAAATTAGAGATGGAGTTGTTAAATTGATTATTCATGGAATTCTAGCAGATAAGGATTGGGGAATTACTATGGAGTTACTTTTACACTATCCAGAAGTAAAACCAAACTCTGAGACTAAAGAGTGTTGGATGGATAGGAAAGCGTATTCATTGTACCAAAAGAAAAGAATGCAATCAATATACCTGGAGAGATGGATATAATGCCAGCTAAAGGATTCAAATCAATTACAATAAAGGATACAGTCTATGATTATTATTTCAAAAGATTTGAATCACAAAAAAAGGAATTAGCACGTAAAGGAATCAATAATTTTTCTAACTATTTTGTTGCATGTGTAGAGGGGAGTATTTTACCATGAAACAAAATTCTACGATTGTAAAAAATCTCTACACATACATACATACATACATACATACAAGAAGAGAAGAGAAGAAGAGAAAGAGTGAAGCTAATACTACTCTAACTATCTATAGTAAAGAAAATTATAAAAAGTTCAGACAAATTTTAGATATTAATGATGATAATGTAAGCTCTTTTCTTGCTGATGTTATGGAAATTGTTCTAGAACAATATGATCTCAAGGCACATAGTTTAGATAAATTCCTTAATGAGTTGGAATTACTTACTCCTACTATTGATACAGATCCACAAAAAATTCTAAAATTCCTACTTTCAAAAGACATGCAAACAGTCAAGAAATACGAGGGTATGTTCCAACAAATTTACATTTACACCAAAGCAATAACTCAAGGTGAGATTGAACTAGACAACTATCCCGAATTATGGAGGAAATACAAATGAGTTCTACAGATAATCTAAAGTGTTGTGTGGAGAATCAATCAGATTTCTTCTATGGTGATCTTGATTGGTTTTCCAACAAGTTTCCCAAATTTATCATAAATTTGTGCAGGAATCTGAATAAATCGTCTATCACCTTGATTAACTATCTTGGAAACAAACTGATTATCCTTCACGTATTCACTTGTGTACAATCATATATATACATTTGTACACGAATGTACACAACATTAATATGTAGTGTACACAAGAGTATACGTATGAATACAACACCAGAAATCATAAGTGAGTTTGAAGATTTGGTACAGTGCTCAATTTGTAAAACATACACGCCAAAAAATCAATGGAATTATCACAAAAAAGATCATAGATATGAAGAGGATGGAAGAAATGTCTAGCAATACAGTTGTAAAAGACTGTCCAATGTGTGGTCCTCACAGACTTTTTGGTTATAATTATTGTTCAGATTGTGGAGTTAAACTTAGATGAAAAATACAGAATTGAATGAATGTTTTGTTTATGGTTGTCCTGAACCAAAATTGAAAGATAATCAATATTGTAAAAAACATTCTGAGATTTTATGGAGTGAACCAAATTGAATAACGGTATTGCGGAATCAGATTTTGATTGGTGGGTAGGTGCTGATAGGTCAGATCAATACACACTTCATGTCACAGAGATAGGTAAACAACAAATCCTAAACAATCAGGCAATAGTAGAAGCATTACAAAAAGATCTGAAAGAAACTGAGGAATCTTTTCTAGAGGCTAAACATGATGTAAACAGAAGAATTTTAGATTATCATTCTGTTATGGTTAAAGCAGTTCTACGTGAAACATATCATTCAATCGGTTCAGGGGGAAAGAAATGAAAGAAATCACACAAGACCAATTCTATCAATTATTTGGATTATGTTTAGCAAGTGTAAAACTAGAACAAAAAAGAGAAATGTTAGCGGATGCTTGGACAGAAATTGTAGGTGATGAAAATCGAGATAGTTTTTGGGATTTTTATGATGATTCTGATTTGACTGAAAAAAAGTTGTTAGAAAAATTAGATTATGATAAGATTCAAGTTAAAAAAAGAGGCAAGAAAAATGATTCATAATTACCCAAAACAAAGAAAATCAAGGGGTTATCGTTCACATGAACCAAAAGTAAAATGCCCAGAATGTGATTATGTTTCTATCGAAAAAGTTGTTAGAGTGCATTATGAAAGATGGCACGTTTTGAGAATCTTAAGACAATTATTATTCAATAATCCTTGTTTTGGTTGTCTTAATCTTCATAAAGTAATGAAAGTATTATCACTTGAAGAATATCAAAAATTATGTTTCACTCATAGAGAATTATACGATAAGGAGTTTGAAGAATGAAACCTTACTTTGTAGCATGTTATGATGAAAATAAAAGTATTGGATGTTACCATGAGATTAATTCAGATTGTGAATGTGACTGTCATTCGAAAACTACACTCCATTCAAAGGAGAAAGTTCAGAATTGAAAAAGACCGATTGGACTGATGGCATGCCATTGATTGATAAGATTCTATTTGATGAGGCTGGGATTTACATTAAACAATACAATGACGGTGAAGATAATCGTTTAGATATTGATATTTCAGGTCATTTTGATAAAGACGCATTAAAGGAATTAAAAAAACAAGTTAATTCTTTAGAAATTGATGATAGTTTGACAGTCCATTCAATCGGTTCAGGAGACAAAGAATAATGCAAGTTAAAAGAGTATTCCAGATGCCGACACATCAAACTTTCCAAATGAAAGAAGTCAAAAAATTGCTTAATTCAGAACGGAATGCAGGGGTAGAATTAGATCCATTTCCATATCCTTATGAACAAGACGCATTGAAATTATTAAAAGAGGTAAAAGATGAATCTATTGATTTTGGTCTTTATGATCCTCCTTATTCTCAAAAACAATTATTTGAAATGTATGATGGATTAGGAGTCAATCTTCAAAGTAACGCAAATTATTTCAAATTAATAGATGTAGAATGGAATAGAGTAATTACTCCAGGAGGTAAAGTAATAAAATTTGGTTGGAATAGTAAAAGAATTTCCAAAGGATTTGAGATAACTCGTATACTAATTATTAATCATGGTGGCGCACATAATGATACTATTGTAACAGTTCAAACAAAACTGCAAACTACACTTCAAACAAATTGTACGGAGGGAAATTCTCATGACTGAATTGAAACAACTTAGTGAAGATGAACTAACTAAACTTCATTCAGAAGTAATGAAGATGCGTGATGAAGTATTGGCTTTAGTACAAAAATATGATTTTGATGCAAATTCATTGGTATCTAAAACATTTCAGAAAGCAATAGAGACGGAGTTTGGTCGAAAATACTTCAAGAGAATTACAGTTTCAAACAAAGGTTCAACAGGAGTTAAAAAATGATTGAATTAGGAAGAAAAGCAGCAGAACAAATCCCATTTTGGATGTCTATCTCAAAAGAAGTTGTACGAAATAAAAAATGGGTAAAACCAATCAACAAAATGACAATTGGTCAAATCAATCACATGATTGGTGATGGAAAGATAACATGTGGAACATGTGACACAATGTTAGATCTAACATTACCTAAAGACTTTAAAGAATTACAACAGATAATCTCACATATCATAAATCCTTGTACTTTAATGTGTTGTGACAAATGCATGTTAGATGACTTTGACAACGGGAGAGTCCTAGGTGCAGAAGAAGGATTCTTAGATGAAATTAAGCAGATTAGGCAAAATACCGATAAAGAAAAAGGTAGTGAGGGGATAAAAAGTTGAAAGATTCACAAGAATTAGGAATAATAGTAATTATTCTAATTATTGCAGGAGTGATCATTTACTGGATGATTTCACAAACTTTCATTTCTACTGAGTTTTTAGAATCAGCATCATGTGAACAATTAATGGAATTAATAAAAAATTCAGATTATGGTGTTGAATATCATGATAAATGGATTGAGGGTGAATGTTGGAAACCACAAACAACACTTGAGGTAGATGGGAATGCATGAGTTTCATTTAGATTGTTCTGTATGTGGTGCATTATTAGATTGCGATAATCTAAGCATTAGTTTAGATGAAGATGATGTTTGTGACGAAAGAGAGTATTCAAGACACGTTCCTAGACAAGTAAAATGTACTTGCCTCACAACAGTTTCGAGGAAGTGTAAAACATGAACGATATTGAATTACAATCATTAATTGTTTTAGTTTGGTCTAGTGAATGGTCATTTAGTTTTAAGAAAAAAGTTGCAGAACAATTAATGAAAGAATGGGAGGAAATTCAAGCTAATGACGAATGACTTAAAATGTAAATGTGCTTGTCACTATGAGTTTGACAAAGTAATTATTTGTGCTCATTGTCCTTGCAGAAACGTAACTAAAGAAGAATGGGAGTCTCAAACATGACAGATGAATTAGACGGTATTGTGGGAATGAAAGAATTATTAATTTTTGAATTAGGTATCTATGCCGAAACAAACGCTTCAACAGATAGTCCATTAGCTGAAGAAGTTCTAGAAGAATTATCAGAAAGGTATCATCACACACATAAACAAATTAATGAATTGTATGATAGATTAAACAAAAAATATGTTGAGGTAATCATAAAATGACTTCTCCAAAACAAAATAATCAAAAAGTTTGGTGTCAATTCTGCTATGAAGATATTGAAACCATTAACGAAAGTTGGGATGTTTGGTTTTGTAATACAAAATGCCATGATTCCTATATGGAGTTAATGAATTTACTTAGTCAAATTACACTCAGGAGAGAAGGTTCAGGATGAGCAAAAACGCTAAAGGTGGAAGTGGAAAACTAGTGTGTCATAAGAATACTGCATGGAGTGAGATTGAAGTCTTTTGTTGGAAATGTAAAATTAAAAATCTATGGAAAACCCTCCGAGGTAAGTGTTCAGCATGAAGTGTTTACACTGTAATGGTACAGGCCAAGTTGAAGAAGGTGCAAAGTTTACAGGTGCATCCTCACTATGCAAAGTTTGTGGATTCCAAGCATTAGGTAGTATGCAGGTTAAACAATTTCAAAAACGTGGGAATCTATGTCGTGAATGTTCAGGAGATTATTCATAATGAAATGTAAAAAGAAAGTAGTTGAAGGAAACCATGCTTACTGTATGGATCATGAATATTGTAAGGAACACAAGGGGTATCATAGAAAATGACACCTGATTTATTTCGTGAACCTGTACCACAAGTAGCATGGTGGAAACAATCTGATTTTTCTAAAAGTATAAGACCTATTGACAAGATGCCTATTGCTGAAATTCTAAAAATGTACGAATCTGGTTTTATTTTATGTGATACATGTGGTAAGAAATCGCTCATAACTGAATGTGCTTACACGTTACTAGACCACATCACTCATATCATTAATCCCATAGTTCTATGGTCGTGTGAGGGATGTTATTTGGAATGTAAACGTAAAGGTCAGATTATAGGAGAAACTGAAAGTGTCTAAAGTGTTTAGTGCCAAACCAATCCACTACACATCACACCTAATACAAGACACAATAAAGCAAAGGTATGGGAGGAGAATAGAATAATGAACCAGAAAGTTACAGACAAAGAAAGAAAAATTCTTAGAAAGTGTAAATATTGTTGGAATCATAACTGTATGTGTTTAATTTCTACACACCAATCAATAAAATGGAGGATCAAAAATGAAATTAATTAGAACTCCTGATGAGAATTATTTCAAAGGTGGCTATGTTAAATTCAGCACATCAAGAAATGACGGTGAACTATACTATGAAATCACTTTATGGAATAAAGATAAAACTCAACTATCTAGTTCAGAGAAAGATAAAGTAAAAGACGAAGCACATCTTAAAGAGTTGCAATGTATGGAGAAGGAGATAGAAAATTGAAAGAATATCCACTTAAAGACGGCAGAAGCAAAATTCTTAATATTTGTGAATGTGGTCATCCTGATTTTTATCATGGAGTTGACAGAGATGACTGTCATGCATGTGGATGTCCTACATACAAATTTGAACAAAACTTAACAACTATTGATTCAATCAACTTGGAAAAATCAATACGACTAAAAAATCGAAAAAGAGGATATTCAACATGATCCACGCAATACACTCTATGGAGATTGAGAAATGAGTAATTATTGTTGTGAAAAATTTAGAAAAATTAGAGAAGAACCTGAATCTGTATATGGTAGAGACACTACCTTCTCAAAAGTTGAGGGTGTCTGGTGGACAAATTTTAGTGAGGATGAATATGGTGACATAGAATTAACATTCTGTCCTTTTTGCGGAACAAAATTACTTAACGCAAAACACTCTATGGAGAATGTAAAGAATGAGTAAACCAGAATGTGAAACGTCACCTGATGGGAAGCATCATTACGAAATGTCTATGGAACAACATGCAATTTACATTGAGAATGGAAGTCATACTTGTTATCATTGTCACTATTGTCATGATAACCAATGTACGACTGTACATTATGCCGAACCAAATCCTTTAGAATTACCTACATTAGACGAATTAATTCCTGGTAACGCACTACACTCCCAACCAAAGGTGAAACATGAATGAAGAAACCCTTTACTTGTTCTTATTGTGAAGAAGGAATTTTCTATATTAGTCCAAGTACAAACAAAAACTATTGTGAAAAACACTTTGAAACTGAATTTATGTGTATTCCCGCAAGACAGAATTACAATAATGTAAAAAAGGAGAAGAACTAACATTTCATTATTTACAGCTAAAGACTATGCCAGGAAAAAAGAAACAGTACATAAACAAAAGATTCCTACTCAAGACAAATCTCATAAAGTATTCTGCAGGAATTGCAACAAACAAAATACACCATCAGCTAAGATTTGTGTACAGTGTGAATGTACCATGAGTCCTAAACCACTAAGGAAAAAAATGAAATAATGGGAGAAATCGACATTCAAGAGATAATAGACATCAACAAAGAAATACAAAAAATAGTCAAAAAATACAAACTCCCATTCAAGTTTGAAACCGATAAAGGACAGTATCAGACAGCTATCGAGTTTTTCTTTCTAGGTGAGGCCAAAACCCCACAGTGGGAAGTTATTCACCCTCCCCGCTCAAAAGATTGGAGTACAAATCCAACCATATTCTGTCCTGATCTTTTAGATTTTAAACACAAATTAATTGTGGAATTTGAGGAAGAAGGACAAAAAAAACTATCAGGTGCAAGACTGGCACGAAAAGGTCATGGTCCTGCAGGTGATACACCAAATAATAAAGATTCTAGGAGAGCAGACTATTACGGTTGGGGAAAATTCAGAGTTCTTAGATTCTATGAGGCTGATTTAAAGGAACAAAATTGGGAAAAGATTCATCAATTTTTACTAGAATGTATAGAATAACAACGTAACAAATTATATAAATAAGTTAATACTTTACTTAAAGTATGAGTAAAAGAATAACTATAATGGTTTCAGAGAAGAATCTGAAAAAAGCAAGAGCAAAACAGGTAAAATTAATCATTAGTGAGGATGGTTCTGTATCCCTATCAAGAGTGATTAATGAGATGATAGAGCAGGCAAGATGATAAAAATGAATGAAGCACTTATCTCTGCCATTTTATCTCCAACTGGAAGAAAATTATTGAAATATTTTCCTACCACTAAAGAATCACGCTTGAATATTGAACAGATAGCAGAATTAGCAGGGGTTCCTACCACATCAGCTTATCGTCACATCAAAGATCTAAAAAAATGGAATAATAATATTGTAACAATAGAAAGAAAGACAGGTCGTGGACCTCCTGAATATCTGTATTACATTAAAAGTAAAATCTTTACAATTCAATTAAAAAATACTGGAACCGAATTAAGAGTGATTCAAAATGTCTGATAGTATAAAAGAGCTAGAAGAAGAAAACAAACACCTCAAGGATCTAAACCTAAAGCTATCAAAGGGACTGGCAGAAACTATGGGATCAAACTTTGGCCTATCTCACATAAAGCAGTATTTAGCAGAACAGCTAGAGAGAATTGAAACACAAATTAACGAATCATTCTCTGATAATCAAAAGTTAAGAAACATCAAGGTAATACTGCACGAAAAAGATGATTTCATACTAGCCTGTGCAAAGAAGAAGAAAATACGAAAGTTTTTAAATAAAAAATGATTACTAGAGAACAATCTTGTCCCAACAATCTATAATTAAACCATCTATTGATGCTTATAGACTAGCAGATGTTGCAGCTCTAGAAGAACTTCAACATGAACGTGGTAATGATTCCCTAAAACAATCCTGGATAAAGCTAGCAACCCAACTAGAAATAGAAGGTATTCCCAAATATAAGATCTCTACAATAGGCAAACAAATTATTATTGAAAAGAAGAAAGAACATCTAGAAAAATTAAATGTTTCACAAGAAGAATTAAACGAAGTTTCCATTAGTGGATGGTGGCGTGAGGTCATGTCAGAGTTAGATTTTACTGATTCAAAATATTCTTCTTCTAGTGAGGCGACGGACACGTCACCTGAAAATAGTTCTATAAATACTACAAATATCCACCAACCAAACCAAGAAGTCATTGATATTTTTATGGACATTAAAGAGATATGCAGTCTTGGAATTGACAAGGCAAAAAACACAAAAGAGTTTGAAGAAATATTTAATAAAAAACAAATTAGAGAATTTTACAAACAACAACGAGCATTCATCTCTAACTGTAAAGATGTACTAGATGACAAAACAAAAATTCCTGTAAACACAGAATTACTATTCATTGAATGTGTAACTACAGCTGCAGGTGGACTAAATAATGCAGTCAAATTATTTCACAAGGCAAGAATGCAATTATTAGAAGACCAAGGAAAAAAACTAATCACTGCAAAACAAACTGCAAAATATCTCAATGGAGATAAGGCAAGTAAACTACCACTACTCAGTCCTAGTTCTAGAGATGCAGCTATCTTTGGAAAATATTTTGGAGTACAATGTGAATGTGGTTCATGGCGTGTAAGACCAAAAAATGAGGGCACCAAGGTAGAATGTTATGATTGTAGTTTAGAGTTTGCAGCAAAGACTATTTCAAAATGCAGTTATTGCCAAACTCCCTTGTACAAAGAAAGTTTACAACACATTATCAAAACAAACAGATGTGAAAATTGTAATACAGAGATTACCTTACCTCAAAAACTAGTAGACTATGTTAATACTTAATTTCCAGTATATCTTCTTTTTAATTTAGTGATATTCAAAATGAAATGCAGTTACTATCCTAATTGTAAGGAGACTTTTTCATCCATAAAAAAATTAAAGGAACACAAAGAAACAATTCACGCTCATTAAGTTAAATACAAAATTATTATCCATATACTTCCTTAGTATTGTGGCATCATGCAAGTAAGATAGTAATGCCAAGACTAGCAGTAAAAGTTGAAGAATCTGTAAAGGATCTATTACTTCGATTTCCCTCCAAGACTGATATTCAAATAGCAAAAGAAACAGGATGTAACAGAAATACCGTAGGAAAATATAGAAAAGAAATAGACTCTCATTATGATTCAGAATTTGTAAAGATAGTAGCAGGAAAGTGGATTAAATATTATGGACTAGCAGCAGATCTTTTATTCAAATACATCTCTCAATTAGAATCATACAAAGAAGAAGAAAAGTCAATTCTAACTACAAACGGTGATTTAATAGCAATCCCATTAACACCTAATGAGAAAGGACAACTAGTAAAGATTCAAGGCGATATAGTAACCAAACTATGTGAGGATGCAGGTAATGGTGAGGTAAGAGAAGTAATCAGGATGATGAGAAGTGGTAAAGCCCCAATCCCTACTTAAAGAAGCACAACTAATTGGTTATTACAAAAGACCAGAGTCAGTATCTTCAAAAGAGAAACTTGTATTGTGTGAAGCTAAGGATGTTCCAGACAAACATGAAGAATTTTATGAAAATGTGGGATATTTTATCAATCAGAAAACAAACGAGTATGTAACTACACTAGCTGAGCATCAGATACAAACATGGGCTGATAGATGGATAGCAAATTACAGACTATACCTAAAATCACAAAAGATTGGATTATCTATGGAATTGTTGCTTGAGGATTTCCATATTGCATTAACCAGAGGTAGGGGAAAAGAGATTCTAATAATATCTCAGTCAAAGGAAAAAGCCAAAGATCATATCCAGGATTTAAAAAAGATGATTGTTAATTCAATCTACAAGGATTTTCTAATTGATAGGCCATTAACTGAAGAGGCATTATTACGAGATGAACGAACAAAGATTGATACCATATACCTAAGAAATCCAGAGAATCCAACTCAAACCACAAAGATAATAGCATTAGGTATTACATCTGCCGGTTCATTAATCTCATTCAAACGTGTATGCCATATCCACATGTCAGATGTTACACTAGCAGATATGACTGAAGAAAGATTTGTTGAAGCATTTGGTGGTGCTTTTAGTAGGTTGGCAAACACAGATGGTACAATGGTAATTGAATGTCCACCTAGAGGACCATCAGGACCAGTATTCAATATAGTAGATGAGGATGATTCACTCAAAAAAGATGGAATAACAATAGAACTAGAAGAGGGGAAAAAAATACTTACCCCATCAGGATTCCTAGTTAGGAAATACACGTATCATGTAGGGATTAAATGTAAAATGATTACACCAGAGTTTATCAAAAAAGAGAAAAGGCGACTAGGTGTATTATTTTCAATGTACTATGAAGCTGATTTCTATAGTTCAGATCAAACATGGTTCTCTAAACATTCCATTGAACATACATCAACAGAAGCAACGGAGGCATATGACGCATTTTGAATAGTAACGATTATCATTTATTCATTGGAATGGATCCAGCAATAATAGGAGATTACTTTGGGATTTGTGTTCATGCCTTACCAAAAATTATCCCACAAGGCAAAGCATGGCTGCCCTTACTTGTTAAACTAACCACACTCCAAAAGGGGAACTACGATAGCACTTGGCAAGAACTAAACGATGGCATACTCTCAAAGTATAAGGATTTCAAGGCACTAAATATCGATTACACAAATGAGAAAACACTAGCTGATTTTCTAGAAGAGAAATATGGAGAACGTAGAATACTAAAAACTCCATTCACAAAGGGAGAATCAGGAACTAAAATGCAGATAGCAAAATCATCAAAGCAATTACTAGATAATGGGTATGCGTTCCCAGATCATAACAGGATAGAGGATCCAATTGAACGAAACAATATCAGAACCCTAAAACAACAAATTGTAAATGAGCAAATTATCATTAATAGTGATGGTTCCATAAAATTTGAACATAAAGGAAAGCACAATGATTTGTTACACGCTTGGATGTTATCATTAGATGTTACCATGCAATACATGATTAATCGATTAGGAAGAGGTGGTGAAATAATTGCTGGTCCCATACGAAGGAAACTACCTAGAACTATGGCTGATTATCCATTACAACTAAACAAGAGAGGATTGTCTGCATTTGATGTATGAAATCATTTAATAGAAATCAAATAATGAATAGAGGTGTGAATGAAGATATTGAAGTATTTAAAACCACAGATGGAAAGATATTCGCAATTAAAAATATTAGAGTAAAACAAATATCAAATACACAGATTGGATTTATTGCAGATATGGCAGGAGATCTTCCATCAGCTGAGAAGTATCTAAAAGAAAAGACTGATCTTATGGCAAAATATCTCAAAGAAGAAATAGAGAAATTAAAATAATTCCTTTAAACCATATTAATTATCTCAATTCATGGCAGCAGGAGATATTGTATATGCAAGATTCCCAATCACAATTGATTCGGGTGCAGTAGCAGATACTGCATTAACTACAGCATTGACTACATTGTTCCCAATTGCAACTTATGATGTAATTCATACAGAGATTATTTTTGCTGATGGTACAAAAACAAAAGCAACTGCTGTAATAATGGCACAAGCCATAACTTAGATTTTTATTATAAAATAATTCCTTTATGAATAGTTCATGAATAGTCCTTGAACAGTTCATGGTAGAATTAAACCACAAAATAGCTAATTACATTATCAAACATCCCAATACCTCAAATCCAAAAATAGCAGACAAATTCAAAGTATCTACCAGTACAGTATGGCGTATTAGAGACCTAACTAAAAATCTAAAACATTCAAACAAAAAATCATCTGGCACTAAAACAGTGGTATCATGGGAGGGATTTGATGGAATAAAAGAAGAAGTAATAGACACTCAAACTAAAAAGAAAAAATTAAGAATCGCCCACGCTGCAGGACCAATCACTGGAAGAAGAACCAGATTCCAACCTAGAGTTTTTGGTAATGCTGATAGCATATACGATGAGGACACAATAAAGCACTGGCAGCCATACATGCACCTAGTAGTTAATGATGAGATTACAGGCAAGCCATTATCAGCAGCTCAAATAACATACAAACGAAACACCAGACCAGAGTGGTTTCCAAGATACTTTTCAAACCCTGCACAGTCATTGGATTACATCACATTTGAGGCTCATGCTAGATCAACAATTGGTGGTTCATTGTTAAGAGCTCTAGTAAAATTTATTGTAGCAAAAGGATTTGGACCCGAACTGGAATTAATTAATCCAGGTGAGGATTCAGTTGAAAATCAAAAGGAGATTGATTCACACCAGGATATTATTCGTGATTTAATACAGATAGAAAACCAACTCTCATTTGATAAAGATGGGTATTTGGATTTACCATACCAAGATAAGGTTACAGCATTAATTTTGAATTGTCTTTCATTTAATCGGTCTGCATTACTATCAAGGTATGACGAGCCAGTAAAAATTAATGACAAAAACTATGGCAACATTCCAACATCCATGCAGTTTGCCCATGCAAGGGAACTAGGAATGATTAGAACAAATCCCTACACAGCACGCCTTGAGGCCTTCCAGTGGGATAATGCCGGAGGATTTGTTGAAATTAATGATGCGGTATATCTGTATAATTCATTATCATCTGCTGTAACTCATAACTCAACTTGGTATGGTGATTCGTTGTATCTGCCAATGATTGATGCATTACGAGTTCTCAGAACAAATATTGGTGTCAACTTTACTGCAATGGGTGAGAATGCATATTCAGGATTGGCTTTACTATCTATAAGACCTGAAGGCCAAACTGCACAAGAAAAAGAGGATGAGTACGATGGAATCTCTCAGAGGATAGTACCAGCTACTACAAATATTATGATGAAGGATCCTGCAGATACAAGACTGGATAACATACAGTATCAGCCAGAGGTGGATTCTTTTATCAACATGAATGAATCACTTGTGAAATATTGTGCTGCTACTCTAGGAATGCCTCACGCAATGTTTTATGACGAGTCAGCAAGTAATAGGGCTACAATGATTGGTAAGATACAGCTAGCAATAGCTACTGTAATTCATCCAATGCGACAATGGATTAATAGAACGGTATCACCCCAAACATACGACAAGTGGTTTAGAATACTAAACAAGGATGATGATGAACTACTAAAGAAATTCAAGGTAAACATGAAATTCAAAGACTTGCCAATTGCTGAATGGTATGATATGGTAGAGGCTGCAAATGAGATAGATGGAAGAAAAGAGTTAACTGACGTTGAATATGGAAAATTAATGGGACTAGATAACTATTCAGGAATGGTAAACTCTGATGCAGAAACTAATCCAGGAGGAAATGGATCCAGTAAATTTAGCTTTGGTGGAGAAGGTCAGGAAAAGATAACCATGAAGAAAAGTAAATCATGACTGAACAACTAGAAAAAACAATTAAAAAACTAAAACGAGAAAATAGGCAACTTAGATTCTATAATACCGAGTTCAGGAATCATAATAATTGGCAAGATAGTGTAATTAGAAATCACAAAAAGAAAATAGATAAGATAAAAGAACATATCAAAGATAACCCCAAAACCATGAGTTATGTCGGAATTAAACAAATACTAGACCAGAAATAATAATAGAGATATTCTTATATTGAATAATTTTTTATTATTCTCATGGTTAAATGGGATAAAAAAGAAAATAGTTCTAATGATAAAATTCAAGATTTAAAAAATGAAAATGAAACCCTCAAAGATGAAGTTGCAAAAAATAATGATCCAAATGCAAAACCCCGAACCATAAAAAAAGGAAATCAAGTGCATCCAAAGTATCAAAAAAATACTGACAAGGTGGTTGCAGTACTTCCAAAGAAAAAATAATAAATAACTAATTATTCTTTTATCGCAAAAATAGTTCTATTCCTTTAGATGTATCTATCAGCTAAAGCAGTTTTAAAATCAAACCTTCTTACAGAATGGAAAGGGAGGACAGGCCGATTTGTTCGCACCTTTGGAATGAACTCTAAACGAAACAAAAACGAATGGAGAGCAACATGGGATTCTATTAAAAAAAATATTCACACAGCAATTGACTATCCAGGGATTGAGTTTGAGGTGTGTGTTGATGCCAAATGTGATTTGGATCATGTGGAGGCTGAAACCTTTAAGGAAAACGTAGAGAAGCAAAAGCCATTCTCCCGCACAAATATTATTGATTATGTATTAGATGAGAAAAAAGAATCAGTTGATCTTATTCATGAGGTACTTGATGACAAGTTTTGGGAGAGACTAAACAGTGAAGAACTATTTGTCTCACCATTAATCTGGCCTAAAAATGACGGTGTAACCGTATTAGGAAGAGGCAGAATAGGACTACCAATAATTGATACAACTGATTGGAAATTTGTCCATCATGCATTTCTAACAAAAGATCCGGCATATGGACCCAACACAGCTATTGTAAAGACAATGTGTGAGGGCAAAAATTGTGATGTTAAATTATTATCTGGAAAATCACTAGATGCAGAAACTACAACAGCAAACCAAGACAACATTAGTCATCTGCAAGAGATTCCGTTGTTATACAAACACAAAGGACAGCTAATCTTGTTATCGGCCTCCACTTGTGTTCAACAAATAATTAAAAAGAAAAAAGAAGATGGCATAGAGATTGATGATCAAGCGTTAGCTATTGCATATTCTGAATGTGGCGAATCCAAGAAGGGTCTAAAAAGTTCTTTTAAGACTTGTACATGTGATGCAAGACAGAAGAAAATGGCAGACAATGATATTTTAGAAAAAGAAAATAAAGATTTGAAAGCTAGATTACAAGCTATGGAAGATAATGATAAAAAAGAAAAATCCCATGAAGCTAAAAGAGGTCGTTATGCCAAACTCTTTGCAAATGTAGATGAAGATGATAGAGAGAAAATGATTTCCAAAATGAAAGGAAAGGATGAAGATAAAGACGAATTAAAAGCAATGGAGGATGTCCACAAAGAAATGAAATCTAAAAAAGGCAAAGAAGATGATCCAGAAAAAGAAGATCTTAAAGCCAGACTTTCAGCTATTGAGGAAGAAAAGAAAGATGAGAAAATGAAAGCAATGGTTGCATTACAAGCAAAATATGGTTTAACTGCAAAACAACAAAATGAATACCATGCAGGATTAAAAGCAAAATCATACAGTGAGGTAATGAGCAAGTATGAAGATGTTGAATCTATAATTAAAAGTATGAAAGCAAGTACAACTGCTGTACCAGAAAATAATTTCGATTGGAATGGTGGGGATATATCTGCACTAAAGGGTAAAACCTTTGAAGAAATCTCGGAGGCCTCTAGATAATGGCTGATCTTAATCCGATGGTTCCAGGAGATGTTCCATATCCACAATATTCAGTAGTTACAACACAAAACATTGATGCAGGCGTTACAATTACTAAAGGAATAATTTATACTAAAAATACAGATGGTGAACTTGTAGTTAGTGGTGGAGATTTAACTAAAGGAATCTTTCAAGCAACAGCAACTCCAACTATTAATGTTCCAGCATTGGTAGGAGATGAGGTTCAAACATTAGGACCACGAACTAGAATTTTAATGGAAGATAGTGCAGGAGGACTAGTTGCAGGGGATAATGTAATTAATACAACAAATACTAATGAAGTTACAGTTATCGGAGTTACAACTGGAGTTAATTATATCGGAAGAGTTTTTGAGATTTATACTAGAAATACAGACAGCAGTAAAAAGATTGTTGCTGCTGCTGGGGACTTGGTAGTAGTGGAGACGGTGGGACCATAGATATGTCTGGCGATAATTATCACGGTTCAATTACACTTTTACCTGATGGCAGAATTTACACAGGTCAACATGAAAACGGTGTTGCCAGTGGAACAAAACTATACGCTCAAATGCAAACCAATCCAGAAAAAGGATTAGCAGCCAAAGTAATTCCAAAACAAGATGCTGCTATGGGGTTATACGCCAGTATTGTAAATGATAGTTTATCATTAGCTGCTGCAACTACAATAGCAAACTCTACAAACATTACTCACTTGCAACTAGTAAGACTACTTGAGACAGCACAAGGTGTACCTGATGTGTATTTCCATATTGATAACATGTATGTTAATCGAAGTATCCCACAATTGGAATACAGAGAGACATTCTATGACACTACGCAAGATGTAGAATATCTAGATAGAAGTGAGGAATCAAAAAGTACCAAGACTAATTACGATGAAATTGTATATGACTTGAAAAAACTTGTCGGTAAGACTTACAATCCTATCGAGGACATTATTAGAACTGTCATTAATCCTCAAGACGTTGATCAAAACCAAATCGCATGGGGAATGAAGCGTAGACGAAACCAAGAAGGAATCAATGTACTTACTGAAATTGCAAATACACAAACTACACTAGGATCTCCTGCAGACATTGGCTCAAACTTCCACTCTACTAATAATACTGGTAATGATTTGCTTGAATTATTCAAGGACTTTTTAGTTGAGGAGGATGTATCAATTACTCATATTGCAATGAGTCCAACCATGTACGCTAATTACACTTCTAACACTTGGACTAACATGGGTGGTCCACAAGGAATGATTCCTCAAAGACTCCCATCTGGTGGTACAGTACCATTCCCTGGAATCCCTGGTATTACTGCAGTAGTTGATGCAATGATTACAAATGACGAGGTAATGTTTGCAATTAACAAGACTAACGCATTAAGACTAGGACAAGGACCAGTAATTATGAGAAGATATTATGACGAGGAAAGAGATGCCGAAGTCGTAAAGAAACTAGACTTTAACGAGTACCTTGCAGTTAAAACTCAACTAACTGACTTGACTAGAGACTTTGGTATGACAATACCATTTGATGCTCCTGCATAATAGAAATAGTTCTTTTCTTGTTTGATGGAATAATAATAATCATGGGTGTTAATTTTGGTGATATGCGAAACAGGTCAGAAGACCTTCACGCATTGCCTGGTGTTGTGTTAGAAGGACTAGGATCTGATGATCTTAATTATGAGAAATTTGATTACCAAGAGACTGCCATTTTAATTAATGACCAGCTAGATAGGGTACAAAGGAGATACAACGAGCGATTCAACTATCCTCCAGGAAAATTAGTGGGATAAATATTATGTCTACTAGTGAACCGCAACCAATCCCCGAATTTTTGACAATTGGATCTTTTAAAACTGCAATAAAATCTACTGATACACAAGACGATGAGACATATCTCCAGTTTGTATTCAATGCAAACAAGCAAGTACATGACACAATCTTTCAATACATTGATACCCCACTAGAGAGAGGTTCCATTTACTGGTCAAGATGTGCTGATGCTGCAATGGCTTATGCTCGTTCAATGCACGCAGAAGATATTGAACTACTAGAAAAATCTGAACATTATTTTAAAAAATATACCATTCAAATGTTTGGTGATGATGGAAAACATGGACTCGTAGGTGTGTTTGTTGCAACAAGAACTGACAGAACAAAAACAGCAGTAGGAAGATTTGATCCAAGAGATAACAAAGTACCATTACCTACTCAAAACGATTTGTTTACATCACAAAACTTTGGATAGTAGATAATTCTCTTTAGGTAAAAATAAAAATATTATCCATGGCAGTTTATCTAATTAGTACAGGTGTAAACATAACTGCATCACCCAAAGTTACTGTTCCTGTAGCAAAAAATGCAGATGAGGAATGGTTATCAGAAGACATTACAATTTCATTATCAAATTCAAATAAAATAGCACCAATAGTCGTTGATTTTTCATATGATATTAGTAGTAATATACAATACACATTAGATAGCGGCACTACTTGGGTTCAATTAAACAGCGGAATTGAGTTAGTTGGAGGACAAAGTAGATTTATCAGAGTATCTGATGGAGATTTACTAAACTTTAGAGCAAGTGTAGCTGGCAATCTTAATCGATGTATTGTGAGCATACCTTAGATGTCAATTAAATATACAGAACCACCACAAGGACGTAGTAGCTCTCAGGAACTATCAATAATTGGAAGACCAATAATTCCATTATATTCTCCCCCTCAATCATCCTTCCCTGATGAAAAGCAAGGAGGATTCATGGTGTATGAAGATGGAGGAAATATGGAGTATGAAGATGTAGGATTTATGGAGTATGAGGAATAATGGTTAATGTCCCATGGTCTGATAAAGGTGAGAAAACAGATCCTCTAGTTGATGATGATGAGTTTATGATTATAGATTCTGAAGATGCAACACCTTCAACTCAAAACAAGCGTGTTACTCTATTAAGAATTGGCACATCATTTTCTATAATAGGAATTGGAACAAATACTCCTAATGCGTTGCTACAAATTGGAGATAACACTAATGGAGATATTTTACGATTTGATACAGAAAGAGGATGGCAATTTGAGACTAATGGGACTGGTGATGCTACTAGAATGCGGTTTAGAGCCTTAGTTAATGATAAATTCTTTGATATAATATCTGAGGGTGGTACACCTGTTGCCACATTTTTAGCAGCTGATTCAGGAGGAAAAGTAGGAATTAAACAAACTGATCCTCAGGCTGGACTCCACGTAGATACAGGACTATCTCTGGCTTTAAGGAACGTAAATGACATCAATACAATAACTACCGAAGCTGATATGATGATCAACTATATAGCTCTATCTGGTGAGAAAACCGTAACATTACAAGATAACGATACTGTACGAGGAAGAATAATAGTTGTAAAAGATGGTTTAGGAAATGTAAATCTTCCTACTGATAAAATTACAATAGATACAGAAAGTAGTGCACTAATTGATGGAGGTTCTTCTACTGAAATTGGTACGCCATTTCAAGCTATACGATTCATTTGTGATGGAACTGATTGGTTTATCTGGTGATGTATAATGAGTAATGTCCCATGGAGTACTAAATCCCTCAAAGGCTCTCTAGATGATGCTGATCAATTTTTAATAATTAACAGCCTTACATCTCTAAATAATAGAGTTCTAGCAAGCACCATTTTTACTTCCGCTCAAACTCCATGGCTAACCACTATTAATGCTGATACTAACAATCTAACTAATTTACAAAACCTCACCATCACACCTACTGATAACGCAATAGCTGATACCGATTACGGGTTACGTGTAGATCTATCAGAAGATAAAATGATTCTCCAAGTAGGAAATGCAATATCTGAATTTTCACTAAAATTCTTTACAAGCGATGATGTGTATACCTTTACACAAACTACATTCACTGCTCCAACCATCATAACTGATCAAATAGGAATACGAGACAGTGATGATACCAATACATACACAATAAAAGGAGATGATCTAGCTGCTGACTTTGATGTAACAATTCCAACCATCACAGCTAATGACACCTTTGCGTTACTAAACACTACAAATACATTTACTGCAAATCAAACTATGAATGGCACTCTTACTTTTACTAATCAATCTACTGGTGGCGACCCCACTCTAAGTTCTAATTCTGTTAATCAGGATTTATTTCTTGATGGAAGACTAGGTATTGGAATTACTGACCCAAGGCAGAATTTACATGTACTTGTAAGTGGATCCAGTTTGTGGGAAGCTGCTGATAGAGGAATATTGGTAACTGATTCTACTGGTCCGCGTATAATTTTAGAAGATTCTGGAGAGGCTCTTGATAAGAAGACATTTTTTATGAGAAACCGAGATCAAGTATTTTCTTTTGATGCTGTTAATGATGCAGGAAGTTCTTTCATTACTCCAAACATAATCGCTATGACCAGAGACGGACTAGTAGGTATTGGAACGAATGCTCCAAATGCTTTATTACAAATTGGAGATGGTACTGTAGTTGGTGCAGATGTACTACGTTTTGGTATAGATAGAGCGTGGTCTTTTTCTTCCTCAAGTGTTTCAGGTGGAGGGAACGCTTTGGAATTGCGACCGCTAATTACAGGTGCTAAAAACTTTAGAATAATAACTCAAGACAAACTATCTACAGTAGTAGAGTTTAGATCTAGTAATATAGAATCTGAACAACACATAACGATGCTACCAGAAGGAACAGGTATAGTTACAATCGGAACAGATGTTGGCACAAAAAAATTAAGTGTCTCTGATGTAGATTCAAATATTGTATCAGCTACAAATACAGGTGCTAGTAGCCCCACCACAGGCGGAGGCGGTTATTTTGCATATAGTGATGATGGGAACCCAATGGCATCAGGGGATAGACTAGGATTCTACATGATGGGAGGAGCTACAGACACTAGTAACACTATAGATAATTCCTGTGGAATATTTGGTTTTGCCAGTGAATTGTGGTCTGCTAGTGCGATGGGTTCTGAACTTGCTTTTGAAGTTACAGCAAACACAACTATTGGCAGAGTAGAAGTTATGCGTATTGATAATGATGGTAACGTAGGAATTGGAACAAATACTCCTACATCTACCCTTGATGTTATATTTCCTGATGATATTGAGACTGATGGACTAACAATACAAAACACGGATGGTGGATTTACGTTTGGAAATACAACTGCTACTCCTGCATCATTTGCAGCAAAGATGGCTATCACTACACTAGGAAATGGTAATGGGTTTACCACTGATGTAAGTATAACTCCAGGTGATACAGGAACTATACCTATCTCTGTTTTGAATTTGAGACAGTCTGATGATACTGATGTAGAAAACAGACCTCTATGGCAGATACAAAATAATGGTACACCAGTTCTTACAGTAGATGCTGATGGTACTTTTAATTCCACATTAGCAAACGGTACTATCTTTGTTGGAGATGAAAATAATACATCAGCATCCATTCCAACAGGACTAGAAACTAAAGAAGATTGTGTAGCAGCTACTACTGGAGACATTACACTTGCAAATTCACAGACTATTGATGGAGTTGCAGTAGTTAATCCTAATAGAGTATTAGTAAAGAACCAGACAGATGCTTTTGAAAATGGAATCTATGTTGTAGTAGATGCAGGTGCTTGGACTCGTGCCACTGATGCTGATACAGATTCCGAAGTAAATAATGGAATGTTTACACTAGTCACCTCAGGAACCATTAATGCTAATACTAGTTGGGTATTGTCAACTCCTGATCCAATTGTAGTTGATACAACTAATCTAACATTTGATGAGTTTAGCTTTACTGATATTACACATCTTAATTCTACAAATACATTTACTGAAATTAATATATTTGAAAAGTCAGTTGGAATGGTCAATACCAATGACACACTTATATTAGATTTGTTTAGTTTTAATAACTCAGTCGAAGGAGAAGTTCTAATTAGAGCTACTCGCAGTAGAGGAACTGATGTTTCTCCTACTGCTATACTGGATGGAGATGTAATTTACGAGCATGCAATAAGAGGATATAATGGAACTAGTTTTGTTGATTGTGGAAATTTTAATTATACTGCAGTAGGAAATTTTACTGGAACCAATAAAGGTACAGAATTTCAGATTTCAACTCAACCCATAAATGATATTGGTGATCCTCTCACTAGACTACTAATTGATGCCAGTGGTAATGTAGGTATTGGAACTAGTGATCCAAAAAATAATTTACATCTACTTATGAGTGGCACTACTGAATGGTCTGTTACTGCTAGAGGGTTTCTGATGACTGACGATGTTGGTCCTCGTATAATGATGGAAGATGCTGGTGAAGCTAATAATAAAAAAACATTTCTTTTTCAAAACGCAAATCAAGTATTTTCTTTTAATACTGTTGTTGATAGTGGAGCCTCTTTTCTTAAGCAAAACATACTAGCTATGACAACAGATGGCAATGTAGGTATTGGAACTGGTACTCCAAACTCTGGACTTGATATACAAAACAGTTTTGCATTACGTAGAACTGCAACTGCAATTAGCATAAGCACTGATAATGATATAATCATTGGAGTTACTACTACACCTGTCACCATTACATTATCTACTACCGATACTGTAGTGGGTAGAACCATAATTGTAAAAGATGAGTCAGGAACAGCAGGGAGTAGCAATATTACAATAGATACAGAAGGCTCTGAAAATATAGATGGAAGCGCTACTGGCATATCCATTGTAGCAAATTTTGGAAGTGTAAGATTATACAGTGATGGGAGTAATTGGTTTACGTGGTGATTAATAATGAGTAATGTATTTAGCTCTCCCAATGACGAATTAGGAAATAACAATGCGTCTGTTGTAATGAGAAAGATTGAAGACATTGCAGTTCTTGATGCTCCTAATCTTCGTTATATTCTAAAAAGAAATACAGGTGTAATAAACAGACTAACTTTAGTTGGTATTGGTCTTCCTGTATTAATTACGGCAGGCGATAGTATGAGAATTCGAAATGGAGTTAATACTCTGGCTGGTTTTGCATATGGTGGAGCAGCAGATACTCCCATGTTCATGTCCTTACCTCTAAAGTTAGGAAAAGTAACAAATTTTTCAGATAATGGAGTTGGTAAGCTCCGAGTAAATGCACCTGGTAGTGACATACAGGTAATTGATACTGTAAAAATTACTGGCAGCAGAAATCAAACATATAATGGAAATAATATAGTTACTGCAATAGACCCAGGAGTTTCTTTTGATCTTGGTGCAGTAGATTTTGTTAATGCAGATGGTCAATGTGAATGGTTTCAAGTTAAAGTACATATTTCCGCAGTAGTAGAGGGAGACGGTACTGATGTTGATCTAACAGTTACTGATCATCCGTTTGCTCTTAATGATTGGATTAATATTTATGATGCGACTGGCAATGACGATATTAACAACAAAACTTTTCAAATTATTGGTGTTCCAGATGAGAATACAATAATAATTGATACGGGAGCTGCTTTTGCTGGTAATACTACTGGCAATATAGATACAGGAATAGGAACTTTTGATGTTGACCATGATTTAGTTGCAAATTTTCCTGATGGTACCAGACGTAATCTATTTGATTTGTCTGGCTCTTTTTCACCTGCTGTTAGAAGTCTTATTGTTTTTTTGAGATTTGGTATATTTGATTTTAATATTGGAAGAACAAGAGATTTTGATGTAATATCTATCTCTAATAGTGGTTTATTTAGTGAGAGTAATAATTGGAAAAGTTTGGATGATAGAGTTATAGATTATAGAAATACCGTACTTGAAATAAAAGATACCCCCTTAGTTACTACAGATTATGCTTCGCTATTTGTTATTGGTGGTGCAGGAAATATGAATGCCGTTACAAATAATTGTACAATTGATTTTCCAAGTCTAGTAACTGCTTTTACAATACCTGATGAATTGGGAGATGATTTATTATTTAACATATCAAACTTTAGACGTCTTAGCGATGATACTACATATTTTAGTGCAGGATTTATTGAACAAACAGCAGGAACTACTATTGATGGGAGTCCAGGGATAGTCATACCCACTGTTGGTGATACTAGTCCATATCGAATAAGTGACACAATTCGTGTTCTAAAAGGAGATGGTGGAACTTATGATGGTCAAGCTGGATCAATTACCAGTATAGTTGCAGATATTTCAATAACTGTAGGTATTACATTTACTAGTGAAGATGATAATTTATTAATTCAAAATGAAACAACAGCTTCAATTACTGGAGATGATCCTAGACTAACCACTTTTGCAAACCAAGATTTGAAAAATTCAATGTCAACAGCTAAATTGTCGCTTGTCCCTGCTAGTGCAGAAACAATAGGGAGTATAGTTCAAAATACATGGGTCCCTGTTACTATTTCTACTAACTGGACTATTTTATTTGCAGAGAGATTCACAAGTACAACAGATGGTATTTTAACATATACTGGTATAGAAACAGCTGACTTTTCTGTACCATT
>SDBT01001082.1_pt1 | contig 46683 bp, 86 predicted proteins | sample 2277101 | NCBI WGS metagenome assembly SDBT01 (sample SAMN10404973, study PRJNA504765) | marine sediment metagenome | isolation source: marine sediment core GS10_PC15, 103 cmbsf | place: Arctic Ocean: Southern Knipovich Ridge | collected 2010 | reverse complement strand
GACTTACACAGGAGGCACTGTTTTGTTTTATGATGTTCGTTTTGAATTTAGGGGAAGTAAGGATATTCTTGTTGTTGCACACGATGGAACTTATGCTAATTCACTAAATAGAACTATTAAAGTAAGATATTCTCCGATTACCCTTTCTTTTGTAGACTCAGTTAATTTCTTTGATGTGATTTATTCTGAAAGAAACCAATCAGATGTAGAGCCAGAAGGGCAGAACTCTTCTCATGGTATATTTCAGATAACTTCTCTTGCTTATGATAGCAATATAACTGTTTTTTCTAAATACAACGCTAGTCCTCACGTTTGTCTAACAAAACAGGAATTAAGAGGACAGAACTTCTCTGTTAGTTTTAACAACTCTCTTAGTACTTTAAACATTACAAACTTAACAACAAGTTATCTTCCTATTGTCTCTGACTTAAACTTTTCTTCAGTTGGAAACATAAGAGCTTATTCTATGATTAACTGTTCTGCTTATAATTTTGCTTTTATTCCTTTTGAGTATTTTTGCTTTACAGCTAGATGTTCTGAATGTACTCATACTATTGACTTTGAAGATAACTGTGAGGAGATGATCTAATGCCACGAAGAGTAACTCGTGCTGTAAGGCCGATGCATTGGCTTCCACCTAAAACTCCTTTCTGGGATTTAAAGATAGATTCAATAAGCAGAAAAACAGTTATTAGAAGTGCAGAATGCACAAGAGCAATCTGTCCTGAAATAGGTTATTTTAAGATAGTTTTAGATAATAACAACTCGGAATTTTCTGAAGTATATTCAGGAGGAGAAACAGTAGAGTTCTTTATGGACAGAACTGAGGGTACTACTCTTAAATTCAAAGGAGAAGTAGATTCTGTGTTTCCTCCTTATGATGATTCAAAAGGTTTTACTATAATTCTTTCTGGAAATCATATCTCAGGAGAGTTACTTACTATTCTTGTTACCGAGTCTTATAACGGAGATACTTTAATTTCTGATATACTAGACGATTTAAACTCAATTTATTTAACAGGTTATACAATTAACTATACTGCAAGCGATATAACTACTAAACCTACTATTAATTGGGATGAGAAACCATTTTGGGAAGTTATTGATGATTTAAGAAAACAAGTAAATCCAACTGGAACTGCAAAATTAGCAGACGCTTATGTAGACGATAACAAACAGCTTAATATGTTTGACGAAAATTCTATTGAACAAAACGATGAAGCTATTGTAATGGGAACTACTTTAATCACAGCACCTTCAGGAGTAGGAAGACAGACCCTTACAAAACGAGACAAAATAAAAGTATATGGTGAATCATCTGATAAACTTCTAATTATTTCTACAAGCGGAACAGGGAGTAAGGAGGAGACTTTTTTCGATTCTAAAGTAAATACTATTAACATGGCAAGTGAATTTTCTGCTGCTAATTTATCTGTTAAAAATCAAAATCCAAGAGAAGGGGAAGCAGGTTGTTTTTTACTTCCAGCAATCAATCCAGGTGAATTAATTTGGTATGCTAATCCACCTCAGAAGATACAAGAACAGATAAAATTATATAAATATACTCATAAATTTCCTATCGAAAGAACTTCAGCTTCCCTTCAGATAAATAGAAATATCCCCCTTCTTTTCAAAAGAAGATCAGAAAACGAACTGGCTCTTCAAACCGTTACAAACCCTTTTAAAATGCTAAATACTTTAATGTCTTTGACTTTTGACTCAAGTGACGAAGTCACTACTAAAGACGATAACGTAATAATAGAAGATGGAATTATAAAATTAGGTTCAGAAGTACAAGGTACTTTTACTAAAACAATGACTTCGTCTTCTGATATAACAAGCATTCATCTTCAAGTAAAAGGAATAGGTTTGATAGGAACAAGATACGAATTAAGCACAGCAGGAGGAGAAAATCCACAAGATATTGCTCCAGAAGTAGAAACAACAGTTCCAACAGGAACAAATATCTTATTAAAAGTTTACATAAACAGCGTAGAAACAGAAATAGACGCTTTAGCTTTACATGGAAAATGAATGAATATAGACCAATTTTAGAGGATATTGCACTAGAGTGCCAATCAAGGGCAAATAAGGCACAATTCTGTATGATAACTACAAAAGGTGCTATTCAGTACCAACAAGACCAATATAACATCTTTAATGGTGCTTACAACGCACTTCAGGGTATGTTTAAGTACATTGCTAACAAATATAATGAGGTAATAGATGAAAATTGAAGTAGAACTACAAAAAATAAAAGACGACATTAATTACATTAAAAAAACAATTACAGGAAACGGAGAAAAAGGATTGATTAATATAGTTGGATTACTAGGTGAAACAGTAGGAAACATACAACAGACTCTTGTTAAATTACAAAGTTATGCTCATTTAAAAAACTGGATACTAGGTGGAGCAGTTAGTATTCTACTTGCAGTTTGTAGTTCGTTAGCTACTTATTTAATAATGCATACGAGGTGAAAAATGAAATATAAATTTAGTATAGGAATTGTAAAGAGTTTTAAGAACGTAGCAGTAACAGTAGGCATACCAGCATTATTAGTTTTATTAAACAACTACTTAGATTGGATGCCTGAAAGCTGGTATCCTGTAGCAGTGCCTATGATGTCCGTAATAAGCTACTTGATTAAAAACTATGCACAGGTAACAAAAGAGTAATACTCACTAATGTGAGGTTTTCTTTGCCTGCGGCTACCACCCCAATGTTAACCGTAGGCATTTATATTCTAGATAACATTCTGTTACAATAATAACAATACATTTATATAGTACCCTACCCTACCATATTTTATGGTTGATAAAATTCTACAATGGAAATGTGCTAGATGCGGAAAAGAAATAAAAAGCCTTTATGAAAAACAATTTAAACAGAACAAAGAACAGCATAAATTGATTTGTAAGGGGGATAAATGAAACTAAAAACATTGAAGGATTTTAAAGTACCAGGTCCAAATGGTGAATTACCTTTAAGTGCTGCCATTAGTGAATCAGAGTTAAGGCAAGAAGCAATCAAACATATAAAAGAGATGAGAATATCTGATATTTATAGTGAATCAGAACAAGGAACATTTGATACAAATTATAATGTTCAAGAGTGGATTAAAGACTTTTTTAACATAACAGAAGAGGAACTCAAATGAAACAACCATATGGCATTAATCCATGTATGGGAACAACCCCTCCAAGTAAGAGTATGGTATATATACTTGACATAGACAGAGTAGCCGCAAGGCAATACTATTTATCAGAAAAACAAAGAATCTTAGAGGATTGTTTTAAAAATCCTCAGAATTATCTGGAAGGGGCATAAATGAAAAAAATAAGATTAATTGGATTATTATTGGGATTGACAGGTTATGGTTGGTTATTCTTTAAAGATTATCAATTAGGAATAATAATATTTTTGATACATTATTCAATTAATATAGAACACAAGGAGATGATATAAATGGAAGAAAATAGATTAGTAGACTTACAGGATAAGCGAGGGACTAAAGATTGTCCAAATTTATTTGCAAATATTGTAATGAAAGTACCAAACACTATGGCAACTGTTTCTGGAAAAAGCCATAAAAAAGTAAGTGTAACTAGTCTTTCAAAAGAAGAAGCTATATCTTTACATAGCCAGCTAGGTGAATTGATTGCAAAAGATGTTAAAGAAAATCCAGAGGAAACTCAAGGAGCTAAAGACTTACCTGGAGTCCCAAATGACATTACAGAAGAAGAAGCCAAAGAGGCAGATGAAAGAGTAGCTAAAGAGGGTGTTATTGTAGGTAGAGGGATGGGGAAGTCAGGCCAACCATTCCAAGAGTTAAGTGGGGTAAAAGATGGAAATATGGAACCTAACAGCGCAGTTAAAGAGAAAGTGGAAACACAGAGACAGACAGAGACAACTAAAGAAGAAGGATCCGATAGCGAAAGGAAATCTGAAACTAGCTCAGTTTCATAAAGATTTTAGAGAGAAGATTTAAATGAAATTAAAAAGACAAACTTATTGGAATAAACAAGAAATAAGAAAAAACAGAACTATTTCAAAATTAAAAATAGAGAATTATAATCTAAGAAGGCATCCAAAAAATATAGGGGATATATTTGCTCATGAAGTAAATTTGACTACTATGGATATATTAGAAATAGATATATCAATTATATAAAAGTAGACACATAATTATGTGACATAATCTGGAGAGTTTGGGAGTTCCCCTCCCTTAGTTCTCTCCAGTGCTACGCACTTAAAAGGTGAAAATGAAAAAAGAATGGTTTTTATTGATATTAGGTTTAATATTAGGAGTATTACTTACAACAGGATTTTTTATGATTGAACACGATATACATTTTGGAAGTACTGGTTGTGATTTAATTAGACCTCAAGAATCGTGCCTTGATGAACTTTTCGAAACTTGTGATAAAATATGTCAGCCACAAATAAAAGACTTAGAAGAAAGAATAGAATGGTTAGAAGACGTAGCAGATATTTACGGAGATACTTGGAGAGAAGGCGACTGTGGAACTGAAATATGGCGACAGCAGGAAGAAGCAGGAATTGTTCCTTTTGAAGTATGGAAAAATGAGTGGGGTTAAAATGAATAAAGAAGAATTTGTAAAAGAACATCAGAGCTTTGGAGATTGGGATGATTTAATTAATTGGGATTGTGATTCTAGAGGTTATGACCAAGAAGAAATTATAGACAGAATTCACGAAACACAACTAGACAAACAGAAAGTATTTGATGTTATTGATAAGAAATTAACACATTACGAATCAAATTTAAACTTCGAATTGAGTAATAAAGTTTGGCAAGCTATGAATAAGGATAGAGTAAGGTTATTGAGAGAATTAAAAGAAGATTTAGGATTATAAGTGGAACACAAAATAGAAAAGTATATATCTAACCCACATTATAGTGGGTTTGGAGTTCTAAAACCACAATAGTGGGGGTTTTTTACCAAAACCCACAATAGTGCTGGCAAAGATTTATATAATACCCAATCCTGTTAAAATCAAAAAGAATGGAAAAACTCCCTAAGAACTATTAATTGCTACCACGCAAAGGATAGTTCTAATTAGTGAGTATATAAATGTTTTGATTAGTTAGGAAGATGCATGGAAATAAGATTCATAAAATATTAAATAAGCTTAATCCTACCGAATGTTTGGGTTACTCATATCTGAAAAAGGGAGGGATAGCTATTGATTTAGAAAGGAGGATGCAAGGAGGATATTCAGATTTTTTTGATTATTTGGGAAATGGGTATGAAATAAAAAGGATACAATTAACAAGCAACAACATTTGTTTTGAAAAAAGCCAAATAAGAAAACTAAGGGATAAGGATAGAATTATAATTTTTTCCCCATTTATTAAAGAACCATTATGGGATATCCCATATGGAAAAATAAAAAGTTTCATTTCAAAGGGTGGACATTTAGCAATGACTAGATTGAGGGAATTCTGAGGTGTAAAATTGAGATAATTAATCTTATGGGTTTGAAAAACACTCTCAACGATTTAACCGAACGACTCATCAAAACGGATGGGGAGGGGCAGACCAATTTGACTGTCTGAACTACTGAAGATCACTTCAAGGGTAGGTTGTCAGGATACGGGCAAAGCTTAGATGGTGACAAATTGTCACCAACTGCTTATACGCACACTAATGGCGCATGGGTTAAATCGTTGTAGGTAACATGATGGTGTGTTGCAAAGGACACCCACACCCCTTTATTTCTTATGGAAATGTGAAAGGAGCATGTGCTTTGTGTTTTTCTTGTTTGTTTTGTTTTTTTAGTTTTAAATCTTTTATATATTTGTTCTTTGTTGTGTGTTTTTTTAAACACACTATTATTTGTTGGCGAGTTTCCATATGCAATAAGGGTGTGTCTATTATATACTAGAGAAGCGAAAAGTATATAAATAACACTAACTTACTAACTTACTAATAGACGAGGTATAAAATGAAAACAATAAATGTGTCGTTTGAAGATGAAGAGTACAAAAGACTTCTTAAAGAAAAGAATGGATTGTCTTGGAGAGATTTTATATTAGGTAAAAGTCCGAAGGACAGGAGGAAAAAATGAGTAATAAATTAGAAGAAAGAACTGATAGGATAATGAAGAAAATAAGGACAAAAAGCTATTCCTTCCTGCCAGGGAAAAATTGGGATGGAATCTTAGAACAACTAAAAGAAAAACTGAAAAAGTATAAACCAGATAACACAGAATCTATAACTATCCAGCAAGGCTTCATCAAAGTAACTACTATTGAATTGGTGGATCAAGTAGAGACTAAAGAAGTTAAATCTGTAAAGAAACGTTGTACTTTGAAATGTGATGTTCTTAATCATCCAACCTATGGATGCACATTTACTCATCCTACTGAAAACCGAATAAGGCGGGTAAGGAATTCTTGCTGCAAAAGAGATTCAAAGAAAATCAAAAAAAGCTTAAAAAAGGTGGTATAAATGTCAGAAAATCTAGAAGTAGAAGGAACATTATCAGACTTTGAAAAAGGAAAGTCAGGAAAGAAACAAGACGGCACTCCGTTTACGAGATATGTATATGAGATTACAAAGCCAGACGGAAACAAATTCAAGTGTTCAGGATTCATACCACCAGGAGAATTCGTAGAGGAGTATGTCATAGTGACTTATGTAACGAAAGAAGATGGAGAAAAGACATATAATAATGTAAAGAACATAGTAGAAGGTGTTCCTAAAGATAATGCAGTTCCTGCTCCACAAGCACCACAAAAGTCTTCAAAACCAGAACAATCAGAAAGTGAACCAGATTGGGATAAGATAAATGGAGTCAAAGACGAAAAGATACTCTTTGCTAGATGTTCTAATCAAGCGCATATGTCTCTACTTGGACTTGCTATAAAAAGAGCATCATCAATTCTAGACTTTGAAGGAATCTACAAAGAAGGATTCAGTAGAGTATTTGATGTTATCTATGAAGAGAATATTAAAAAAAGAAAAGAGAAGGGGGGTTAAGATGAAATATACAGACATACCTCAACCAATAAGAGATAAGATGAATGTTGATGAGCTTGTCTTCGGAAATGCTTTTTGTTTGAAAGAAGAAGGTAAGTTTACAAGAATAGATCCTATGAAATTAAGGCTAATTAATGGAGAGTATAAAATAGTAGAAGAGAAAAAGACTTTGCGTTATTTTTTATACTCTAGTGAACATCAATACTTACGACAAGGTGGAAAAAAAGATGAAATGATTGTTTGTTCTTTAAGTAAACTACAAGGAGCAATTAAAGAGTTTATTTGTTACTTTAAAAGTAATAGTCCTATTGCTGATATGATAGAATGGGATGTATCTGTTGATGAAAAAGCAAAAGAAATATTCGGAGAGAGGTTGATATAAATGTCAATGTGGAAACTTAATGAGTTTGAAGAAAAATTGATAGAATCAATAGATAATCTCACTTCAACAATCAAGATGACGAATAAACTATTAAAATATGGTAAGGATAAGAAGAAATGAGAACAGTAATCTTTGCAGAAGCAATAAGACTTCAACAGTATATGCAAGAAGTTGGAAACATACACAATAAAATATCTTTTGAATTTAAGTTTCCTAACGAAGATGTAATCATAGCAGACATACAAATAAAAGAAAACAAAACTGTACTTTGTTGTACTTGTGTGCATGGGAGTGTAAACTATGAAGCTCTTTGTTCTCACAAACTTGCTGTTATATATTACTTGTTTAGAAAACAAATGCGGAGGTTGAAGAAACCATGGTAGAAGTAATATTATTAGATAAAGAAGCTGTTAAGCAACTAAAATGTAGTATATGTCTTAAAAGAAAAGCAGATACAATTGCAGAGAATAGAATAACAGGAAATGCCTTAGCTTGTATTCCATGTATCAAATATATAGATGCTGAATTTGAGAGGGCAGATAAAAAGGGGCAAGCATATCCTACATGGGCGGAAATAAAAAAAGCAAGGAGAGATTAAAATGGAAGTAAAAAGTCCTAGAACAGACGAAGTCGAACAAGTAGTAGGAAAGAACGTAATAGAAAATATTAAGACAATAGAAAAAGCTACAGCAGAAGTCTTAAAAAACAATTTAGACCTAAGAAGAGTAGAAAACAGAAAGTTAGTAAGAGCAATAGTAGAGCAGAAGTTGGGACGTGAAGTAGCAGACGAAAGTGTACCTAGAGCTTGCAGGCAAATACAAAATACAGAAGGACTATGGTGTCCTGAAGAACCAGACAATAGAGAAGAATTAGAAAAAATCAATCAGGATTATTATTCACAGAATAAAGGGGGTAAAAATGAGAAAGAAAAAAGCTGAAAGATATATAACAATAAAATCTCCAGAAGGATATAAGATAGTTAAACAAGAATATTTAGGAGAAGTCGTTGGTGAAGTTAAGTCTGTAAGAGTTTTTTTTGAATTAAAAAATAGAGATAAACTTACAGAAGAAACAGTGGAAGAGCTAGAATTACAATGAAAAAACTAATATTGTTAATCTTGATTTTAATACCAGTAGCAGAAGCTACAAGATTTTTTACTTACGAATTTAACAATGATGTTACTCTTATTTGTACTGGCTGTAATTACTGGATGAGCTGCGACTCTGACTCAATGGGAAGAACACTAGGATGTAACGATACTTTGCTAGGAGTAGAACCAAGAAGCAAGAAAGAAATAAAAGTAGGAGACATTTTAGTTTACAAAAGACACAAACTAGACAAAAGAACTGATTTAAAATACATAATCCATAGAGTAATAGGCTTTGATTACAGAGGATGTTTTAAGACTAAAGGAGATAACAATTTAGCAGAAGACAAATACAAACCTTGTTTCTATGATGTTAAATTCGTTATTCGAGGTGTTATTTATGGTTGATATATCTTTAGCATTAATAAACAAAGCAAGAATAGAAAACTTGAAGTCAGGAGCTAGCCCAACTCATATCTTTATGAATAAGAAAGACAGGGATAAATTGGCAATTAAACAGGAGTTATTTGGAATGGAAGTTGTTGTTGATTGCTCACTTGAAATTGGAACTGCTTACCTTATTGATACAAATAGCTTCACAATAGACTATTCACATACAGAAAAGAAGAAATCCCTATGGGATAAAATCAAACTAAGATTAAGAAAGATATGGTATGTAATCAAATATGGTGATTATGAATGATAATAACAATACCATTCCGTACTCCAAGTGTAAACCACAAAGTTTATATATTAGGAATGATTAATAGTAAGAGTTTTAAATGAAATGCAAATATTGTGATAATGAAGTAAAGGGAAAAGGTATTCTAATAACTTGTGGTAGTCCTGAATGTAGATACAGAAACAAGAGAGATTACAACAAAGAATACAAAAAGAGGGATTATGTTAAAGTAAAAGAAAGATTACAAGTAAAAAGATGGAGAGAAAATAATAAAGAAAAAAGAGATAAATATATCAAAGAATATGAAAAAAGACCAGAAGTAATTAAAAAGAGGAAAGATTGGTATCAAAAAATAAAATCTGATGAAAGATTCAAGGAACGAAGAAGGATAAATCAAAGGAAATATGTTTCTCAAGATAGAGTAAAAATAATGTATAAATCTTATATGAAGGAATATGGGAACATTTATGCTAAAAAAAGAAGGGCTGAAGATGAATACTTTAGAAGAGTTGAAAGATTAAGAAACAGATTTACTAGTGCTATATTAAGGGTATTTAAAGGTATAAAGTTAAGAAAATCTTCTAGTTATGGGATAGATTTCCATAAAATAGCAAAACATTTAGGTGAATGCCCTGGAAAAAAGGAAGATTATCATATAGACCATATCAAACCTATATGTAGTTTTGATTTGACCAAAGATTCAGAAGTAAGAAAAGCTTTTGCTCCAGAGAATCATCAATGGCTAACAAAAAAAGAAAATCAGAAAAAAGGTGGTAGATATGCAAGAGATAATAATTGAGATACCCTTCAAGACGCCCACGATTAACCATATTTATTTCAATTGGCAAAACAGAAGGATTCTAACAAAAGAAGCAAGAAACTTAAAAATAGAAATAGCAAGAATAATTAAAAAACAAAACCCAGATACGTTTGGACTAAAAACAAATAAGTTAAACCTAGAAGTAGAAATACACGAAAATTGGTACACTAAAAAAGGAAAAGTAGCTTGTAAAGATATAAGTAACAGGGAAAAATTCTTGATAGATTCTGTTTTTAAAGCCCTCAGGATAGACGATAAGTTTATTTTTAATCATACAATGAAAAAGATAGAAAGTGAGACTGAAAAGTCAATCATAAAAATAGAACCAATAGAGAAAGAGGTTATTTAACTTGAATAAAGAACAACAAGAAGAAGAAAATAATAGAAACTATAAGGCCCAAGGCTGCGCAAGCCACCAAAGAAGACCAAAGAATGCTATATTTATTAATTCAAGAACTACAATAAGACATGAAATATCTAAATCAATAGGGGGCATAATGTTATCAAAATACGGAGATATCAAATTCACAGAGTACTTAGTACTATTAATAAAATGTCTAGAAAAAGAAATAAAAGAAATAATGAAAGACTTTCCTAAAGAAAAAGCAAGTTTTATTACAGAATGTGTTCCACTAGATAATCCAAAAAGACGCATAGATTTATTGAGATTATTAGACGAAACCCCTTTTGAGTTAGAAACAGATAAAACTATAAAAAAAGAAGGAAGCATTACATTTTACATATAATCAATGTCTTCGACTTAATCCCTAGACAGCCCGTAGCAGCTTTGAAATATAGGTCGGAGCTATTAATCGGTGGTGGTCCCTATTTACCAAAACTGACGGGGAGGAACCTTTATGATATATCATAAGGCGAACTTCGAGACGTCACACCATCGAGGCTGGGGGAGATTTAAGCCGAAGGCAAAAGAGGTGTTAATATTACACAAGCAGAAATATTTGAATTACTTAATAAAAACAAAGGCAAGGAATTTACCTTTGACCAAATAAGAAATGAGTTAAGCATAACAAAAGGTTCATTATATCAGAATTTAAAAAGAATGTCAAAAAGAGGAGAAATAAAAAAGAAGTTGATTCAAACACACACTAACAGAAAAGATCATGTTAGATCAGTCTATTGGATAGATACAGACTAGAGTCAAATGAGGTATTAAGGAAAATGGCAAGAACTAAAGGGAGCGGATGGGGAGGGGGAGTTTTACTATATCAGTTATGCCCTCATTGTAATAAGAAAAAAGCGATATATGATTATATTGATAATTTAATATCTCCATTTAGATGCACCAGTTGTAAAGAATTTTTTAATAGTGATACATTAATTAGAAAAAAATATCTTAGTCAAATTGTGAATTAAGATGAAAATAAAGCTTGATAAGGTAGAAGAATTAAAATATGTTAATGGATTTTGGTGTATCCCTATATCTATTTTAGCAAGACATGGAATAAAGATTGAGGATAGATGTAAAACAATCACATTGCTAATACCCAGAAGTGAGAACCAATGAACAAAGAAAAATTACCACCATTATGTAGTTTTTGTCAAGGAAGAGTAAATCCTGTCAATTACATAAAGAAAGATAAATTTGTTTTTTGTACTGTTAAATGTATGAAGAATTTAGAATTTGAACTTAATACCAATTTGTGATATAGGGGGTACAAAAGAATGAAAGATTTTGAAAATAAATCAATAGTAATGGAGATTTATAAGATGGATAAATCAACATTAAGAAGATATTGTATTAGTTTATTGAGGGATAATGCTAAATATTATAGACTATCAATAAAGAATCGTAAGTAAGTTCATAAATGCGAGGATATGTGAGTTAAGGAAACAAAGATGGCACAAGGAAAAAGAACCTGCAAAAACTGTAAATCAACTGACATGAAATATGGTAGTCAATGTATGACTGGAGGAGAACAATATTACTGTGATGTTACTTGTAAGAAGTGTGGTAAATATTGGGGTAAGATGTGGTTAGATATATAAAACAAGGTGAATAATAAATGATAAAGTTAAACTGTAAAAACAAAAATGGAAGTTGGACATTAAGTGGGGATTACTTAGATTATCGTAAAGAAGGAGGTAAATTCTCCCCTGGTTTATGGAATCAAAGACATAAAGAAAAAGGTTAATTCAACAAATGCGAGAAAGGTGATTTAACAATGGGAGAGATAATAGGATTAAAGAAACTTGAAAAAGAGTTTTTTGGAGAAGAGTTATTTGAAGCAGTTAGGTCTTTATTCATAGAAGATTTTATTAATCCAAGTTTAGAAAACAAATTAATAGAATTGAGGAATAAACTAAACGAGTTTAAAAATGGATTAAAAATGTCTAAAGACCAGGAAGATATTCGACATTTCAATACAAACCTAGATTGTATTAAAGAAGAAATAATGGATATAGAAACTATAAGAAATAAGGCTTATAGGTTCATTACGAAGTAAGTTCGTAAACATAAGAAAAGATGATTTAAATGGGACAAATGACTGGTGCAGGAGGAATGTTGAACATTAATGTAGATATACATTCAGCAAAACCAAAACCTAAAAAGAAGAAAACTCGTAAAAACGGGAAGAGGTGAATAAGGATGAATTTAACAGCACATGAAATCGAAGAGAAGTATGGAGTTAAGAGTAAGGTTACAGATGTAATAATTGGAGGGATAATTCAGAACACAATAGTTTATACATTAGATGATGTAAATAAAATGCTTAATACACGAAACTGAAAATGGTTGAACTAACAGAAGAAGAACAGGAAGAAATAAGACATAGACAAGATATGGATGAATGGGAAGAGTTTGAAGAAAAAGCTATAAAGGAGGAATTTGAAAATGTCTGAAGAACAAATAATTGAAAAGATTGATGAAATGTTGGTATTTGATACAGACATTCCAGTAGATACTTGTAGGGGCTTAATAGCAATTCAGAATATAGCAAAATCCAAAATACGTGATTCCCACAACAAACGAGGTAAAAGAAATGAAGAGAATTAAAAACATTGAATGGTTTAAGTATGTAGATATTAACGATTTAAACGAAAAAGAGATTGAACATATTGATGTGTTAATTGATGAGTTTAATACACAATAAAACCACCAATCAAGAGTTAAGGAGGAATAAGATGGAAAAAGGATATTTAAAGGAAACTTACCCTTGTGGAATGATAGTAGAGCAAAGTAAGATTAAGTTCAACATTCTTAATCTTATATTTCCAACATTACAAATTGAGGAAAATAGTGGATGTCCCTTGCATGGGAAGAATTGTCCACCAAAGAAAAGGTAAACTCATAAATGGAGGCATAAGGGTATTAAGATGGAAAAGAAAACAACAACAGAGAAAATGGATTTTATAATACAGAAAGCATCATTACAAGCAAAGAAAGAAGTCTTTGATGATAAAGGTTGTCATGTTGAAGGAGCAATAGCTAAAGCGTTAGAAGAATATGGTGTTAAAAAGAGTAGTTATGATATGGCTTTTTTTATAATGAAAAGATTAAGGGAAGAGTTTAATTCATCAAATACAGATTCTAAGAATGAAGGGAATAGTTTACCTTATGATGGAGAGGGATATAGTGAAGGTCAGATTGATTGTGAAATGGAAAGAAAGAAGGAGGGAGAAAATGGAGATTAAAACTACTGAAGAGATATATGATTATTTTGAAAGTCTTACAGGTAATCCTCCATATTTTGGTGGTAAGAAGAAATGGGTTGCAGTTGATGATGTTATTAATGAATTAAAAAAGTATAAAGTAAAAACTGGTTGTATATTACTTAATGAAACTGCTTTTAAAGTGTTAGAACAAAAGCTTCTTAATTCACTTTCTAACGAAAACAAGAAGGAGGAAAAATGAAACTAACAAACAATACAACACCACAGGCAAGAAATCATCAATGCGACAAATGTAAATCAATCAAATGCCATAAAGATATGTATGATGATAAGATTTGTTATGATTGTTGGGATAAAGAAAATGAGTAAATGCCCTTATGGTTCAAAAGGTAATTATGTAGAAGAGGAAGATTGTCATTGTTTCTGTTGTGGAGTTCACGATGGAATCCCTAACACCAATATTCCAACAAATAAGAACAAGGAGAGTGATTAATATGGGAGAACCATTAAAAGATAAAACATTTATGAATGATTACGATAAGTTTCCACTTCCAATAGCTAATTTTCCAGATTTTGAAAAAAGAAGAAGAAACTCATTTAGTTATACCAAAGATATTAAATCAGCAGTTGAATGGTTGGAGTTTAAACTTGATGATGTAGGTATTTATGAAGGTCAAGAATGGCAGAGAGTTGCTGATTTGATAAGAGAGGCATTTCCAGACCTTAATACCCAAAATCAAAAGAAGGAGAACGAGGTGAGTAAAAGTGGATAGTGAAGAAGAGTTTGATAAACTTAGTAAACCTAAGATAATAAAAACAGATGAAGGAATGATGAGACTATTAGTAGATACAATACTAAGACTTGAAAGAAAAATAGACAAATTAATTCCAGAAGTTAAAGACAACTCAAAAAGTCTAGCAAGTATGAAAGAATCTCTGTCTTGTGTACAACCAAGTAATCATGGAAGAAAAGGTACTATGCCTAGAAGTAGAAAAGGTTGTTTTGCAAAAGTTATGTCAAAGGGTGGATATAAACCAGAAGAACCTAAGAAGAAAATAGAAATAGTTAAAGCATCTAGAGAGCTTATTAATTCGTGTTAGAAGAGTTGGAGGTATTTAAAATGGTAAAAGGAAATAAAGTATTGATTGAAAAATTTAAGGGATTCGAAATATATTATGACAAAGACCAAGAGAGATTTACAGCAGATAAACCTAAATTAGAGATACATTTTGAATCTGCTAGATTATGGGAAATAAAAGGGTGTATAAAAGAAACAAGAACAGAAGAAATAGACAAGGAATATTTTATTATATCTGGATATTCAGACCAACAAATAGCTAAGATTAACCTAATGACTAAGAATACTGCAACAGAAAGATGTAAATACAAAATATTAGAAGATACTAAATATGGATATGATGTTGGTAGAACACACGAAGATACAGATATTCCCAAACTTTATGATGTCTCTAAAGTAAATATGAGGTTATATTCTGAAGTGAAGAAATTACAATCAGAAATAGAGAAGATAGAAGCACATCAATATATGTTAGTAAAGGAACTAGCTTAGTACGTCTTAGAGGTGATTAAAGAATAAAAAAATAAGAAGAATTCAATCTTCTTTAACCAAATCATTAACTATGTCTTTCTCTATGGCATTTAGCACACAAATAAACTATTTCTAATGGTTTAGAGTAATCTTCGTGATGTTTATGTTCTGCAAAGTTATCGTTGCAATCAACACATAGTTTTGCAAAGGGTATTCTTATTTGTTTTGATAATCTTTGTGCTTTTATTTTCTCAGGGTATTTGTTTCTATATTTTTTCTGACCTCGTTTATGAAAATCCTTTACTTTTTGAGGATTGTTCTTTCTATATTCTTTACATAATTGGTTTATCTTTATTTTATCCCTCAAATAACGCATTTTTTGATATTCTTTCAATTTCCCTTTGTTTTTTTGTCTATATTTTTTTAGATATTCTTTTTGTTGTCTCTTATCTCTATATGGCATTTTTTACAGCTCCAAAAGCTTAGTGCTTACGATAATGCTGATTAACAGAATTATCCTAAACTTTTGAAGTATCTGCATTAACACCATCGTAAGCCTATTAAGTCGTGAGACAGTAGTCTATTTAAATACTCCTATTCTATTTTCTCTACTTGAAATACATTACGGATAGATTTCTGAAAGTATTTCCCTTTTGATTCTGCCTGCATTAGCTCACCAAAGACAGTAACAGGAACTTTACTGTATATATAATGCTCTTCAGCTTTACGATTCTTAAAATAAACTGTAAGCTCTTGCTTCTCCTGGTTATAACTAACATATTCAAGGTTGCTGCTTTCTACTTTGATCCTTTCTTTTACCTCTACCATATTAAGCATAGACATTAAGTCTTTTGCTAGTTCTTCATAGTCTTTATATTCTTTAACTTCTCCCGTTTGTTCTGATTTTATCTTCATTCTTACCCTCTCCTTCCTTTTTAGGAACATTATGTGCTTCGCACTTACCCATTAATATACTCTTAATACCCATTAATTGAGTATCTTTAATTTGGATAATTTTGCTATATCTTTCAAATAACCAATGTACTTTTTTATGACAACTTTGACATAAAGAGACAGTTTTATCATTAAGATAATCATAATGATGATTTTCTTCTACTGCCTTACCACAAAAGTAACATATCTTTGAATTAGCCTTTTTTGTTTCTCTTCTCAAGCCTGCATTTGTTATTCTCTTGCTAGGATAACCTCTCTTAACTAATAAGAAATAATCTTCTGCTGTACTTAAATGACATCCTGCTAGTTGTATAAATTCTCTTATTACTTCACTTTTAAACGTATGTCGTTCTATACATTCTTTCATTATCGCAATTTTTATTTGTGTTCTTTCTTGCATAGTTTATCACCATAAATAACTAATTAAGTTTACTATTTAAATGTTGCGATTTAACATTCGCACTTTGTTTCGGGACTGTACGCACTGGCTCGGGTTTTGGTGGGGTTTCAAGCACTTTACTCGCAAATAATATCTTTGCTTTAGTATTATCGCGATATATTTTACTAAAATCATCAGTAAACCAGGTTAGTTTATTCGTTTTAGCATATCCTTTCATTTCTTCACAATCTACATACATGTTTTCAACTCCTGCTACTCGTACAGAACGATATAACTTTTTCATATGAGCGCGCTCTAATTCCCAATGATGCTCGGTTACTTCTTTGATTATCTTTACATCCATATAACCAAACAAACCACGATTAAAAACATAAGAATTATGTACTATAAATATAAAAGTAGTGTTGTTTTGTCTGCTTAATTGAAGTAATTGCTTTAGATCATCGTTTATTTGCTTGCTTTTTACATCAAAATGTAAGTTAGCTTCATCTATTAAGCAGACGGAGTCACGAAGATGAAATAATTGACTCAATTGAGTAAGGTTTGTTACTTCAAAAGGCACTTTCTTTAATAATTCAGGTTTAGGACAAAGATAAACAAAAGCTTCTCTTTTTCCCTTTAAATGCTGTGTTTGAAGTATAGACCAACCAGTCATACTCTTACCGCTTCCTTTGCCTCCGATTATTAAGAAATTCATAGCTTCTTTATATAATTTCATTCTTCCACCTCATATTGACATTCTAATTCTTTCCAGTATGCACAATCTGGACAATCTCCAAAGTTAAAGAACAATATTTATTCATTCTAAACACCTATCTAGTTCATCATTCATCTGTTGATTTGCTTCTTCATCTGGAATCTGTATCCAGGTGCTTAAAAACTTACTTAACTTTTCTTCATCCATATTAGACACCTCCATGTCGTTTAAGTGGAACACAACCACTAAAATAAAGTTTACTAGGATACCATTTAAAGCCGTCAGGCAATAAATATACAGTACCTAGTTTATTAGTAGATCGTAATAACCCATTGGTATTCATTGTCCCTTACCTAAATAATCATGTTCTATGCCTTGTATGTTCCAAATATACTCATATACATTAGCTGACATTTCAGATTTCTTATCTTCTGCTAATGACTTTAACTCATTAGCAATCCTTTCTCCATCTGTTTTATTCATTCTTATCATCTTCTTATTTTATTTTCACTACTAAACTATAGATTGAAGCAATAATGCTTGTAGCTTCTGTTTTATTTAACTTTACCTTAGTATTAGGTAGTAATTTTGCTAAATCCTCCCTAGTACATTTCTGTGTTGTTTTTATGTTTACTTCAGTTTCCATTCTAACCTCCATCAATAAGAGTTATTTATTGATTATATGAGGTAGTGGGTATCAACCCACAAACCACCACATCAAGGAAAGCTTAGGATCATCAATGAAATAACCTAAACCCATATACTCTTAGATTACCCAGGTGAGAATGTTCTTGCTCACGAAGGTTCTCTGCTGAACTCTCATATTGTATCTTTCTTACTTCTGATTCTTCCATTGTAACACCTCTTTTGATAGATACTATCTTGTATCTACCTAGTATATAGTAAGATAAGCTACTATATAAGTCTTTCTATTCTACACTATATATATTAAGTATATGGGATATCTCTATAAGCCGTTAGGCAGAGGAGTACACCAAGCACATACACTAGAGAGAGTACATTCTGCTATACATACAACAATAGAGCAGCAATACACATATGAATATCATAATACTAGATAGTAGTAATATGAGAGGATATATGACATATATGTCATATGATAGGCACATATGACACATACATATCACATTATAAATATATATAACATAATATAATATTATATATAATATATAGTCTTATTATATATTATATATATTATAGATAGATATTTACTACTAGGGGGTGGGGGTTAGTTTGTTGGGGTTGATATGGTAGATACCCACTTCTAACAAATTTTTACCATATTTCAAAATAGATACAATATAGATATAAGCCAACCTAAATATAGATACAGACAATACAACGCGAAAGAAATAGATTAAGTATTACCTAATTCTAACTCTTCATCTTCAGCACAGAAAGGACATTCATTCCAACTATACTTTTCATGTACAGTACAGAATTTAAGCGTCTTACCTCGTTTTTCGACTTTCTTAGGTTTCTCTGCATTTACAATCTCTCCAGAGACAGGAATATATCCAGAACATTTAGCTACAAAGCAAGCATTAGCTAGCGCATCAGGTTCATCATCTTTAATCCCTTCAGTCTTATGATGGATCTTTAGATGCATAGACCCAGGTGGTTGTTCTACTTTAAGCGCAAGAATCTGTTCTTGAAGCTTAGGAATATCCATTCCTTCTATCATGTCTTGATGAAATAGATTTTGAAGGTTAATATAAACTTCTGATTTGTTTGGAAGAGAATAAGTAAGAGCTTCGATTTGAGTTTCAGAAAAAAGACCTCTGCCGATTAAGTCGTTTTTTACAGAATCGCCTACACCCATCTTATCATAGGCAAATTTAGCAATAGATACATCAGGTAGGCCCTTTAGCCTTTCTATCTCGTTATATATCAAATCTCTGTTTGTACCTGGTTTGAATTCTTCTCTGTAAACTACTTGTATTCTGGGATTAGCAGGAAATAACAAATTAGGAACTTGAATTACCCCGTAAAGTACAGTCCAATCTGTATTTTTATACTTAGGATCTTCCGAAGCAAAATCTCCCCCGAGGAAAAGTACAGAACCAGGAGGGATAACCATATTTACATCATAGTTTTTAAATCGAGTATATTGATTGAGGGTTATAAAACCTCCGCTAGAAAGAAGATACTGCGCTGCATAGACAGAAGCGAATCTAATAGGTGGTAATGTCTTTTCTTTTGCTTTATACTCTTCAAGAGTGTTATTTGGATTAGCTAACCAGTTATAAGAGTAATTGTGAAACTCTTCGTTGTTCCTTAACCACCAGGCCAGACCGTTCTGTCCGTTTGGGTTTGTAAGTGAGATGATTTGGCCCATAGTAAGAAAAGGATGTTTCCAGTTTTTAGTAGCATTTGTTCTAGGCTCAACACATTGTTGATAATAAGCAATAGGGTCCATAGTGCATACTTTCTTTTCCCAAAAGCCTGTTTCATCTAAAACAGACAAAGTAGCAGGAAATGAAAGAATAGCAGGAGTAGGGGGAAAGACTCTAATTACAGAAGTTCCTATACCATCAGGAGATTTTAAATGATATTCTGTCCTGTTTTCTACTTCATCTACAAATGGTGTTAAATCTACCCTGGAACGATTGCCCATCCATTTGATTTCATCTAAGATTCCTTTTGCTTGTTGTTCAGAACGTGAAATAAGCATTACGCTTGCATTGTTTACATGCAGCGCATGGTGAAAACCTTTTATTATTCCAAATCCCCAGGTCTTGCCTATTTGATTAGAAGCAGTTGCATGAATAAATCTATACCTGTCATTATTGACAAGATCCTGGTAAAAGTAATTTTCTAGTTTTAAATTCTGTTTGTCACGAAGAGTAGCATATGACCAAATAGTAGGGTCCCTCAGAAGATACGCAGCTTTAGACTTAAACTCATCAATAGGAATGTTTCTTTTGCCTAGATTGTCCCACAAGTCGAATTTCGCTTGTACTTGTAAAGCCCCTTTTTCTCTAGCTTCGAGAAAATTAGTCTCATCAACTTCTTGAAGTAACATTCTTCGTCTCTGACTTGAATTTATTATCACCAAACATTAATTTTCTAATATCATCAAGATCTGTATTGAGATTTACTTTCTTCTTTCCGAATTTAAGTTCATGTGAAGTAGAAAGACAGTCTTTTAGAAGTCTAATCAGTTTCATATCAAAGTCATTAAGGGGTAAGCCTTTTTCTAATTTATCCATAACTCTAAGACTCATATCTGTATCTAGGACTTGAATAATCCCATCTAAGCTTTGTATCTCAGTAAGCTCAGCTGTAGATTTAGATTTGATAAATATCTCAAATAAGTTTCTTTTTTCAATAGCTTCTGCAGCTTTAGAGAAATCAACTCCTGCTTCCCTCATCATTCTCTCAACTGGTGGAGGTTTTGATTTCTGTATCTTCCTTCCAGCTCCATGATGCTTAATTGCATTTAAAGAACACTTCAATTTTCCTATCTCAGAAGTAGGCCCTATTTTCTTTCCTTTTGTATCTTCAATAATGTTAGGATTTCCAGATCGTGTTGTTCCGCCCATAGATTTTATTATATTCTGTTTTACTATTTAAATACTACTATACTCAAAAAGCGAAAAGTATTTATATAACCGATAGATACAAACTAGATGGGTGATATCATGACAAGCGGAACTTCAACAGCATTTAAAAGTGGTACAGGAATTGCCATTATAATTGGCAAGGATTCTGTAGATGAAGAACATATTGAACCAGGACATGTAGTTGAATATGTAGTAAGGAAATGCAATATTCCTAAAAGAGAAAAAAAGAGGGGAAAGAATTTTCAAGCCAAAAAGGAACCAGAGATAAAACATACAGAGCCTGCAGAACCGACTACAGAACAACCAGAAGGAAGTATTTAAATAGTTGGGGAATATTGGATTATTATGAAGAATTTATCTAAATATCAGCTTTTTGGAGCAAAATTAGTAAAAAGACCCAAAAAATTGAGGTTTTTAATTAAAGATTTTTTAGTCAAATTCTATGATTTTCAAAAAGAAGATAGCATAAAAGATTGGATTACTGAAAAATTCAAAGATTTGATTACCAAAGTCATTGACATAATAATTACAGGTATTTTTGTCTATATTGCCTTAATTCCCTTTGCTTCTTTATTAAAATACTTCACAGGTTATTACATTCCTAAGTCTCAAATACCCCTAATGATAGTATCATATGGGTTTATTTGGGCATCAGGAGAGAAAATCCATGAGATTTTCGTGAACGGAAGAATGAAGGCAAACGCAGTTTTGCCTAGAACGAGGTAAAAAATGGGAACTGAAAATGTTAAAAAAGTTGAACAGAAAGAAGTAGTTGTTAAACAAACTCCAGAAGTTCTTGCAACAGATATGCAAAGGATGAGAAATTATATATTAAAACTAAAAGAGATAGAAGATCATAAGGTAGTAATGAAAGACAAACGAGAGATTTTATTTGATTGGTCCACTCAAATAGAATCTGGTAAGATAACTCAGATGACTAAAGAAGGGAAACTTGAAACTAAAGAAGAATTAAAACACGATATCCTAGCCATCAAAAAAGTAATCAAAGACTTTGAGATAACTGAATTATTTTATAAAGAAGAGTTGTATAATCTTACTGAAAGGGCAGGGATATCTATTAAAATTATGGACGCTGCAATAAAAAAGAAATATGATGAGGTGAATGCTTTCTACGAAGAGAATTTCAAGAAAGCTTAAAATGTGGTTTGAATCTAACAAGTTAGTAGAAATAAAATCAGCACCAATGTTCAATGAAACTTTCCCTACAGTATTTAGGGGACTAGTAAACAGACCAGCTGCTTATACAGACATAGATTTCTGGATAGAAAGAACTCCTGAAGCGATAGCTATACTTAATGCAATTATCACCGATATGAAACCTCATAGTTATAGGTTTACACCTGTTAAGAAAACAAATGGTGAAAATAAAGTTGCAGCTGCTGAAAAATTTGCAAAGAGAGTTAGATATTCTGAAGAGTATGCAAAAACTTTATGGGACGGTTTGCTTTATGGCGATGATTATATGTGGATGGGAGTTATACCTCAGAAATCTATAACTACGTTAGTTTCATCGACTATGGCTGAGGCAAATACAATTTTCAAAGCAAAATATGGAGTTGAGTATAAAGCTGCAGAGTTAGATTTAACTTTTGGTTCTGATGAAGATTCAATAAAATCATTAAGGCATGTTCCTGCTAATACTATGAATATTGACCACAACAAAAAAGAGATAATAAATTTCAGACAAATAGTAGGAGATGATGAAATCAGTTGGGAACCTAAAATTATCATGCACAATAAATTAATGACTATGAAGGGAAAAGTCTATGGTTTCTCTCCGACAATAGCAACATTAACTGAGATGAACATTATTGGATATCTTAAAGATTATGCAGGAACTTTTTTTAAAAACGGAGGTATTCCAGATTGGATGTTTATTTTACCGACTGAAATGGCAGGAAGTAAAAATCATAAAGCATTAATGCGAATGCTAACAAAATATAAAAATCCTCAAAATAAGCATGGTAATTTGGTTTTTACAGGCGAAGTAGAACCTCATCAATTAAATAAATTTGACAAAGATATGGAGTTCAGACAACTAGCAGTTTACTTAACTGGAGTGCTTGCACTTGCTCATAATATGCCTTTGTCGAGAGTAGCTTCTATAATTGGAAGTGAAGTAAAAATAAGCGCAGGTGCAGATGATCTATCTAATGAAGGTTACTGGAACAAAATAGACGAACAACAATGTCAAAGAGAAAGAATGCACAATTCTCAACTTTGGGAACCTTTCTTCGGAGTTAAAATAAGATTTGATAGAGGATACAAACAAAACGAAGTAAGAGAAGTCCAAAGAGCCGTTCAGGCAGGGGAAGCTGTCTCTAAACTTAATATGCTTCTTGCAAACTTTGATAAACAAGTAAGTTTAGACTATTTAAAGAGTATGTTCTATTTAGATGAGTCAGACTTAGATAAAGGAAAAGCAAAGATGTTAGATACTTTAGGTACTGCAAATCAAATGCCTAACAATAAATTATTGAAAGGTCCTGCACAGCAAGCACAGGCAAACCAGAAAAAAAAGGAAGTGATTCCTCGTCAGAAAGAAACACAAAAAAAGTAGTATTTAAATAGTTAAGGGAAAATTAGCATATCTGAGGTTGTTTAGGGTATGTCAATTAAGGAAGGACAAAGGAAAGTATGTCTAATTAGTCATGTTGAATATAAAGCTATTGATGTTGCAGATAAAAAAGAACATCACATTTATGGATTTGTTTCTGCTCCTTGTGTTGATAAAGATAATGATTATATAGGTGAAACCTTACAAGCAAAACTTGTAGAAAGAATAAATAATGGTTTTGCAAACAGGGGAAGTTGGAATCATGATTATTTAATCGAAGATAATTTTCTTCCAGTTGCAAGTGGAAAAGCAGAATTACGCATGCACCCTAAGTTAAATAAACAAGCAGCATATGTTGATGTTGTTTTAGACCCTGATTCTCCAAAATTTAATGAAATTATATCTCATGCAGAAAAGGATGAAATAAAAGGTTTTTCAATTGAATATCCTAAAGACCTAAAAAGTCATTCTGAATTTATGGGTGACAAATTAGTTAGAGTTTTCGACGAGATTCCTGCATTTGGATTTGGAATTATAGGAGGAGACTTTTCTCCAAGAAATGATATGGCTTACGCTGATGGCTTTGAATATAAAGCTTATTTTGATAAAAAAACCCCTGAGGTGAAAGGAATGCCTGAAGAAAAAGAAAAGAAAGAAGCAGAAGCAAAAGAAGCTGCTGCAAAAGAAGAAGCTGCTAAAAAAGAAAAAGAAAATGCTGAAGCAAAAGCTAAAGAAGACGCAGAAGTAAAAGCAAAAGAAGAAGTTGCTGCAAAAGAAGCTAAAGCAAAAGAAGATCCTGAGAAGAAAGCAGAATTAGATGATGAAGCTAAGGAACTTAAAGAGTTTCAAGAATTCAAAGCTGCAAAAGTAAAAGCAGAAAAAGCTGAAGAATTTAAGACCATGATTGACGAAGGAGTCAAAAAAGGACTTGAAGAAATGAAAGCAGAGGGTTCACCATATTTAGTTCCTGGTGGAAAATTTGATACCAAGGCTGTTGAAGATGGTTTGAAGGGATTTAAAAAAACTTTAGCAGACGAAAAATCAACATCCCATATGAAATATAAAGCTGCTGCAAAATTACACGATCAGTTAGAATCTACAGGAATAACCAAAAGGGATAACGGATTCATATCTCTGAATAGTTTTGAAGTAACTGGACCTCTTGAAAATCAGTTTGCAGTCAAAGCTGCAGAGTATAAAGCTCAGTTAGAGCATGATACTCACAAGACAGCAGATACAGACTATTATCAAAACGCAGCTGAGTTAAGAGATATTTATGACCCTGTTATTAGAAGTCACCTAAATGATAGGACAACCTATTATGGACTTGTAAAGAAAATCGATGCAAGTGGATACGCAGATAGATACGGATTTACAGCATGGATTGGAAGAGTTGCAGGCGCAGGTGGAAACACAAGTACTTACAACTATGATGAAGGAGACACACTTACAGGACAAAAAGCTCAGATGTTGAAAATGCAAATACCTTTCATGTGGTATGCAGCAGTCGTTCAAGTTAGCGGACAGATGATTGCAGCTGCAAGAGGAAGAGGTAGCATTGGAGATGTTTTCTCTAAACAAGTAGAGAGAGCTTCAACTGATCTGTTAAGAGGAATAAATGCTGATTTGTTTGGAAACACAGCAGGATTCACAGCAGGTGGTAAAGTCTTAGGACTTCAATATTTACTTGCAAGTGCAAGTGATTTGTATGGACTAGATAGAAATAGTACTTATACTACACTTCAGGGAACTACAACTGCAAAATCTAACACTCCAAATCCAGCAAAGACTGATCTAAGGCTGGCTTACAGGACTGTAGAGAAGAACGGTGCTTTCCACAACGATTTGATGGTTGTTTGTGACCATATTCAGAAAGATAAAATCTTAGGACTTCTTGATGAAGCACAGAGATTGACTACAGTTCCAAGAGCAGGATTCGAAGGAATGCCTAGTTTTGATGGAATTCCAATACATTCAGACGATCAGTGTCCTGATGGATTCATCTATATATTAGATATGAGACACATGGGATTAGCTGTGCAAGTTGCTCCAACATTTGAGGACCTTGCAAAAACTGATGACAGCAAGAAAGGCTTTGTTAAAACTTACTTTGCTCACTTCAGCAGCGCACCTAACCACAATTATTTATTCACAGGATTTGCTACTACATAAGTAGCATTTCATTTTTAATTATGAGGTGAAAAGGAAAAATGGTTGATAGAACATCAAATACAGTATTTTATACAAAATCATTACCAGGCATTATCTATTTTAAGACTAATGCAAGTAATGCAGACACATTTTTAATACCCTATGGAGTAGCTGAAGAAGCATTCGGTTCATCTAGTGGAGACGATGATGCTATTGCAACATTTACAGCTACAGGCTCAAAAGTTACAGTTAGCCTTATAGATGATGCAGGTTCAGCAGTAACTGCAGACGCAGACATCATTGGAAGTGTAATTTTAAAAACACAATAAAATGGTAAAAGCTGCACAGGATATTTTAAGGTCAGATGGTTCAGTTATCAAGAAAGGGGCAGAGTTATCCTCAAGTCTTGTTAAAGAATTTGAACTATCTAGTCCTCAACTTTTAGACTGTTATATAACTCAGAACTCTCAATATTTCAAGAAAGTAGGGAAGAAATTAATTCCCCATAGAGTTGTTCTTGAGGAAGATTTAGTTGAAGTAAAAGGCAATGTAAAAGTCGAAAAAGGAAAATCTTATACTGCAGAAGAAGCCAAAAAACTTAATAGAGTTGCTCAAGAAAAAATATTAAAGAAAAGAAAAGTTGAATTTTCATCAAAAGATAAAGAAACTGATCTTATCAAAAAGATTGTGAGGTCTAATCCAAAATGACACGAGATGATAATGAACTAAGAGATGAAGAAAATATCGAGATAGACAAAGTAGTAGCAGGAGATATAACAATCAATGTCATAGGAAATGAAACAGAAGATGCTTCAACATTTTATCTTAATAAAGGTTCAATGGGAACTGGATTTATTTTAAGACCTGACGACAATGTAGCTATTGTAAGTATAGGGCCTAAAACTTATAGAGATCCTATTCCAGTATCTTCAGCAGGATTTGCCCTTACAAAGATGAAAGATTTTAGTGTAATGGTCATAAGGACACTAAATGCAGATACTCATATAGATTTGATGGTGCTTTAAAATGCCAACCCCTGGATTAGTAAAACAATTATCAATCAAAATAACAGGTGCAGCTGTATCTGAAGGAGTTTACATTAGAGCAAGAAATGGAAGGACAGGAGAATTTTCAATACAAAGAACAAATACTTCAGGAGAAGTTATTTTAGTTCTTATGGATTTCTCTTCAGATGGAACTCCAATAGGAACAAAAAGCGGAGTTCTAGTAGGTGATGTAATTTCTTATCAAGTTCAAGGAGATGCTTATGGTGGTGGGACTTATACAGTTACTGCAGCAGGTGGAAAGAAAGTTGACTTACCTGTTATTGACAGGACAACTTCAAACACAGTAGGGGTGTCAATATGAAAAAAATAATCTTATTGCCATTTGTATTAATCTTAATGTTAGTTGTTTTAATTTCTGCCTTTGATGTGGACTTAACTAAATTCGATGAGTTCAAAATTTCACCTTTAGATGGTGTCCTTAATATACATAAAGATGGTAATTATTCTATTTTGTGTAATTTTACCCCTCAATATAATTATAGTGTAGCCAATATCACTCTTTATATAAACAATGTAACCAATGCTAGTGTTAATTATACTGATAGAGTTGCAGGTGCAAGCAGAGAACAAACCTTTTTAATAAACGGTTCTGTAGATGGAACTTCCCATAATTGGTCATGCGAAGCTTACTTAAACACAACTACAACTTTTGTAAATAACAGAACAGATGAAAGAACTATTTTCTTTGAAAGACCCCCAGATATTAATGTAATATCTCCTACTACTGGTTCTTCTGATAGTACAACTGACAGGAGAGTTGATATAAGGATCAATATAACGGGTCCCTCTATCGGTGGCTCTGGTGGAGATGAAAGATATTTCTGCTTTGTTTACGAAAACAGTACAAGAAATTACACTAGAAATCCTACAGGATTTATCTTATTTAACAATAGTAACTTATCTGATGGAAATATTGGAATACAAAATATAACCTATCAGTTTGGAACAGATGGAACTATTAACTGGAATCTTGAGTGTGAAGAGAATAATAATAGAGCCGTTAAGGGAACTATCGTTTTAAATCAGACTATTGTAGTAGACACAACAGATCCTGAGATTACTGCTTCAGCAGAGACATATTCTAAGTTTACTATTGCTACAGATACCTTTTCTGTTTTTGTAAATTTTACAGTAGTAGACAATAATCCTGATAGTTGTGTTCTTTTCATAAATGGAACTTCAAATAGAACAGAGTCTTATACAAGTAATGTTGCTTCTGCTATTTATTTTAATGCAAGCGATGGAGCATATAACTGGATGCTAACTTGTAATGATACTTTAGGACAATCTGCCTCTACTGTGAATACTTCTATAAATATAGATACTTCAGTACCTACATGGTCATCATCTGAAAACTATTCGATTACAAGTTGTGATTCTTTCCAATTTGACGAGATATCTAGCGAAACAGTAAATATGACTTTCGCTTGGGGACTAACAGACAACTCTAGAACTCATAGTCTAGTAGAATCAGATTTTGCAACTAATCAATCATTTAATTTAAAGTTCAATGCAACTTACGAGACAAATTATTTCATTAATTATTCTTTCTGTGACATAGCAGGAAACTGCGCTGCCAGCCATACTCAGCAAGCTTCACCTATTCTAATTTGCACAGGATGGTCTATTTGGAGTGTATATGATAATGCTATAAACTTCTCAGATTATTTTTCTGCTAGTAAGGTAGATTTCATTTATTTATGGAACAGCACAGGCCAGACCTGGAGATATTACTCTTCTTCTTCAACAGGTCTAGGAAGCGATAATCTAGTAATAGGTGATGCAATCTATCTTTATACAGCCACAAATCAATCTTATTTTAGAAACAATACTGGAAATCCAGCTTATCTTAAAAACATAACAGTTGGAGACAATTACTTTGCACTCTACAACGAATATTCATTTGGAAACTTAACTTATAATATTTTCAGAAATGACAGTCAAGGAGATGTTACACCAGTTACAACTATTTATGGAGATGGTAATCTTCAGTTTAACTTTACACACTTTTATAGTTATAACAATTCAGCGCATTCATGGGTTCCATATACACATCTATATGATATAAACAATGATACAGTATTGGGAAAAGCCTATAAGAACGGATTAGATACTCTATGGCTTTTTTCCGAATACAATGTAACAATCAATATGACTCCAAATGGAGAAGTCATAGCAAACTGGACGAGGTAAAAATGAAAAAACTAATCTCATTAATTTTAGGATTTATTTTATTAAGTTTGATAGTCTTAGCTGCAGATAGAGCTCCAACGCCTAAACCTTTTGAATTGTTTTTTAATTATAACGGTAAACCAGTAGTAGGATTAAATGTAGAGTTTACTGTTAATGATGAGACAATAATCAAAAAAACAAATAGTGTAGGCGGCGTAGGAATAGATATAGACTTAGGATATAGTGATTTTAAAATAGGAAAATCACTAACTCTTTTCCAGTGGGGTTCACAAATTTTAAAAGTTAGCTGCGGATTTGAAGTATGTAATAAAGAATTTATGCTAGGTAACATTAATACTCCTTATAAAGAAACATATACTCTTTCTGAAGCACCTCCTGAGCCTGAACCTGAATGTATTGTAGACTCAGAATGCAGTACAGGGTATGAATGTGTTAATGAGAATTGTATCTATATAGATTTAGAACCAGAGCCAATAGTAGAAGAAAAAGTAACTTCTAATTCAGACAATACAATAGCTTCAGTAGAATCTAACTTCGGAGATTGTATTGATGTTGTTATTACAGATACTAAGCTAGATAAATTATTTGATGGAATCATTGATTTTAACACAGAAGATTACGATACTCACGAAGAGATTTTAGTTAAAACTTGTTCAGAGACTAGTATTGACGATGTAGATTACGGACTAGATGTTTATGTTTTAATAGAAGAAGGAGAGATAGAATATAGATATGTCTTTGATGATTTACTTCCACTTAATGAAATAGAAGATGACGAAGAGCTTGAAATAAACTTCTTAGGAGAAGATTATGAAATAATTTCTTTGAGTTCCTCTAAGATGATAATCAGACATGGAGAAGTATTTGATTATCTAGAAGGCTGCGTAGAAGAAGAAAGCATAGATATTGATGGATTACCTCTTACAATAGGAACAATAGGAAATGATTTTGTTTATGTAACTTATAATGGAGATAGCGAACAGATTTATAGAGAAGATACAGGAGAAGTAGGAGGGATACAAGTTTATGTAGATGAAGCAATTCCAAGAAAAGACAAACCTAATATTTGCAAAATAAGAGTAGCAGAAGACATAGAAGAGATAATAGAAGACGGAGACGAATATAACGAAAACTGGGATTATTCAATAGGAGAAGGATACATAGGAGTAAGAAACTCAGAAGAGTTTAAATATTTAGATGAAGAAACTAAACCTCTTACTCTTGGAGATAAAATAACCCTTCCTAATGATTTTGCTGTTATTAAATTCAACGAGATAACAAGCTCTGAAACAACAGATATAAGAATAAAACTAAGAGATGGTTTGTTTAATGTTTTAGGAGACAGACAAGACGGTCAAAACGATGCTTTTACTTATGACAATCAAGACTATGATGAGTTATATGTTTCAGCAGAAGGCATTTCAGATAAGGATAAAGTATTTATTTCAAATAAGGTAAGAATAGGGGAATCAGACGTTTACCTTGAAAAAGGAAGTATCTTAATAGGCGACTTGACTATAGGATTTGATTTTATAGACATACTCTATAAAGGAATTTCATTTGCTTTAGATGACGATAACTATCTTACTCACGAAGGGATAATTTTTAAGAATCCAAAGAATTCTGTTAAAGACCAAAGTACCTTTGACATTAGCGTTCCAGATGAAGTACCTAAATTAGTCATTACAATAGGCGCAGAGTCAGAGACAATAGGAGTTGAAACTGAGCCTGAAGTATGTGATCCTGTAGGAGACACTGCTACCTCTGAAACCCCTTGTGAAGTTTGTACTGGATGTATAATTCAAGAACCTTGTGAAGAAGTTATAGAACCTACTTGCCCACCTGTTACAAATAACTTATCAGCTATAATCATAACAGGAATCCTTACCTTAGCAGGGGGGGCAGCAATATTCTTTAAGTTATTCAACAATAAGATGGTTACAGGTGTAGGTTATGGAGTTAAGTTTTATCGTGGAAGAGATGGTACTTTAAAGATAACCCATAAACATCCAGGAACTACAGGTTATCATAATTCTAACACAAGCCATAGGAACCCAGAAAAACACCCTAGAGATATGGTAGATTGTTCTGGGCATTATCAAAAGAACTCTAAAGGAGAATGGGAATATATCAAATAAATGAATGAAGAAAAAAACAATCGTTTACATTTTAGTACTACTTCTTTTTGTTAGTTTTGCAACTGCTACTATATGGGATGGTTTCTCTCTTTCTGGATTAAAAAGTTTATTCTATGAAAAATCAGAAGTTGATTCAAAAGACTCAGACGTAAGAAGTTCTATTTTAACGAATATTACTAATCTTAATGTTTCTGTAGTAGTTTTAGATAATGATGTTAGAGCTTCTATTCTTAATAATATTACAAGTCATAATGAAACCAACAAACACGGCAATACAACAGAAGAAATACTAGGGGTAGTAAATGGAAGCGATATAAACGCAAGTGGAATGACTCTAGCAAGATTAAGCGGTTCTACATTTTCTACAGTCCAAGACCTTCAGAATATTTATCACAGTGTAGGTTGGGTTAGTGGTGGAAATATAACAGGTAATATCTCTCATATAAATATAAGTGCAGGAAACGGTTTAATTAGAGGTGTTGATGATAGAGTATCTACAATTTTCTATTTCGACTGGAGTGAAGCGACTAATCAAGCGATTCCAGCAAATTCTACAAGATATATAGGAATAGAATATAATTCAGGAAGTCCTCAGGTAATAATAAAATCACTAGATTCTTGGGATTATCAAACTGATTTTCCTTTAGGAACTGTAGTTCGAGAAGATACTGGAATGCACATTCTTCATAATCCTCAGGCAATAGGAGACCATGCATCTTTTATGGTAATTCGTTCTTATCAAACAATGCCTTTTGCTAGAGATTCTAGAACTGGCGGTTTAATCTTAGGAACTAAAGGGCAAAATATAACTATGACTGCTGGAACTTTATGGGATAGATTAAATGATTTTTCTTTGACTGCCAAAGACACAGGAGGCTTCGATACAATGGATAGATACTTTAGAGACGGAAATGGTGGTTTTGCAATAGAACAAGGAGTAAGTCAATGGAATAACAGTAAGTATGATGATGGAACTGGAATATTAGCTTCTCTTTCAAATAATAGATACGCAGTACAATGGTTTTATATAGAAGTAGATGATGAACTTGTTTCTGTTTATGGAACTGCACAATATGTAAGTTTAGCTGGAGCAGAAGCTGAAGGCGTTCCTAGTTCTGTTCCAGACAGGCTTTCTAAACACGGAAAATTAATAGGTAGGATTATCTTTCAAGAAGGAACAACAGAAGCTTCTTCTATTGAAAGTGTATTTACTATAACTTTTGCGGGTGCGGTTATAACAGACCACGGGGATTTAGCTGGACTAGCAGATGATGACCATACTCAATATCTTCTAGCTACAGGAGGACGTGCTTTGACAGGAAACTGGGACACTGGAGGATTTAATATAACGAGTGCTAACAACCTTCAGTTAATACTTGGAGCATGGAAACTACTCAATTTCAGTACAGCTTATGATAATAGAAATCCTTATGGAACTACTAATCTAACAAATGACTTAGAAAACAATCCAGTAAATTCAACTAAAGATTTCAACATAAACCTTAACTTTAATATTACTGCTTCAACTGGGAAAGTGTTTGGAACAAACTATACTCTAGGCGGTGGAGTAGCGGGGATGTGGTATAACGGGACGGGGATATGCATTGGAAGTTGCTGAGGTTTAATATTGGAGAATGTTAGGTGATTTGAGATTGCTAAAAAAATTATTGTTTGGACAAGTATTGTTTCTTTAATAGCTATAATTCTAGGGAGTATTATAGTTCAAATTGAACCAAAAGAATTTAATATAATGTTAGATGATGGCTCTATACGTTTTAAGTACTCTAATGGTGTGTCTAAGGCATATTCAGGCAGATACTTAGCTTATTCTGATAATATAAGACCTTATTACTGGAATGGCGCAGGTTATACGAAGATGTCTAAATCCTCTAAATGTTCATTTGGTAAATACTCTAATCTGTCAAAGTATGAAGATGGAACAGTATATATAAAGCAAGATATATGTTACAGCAAAGGAGTAATGACTAGATTCTTTGATATTAACGAATATAAGGTAAAGAAAGCTTTTGAATTTGTACCCTATGATAATTCTACAAGAACAAAATATAAGTGGTATTTTGAAGCTCTGGATTTAGGCAAAGGGGAAGTATATTTAAGTAAAGATATTAAGAACACTAAAGCAGAGATGGATTTCGGAATTATAAATGATTGGAGTAAAGAGATAGAGAAAGTTGTTAGAGTTCAAAGATATTTAAACGGTAAGATGATGATTGAACTTAGACCAGTTACAGGCAAGGTTACTTACGACCCTGAGATTATTTTGAGAGAAAAGGAGAAACAAGTTTCTAGTGGTAGGTCAATAACAGTACCCATATTTCAAAGAACAGTAGTAAGATATTTCATAGACGAGAACTATCCTATTGAGAAATATAATAAAACTTGCTTTAAGACTTTGATAGCAAACAAAACAAAGATAAGCAAAAACGTTTCTCTTTCTATAGCTGATAGTACTTTACTTGATTCAGGAAAGCTTCCTTATGTAAACAAAGGAATAGAAACAGAAATAGATTATACTAAAGAAAACATTATCTGCCATAATTTAATAGTTGGAAATTACAAAGTAGGCTTTGCTTCAAGTTCTGTTAATGTAACTGTTCAGAACACTTGGATTATGAATAATTCTTTTTACAATGCTACACGAAAAGGTATTGGAATAAACTTATCAGCAAGTCTAACTAATGCCACAACTATCCCTCCAAAGTTGAACATAACAGGAAATCTAAGTATAACTCCTTTTAATAACTTCTCTTGGACTTGTGATGAACCTGCTGGAACTAACTGCTCTGTAAGACTTAGAGGAAAGATAGCTGCAAATCAATCAAATACAACAATTTTCTTAGACTTTGATATTGGAAATTCTACAATACTTGCTGTAGGAGATGATAGAAACACAATAATTAAAGATTTATCTTTTAGTGAAAACGATGGAAGAGTTTTTGCTGATATTGATGGACTAGGAATATTAGTCGAAGGAAGAGACGGAACTTTAGCATTTGAAAGTGTAATGGGAGGAGGTGCAAATCATCCTGTAGTTAAGATTCCTCATAAAATAAATCAATTTCCCAATGGAACTGGGATGACTATAGGTTTATGGATATATCTTGATAATACAAATAATAATCCTTCTGATTTTCTTATGGCTAAATCTGGATTTGGTCAAGTAAGTTCAGGTTATAGTATTAGATTAGATAATCCAGCTTCGAGAGGTATAGATGGATTTAGATATTATAATGGGGTATCTAACGATAATGTGGTTTGTTTGGAATATGCTCTAAAAAATCAGACTTGGACTCACATAGCTATTACTTATGATGAAGTTGATACTATTAAGTTTTATAAAGATGGTGTTATAATTGATGGTTGTACTGACACAAATGGAATCGGTGTTTTAGATAGAACTGGGACAGGAGAAATGAGATTATTAACCTTAATTACAAGTTTTGAATGTCAAGGTTGTACTATGGATGATTTTTTCTTTGCTCAAAGAAACTATAGCCAACAGGAAATACAAAATTATATGAATGGTACTCACTATTGGCAGGTTATTAAAGAAAGAAATTACACAAGTCCTATTTTATTAGGTCAAAGTGCAAACTATTCTATTATTGATGCTAAGTTTTTTCTAGAATCAAACACTGGAAATATACCTTATGTTCTTAATGCAACTTATGGTTTTGGAGGATTTCCAGCAGTAGATGAAGCAGACACATCACCACCAACAGTAACACTAAACTCTCCAGACATAAGTTACTTTAACGACACACTTTCAAATACTACTTTCAACTGTTCAGCAACAGACGCTAGTTTAGTAAAGAACATAAGTTTATTTCTAACAGATTTTACTAATGCTTCAGATAGCTTTAAGTTCAATGTAACTAATAGCACATACACTTTAGAAGTAAGTTATAATCTAACTATCGGAAATTATACTTGGAACTGTGAATCTTGTGATGCTCTTGATAATTGCGGGTTTAGTTCAAGCAATAGAACAGTCGAAATGAGATCTTTAGGTGCAGCAGATTCATGCTCTTGTCCAGGAAGCGGAAACTTTGAAATAATCAACGGAGATGAATGCGAAATAACAACAGTCTGCGACATAGGAACTAACAAATTCAGAACATTAGACGGAAGAATGAACATAAGAAGCGGAGGAGCAATAAGAGCAGGAGGATGTTTTATAAAAGACGGAGAGTCACTTTATGTAGAAGATGGTGGGGGGTTTTATTGTGAAGGATAGAAAATTATATAAACTAAAGAGTCTAAGGAGGAAAAATGAATAAAAAAATAAGTAAGTTTGTTTTAATATTATTATTGATGGTATCTGTAGTAAATGCGGAAAGAACTTGTCAGAATGTTCAAGAAGCAAATACTCTCTGTCAGATTGTAACGCCAGTTATAGATTGTTCTACTTATGATTTATATAACTCTACTTTAGAATTAAGAATAAACGATGGTGCTATGAGTCAAATAGGAGCCACTGGTATGTATAATTTTACTTTTAATCAACCCGATAGTGGAACACATAAAATTTTACTTTGTGATAACACTACAGCAACGATTGAAGTAGCAGCATATTCTCAGAAAGTCATTTATGACAATAATCTTGATAACTTTTCTTCATTACAATCTTATGGAGATAACAACTGGTCTGCTGCTACTGGATTTATGACAGATTTAATTATGAATGATAGTCATGGATTAGGACTTTACAATTCAACAGGTGGAACAGCAAGCGTATCATCTTCAGATATAATTGATATTGCAAATGCTACATTTAACCAGTTCTTCCAAAACAGAACAGAGATTTATTTCAATAACAGTCTAGGATATCCAGTATATGATATCTGGAATTATCTAATTGATGGATTTGTAATAAATGTAAGTTATGGCTATTTTCCAGATAACATGACTATTTTAAACAAGTCAATAGTGAGGATTACATGACTGAACAAAACAAGCGAGGGGCAATAAGGACTAAACCTGACCCAATGGCTTTAAGAACTAAAGGAAGAAAAACAACACATGAAGCATTGACAGTATCAGGCGTAGCCACTAAAGTAAGACAGAGAGGTGGAAGAATCTCTGTAAGGAGGAAATAAGATGGCAACTATATTTTTTGTATCAGCACCTATCTATCCATTTATTAGAGAAGAAGAAGAATCAGATATATCTACAGCGATAGCAATAGGTGGAACTACTTTAGTCGTAGACAACACTCAAGGATTTAGCGCAAATGATTACATTATCTTAGGAACAATAGGAACGGAAGCTGCAGAAATAGTACAAGTTTCTTCAGTAGATTCAGATATACAATTGACAATAGGCGCAACTAAATTCGCACATGCAGTAAATGACAAAGTAAGAAAGACACCTTTTGATAAGATTAAGTTCTATCAAAGCGCAACTGCTGATGGAAGTTACACAGTAGATGGTTCTTCTGAAGATATGCAAGTAGATAACGTAGATGAAATGACAGGACATTCTACAACGCTTGCAAGCGGAAGAGACAAATATTGGAAAGTAACTTATTTAAACAGCACAACTTCAAATGAAACTGACCTTGAAGATTCAGAAGCAGTTTTAGGTGCAACAGTTCTTTATTGTAATCCTCAAGATGTGACTAGCTTCTTAGACGTAAATGAAACTCAGTTAGACCAATCTGCAATATCTCTAGCAATAGAGCATGTAACAACAGAAATAGAAGACATGACAAATAGAGTTTTTTATAAAAAAACAGTTACTCTTGAATATCAAGATGGAAAGAGTAATTGGGATGATGAATACTTTTTAAAACAAACTCCAGTTGTTTCGATAACTTCAATAGAAACAACGTCTATTACAGAAGGAAGCGCAAGCCCTACGTTTAATACTTTAACAGATGTTACAGATTACGAGAGACAATTAGACATAGGAATGATAGCTATTGTAAATAGCGGTAAACTTCCAGCTGAAGGAAGAAATAGATTTAGAGCAACTTATATAACTGGAAGCGTAACAGTTCCAAGAGCAATAAGAGATGTAGCTATTTTTATGGTAATCAGAGATTTGGCTAAATCAGAAGCTTATTCAGAGTTAATCAAAAGTTCTGAGAACATTAAGGAAAAAATAGCAGACATAAATGAAGATTTTATTATGAAAAAACTAAAGAAATATATCGTTTATCCTATGGGAAATACCTAGTATTTAAATAGTTCAAAGAAAATAACCTAGTATCCAAGAGGATCTAATTAGGCAAGAGCCAAACTATTAGGTGATAATATTGGTTGATGGAGCAACTAAAGCCAAAGAAATTTCAAGCGTATGGGCTATATTAAACGAAGTTATAGCTGATAATATAATTGATCCAGCAGACCCTCCAAGAGTTAAATCAGGAGATTGGATAAAAAATGGTTTTCCTAATCCTGGAGCTTTCTGTAAGAAAAATAATGGTTGGAGATTTCCTTTAATAGTAATCAATCTTTCTGAGATTTCAGACGAAGTCAAAGTCTTAGACCAAAGCAAACATCAAATAACTCATTCTGTTTCAATAGAAGCACATTCATTAACTAGACAACAAGCAGGAGAATTATCTGAGCAAATTAGAGAAATTTTACAAACTACTGCTCAATCTGAATTAGTCACAGGCACACTTTATTTAGTAGGAATAGACGGAAGTACAATAGATTCAGATTTCATTGGCAGTGGAGATGATAATAAATTTTACACTTACACGATTGATTATAGATTCAAGAGGTTCGATTAATGGTAATAGGAGTAAAAATTGAAGTAAAGGACAATGCAACTGCTTATATGAGAGAACTAGTAAGGAGAGTGCCTAAAGTGGGACTCAGAGAGACTTGGAACTTAACTCAATTCGGTGCTAGAGCTATAAGAGAATCTCACGAAAGAACAAGTGAGAAGTTTAGAGGAAAAATAAGCAAAGGAATTCGAGCTAAAAAGTTAAAACATGCCACTTATGGAATAAATATACCAATAGAGGGAATTTATTTAGATAGAATGGCTCCTCATTGGGTATCATTGAAACGAGGTAGGCTCATAACACAATGGGCAAAAGAACGTGGAATTGTAGGAAAATCAATTAAAGTGCATGCACATCCTTTTGTGCAAGTAGGATTTATGAGAATGGTGAACAGAGCCGATATAACGGCAAATAGAATCGCAAACCAAATTGTAGGAGGATAAGATGAAGGTAAAAAATACAGGCAATGGAACTCTTAGCTTTAAAGATGATACTGGTAAGATTCAGATCGTAAAAGCAGGAGAAGAAGTTGAATGCAAATACAAAAAAAGTCAAGACTCCAGACTAGTAATACAGTCTGAGAAAAAGAAAGAGGTGAAAGAAAATGGCAGTAATACCAGGAAGCGGGAGTGAAGATGCATGGCAAGTTAGGGCTTTAATTACAGTAGAAGATGATTCAACTGCAGTACAAATTCATGCACTTTCAGAAGACATAGAAGTAGACCCTCCAGAGAGACCATATGATAAAAAAGACTTGTTGAGTGACAATCAAATTCCTGTTCATAGTGGACTAGGAATTTGCACTATAACTATAAACGGTTATACTCTTGAAGCAGGAACTGCAGCTGCAGGAACTGGAACAGGATTCTGGGATATTTTTGCAGATAAACCAGCTATGGATGCAAGTGATCCTCTAACTAATACAATAACCAACACTAGAACAAGATACAGAGTATCTATTCTATTAACTAACGATGGAGCAGCAACAGCAGGAACAAGCGCAGTAACAAGCGGAACAACTTATGCAGGAAAACGAATAATGCTAGCAGATTGTATCTGTACTAAAGGTGGACCTAGCGGTACTTTCTCAGCAAACGACCCACAAAAAGACCAATTGATTTTCAAAGGAGTAGCAATTGATAAAGCAGGGGCAGGAAATGTCAGAATTGAATCAGTCGCATTAGCAACAGCAAGTGCTTTAGCAGCACCAGCAGGATACGCAGCTGGTACAACGAAGTGGTAAAATGGTAAACACAGGAAGTGAAGATGCATGGCAAGTTAGAGCAGCCATTTCAATAGATGATGGAACAAATCACATGGTTTTACAAGCGATTACAGAAGAAATAGAAGCAGATTTAAGCGAAAGAGAATACGACAAAATCGACCTTCTTGATGACAACCAGATACCCAAACATGGAGGATTAGCTATTGCTACGATTACTATTAAAGGCTATCCACTCTATGCAGGTTCTAACATTAAAGGAAATGCAGAAGGTTATTGGGATATCTTTGCAGATAAGCCAACGATGGATAACGCACAGCCGCTGACTAACACAATAACAAATACCAGGACAAGATACAGAATAGCAATTTTAATGACAAATGAATCAGTAGAAACAGGAATTGTAACAACTATTACTAATACAGTTTTAACAGCAAGCGCAGAGTCTTGGGGAGTAGATGATTATATAAGTAGAATGGTTGTGCCTACGGCTGGAACTAAGAAAGGAACTGCTTATGTAATAACTGACAGCGCAGGAACAACTCTTACTTGCGCAGGGGCTACTATGGATGATGACGATGTAAACATCGGAGATAATTTTAAGATAATCCATACAGGAAGCGGATCGATTCAAGCTGCAAGCAAAGGAAAAAGATTAGTAATGGCAGATGCTACTTGTATTTCTTGTAAAGTAAATACTTACAATGCTAACGAACCCTGGTCTATGACAATGGTGTTTAAAGTAAATGCTTTAGACAAATCAGGAGCAGGAAATATTAAGAAAGACTCCCATGATGGAACAGGAGCAACTGATTTAGCTGAATTAGCAACTTATGTGCCTGGAACAACTAAATGGTAAAGGATAAAGTTGAAGTAAAAACTAGAATTGAAGCAGCAAAGGAAGCAAAGAAAACCTTTGATAATATCAGAAGGTGTCCTAAGTGCGGTAGAAAAAATGCTGATTTGACTATAACTGATGTGCCAACTAAGGCACTTAATCAGTTTAAAAAACTAGCAAATGAAGAATTCAAAGCTAAAGGAAGTTCTGCACATTATGGATTTACCTTAAAACACCTACTTGATTTTTATTTTGGAAAAATAACAGAGCATAGTCTAATAGCTGAAGCTAAAGCTGATGAAGCAATTAAACGAATTGAAAGTATAGAATCTGCATTAGGTGCAGAACAGGGAGAAATCCCAGAACAGAAAAACCCTAAAGTAATAAAAATGCTTGACGGTACCGAAAAGAGGTGTTTTTAAAATGAGTGAATTGAGTAAGTTAGCAAACAAAGCCAAAAAGGTTAAAGTTGGAGATACTGAAATAACTATCCAACCATTGAGTATGTCAGATATGGACTTATTTGACAAAGAAAACGCAAGTGATGAAGAAACAGTAAATATGATGAGGAACATGATTAAAAAATCAATACCTGAATCTACAGATGAAGAAATAGATAAGTTATCGCTAGAGAGTATGTTGGATTTACAGGAAGCCATAATGAGGGCAAATAGTATAACTGAAGAGAGGATCAAAAAGAAAGTAGAGTTTATGAAAAGCATAAAAGAAGCTCAAGATGCCCAATCTGCTTGAACTCTTTGGAGAGAACCCACAAGACAAAGGAAGTTTCCAACAAACTTTATTTTATTTTTTAAAGGAAATTCCTATCTACCCATTTGATGAGACATTTGAAGTAAGAAACCCAAAAGGAAAATTAGTTTACACAATTACAAAAAAAGGGATGTCAATTGTTTTATTTAAGTCATTATTGACTCAAATGGCTGAACATTATAAACAAGAAGCAAAGGAAATGGAGAAAGCAAAGAGGAAGAAATAATGGTTGAAAAAAGAATTGATATAATCACAACATTCAGAAGTAATCTCAAGAAAATAAGAGAGAATATTAGAGGATTCAATGATGTTATTAAACAAAATATGGAAGGATTTAAGCGATCAAATAAAGCAAATGTCTCTATGATTAATTCTGGTGGAAAATTAGCAAATCAATTTAGACTTTTAACTCATGGATTAAGGGGTTTTCGTATGGAGATGTTAGGAGTTATGTTCTTTGGTATGGGTATGGCAAGAATGTTTTCAGGACTTTTAAAGCCCGCTTTGCAATTAGTAGGGGTTTTTGAGTTATGGAATTTGACTTTAGGATTAGTTTTTTTGCCTACTGCATTAATAATCCAAGATTTATTATTAAAATTTATGGATATAATGTTAAGCATGCCAGAACCAATGCAAAAAGCATTAGGAATCTTTGTTCTATTAGGTTTAGGAATAGGCAAATTATTATTTACAGTTGGAATGCTTACTCTTGGCCTTGGAAGTTTGGCTATGGCCTGGGGAACAATAGTAACAGTAGTTTTTCCAATAGTAGGCGTAATGACTGCAGTGGGTGCTGCTGTCCTGATCTTAATTGGTTATTGGTCTTCTTGGACAGATATTTCAAATGAATGGAAATTAGGTATCAAATTAATTGTCTTAGCATTAAGTGGGCTTGCTTTGGTTTTGGGTGCCCCTTTTGTAGCTATAATAGCTGCAACTGTAGCAGCAGTAATGATTGGAATAGATATATTCAAACAATGGGGAGAAATAGTTGTTGCTTTTAAAAATATATGGAAGAATGTTTTTGATAACCTTCCTAATCCAGTAAAAGAGGCAATTGATAGAATAATTGGATTCTTTACTAATTTAGCTGATAAATTCAGAGAAGTAAGAGACATAATAAGAGCAGTCGTAAGACTCACACCTGGAGTTGGAGATGATGTTGCATTTGCATTGATTGACAGATTGATAGGTAGCAAACCTGGAGCAGGAGGCACAGAAGTAATCAATCCAGAGGATATGAAAATTGCAGTTGAAGAAGGATTTGCTAATGCCTTGGCAAAAGCAGTTAATCCTTTATTGTTTTTAACTCCAACTAATGTAACTGAAGATACATTAAGGATTACAGGTGAAGGATAATGGCAGCTTCAAATATACAGGTAAATTTATCTAACGGTACTACTAATGTAGATATTTTAATAGAAGGACAAAAAGGTATTGAGCATAATTTTGATAAACAATTGATTATTATTTCACAACCAAATAAAGGAAGTGTTGGAACATTAACTTTATTAAATGATATTCAAAGGCTTAAAGAAGTTATTGTAGTCAATGGTTGGCTTGAAGATACAGACAGTGAAAGTGGTTTAACTAAAAAACAAAAACTTACAAATAACAGTGGAACTGGAATTTTGCAAACAGCAAAGAAATGTACTCTTTCTTGGGGATCAGGTGCAACAGCACAGACTTATGATGGAGATATAATAAAAGGAATAATCAAAGAAAAAAGTGGAAAACTAGGTGACGAAGGAAGCCAAGGGAAAATATTTACAATTATGCTCCAATTTGCAGTAGGGACATTTAGAGGATGAATGACAGAAAGAAGATACATCAAACAAGGTGGAATAGTAGAGAGAAAAGGAAAAAGAGTTCTACGTTTATATATACATAATTGTGCTTGGTGCAATAGATTATTTGAAATGAAAGCAACTAGTTATGAATATAAAAAACGGAAGAACCATTTTTGTAGTGAATCTTGTTTTAGTAAATATCAACAGAGTTTAAGAAAAGGAAAATCCCATGAAGAGATTTTTGGTAAGGAGAAAGCAAAATCACTCATGACAAAATTTAGAAAGACAGCTAAGGGCATGAATAGTGGAGAAAAAAATCCTGCATGGAAAGGGGGAATTAGTCCTATTCGTCTAATAATCAGAAGTTCTTATGAATATTCTGAATGGAGATTAATGGTTTTTGGAAGAGATAATTATACTTGTCAAGATTGTGGAGTTAGAGGAACTTATTTAGAAGCTCACCATATTATTCCTTTTATAAGAATATTAGAAAAATACAATATTAAAACTATGGAAGAAGCTATCAATTGTGAAGAATTATGGGATATAAACAATGGTATAACTTTCTGTAAGAAATGTCATAATAAAACCAAAAAGGGAGTTGCAACATAATGGGGAATAAATATCGTAGGTATTACATTCCAGCAGGAGGGACTTTAGTAGCTTTGTTTTTAGCTTTACAACTTTGGGGACTTCAGATAATTGATGTTTCTGGAGATATTCACTGTACTGATACTTGTACTTCGTACTTTGATGTAAGAAATCCTACTTACCGTTCTATTTATATTTACAATAAAGAATCTGTTAAACTGGATTTTTCTCCTGAGATTGAAGACTATGAATTATATGTTAAATACTATGGTAAATGGGTTCCTATGGATTTTACTTTAGAGACTAGATTAGGAAATGTGCCTAAAGACAGAATTTATACTTTTGTCTTTCCAAGATATTCTATTAAACATTTTAAGCTAGTGGGACACAAAAATCCAAGTGAAACAATCAAATGGGGTTTCGGTTTTGATACAGAATACTTAGATCCTCTTTGGATTTCAGCTATTGAAATCGGAGAAAAAATAGTAAAAGAAATGTGTGCCCCTGTTTATAAAACTTGGACTGATGAAACGCCCTATTATAAAACCTGCAAAGGATTTACAGACCCCAATGGCACTATAGTCGAAGACTATGAATGTATTGATTATATTGAAAAAATAGAAAATACAGAACAAGTTGATTGTATCAAAACAGGAAAAGTAAATGTCTCTGGTAAAATTTATGAAGGAAACGATGCTTTCTGTAAATTAGATGGAAATCAAGTCTGTTGTTATTCAAACAAAGAAGGTGGAGAATTTGCAGCTACTTGGAGAACAGACAAAAGTGTAGATAAAGAATGTGAAGATTTAATTACTGGAAAACCAGAATTAATCAGTTCATCTGGAGTTAGATTTATAAAATGAAAAAACAAATAATACTAATTTTACTCTTTTTAGTAGCTTTTAGTAGTTTTGTTTCCGCAGTATGGATAACAATTGATAATTTCAATGATGGGGAATTAGATTTAGATATATGGAATAAAACTTGCTCTACTCAAGCAGACCCTATAGTTGTAGACAGTGGGAATCAGGATTGGAGAGAGGTTGGAGGAATTTTGGAAACAAATAATACTGATGGAGATTTAGAATATTGTGCTTTTAAAATCAATGACAATAAGACATACGGAACAGGAACAAAGTATAAGATAAATGTTAAAGTTTCTGGAAACCAACCTTATTCTAATATAGGATTAGGGGGTGGGGCTTGGTCATCTCAAGACCCACCATCTTGGGTTCCTAGAACCGAAATAGGATATATAGGTAGCCATTCTCCATCAACTGACCTTTTAACAATGTTCATTAATGACACAGGTGTAGATGGTAGACCAAGCTATAATAAGGAATCATTAACAACCTTCAAAGAATGGATTTATGTTCTGAATGGGACTGGAATATTTACAATCTACAATAGTTCAGAAGATTTAGTTTTAAATAGAACGGGAGAAACTTATTTTACAAATGAATCTGGATTAAGATTTTGGTTTGGTGCTGGAGAACATACAAGTAATATTGCGAATATTCATGTTGATGAGGTATGGTATTGGGGGGCAGATACAGAAAACCCAGAATTAAATAATCCAGATTGCACATCTTGTCCAGAAGGGACTAATTTTTCAATAGACAGCACACCAACAATAAATATAACTTGTATTGATCCAGTTGCTTGCCAGATGGTAAGATTATCAAATGATTCTACCTTTAATTTTTCAACTGCAACTTCTAGCAGAGACTGTACTCAAGGGGCAGGAGATATTTGGGTATGTACTCTCCCTTCTTCTGATAAATTAACTGCTTTGGATGTTCCTCAAACTATCTATTTCTGGGCAAATGATACATCAGATAATTATCATGATGTTTTCAACTCTTCAATAACTATTACATTTTCCAATAATTTTACAAGGTTAGATGGTGTGAATGAGAATAGGACTTATGAATACGAAACCACAGCAAGAATAACAACTTTTCTTGAGTTTATAGATATCCATGATGATACAAACAGATTTTTTAATCAAAGTTCCCCTTTTGATTATTTAATAGATATTTTGAGAATTAATGAGTTTACTAATACTTCTAAGAGCATTACGATTAGTTCAGGAAATATTGAAAATGTCTCCATAGATAACCGAACTGATTTGTATAATGCTAGTTTTAACATAAGCGGTTCTTTTTCTGGTAATTTAACTATAAATTATTCAAATATTATTAACTTTCCAGGGACTTTAATTGAAAACAATCTTTATCAGAATCTGTTTATTTTCTCTGGAGTAAATCATGATAGATTTAATCTTTCTTTTAGTACAGCTGGAAGCAAGATAATTTTTATTAATTATTCTAATCAAGGAAACTTAAACGAAGGTGGTTACTTTAACTGGACTTTGACTGCTTTTGACATAGATAAAGAAAATGAATTAGACTATACTCAGAATTTTGATAATAATAGTGTAACATCTGGCGTTCATAATAACGGTACTGCTGCTAGAACAGAAATATGGGAGAACTTTAGAGATGATAGTACAATTGGAATCTTTGATGGTGGTGACACTGGTTCTATTGTTTATTTGACTACTCATTCTGATTATTTTAATGAATCTGGAAGTTTAAGACTAACAGGCGGAGGAACTGAGATTTATTCGACTGCTGTAGACGTAAGTAAACTTTCTTTAATTGAATCCAAAATGCAGTTTAATTTGGGTAGTAAGTATGTTCCTGATGTATGGTATCGAAGCGGTTATAAAGTTTCTTTTTATGATGGTACGACTGAGTCGGTTATTTGGAATAATCCACCCACTCATTGTGGTTCTCAAGGAAGTGATTGCAGAAGTGATTATGTTAATATGACTCTTTGGAGAATAAGTGATACAAGTTGGACGTTAAGATGGGGTTCGAGATTTACGGATTTAACTAGCGGTAGTGTAATTTACAAAACAATTTCAACTGCAGGAATTACTCCCCCTTATTATCTTAAAATAGATGCAGACACTGGAAACGGAGGAGGAATAACTAATGCTTTAGTTTACTATCTTAATTATTCTGGAATAATGATAAACAGAACTGATACTGTTTTTTCTGGAATAGAAGGAAACAACTCTGCAACTCACTGTGGAAATTATACTTCTCAAGTTATAAACCAAACTACTGATGATATTACTTCTGCTCTTTTAAATGCAACTGTTTATTTACCTACTGACACTTCTATTGATTATTATCTTTCAAATAATAACGGAACTTGGGAATCTGCTACAAACGGAGAAAAACATACTTTTACTTCAGTTGGAAACAAATTAACTTACAGAACAAGTATTTGTATGTTAAACAACAATAATCTTTTTACTCCTATTGTTTATTTTTATAACGTAAAAATAGTTTCTTCTGCTCCTAGTTCTCTGGCAATTGACATAGGGGAAGATAACTTTGATTTATATAGTTATGAACTTAATTCTTCTAATACTCCTATTTATCATAACGGCACTGATGAGTTAATTAGAAATTATATAAACGAAAATTGCAAATCTAGTTCTTATTGTGTAATTCCTTTTACTTTTGTAACTAGTTCTGGAGGGGTTATTGAAATAAGTAACTTAAACTTTACTAGAGTCATAAATCCAGTTAGGTTAAATACAACCCCTCTTCAAGATTTAAGTGAAATAATATTGTCTCCGACTTACACAGGAGGCACTGTTTTGTTTTATGATGTTCGTTTTGAATTTAGGGGAAGTAAGGATATTCTTGTTGTTGCACACGATGGAACTTATGCTAATTCACTAAATAGAACTATTAAAGT
>SDBT01001081.1_pt1 | contig 46717 bp, 76 predicted proteins | sample 2277101 | NCBI WGS metagenome assembly SDBT01 (sample SAMN10404973, study PRJNA504765) | marine sediment metagenome | isolation source: marine sediment core GS10_PC15, 103 cmbsf | place: Arctic Ocean: Southern Knipovich Ridge | collected 2010 | reverse complement strand
ATATCCCAAATAATGTAAATTTGATTATAAAGTTTTACGGGTTTTGAGCTTGAATTACTAAATTAGTTATGACAGGTGATGAGGAAGTGCCTACTTCCTCCATTTGTATTCTTAATGTTTGCCCTGTAGTAATTAATAACGGAGAGAGGAAAGGTAATGTAACAATCGTATTTCCAGCTAAAAGAGTTGGGGTTTCTATTGCATCTCCCGTAGCAGAACCATCTATTACTATTCTAAAGGCATAAGTTCTATTATTTTGGTTAGGATCAATAGTTATAGTGGCAGTAATGACTCCGTTAAATTCAGTTAATCCAATATAGGTTAGTTCGGCATTAGTACCCGAACCAGGGTTAGTCAGCTCCCATACTTCGATATTGCTTCCTTCACTTATAGTAGCATTTGTAAATATCAAATCCACAAAAGTATCTGACGTTGTAGGTGTGGCAGTTGTATTATTATTTACAACCACACTTCCTATATTTTTAGAATCAGGTGAATTAAGAGAATTTGTGGTGGTAACATGTATTGATGTTTGATCAAGTCCTGTAGAGTCATAAAATGTAGATCCTGCAGCAATTTCTGTGACATTAGTTATTGTAACTGGCGTAACTATTGAATCATCAATATCAAATACAAAGAAAGACCCTGAACCTGGATTAAGATTCAAGTCAGAACTCGTAAGACGGAATTGTGATGAAAATCCATTAATTCTAAACATGGCAGCGTTGGTGTCTGCTGTAGTACCAGCACCTACCCGAGCAGATACGTTATCGCCAATAAAAATATTAAGATTATCGAAAACAAATCCGTCAGTAAATTCACCACAACCAACCAAGTTCATTCTAATATTAAATACGCCATCGAAAGTACCAAGTCTGCCAGTTGTAGGTGTTCCAGTAAAGTCTAGTGATACATTAGCTAGATTAATAATTCCACCACTCATATTAAAAAATCGTGGGTTGGCAGTATTTGACATTTCAATTGTGATATTTTGGATAACGAATCTGTCAAAATTGCTTCCTGCTGCTCTAGTTAGACCGTCACCATCTTTTGTTAAAATTAATACTGCATTTTCTCTATCCACTGATTCTAGAGTAATTTTGTCACCTACTGTAAATGCTAATTCATCATCCATTGTAACTGTGTTCATAAGTGTATACACACCTTCGGTTAGTGTTACTACACCAGCAACAGGGACTCCGAAATCTGAGGCTGTGAAAACTTGTGTAACGTTATTTCCTATTCTGCTGACTTCGATTCCTTTTGATAAAAGTCCTAAATCAAACTCAAATATTAAATCCGCACCCCCTACAAAAAAGAATTTGTTATTTTGAGGATTGATAAAAAGGTCTAGTGGGGCACTATCAAAGTCTGACACATCAAATATTTTGGGATTATCAATAATGGTTGATAATTCCCAAGGCTCAGTAAGGTCATATTCATAAACATTATCCCCACCAGCTCCTAAATGGAAAAATTTCTTTCCATCTTCTCTAATGAATATCCCATCAGGAGTAGCCTCAGAACTTGGATTAAAAGTGAAAATGGGTGCAGAAATTCCAGTTGACATATCCCAAGGAACAGATATTTCATATTCTGTTATGTTGCCAGTAGTAAGGTCTGAAATATACACTCTATCCCCTCTTGAACTCAAATACATTCCAAATGGGAAAGTGACATCATCAGGGAAAAAAGCATTAACAGGCGTAGCAGATGGAATACTCGTTATATCCCATGCAATATCTAAATGATATTCTTCGACTGAATCATTTTGGCCATTTAATAGGTACATCCGAAGTCCATCCTCTCGGAAATAAGGAGATCTGTAAGTATTTGCGAGAGGGTCAAAAGTGGCGACGGGAGAGGCTGAAATGGTGGATAAATCCCAAGGAACGGTAAGCGTGTATTCACTTACATCATCTGGACTTGAAAGGTCTGTAATAAACACTGAAAGTCCAGTATCAGGTCTAATGAATATACCAGAAGCACCGCCTATATCAGTGGAAAGGTCAAAGGAAGTTACAAAGGATGCAGTCTCTATTACTGATTCGTCAGTGTAAGGTTGTGCTGCTCTTAGCTGAGTGGAACTATCATGATAGGTTTGTGTGGAATTAAGAATGATAGTATCTGTGCGAACTGTAGGAATAGAACCTAATACATTTAATCCTAAATCAAGTTCTTTAAGCGAAGTGGTAGAGTCATCAATGATGAATAATTTTTGAGAGTCAGGTTTGAAGAAAGTACCTCTTGGAGTAGCAGCACTACTAGATACATTTGTAGCTTGAACAAATTCGGGAGCACTTGAAAAGTCAAATGGAATATTAAGGCTATACTCATAGATGAGTGCCAAAGTATCATCAGTCACATACATTCGAGTTCCGTCATTTTTGAAGGTAAGATGGATAGGATTAGTTGAGGTGGGAGTTCCTGTTAATGCAAATGAATTATTAAAAACTGGAGCACTAGATATGACATCCCAGAAATCAGGGAGTGTATATTCGTAAACTGATTTGTTGGTATCACCTAAGACAAATAATTTCTTTCCGTCTGGTGAAATAAACATGCTTTGAGGAGATGTATCTTGAGTAGTTACACTAAATGAGGATGCACTTGACAGAGTAGAAATGTCCCACGCTGTACTGAGGTCATACTGTAAAATATTGGCAGAGGTGTTACCTACAATCCATAATCTTTTTCCGTCATAAAATCTTAAAAATACATCAATAGGTGCATCATCATCTTCAATAATTTCATCTTGAACAAAAACACTAGTAGAGACATCCCATGCTGTTGTCATACTAAATTCTTGAATAGCGTCACCAAATAGTCCCATATAGTAAAATCTCTCTCCATTATCTCCAATGAATAACCCCAATGGGCTATCTTCAACTGTTAGGGATGTTTGATTAAATATAGCAGTAGAAACATCCCAATCAAATGCAGACGGAGTAGAAGCAAAGGGTTGTGTGGAACCATCAAAAAATTGATAGCTTCCAAGAGATTCAATATTTAGAATATCCCCTATACTATCCTCAGTTGTGAGAGGACTTAGAATTGTACCGTTGCGTTGCCAAAACAAAACTGACTGAAATGTAGGTGGAGCAGATGGTCCATTTCCTGTTAAAACTTGCAATGCTGATCCAGCAGCTACAACAACTGGTGCAGCTACTGCATCCCAAGTTATTAATTCACCAGTTACACCGTCAGCCAAGTCTGCAACATCAACATTACTCAAAGAATTTCCAGTACCGTTTGCATCAAAAGTTTTGTTTGTAAAGGTCTGAGTGGCAGCTAGCATTACAAAAGTATCGGTTCCTGCTGGAATGGTATTGGTGTTGAGTGTTCCCACATTGGTAATATTATTGGTTATAAAATCAGCTGTACCATCTGGGTCGATTCTAAAACGTGTTGTAGTTGTAGTAGAATCCACATCTGTGGTTGCTATGTCGAACCTAGTTGGATGGCTTATTGTTGTCCATATTGCATCTGAATTAAATTCAACAAATCCTCCCAGCTCAAAATCTGTTCCATCAAATCCTGATGCTCCAAGTGAAACAAGGGTAGCATTATTTATTACAGTTAGAGGAGTTGCTTCTGTACCTAGAGCTCTAAAACCATCAAAGAAAGGGGCATTTGTAGCATTATTATTAAAAACAGTGTTAGAAAAGATCCCAGCACCATCACTGTCTTTAATTAGTAAAACATCTTCTGTGAAAGTATTTACTCCTGTAAATGTCTGAGTTGAATCAAGGAATACTACATTACTCAGATTAACAATACCTGCACCTGTCCCTACCAGTACATCTCCTGCATTTTGTGTAAATTCTCCGTCTTGAGTTGGATTGGATGTACTATCTTGTATGAATAATGTATTTGATAATGTGATGTTTGGTGCAGTAAATGTAGTTAGTGAGAAGGTATAGACATTATCGTTTGATTCAAATTTTAAAGATAAAAAATCTAGTTCATCTCCTACTTGTAAAATTAAATCTCCTGTGCTCGAATCTACGTGGAGTCCGTAATTTGTGTCAGGAATTGCAGATGCAAAAGGAATTAATCGTAGTTGACCTAAATCAGTAATAATTTGAGAGTTTCCATCAATGGTTCCCAACAAAGGAGTTTGAACGTAACTCTTGAGATTGAGTGCTGTTACTCTATCATTTAGAGAAGTTAGACTATTAATAATGAGGATTGCATCTGCATCATCTACTGAGCCTTTGAATCCTTCTGTACTCCATGGACGATTAGACATATTCTCCTACCTACCTATTTGTTGAGTACCCATACTTCTATGAGAGAATCTCCATCTATAGTTCCACCATTAGGCAAATTAAGTTCGAGAGATGAAATTGAGGATATGTTACTAGAAATAAAACCACCACCATTGTATACTCCTGAAAGTGCTGAATGAGTTTGACATACGAGTTGACCAAAATTCGAACCTAGAGGATCTTTAGTTAACTCAAAATTCATCTGTACAGCATCTCCTCCTCCTACCGCAACCTCTGGAATTAACAAAATCCCATCAGTTGTTAATGTATCAACTTGTCCTAAGACAGCAGGGGTAGTGTTCACTGACATTCCATTATAACTGTAAATTGCTGTGCTTAATCCGTTAATTCTGAGAAAAAAGTCAGTAGCTGTACTGGATGAAGCTGTGATTTTTACCTTTATTGCTGCAATAGCATCCATGTCAATAGAGGGAGAAAAGTTGATGATTAAATTCACTCCACTAGCTGACTTTAGAAATTGATACCCCTGAATGTTATTAGCGATAATCTCATCAATAGTAGAGACTACATTTTCATCATTATTCTCTGAATCTAATAATCCTACTTTATCGGCTCCTACAGGAATAGCTTTAGGAACAAGTCTAGCAGACCAAGGTTCATTTTCACCACTCATGATTATTATCCCTCATACTCCATGAATCCACCGGACTCGTACTCCATAATTCCTCCATCCTCATATAACATGAATCCGCCTGTGGTTTGTCCTGGACATATTGGGCCAATTGTTACGGGAATAAGACTAGGAATATTGATAATACTCAGACATTCAGCTTTAATTGCGGCTGATGCAAGTGGTAGTTTCATCTAAAACCATCCCACAATACCATTTGCTTGAGCTGTTCCTGATGCTACTCGTAACCTAATTCTAATTGATGTGATTGCAGGAGTGGCCCTGAAAAACTCAAAGATAGCTGATCTAGCATTAGGAATTACTGATGTTTCTGCTTGTAAGTCACTCCATGAGGCTTCGGGAATATCTGACAAATCGCTTTGTTGAGAAGCATAATTGCTTGACTGTATTGTAAATAGTAAATTGTCTGCCCCTGTTACATCATTAATTATTTGAATGGCAATACCTATCGATGCACCTGTTCGCACATCAAGAACTCTATCTGTTGCTGCATCATAAGCGGCAGTAGTAATAGGGAAAAGGGTATTTTGAAAAGCTAAATCTCGATACTCTACAAATGAAGCTATTGAGCTCTTTACTAGAGTTGGTTTTATTGTAGTCATTCAAAAAAATTATGGTTTTTCAATACTTAAGCTTAAAATCCTCTCTCATCAGGTAAAGAATTGCTTCCACCACTTTGCTCATAGATTTCTTGTGGGATATATTCATCTGTTGGATAATCCTCGTACATTTCATCTTGAACTGTTTTAAATTCAGATTTCACTGATCTCATTTTTTCATATCCTAGATTTCTTTGTTGGAATTCCATAACTGCATCAAGGGATAATTCCCAGCCATGTACCATATCATTATGCTTTCCAATAGGATGATCAAAAGTTATTCGCTCCCCTGATGTGTATTTTACTTGTTCATGGAGCATTTCTTTTTTTAGAATTTTTACAAGCTTTGCAAATTTTGGTTGTTTCTTTTCTAACACATTCATTTTAGGCCATTCATAACCTGCATCTAAATATGAGAATCCTCGTTGTTTTAATTGGTATTTTGTATTACTATTACCAGAGTTTACAAATTTTACAGGAATTATCCTTGTTTCTCCATACTTTCTAACCAGTGCATTAGCTAAGAAATCTTCTCGTGAAGTATCTATTTTTGCTATGGTTGGTGGAAATTTATTAAATAATTTAATCTGCAAATCTATAATTACATCTGGGGGTTGGTGATTAATTCTAAACATTGATGCGAGAAATGGAATCCAAATAGGTCTGTCTCTGTTATCACCTGGTTGTAATTTTGGTTTTGATGTTAAGACATGGATAATATCTGTGTAGTAATCATTTTGACTTGCGACATCTATTCCATGAAAGAATCCAACTATACTAGCGGGTTCTGTATTCTTGGTGTAATTTGGTCCATTCATATTCTTTTTTTCAATCCTCGCATTAATGTTGAGTTCTTCCTAGATATTCTTAACCTTCTCTTACAACAAAAACAAGTAATATCATCTGTGATTATAAAATATGCACAAGTACAACAATATTTTCTAAACGGTGTTCTTTTAGTTACATGTTCTATTCTGTCACATAATCCTTTACATTCTTGTACCAATTAATTCTCCGTCACATCGCTAATTGTATCATCTTCTTTGTTAAATGCCAGAAATAGATCCGATGCAATTGTTGATTCTCCTTTAATCATAGATTCAGTGTACCAAGTCATACCACTGGCGAAAAAATCAGCGTTATAAAATGAGCCAAATAATGGCCCATGATTTCTTTTTTCAGCATCAATAAATTCATTATCAAAGAATCCATCCCTGATCCCTTTCTCATAAGTAAACTTGAAAACTCTAAAATCCTCACGACTAAATGGTATTTTATCTTCTAATTGTTTTTCATATCTTTCCCATGTGTCATATACTGGTCCTTCGGGTGCTCTTGCAGGACATTCAATAATTACTGGTCCCTTTGTGTTGGCTCTCCTTGATAACATTGATGTCCATACTTCTCTTTTTTTCTCTGTAGTCAATTGTGAGATGGTAAAATCAGATGACCAGATAAAACCTACTCTCTTGTGAGATAATAATGCACCTTGAGACATTCCTACTACAATAATTTTAGTTGGTTGTGTTGCATTATGAGGATTATGAAGCCAGATTTTATGGATGGTTGTTGTTTCATCTTTGAGTAAACCGCTTTGTACATAGGATTTTGTGATAAGATAATCTTTGTATTTTGTGGAATTGGCTAAGATCCTTCTCAAATCTTGAGCGTGGGATTTAGCTTGTTCATCAGACTGTGCATTAATGATTAATTCCATTCCCATACAGTCAGTTAATGCATGCCATATTGTGATTAGAATACAAAGCGATGATATTCCTATTTTCTGAGACTTTAGAATAATTATGAGTTTATTTTGTTGGTGTAATTCCCATATTTCTAATTGGAGATTTGCCAGCATTAATACCGGTTCTTTAGTTTCTGAATTAAAAAATGGACAGTCTAATTCTTCGTATAATGTTTGGATGTCATCTGTGGTGCATATAGGGAGGTGTAATTGTTGGAATTGTTGATTAATTTGTCTCTCTTTTTTACGTTCCTCCACAAAATGATAATGGTTACGTTTTGACTTCATCGCCTATTTCCTTTTTGATTTCTTCTTGTGTGCGTATGATTTCCATTGTTTCATCATTGGCATTTGTGAGGTATAATGTGGTTTCTGAGATGAAATTAAGAATACGAGATTTTTTGAGCCCTGCTGATTCTGCATGGTAATTACGCCAGTGTTCCTCTAATATTGTTTCATAGGTATCTATAACCCCTAGATGTGAATCTGCAAAGCCATTCTCCAAGGCTAAATTATGTATTCGTTGTTTTCTTTCGTTGTTAATGATCTGTTTAATTTCATAGAATTTTGTTTTACCTATTTTGAATTTCATTGTATGGAGATATTTTAGAGCGTCAGTTTCACTTAGTTTCATTATAATGCATTTTAGTACTATTTTTTTTTCTTCATCTGGTGTGTGTTTGGGTACTGGTAATTCATTTTTGATAATACTCCGTTTTTTTGAGGTTTTCTTTGTGTCTTTTGTCTTTTTTTGTGAAGTCTTGTTCGTTTTACCCATGACTGTACTATTTCATAATGTATTCATAAACCGTGAGTTAAATAAAAAAAGAGGATTAGTCTTTAGAGATATTTGAGTAATTTCTAGGATCAGATTTGTCGTGCTTGTTTTTGCATTGTATATGTGTAATTCCATATTGAGTAGATATATCACATCCTTCTCCCGTCTTCATTGGTTCCTTGCAGAAATAACATTTTGAAGATTTGACTGTGAGGTATTGTTGTTCTTTTGAGAGGTCTTTGATGTCTTTGCCTTGTTTGAGTTTGTTCAAAGAATTACATAGGTTATCTATGCTGTTTACCATCTGTTCTTCATTCAACATATCTAGCACCAATTCATTACGTTCAAAATGTCCTTTTTCTATTAGAGAAATTGCTGCTGTGCTGCCTAGACATGTTACTAAAGTTATTATAAACTCATATCCTCGGGTTTGGCATAAATAATCTACTCTCTCTAGAAATGCGGGTATGAGAAAAGAAGGTATCAGAACTGTAGGTGGTGGTTGACTCTCTTTTCTGACCTGATTTAGTTTCTCCTCATGTCTTTTCTGTTCTTCTTTGTGTTTCTCTTGTCCTATTACCCCAGTCATTAGTTTTAGAATGTCTTTTGAATCTAGAGTTATAGAGTATCTAATTCCTTCTTGACCATGTACGGATAGACAGATTTCATTATCAATTACTGCCATTAGACGTAAATCATTCTCTAGAATTTCATGTTTAAGGTCATCTAAGGACTTAATAAAATTTACCGTTCCAGCTTGAATTTTAGTTTTGTATTTTTTTATTTCCATTTTTTTCATCACACTTCCTGTTCCTTTTGGTTGGAACATTTGGTTACAGATTAATTACTCACCAGATATGACTATCGGGATTGTTTTGTCTGATAATATATGATAAAATTATTGATTAATAAATTATCCCACTTTATAAAAACAATCTTTGCATTCATACGATTCATTATCGTTGAATATTATTGGTTTATGACACACTGGACATTTTATAGTTCGTGACATTAGACTGATGGAATATTATCTCGCATTTCTTTAGCTGCTGTTTTCATATACTGTTCTAGTTTAGGATCATCTTTGAATTCTAATGGATAAATTCCTAATGATTTACCACATTTTAGACATACTCTTGGAATTGATAATTTATCTTGTGGATATTCTCTCATTTTTACCATGACTACTGTATAATGAGGACAGTCTGGATCACTCATAATTTTAAATCCTCTTTCATTTGAATAAGTAAATCTCTTTGTGCATTTAGATATACAGTATTTGGAGTATTTTCTCTCTTAGATATATGCAATTGCACCTGTGTTTCTAGAAATTTTTGTTTTTTAATAATATATGATTCTACAATTGATTGAAATGTTTTTACTGATTTTTTCTTTGGAAGAACTTTTGTGGCTTGTTTTGACACATATTAAATAAAAAGAATTGGGTTATAAATTATCACTATGATTATGTTTTCACGTTAGGATAGTCCTCCTCAAAGTCTTTACGGATTTGAGCATCCACTTTTGCAGTTAGACTTTCAGAAATAGCAGGAAATAATTGTTCATAAATAAATTCTTGCATACATACAAACACCTTTGATTTATGTTGTTTCATCTTTTTGGCTTCCTCAAATTTTATTTTTTGTTCATCATTTAATTTTTCCTTTTCTTCGTCTGACATTTCTAAAGATTCATCCCATTTCTGCATTCTTGCTGAAAGCAATTGAGCACCTATAACAAGTTTTTTGTATGTTTTATCTCTGATTTTTAATTCAAAGTGTTTCACTTCTTTATCTTTTAGAGATTTTGGAACCCACGCAGGATCTTCTTGTAAATGTTCTAGATATTCTTCCAGATCAAATTCAGATAATGGATATTCCTTTGTCTCAACTTTTCGGGTTAATTTTGATGCAGTATCTATTTCACATGGAACTGTTTCATTGAGTATCATTTTTTGTGAATTTGTACAAATTGCAGATATTCTTTGAATTAATGCAGATCGAAGTTCTTTTAATTTTTGTGGTGTATCATAATTGTTGTAAATTTCTTCCTCAGTTACAGAAGAAATTGGAAGTTTTAATGTAGTTATTTCTGACACTATTCTATTAAGAAATAATGTATTAATAAATCACAACTTTATGCAAAAAGAAGTTTAGAAAAAATAATCTAATTGTGATTTTTCTTTATCTAAATGTTTTACCTGTTCTAATAGTCGCACTTTGAAATTCCAAATAAATTTACGATTTCTATACTGATTATATTCATCTGGATCTTCATTTTCAAAATTTTCTATATACCATTCTATTTCATTTTTAATTTCAGTAATTGTAGTTCTCTCATCACATTCTTCTGATTCCCAAACATCAAACATTTCGCCGGTAACTACATAATAATGGCAATATCCAGTTGATTTTTGGTTATCTATTCCATAAAAAATATCAACATTAAATACTAAATCTTTAATCATTTTAAAAGAAACTTTCCATTGTAGGATTTCTATCATCTTTTACTATTGTTAATTTTACTACAACCTTATTTCCGCCTTTATACACATTGGAATATTGATCCATAAACATTCTCCTAAGTGAAGCAGGTGTATATGTAAAATCAGGTGAGGAATGACCACCGTTAATTTCAGGATGTCCTTTACATGCTGTTATATCCCATGCTCCGTGGTATGGAGTAGTATATTTTTTACCTGATGCATCTTTATTATCCCATGATTCATCTCTTTTTTCCCAATAAGCTTTAACTTCAATTATAATTACTGGTTTAGACATGAGATTTTATTCCTTTTATTTGATGTTTGAATATCCAACGTCTAAGATCTTTTAATAATCCTGCTTCATAATCATCAATATTACCATCTTGATGAAAACTTTTATCATCATCAACTAATATTTTCCATTTATCAGGTAATTCTTCTTTCATTAAATACATGTAGATATGAAAGGCATTAGTTCCTAATGGAGCTAAAAAATTTATTGAATACATATAGGCTAAGGCATCAAACTGAGTACACATTGTTTCATCTATGCATTTTTTACACATAGCTAATCTTAGCATTTTACCTCTTGTTCTCAAATCTTCGGGAAATGTATCATCCCATCCACCTGGACCAAATACAAAGCCTGCAGTTACTCCATACATTAGAGTATTAACAAAATCTTTTTCATCTTTTTTAGAAGGTTTATTTAATTTCTTAGGTAATTTTGGAGGATTTACATCAAGTGGTATTTTGTCAATAGTTTCACCATAAAAATCAAAGAGATCTGTCTGAATCGACAATTACTTTCTCCTCTTTATTTTGTGAAGTATGTATTTTTTCAATTAGTTTTTCTTTTTTAAAATGACGTTCTCGCATTTCTTTAGAATGTTTCTTACATAATTTGGAAAAGATGCAACCCATTAGGGAATCCATAGCTTCTGAAAAATTCTTGTCTTTTTTTGTTTTCTTCATTATCTTTTTGCATCTAGATGCACAGCATTGAATATGCGTATTTGTTTCTTTAAAATTACGCATTATATTCCACACATCTCCGTCTTTGCTTCTTCATGATCTCTAAATTCATCTTCGTACATTGTTTCAAATCCACATGAACATTTGAAAGGCATTATTTTTTGATCTCCTGTTTAATTTTTTTGTTAGCTTGTGTCATAGATCGTAATAAACGATTAACTCTGCCTCTTGTAAATTCCCATTCTTTTCTAAGTCTTAGTTGTTGAGCTGCTAATATGTGGGTATTAAATGAGATATTGATTTTGAGTTCTTTGTATTTACTGTTTGATGATAATGCTATTTTTTCTTGTTTGGCATTCTTACCTTCTTTTAAATGAGTTTGAACTGAATTTTTGACTGCTTCCCATTCTTTTTTCAAAATTAATAATCGTGGGGTTGGTAATTTATCTTCAAATTCAATTTTTGCAGTTAATTCTTCAAAAACGTTGTCAGAAATAAATGAAAAGGGCATTATTCATGCTCCTCATATTTATTTTTAATCTCATTTTGTTTTGAGATTATATTTTTTGTGAGTTGATCAAGAAGTTTTATTTCATCCTTGATTAAAACTAATTCGTCTACTTCCATTTTATAAGTTAAAAACTCTGCTTTCCAAAGTTCTAACTTAAATTGTTCTAATGTTTGAAATGTTTTGATATCCTTTTGTTTTTGTGTGAAGGATATTTCTGTATTTTTTAATTGTTGTTTTTGTGTCATGTTATTCTTTATACTTGTTAGTATAAATACAATCCTTTTAGTTAATAGATTCTGTTTATACTAAAAGGTATAAATAACCATTACAGATCAATATGTTATTGGATAAAAAAGTCAAAAAGTATTTTTGTAATAAATGTAAGAGGTATTTTTGGCCTAGAATAGATGATATAACTAATGAGATAATAAAACCTAAAGTTTGTCGGTACCAGGATTGTAAATCACCAAGCTGGGATGATCCCAATGCTATTCGTTGGAAATAATCTAATCGGGTACATAGTTCAGGTTATCCTGCAGGCTTCCCGTTTTTCCTATACCCGATTAGTTTTAATTTTAACAAGTCTCATCCCATAATTATTTCTCTGTTTAGGAATTTTCAGATTATTTTTTTTAATTAATTTAGTTTTCATAAATTGATTATAATCAACATAATGGTGACATCTTTTATATTTCCAAACTATTCTAGTGACATCTGGATGCATATCATATAACATCTTTGATTTTTTGTATGTTCCTTCTTTACTGTAAAACTGCTCAGTATTTCCACCTGAAATTAATTGAGTGTTTTTCTTTCCTTGTAAAAAAGCATTGAATTGAATCGTGCACCATTTAGCTTTTAGAATTCTTAAACAAAGATCAGTATCTTCATTATATCTTCCTCGCCATCTAAAAGGAATGTCATTTCTAATAAAAAGGCAACTGTAAATTCTTGTGTTAATTTTGAATGGTGGATATTTTTGATTCGCTGCACAGAAAAAATAATAATTTGGTCCCGATATAGCAACATTCTCATATCTTAATGTAAAATCTTCCATAACTCTAAAAATCGTCCCGCTTGTTACTGGTAATTTTCTATTTCTATTTAATCTCTGAAAAAAACTAATATTGTCATCTAAAACCCAATGCCATTTGTAACCATTTTTAATAGAATGATCCCATGCAAAATTTCTAGCTGCTCCTGGACCCGTAGTTTTGTTTTTATCCTTCCAAAACATATCGTATTCGTCATAATATTTTTGAGGCTGAATGAGTACTTTTTTTTTATTTATGACACTACAATAATCATTATATTCTTTTTCATCGACTATAATATAATATGGTACTTTTAATTTTTCTAAAATTCTACTTGTTAATCGACTTTTCCATCTTCCTTTAGATATAATATAGACAGGGAATTTAGGATTCATCTACATAGTGGGTGGTTGTTTTTTTATCTGCCTTATATGGATACCAAAGCCATCGGGTTAAATCAGTTACATTCTGTTTAATTAACTTGGCAAATTTTTTAACATCCTTTTCATTTTCAAATTTTAAAACAATTTTACGACAATCATCATCTGATTGTCTGGTGAATTCTGGCATGTTTTGCCATTCTTCCTCAGTGACATCTAAATTCTTTTGAAAATAATCATCAAAATTCATCTGAAAATTATCAAAGTGTATCTGTGGGACTTCGTCAAAAATTATTTTTACATTCTCAGCCACCCATGGAGATTCATTTACTTTATTATCCATTATTAGAAATGCTTTCTTTTGATATTCTGATAATTTGTCTAGGTAAATACATGGTACTTTTTTCATCTTTAATTTTTCTGCTGCATCTAATCTTCCATGTCCAGCCCAAATATTGAATTTCCTATCTATTACAATTGGATCTTTGAATCCAACCATTTTCATTAATTCCATAAGATCATGTATTTGTTCATCTGAATGTAATTTGATATTTTTTGTATTGCGTTTTATTTTTGTTAGTGATAAAAGTATAGACTTTGGAATTTTGATCTTTTTAATTCGTACACTAGGTGTAACGACTTTTCCCCTGCTCAACAAATAATATTTGATATTTTTATTAAAAAACGTATGGATACTCATAAACTATCCATGTGTTGAGCAAGGATTTTAAAATCTGCCTATGAGTTCCACAAATAATTCTCATACTACTTTAAAAATCTGATTATCGCCTGACATCCCACACTTACAAATTGGAACTCATAAGCTGTGAAATGCCAAGCGTTTTTCATCACAAAGTTTCTATTTAACCTATTTTTCATAAAGGAAATCATATAATTTTTCTATGAATTCTTTTGATTTGTATTCTGATTCCCATATTTTTAGAACCTTAAATCCTGCAATTCGGTACAGTTGATCTCTATGAATATCTCTAATTGATTCTTCAGTGTGACCTTTTTTCCCTAGCTTGCCTCCTTTTTTCCCAGGTTTTGGTTCTTCTTCATATTCTATGATTAATTTATTTGAATAATCTAATAGGTCTGGACATTTTATCTCGTTTCCATTATCCCTTGATTCTTCCCAATTTGCAGACTTTGGAGGATGATGATACCCCATACCCCAGAATTCTATTGCTGTCTCAAAGGAGCCATGATCTACAATGAATGAATATTTTGTATTTAGTTTTTTTATTTCCTTATTAATTTCCATTAAAATTTCAATATCAACATGACCCATTTAAGTTCCAATTCCTTGGGCTATTCTTAATTTTTCTTTATACATTTTGTTTCTTGGTTTCACTCTTAATCTAAATCCACAACAAGGACAATATTTCCCTTTGAAATTTATGAAAACACAACAATGACTACATCTGTTATTTGATTTGTACCATCCTCCACTGGTATCTTTTTTTGCTTTGTATCTAGAACAGATTCCTTTGCAGCTCATTTTTCAATTTGCTCCAATATTTTTAATGGTGTACATAATTTTTTTACGCAAGGTCTGCAAACTCCGTATTCGTTATTTATTTTTCTACCACAATTGTTAGTACAATAAAGATAATTCATTTTAAATTCTCCTTATCATCTCTGGGTATTTTCCACCCTGTCGTATTTTTTTAGAATTTTTACCACGACATCTTCCACAAGTTTGAGTTTCTTTAGTAATTGGACTTAATGCATTTCTCATTATCCCATAACATTTTTTACATCTCATTTTGATTGCTCCTTTTCGTATGTTTTTCTATATGGTGCAGCAGCTTCATCTATATAACTAACAGCAGTCATTCTTGAAACTTTGAGATTTCTATCACAGAAATGTAAAAGTTGTTTCATGTTCCAACCATTAGAAATTTTTAAGCGAATATCTAAAATTCTAATATGTCTTATTTGATTAACCCTAAAAGTCAAAATAATGGTTCTCCTCTTTGTACAAGTCTATTTTTCCCTCTCGCAGAAATACTTTGAGCTTGATTTACAATTTCTTTAACTTCTTTAGAATCAGCAGTATAGAGATATTTGTCCCAATCATTTATTGTTCTGAAAAATGCAGGTGCTGCTTTCATTTGTGGATTATCTACAAACTGATCTAAAGTGAATGCAGGATTTCCATCTCCATGTTGTTTTATGTATTCAAGTATTATTTTTTTATGTAATGTTTTAAGATTATCATCTTCTTTTATTGCTATTTTTTTTAATTCTTTTACGATTTCCTCATCAATATACACACCCATAAATTTCTCAGTCAAAGAAAAGCTCTCCTAAAAAATATAATATAATAATAATAGTATTAATAATAAATAAATAAATAAATTTATTTATTTTATTTTCTACTTCTATAATATTTTGGTACTTTTTTGAGCTAGTGGAAATGAAGGTGTGTGTTATGACGTCCCGAAACACTAAACCACACACAGAATAATGATTACTGTAATTCATTTGAGATTCTCCAACTTAGATGAGCAATTTTTGCAGATTGGCTTCATAAATTCGTCAAATTCACATTCAACATTACTATTTTTACAAGTATGACATAGAGCGATCATTTTTTACTCACCAAATATTTAGTAAAAATAAAAGTTATGTATCCTGAAAAACTTGTTATTCCTTGTAGAGCCATATCATCTTTTACTATGTGATATTCTGCTTGCATTTTTTCATAAACAAAATTTGTAACTGTAATGGAAGAAAATCCAATTTTAGGCATTAAGAAAGTCCTCCAATGGTTGATTCTCTAATTTTTCATTATTACCCCATACATCCCATCCATGTACCTTAGTTCTCGCAAAGAGTTCAATACGTGGTAAGTCACCACAAAGTTTTACAATATCTGTTCTAACTTTATCAGGTTTTTTTGAATGTTCACTAATAGTTGATATTATTATCTGTGAAATACCAGCATTAATTCTTCTAGGTTTTCCTTTAACTGCAATTAAACAATATTCACTATTGCTTCGGGTCCAATTACCCATTCCAATAACAAACTTTGCAGAATTAGAATATGTCTTTATCCAAAGAAATCCTAAAGTTTTGTATTCAAACCCCCAAGCCTGGATAACTTCATGAACTTCTTTACTTTGTGGCCATGTACCCCAAATGAATAAGATACAATCATCATCTGCAATTGTATCAACTGGTAACTGTTTAATTTTCTCCAAGTCCATAAGATCATATTTGAAATTAACACCACGTTTTCCTGACTGTGCCTTATCTCGGTATTCCCACGCAGGATCTGCATAGATAATTTTGTATTTCTTGTTTGGGAAATTCATTGGATAACCCATTCCTCAATAGCTCCTTTCTTTATGGATTTTTTATGATTCAGTTTTTCTGATGCATTAAGTGTTGGATTTTGCTCAACCACTTTTTGTTTACATCTTCGTATTGTTTCAGGATCAGTAAGTTTAATGTAAACATCCAATGGTGGGACATAACCAAAGTTATAATGCCAAAATGCAAACACAAATTCTTTGTTAGTGTAATTTCGAAATTCAGGAATTTCTTTAAGTAAATATTCTATCTTCTCTTGGTTTGTCTCCATTTGACTAATAACTTGTTGATAATAATCTAGGGATTTTGTCTCAATTATTGGTTGGAATTTTGTAATATCACACATACAAGATAATAATGTACAGACTTTGGTGTCATTATCTGATTTATGATAGTGTCCACATGTACTACACTTATCAGTCATTTTATTGCCTCATTAATTTTTTACAGGTTTGACAAGTCTTACCATTAGTTATTGAATTAGGAATAGGATTCTCACATGAACAATATTTGTTATAATCATCTATCGTTTGTTTTGCAATTTTCTCATAATTGTTATTTTTTTTATCATTCTCTGCAGTTACAGCACCATTTTTCAAATCCTCAATAATATTTGAAGCAATTTGTTTTGTATCAGGTTTAGGTCCAGTATATCCTAAATTTTTAAGATAATCTAATTGCTTCTCACTTGGAGAATCAGATGTTACTGTTGTTTTAGTAGTAAATGTATTGACATCTTTAGGTTGCACTTGATTTATCATGTGGGTTAATTCAAATTCTGGGATTTGTTTTCTATCTGCATTTCTTTCTGACTTTGAAAATGCCTTAGTTCTCCCGAATGAATCGTATTGACCATTGACCTTATAGGGACTTTCTGATTGACCTTGAGTTTCTATTATTTGGATTTTACCATCTTCTGATGTTCTAGTAGTTTTTAATGTGAATTGTGATCTCCAAAACCAGTGGTTACTATCATCCTCAATATCTTTTTCTAATTTACAATAACTTTCATCATGTATAATTTCAACTGATAATTCTTTTTCTTGAATATATTTTTGAAATAGAAATTTAATTCCAGTGTATGATAATGTTTCTTTTCCTTGAACTTTATACACTAATGATTGTTTTACATTTGAATCTGATATAATTTGTAATTCATCTGCCTCATCCATAAGTTGAAATGCTGATTTTTCAGGTAGGTTTTCAGTTGCCATTATTCAGCATCCCCCACAATCTTTTTACCATCTTTACGAAATTCCTTTTCTGTTTCTTTGATTAGAGAGAGTAATTGTAATCCTAATGAGTTAGTTACAGTAACAGCAGGATCATCTGGGTTTGTTGAAATTTTTATTTTATCATTTTTGTATTCTACGGTTGCATCAAATTGCCATAAATTCTTTGCAGTTTGTTTAGCTGAAATTCTAAATCTTGGTTCATCTTGGAAAGACATTAAAATTCATCCTCCCGAATAACAAATTCTTCACAACTGTAACATACAGGTCCTAAATCAGTATGATAAGTTTCAGGGTTTTCACAATCACAAGTCATGAATTTATTCCCCCAATGTAAAGTACATTACAATCAAGACAACGGTATGGTTTTCTTTTTACATGTCCCCATCTATGCGTATGAGTCATTTTTTATTCTCCTCAAAATGAGATTCAAAATTACATTTCAGACATTTCATAATTAAGATATTATTTCTAAGATCATCAAATTTTTCAAATTCATAATGAGGAACTGAAAGTGTTTGACCCTTTTCTCCATCATCATAAGTAATAATGAACACCTTTGGGTTCTCCAAAAGTGCCATTATTTCCTAACTCCTTCTAATTCAAGAATCTTTTTTTCAGATGATTCTTGTCGAGATGCAGCGAGAAGTAAAGCTGGATGCAGCTCCAAAAGTTCGGGGTTGTTAATAACTACAAGACATCCAAACCTACTAAGAACAGATTTATCAATTTTGTAACCCTCCTTTTCAAGTTTGGTAACATTTGAGGAATCACAGAATCTATTTATACATTCTGTAAATTTTCGGGTTGCGGCATAGAAAATACCTGTATTCTTATTTTCGGTTTTCAGTTAAAACTTCCTCCGTTATTTTACTTCTCAACAAATAATAGATAGTGTATGTAATATTTAAAATGTTTTGTTAAAATATTTTACCTTTAAATACAAAATATTTTACATTTAAATACGAAATATTATTCATACAGTAAAACTCTTAAACTATTCTTAAAGATTAAACAGTGTTGTCCTAGTCTTAGGATGTAGCTCCGTTCATTTACGTCTCAACAACGATATGAAATCTAGGGCAACAAAGTATTATTTTTAATTACTCTCTTTATTAATAAATTTCGTGATTACGCTGTAATCATGTCAGAAAAAATTAAAAATCAACCTATATCTTTCAGATTAAATGAAGAAAATAATGAAAAATTACAAGATTTAGCTGATTCTAATGGAATTCAAAAAAGTACAATGACTGCAAACATTGTAGTAAATGTATTAAATGAGAATTTGGAAGAATTACTAATAAATCACATTTCATATCCACGACCAATAATTAAAAAATTATTTACAATGTTAACGCCTGCACAAGTTGATCTTGTAATTTCTGATCTAAATGAATACAACAAAGGAATAATTGAATCAGCAAAGCAACTCTATCCAACTTATAGAATTATAAATTTAATGAGAAAGTGGATGAAACGATCAGGTTGTGAAGTCAGTATTACAACCTTTAAACTGAAAAAAGTTTTAGAAGTTCATCATGAAATGGAGAAAAATTGGTCAATTGTAACATGTACTACAACTGCATACATTTTACAATTATTGGATAATCAGATAGAAAGAACATTTGTAGATGAGAATTGGTTTAAAATAGAGTATTTTTCAGCTTGAATTTTTTAATAATTGCACTCGAAATTTAGCTAGTGCCATCTTAGTTTCTTTCTCAGCTTGTAATCTAGCTTCTTTTTCTTCATCTAGTTTTTGAGTTAATGCATCTACTTTTTTATTGGCTTCTGTTAATCTCTTAATTTTTTCAATATTCTTTGTCTGATCAAAGATTAAAATCTCGGGCTCAATATCAATGAATAATTCCTCCTTTTCTTCATCAGTTCTGGTTTGATAAGTTTGCATATATCCACTATGACCAATCATTGCATGAGCAATATCCACATTCAATATTCTAATTGCCTTTGTGAAAAAATATCCTCTAAAGCAATATAGATTAATTTTAGACTTTCCTGTTGTTTCAAATTTGTAGTCCATTCCTAATTTTCTTAAATATCCTTGTAAAATTTGACCCTCTATACCTCGAGCATTTTTTAGAATTGGATTTTTGGTAAAAATAGTTTCTTCATCATCATGTTTTTTTAATAATGTACTAAGATATTGATTACATTCTACTGAAAAAAATGTGGTTCTTGCCATTTTCTTTTTTGTAAGTCTAGCTGGAATTTTTGCACCAAATCTAGTGCCAGTCCAAAAGATGTATTTTTTCTTTAATCCTATAATTTCTACTGGTCTTGAACCTGATGATATGAGACATAGATAATACCCTTTTTGTTTAAAATCAGCCACATCTAAAATTCTCTGTATTTCCTCTCGAGATATTGGATATTTTTCTTCTTGAATATTTTGTGGGTATTCTATCTCATCATTGAAAATTATTTTGATTTTGTAATATTTGAGATATTTGGTAATTGCAGATAGCATTACTTTGATAGTGTTAAACACCTTTGATTTTGCTAGGAAATTTACCCACTCTTGAATAATAGATACAATTTCATCTTCTCGTTGTTCTGGTTCCATCTTTAAGACATCCTGTATTACAACATCAAAATCATCTACATCAAAATAGTCAGAACAGAATTTGTCTAGTGATCCTAAAGAAACTTTGAAAGCAGCATTAGTTGAACCTGATTTTGTAGTTAGTTTATCCAGGATGTAATTTGCCCTAGTTTTTGGTTTGGAATATTTGCCAACTACTGAGACGTATTTTCCCATGAAAAATCTGTGCCTAAGTAGTAATTAAAACAATGTTTTGACCTTGTTTTAAAAGGTATATGATAGGTGAAAACCTTGTTTTAATTCTAGTTTAGAGATAGTTTCAGAACTCAATTTAGTTTTCTTCCTCACTCACATGGGACACTATTTGGGTATCTTCTAATCTGCCAAGTTGTAAAGAATCGTTTGAGGACATGCTTTAGTCTACTTCCCTCATAAATTGAGCCAAGATTCCATGAGAAAGCTAGTTTGTGTTCTGTGACATCATCAGGTTTAGTACCTATAGTAAAAAATTTTCTGCCTTTTGAATTGAAACTAAGTTGTTGTATATTTTTCAATATTTCCATATCTCTATTCACTTGTTAGTTTCTAATAAATTTAGATTACTCATTATTTGTAAGCCTCTCTTTTCCAATATACTATGTGATTGTAACAGATGTAATTACCAATTATCTCATCACCATTTAGTTCGATTAGTTGAATTAATTTTTGAATGTCAGCTATTTGCATTTTATTTACTATCCAACATAAATATTCCAGACTCTAATAGATCATCCCCAGCATCTCTTCGGATTTCGTATAATCTATTTAATGCATCTTCTTTTGTTTTAAAAGTCCGTATTCCAACATGATCAAAGTCAACCATATTAACATCTTGAATATTTGTAAAATCATCCATTAGTAATTTTACATTATTACATGATACTTTATTATTCATACATAACATTCTAAATTCATACTTAGGCATTAACACATCATCTCCTCTATTATTTCAATAACTTCTCTGTGAGAAACTTTATGTTCAGATGCCAATGAATCAATTAATTTATAAATTTCCCCTATTTTATCACTATCTATAACATCCATAATTCTTTTTGGAAAATAATTAGTTGTGTAACATTCAGGACACATCCCAGTATCTTTTCCTTCCCATGTATGGCCCCCTTCACACTTGAATTGTATAATTGATTCTTGACTCATTTCAATCCTACCATCAATTCCCAAACTATACTTTGTTGGCTTGCCAATAATTTAGGAAATTCAGTACCCCTTTCAAAAAATCTTTTCTTTTCACTTGATAAAATATCCTGTTTAGTTATTGGTGCATAGAATCCTGATACTTTTACAATGTCCCCTGATTGTGTTATGATTGGTTCACTCATTTCATTTCTTTCCTCATGATGCTAGTTTGATATTTTAAGACAGCCACACTAAACTCTTCAAGCTCTTCTTTTGGCGTTTTAGTCATTTCTCATTCTCCTTTAATTGAGAATGAATGATAGGATTACAAGATTCATAATGAGTTAATGGATCAAGGATTGGTTTTTCACAATGTTTGCATATTTTATAAGATGTACCTCCAAATCCTCCATCAATATGTATAGAATTCTGATCTAAAATATCGTAAAATTTTTGATGTGAATTATCAAACAAGTCATTATCACGTCTGTATTGTTTTATCTTTTCAATTTTATTAACTAAAGGAAATAAAATAAACATAATTCCAAATAGAGATAGGACTATTCCAATAATACCTCCTAAAATAGATCCAAGTGATCCTAGCAAATACTCCATTAACATCATAGAAGTAAATACCACAGTTAGGACATATCCAATAGGGAATGCTACACATAATATATGGAGAATGTTAATTTTCAAATTTATTCTTTGATTCATTTCTGTTCCTCCGATTCTTCGTTTATGATTTCTTCAATTTTTTGTAATGCATGTATTTTACCACTCAACTCTCTACGAATATCTGCATCTACCATTGTGTAACCTCGAAATTCATGTATTCCTTCTCTTGCATCTTTAAGTCCTGTTTCAATTTTTCCTTTGATTTTTTCTAATTTCTTTGAATCTTCTAATCCTTTAATTAATTGTGATTTTAGATTTTTTATTTTATCTAAAGGAATTGAAGAATTTGTTATAGCAATATCATCTTCTGTTAGTTCAATCATTCCATTTCCTCCAATACAGATTTTAGTTTTGCCAAGTTATCTTTAGTGTTTAATCTTTTAGGAAGAACTACAACAATATTAACACCAGATGAATAAAATTTCCTAGTATGAATCAGGTCTTCTTGTTTATTTTCAAAAGTTACTAAACCACATTGAACTAATTTTTTAAGTTGAGTAGTTGTAGTAGGTAATTTAAGACCATCACTACCTTGTAGAATTTCTGCTATTTGGTGTGCAAAGAGTGACTTGTTTTGTAACAGTAAAATGATTTTTCTAGAAAAATCAGAAGAAATTGGAAGTCCAAAGGCTCTAAGATTTTCATCTTCCCAAAAAAAGGTTTTAATCTTATTTGTCATTCTGCACTCTCCACATCTGCTTTTATTTCTTCAAATATCAAGGATATCTCTTTTACTTCATCTTCTGAAATCTTGTAAAGTTTCATGAGTTTTTTTGTCCAGTCTATAGAGGTATCTTCACTTATCTTTGAAAAACGATAATCTAAAAAAATGAATGCCCCTCCAATGCAGAATTTCTCTCTGTTAGTTAAAGTCATTTATTTTTCTCCACAAAACCTGTTTTACATTTAGTGCATCTAATAATTTGTCCTGGAGATTGTTTAGTTGATTGTTTGTGATTACAACAGGGAGTAATGACATATCTTGATTCCATAATATAGTATATTTTATATACTATTTAATAGTTTATTTTCTAATAAATTATTATGAATCATCAAAAACGTGTAATTATCTCTAGTACAGCTATAATAATTACTGCACCTCCAAGAATGGTTGTAACTATACGCCACTTTCTGTTTTCATTACTTTTTATGGATTCCAAATGGTTCTTTACTGTTGTTTCTAATTTACCAAAACTTACTTTAAAAATTCCAAAATCTTTAGTGATACATTCAATTTGTTTGTCAGTTTTATCGTGACTGTCTTTATTCTCTTTTTTTAGATCATCAATTTGCTTTGTGAGATTTGTGAAATATTGTTTTTCCTCTTGATCCATATTACTACTCATTTTTACTTCTAAAAGTATTATAGAATTTTATAGCATTGGCCATTTCTTTGACGTCTTTTAATTAATTTTGTAAGATTAACTAAATCTCTTTTAGTTTTGAGTATTCCATTTTTCCAGGCTTTAACACTTGTAGATTTACTAGGATGTTTTTTAAGTAATTTACACCAATACAGAGATTTTTTTAATCCAGCTTCTTCGCCTTTTAGATCCGTCTTTATCCATCTTAATCTATTACGAAGATTTTTTGTCATTCCTAATTTTGCTATATTGCTATATCTCAATTTATTGTATCCACCTTTTTGTGTATGATTTTTTGTGCAGCCGTACTAATTGATTCACTTTTCATTACGATAATTATCTGTCCTGCAATTAATGGTAGAATTACCATATCATTTGCATCATCAGAAATTGCATTAATTACAGGTGCTACTACTGAAACTGAAATTAGTAATGCTACCATAAATGAGAGAAATGCAGTATTAACGTTAAATTTAGTTTCAGGACTTTTTAGTTTCCCAACATAAACTCTCAATACAGTTCCAACAATACAGATAATCATAGTTATTGTAATTGGTGCTAGTCCTAGAATTTCCATTATATCAAGATCCTATGTATAATGATATTTCTAATATTTGATTTCATTTCCAACCATCAAGTTAATCACCATTAACTTTTAGAATATAAATATTTTTTTTTGTCAAATTGCTATTTTATTTTTTCTCTTTTTTCGCAGTTTTTTTGGCTACTTTCTCAGCTTGCCTCCGTTGTGCTCTATTTGGAACTTTTGGAATTATTATACGTTTAATATTATTATCATCGCATAGTTTTTGAAGTCTAATAACTTCTGTATTTGATTTAACTAATTGCTGTTCTAATATGACTTGATTTTGAGAAGCCTGAGAAATAGATGCAAGTGTAATTTCCTGCATTTGTGATATTATTTGTCTAACGGGTCCTTTTGCCTGTTCTGATAACTGATTAAATCTTTGTTGAAATTCTTGTTGAGCATTTTTAGTTTGTGGTGTTTGTTGACTTGACATGTTATAATTTACTTTTGTGTATTAAAAAACGTTGAGGCTAATTCTATGTAAATTTTGGATTAATTAGTAATACACCAACTGAATTAAATCATGGATGAAAATAAAATATATTAAAAACTTATACGGTGAAATTTCTTTGCCATGTCATCACTCTGTCTGTTGCGATTATTTGACCTGTCCTAAGAGAGACTACTTCAACTGTAAAAAATTTATTTATATCAATATCAAAATATCTTGGAGGATGAAGAATGGTTCCACCATCTAAAACTTGAAATTCAAGAGGGTCAGTTTGGTCTACTGTTCCATCCAAAAGTGAACTTCCTCCAACTCTAATTGTACTAAAATCAAGATCATTAATTATATTAGAATCAAATCCCTGAAATATACTAAAATTAGATTCAAAAGGACTTCCCAAAGTATCTTCTATGCGTATTCTGGCAAATCTAAAAGATGTATCTAAATTGTTTGTGGCATCTACTGACACACCAGTTAATAATGCTCCAGAATCTATTGTAACATAACTTGAATCAGTATCACTTACTTCTAAAACATAAGCATAGATTGGAGTTCCATCTATTGTATCGACTTGAATTTTAACGTGCATATTTCTTAATTCTATAGTACCAAAATCAAATGTGGTTTGTTGTTCTCCACCACCAGCAGCAGCAACAGCTAAAGTATCAAATGAGGAAATATCACCACTAATCATATTACTTGTAGAGGCCCAATCAGAGCTATCAACAGTGGGAAGTGTAAGTGTCCTAAATATTTCATAAATTTCTTGATCTACTGAAACAGAAGTGGTACTAAATGCTATTAATTCAAATTTAATAAAATTCTGAGATGAGGCTACTACAGTATCAATAATTTCATTATTATTATCAGTTTCAATATTAAATGACCATCTTTCTATATCATCAGTAGTCGATTCAAAAATAAATAAATCATTATCAACAAATTTACTAACTTGCATTTGTCTCACTTGGTTATCGACAGTAATTGTCTCTCTGAATGTACCATCGACTGCAAATAGATCAACCTCATCATTGGTACCTCCACTAAGAGTTGCTATATACACAATATCATCTGAATCAATTGCAATAGAGCTAGGTGAAGTTTTAGTAGTAGCCCAAGTATCTACAAGAGTTCCTGTACTGGAATATACATTAGTGTTAGCTCCATCTCCACCAACTATATACAAATTATCATTAGAATCAGTATCCATACTTTCATCTCCATTAAAAGTAGCAAAATCGAGAATAGCTGCTCCTACATTATCTGTTTTGTAAACCCTATCACTGACACCATCAAGTGCATAAATATCTCCATTAGTATCTACTGCAAGAGCAACTACAGATCCGCCTCCACCAATAGTCCAACTTGTTAAAAAAGTCCCTGTATCAGAATACTTTTCTACCAAACCTGCTAAAAATCCAACATAGATATTATTGGATGAATCGGATGTAATAGAACGTGAACCAGTAGAAATTGAAAAAGTACCAGTGCTAGTTCCTGTAGCTGAAAATCTTTGTACTTCATCCAAAGATTCTACAAGAGCATATACTTCATTGTTTGGTGCTACTACTATTTGGTCGGTATTGGCATTTACATTAAAATCATCTGTTTTGGTGACTGTTTGTACAAATGTAAAATTAACATTATCATTACTTTCCTGAAGTCGTATTCTATTATAGTTTTTTGATGTAAATTGTCTTGAAGTTACAATATAGTTAGACCCACTCGAAAAATTAAAAGTTACTGAATTTCTTACTGCTCCTGAAGCAGTAGTTGAAACAAGACCAAATGTACTTAAATCCCCATCTACCATTAGTGGCTCTTGCCCTCCAGGCCAAGTAGAACTTGTTATTGTAGGAGAAATTATAGAAGCAACATAATAAATTAATAAATCTGCTGTAAATGCAGCAGTCCCAGATGCTACAATCTCTAACATAAAAAATGCAAAACTTGAAGTAAGACTAAAACGAAAATCAGTATTTGCTGAAAATGAATTAGTTTCTATAAATGTGAAATCATTAATCGCACCTGTATCACTTCCAAATAGATTATAACTAAAAGTTGGTGAACCTGCTGTTATATCCCCTCGTATTTTAAAAACTATATCTCTACTGATAGATGACCCAAAATCAAATGTAGTTTGACCGTTTACATTATTAGTTACATTAAGAACACCAGCAGTCTCAAAATCCCTATCTATCATGAAAGCTTGTTGTCCTACGTCCCAATCAGAACTGGAAATAGTTGGAGGAGTATATACAAAACTTGCTGCACCTATTTCTTGAAGACGTAATCCAAATGAGTTTACAGGTATTTGTGAATTATTGGGGGTTTGAATTGGTATTGTAAATGTATTATCATTTTCTTTTATTAAAATGGTTTTTGCTCCTACTGCTGAAATATCATCAGCCATAGATTCAGTAAGAACTAAATCATTTAGAGCAAATGTACTATCTCCACTTTCAGGAAATGCAAATAAGTCTGTTCCATCAGATGAATATCCTTCCTTTGATACAACAACTTGACTTCTTACCAATTCTTCAATCGCCTCAAAGATTGTAAGGACACCTTCTGCCTGTTGAGACACATCAAGTCTCGCCTTTTGTTTGTGATTGAATATCTTTGATTAATGATTTTTTGTGTTTATTTCTTTCAATGTCAGTATATTTACTTCTACCAAGATTAAATGGTAAATCATAATTAACAATATTCTTTCTATTAGTTTTTCCATCTTTTGTAGTTACTATTGTTTCAACTTTTAATATTTTTCTAATAGTTTTAAGTTCACTTTGTATCTGTCTTTCTTGAGACTGTATCTTTGCTCCTGCACCTTCTCGTATTAGTGACTTTTCAAATTCTTTTTTTAAATCAGAATCATCAGGACTCCATTCATCTTCCATGAATATTGAAAGATGTTCTTTTTTTTAAAGGTTGTTTCTAGTGTTAATCACAATCATCATAACTATTAGGCTCTCTTGGAAATTTAGTATTTTCAAATGGGAGCCAATCAAATCTATTAGAGTCTGCATATTCTAAATCTACATTATCCTCCCAATATTCTAAATCAGGCACTTCAACACAAAAAGAGTCACTGTATGTAGAGGTGTAATTTCCATAACTTACAGTGGCTTCTACTATAATTCTATGAAATGGATAGACTATTGGATATATAATATCTGTATTAAAGAAAGCATATCCCCCTTCATTAATAATATCATTCCACTCAAATAAAACAAAACCCTCATCAATTATCTTAACTGTAATATCTGCACCATCAAGATAGGTATTATTGCGTATATTTTTTGCTTGCACCTTCAAATCTAATTCTGAATTAAGATTTTTTGTATCTGGGAAATTAACGAAGTTAATTGACATTAGAAATGAATCTGTCTCAGGTTGTATGACATTAATATCATTACTATAATCATGAGTAGGAATATTTGTAACATTCATTTGTTGTTGCCATTCTTCCACATTTTGTAAACTCTCAAGAAGAGAGTCGTTTGTAATAGTCTCAAAATACTTTTCAAATTTTTCTAAAATATCGACTCTATCTTCTGCTATGATAACTTCCTCTCTTTCAAATATCTTAAATGTCTCTATTTCTCTTGGATTAGTAAAAACTATTGTAATATCATTACCATGTAAAAGATCATTACCTCGTATAATGAACCCATGTTCTGAATCTCTTACCTTGAAACTATTTTTATAAAATGTTACTGGCAAATCTTCAAAATTCATAGTTTGTGAATTATAAATAATTTGTCCACTTAGTGTATTGTTAAAAAATTCCATGTAAATACTGTCATTTTTGTCATTATAGGAATGACCCTTAAAGAATGATACATCAAAAGTTCCTGCATCTGCAAAACTTGTTAATAAAATAATTGGGATTATCATTAATAATAAAATTGATATTTTCATTTTTTATTTACTCTTATATAATTCTCTAACATGACATTTGCTTCTTCTTCAACTGTTCGATTATGATCAAGTGCCATACTTTTTATTTTATTCCAATATTTTGATTCTAATTCTACTCTAACTGATTTTCTCATATAATCACCAAAGTTAATTTATTTAAGAAGGTTTACTTAGTAACAACGTTTAAGTAAATAGTCTTATTTTAAATATTATGAAAAAATTGTACAACGTTAGTATTATCTTGGGCATGATTGTCATGATGGGGATAATTCCTGTCTATGCTGATGAAACAGAAAACCTAATACCAGATTGGTTTAAAACATCTTTGGCATATTACCTAGACGGAAAAACTACTGATAAAGAATTTATTAGTTCTTTTGAATTTTTAGCTAAAGAAGGAATAATCAATATTGAGAAAAAAGAATATGATCCATTCTCTTTAGAAAAATTCCCAAATACAGGTGGTTTTAATCCCGAATGGTTAGATGGTGAAAGAATAAAAATAACTAAATCATGTAATGAAGCAAAATCAATGGGATATGAAAATCCTTACTGTAAATATTTATAGTAAAAATTTTCTTTTTATTTTATTTAAAATGCATTTGTAACATTCGTAAATCCCCATTTGCCATTATCATCTCTACTCCAAACTTTATGTGCAGCAGTAATTTCAGTTTGCCTACTTATTCCCATTTGTCCTTTATGGGTACCAAAACGTAAATCTGCATCTGCATCACTTGTAGGTTCAGTATTTGTAAAAGGAAGTGCAAAACCTCCTACAGTTCCAATCGTATAAGCAACATTATCAAAAGTAATTCCTATTGTATTCAGTGATGGAAATATTTTCAAATCTTGACCGCCTGTTTGTGATCTAAATTGTAAATCAGTTGAAATTCTAGCATTTGTTAATTCAACATAAATTACATCTTCATTAGTATCTCCAATTAATCTTAATCCATCTTGTAATGTAGAATCAGCTAATACTTGTAATCCAAGTTCACCTGCATCTAATGTATTATTATTTATTGCTTGTAGTAGAGCGTAAGTAGTAAAAACACCTGAATCATCAATACCAAATTTTAAATCTGCTATACTGTCTCCGTTTCCTGGACTAGCATCTTCTTTGATTAATATTAATTCTGCACGGTCAGTAGTAAGTGAACCAAATTTAACTAATGACATTCGACCTTGTGTAAATGTTAAAATATTTACTGAAAAACCTGAATCCATTAAATTAAATCGCATCAATCCAGTTTCACTACCAGATAGAGAATTTAGAATCTCAGTTGTCATGGAACCATATTCAGTATTAACCCCTACAGAATTTCTTCCTGCAAAATTGATTTGACTAAGTTCATCATTATCTACAGGACTTGGATCATCACGAAATAATGTTAATTGTACAGCAGTTGTATTTGCAGAAGTTGAATAAATTTGTGTTTTGACTTCATCTACACTGAATCCAAGAATACTGTTAAAACTAAAATTGTAAATATCAGCACTATCCAGTACATTAAAATCAAATGCAGTTGCATTTTGAGTTAGTATAGTTCTACTTGATGCTGATTCTGAAAATGATAATGCAGTAATTCCAAATACTGGCAAGTCTGCAATATCAATTCTATTAGATTGAACACCGAATTTTTGATTAGTGATACCATCTATGTTTACAGAAAAAAGACCTGAGCCGACATCAGTAATAGTAGCATTTGAATCTCCTTGAGATATTGAGTTAGCTGAGATTCCAATTAAATCACTGAAATTTAATAGACTTGCCCCTGTGAAAACTTTAACATCTGTACCATTACGTCTAAACTCACCGTTTGAGGTTGGGTCTGTAGATGAATCAGCAATGAATAACTGACCATTAGTTTCAAGAATACTATCTGCTTGAGCTGCAATATTAGATGCAAGAATGGCACTAGCTGATATTTGACCTACATTTGAGCCAATTCTAGTAATTGATGCTAGTAATTCTCCTCCTGCAAACCATACATGAGATTCAGCAGTAGTGCCAGAATTATATTTGAAAAATCCTGACCCACTATCAAATCCTATTGCAGGAGCTAGACTAGGAGTAAATGGTATGACAGTAGAAAATGTTACTAATGCAGCTAGAGTAATATCATTTGAAGCCATATTGATATTATGGGTTCCTAACATCTCTAATCCAGTTGCATCATCAAATTCTACAATATCGGTAATTACATCTGAAATTACAAATTTACCACCACTGGCAGTAGATAATCTAATAGCACCAGCTCCTGCATCTCCTGAAATAGAACCTCTAACAGTTCCGCCAGTATCAGTAATTGATGCTAGTGCAAGATTGATTAATGAATTATCTCCTGCATCATGTAGAGCAGTCCAAGGGCCAAAGAATTCTTGACCTATTGAAAAATTAACAACTTCTCCACCTGTATTAGCAAGTAAATTTGTACCATCAGAATAAAGAGATACATCAGCAGCAGGAGTAGCTTCATTATCAATAAAATTCAAAAACCCAATATTTTGCATTCCTGATCCTGCACCTTGAGCAGTTATGAGAGAAACAGCTTGAAACGTTGACCATTGACTTGCATCACTTCCTACAAAAATTTTGGCACCTTCAATAATTCCTAAAACTAATCCGAAACTATTTTTTATAAAAAGATCAAATGTTTCACCAACACCTGTAGGAAGGGTTGGATTGTTATCTAGTGATGGCACAAATGTAATAGTATGATTTCCTAATCCCCCTTGAGTAAATCTGATAGTACATAATTCAGTATCAATAGTAGATAGATTATCTAAAGTTACAGTAATATCCTCAGTTAAAATAATTTTTACATAATGTCTATTTGAATCAGGAAAATTAATTGTAGTAGCATCTCCAGGCGAACCTTTATCATCTTCAGGAAAATTGATAGGAAATGTTACATCACCACCACCACCAGAAGTTATAGTTCCTCCAATTACAAAATACGTCTCCTCTGTAGCATTTTTGAATGCAATTATTTCTAAAATATAACGAGAACCATTAGTGGTTGGAAGTGTGGGTTCGTTCTCAAGTGCAGGATTAAACGTGAGTGAATTAAATGTGGCAGTATCAATTGTAATATCTAGTGCAAATCTAGTGGAACGATTTTGAACCACATTTTCAAAATTAATTGTAGTATCATCTTCTGTTATGGATATTTTAGAATAATGTGCAAATGTTGAACTAAGATCAATATCCATTGTAGCACCTGTAACAACATTAAAAAAAGGAGTTAAGTTAGGCCATGTAGATCCTACACTTCCGTTAGGACCATTTCCTAGTAACGAAAAAAATGTGGTTGGTGGTTGATTAATTTGGAGATTAAGTTGTTTAGAATTCTCATATTGTTGTTGATTTAATTCATTAATGGATTCTCTTTGTAAAGTCCCATAACTTCCTGGATGTCTAGCACTCATGGTGTTCCCACAGGTAATCTTCTTGATGTGGTAATCTCCATTATTGCACCACCCCTTCTTCCATCTGCATTATACATGAAATCTTCTGTCATTACAACTACATCTCTAGTATTTTCAATAGGATCAGATAATGTATTCCAAAATATAGCAAAGTCCGCCCCTATTCCTGGTTCATTTATTGAGGCTGATTGATGTGCTACCTTACATCTAAATCCTGTTCCACCATTTTGAACATCTGCACTAACTCCATACGGTGTGCTAATAACCCAAGAGTCCAGAGAACTCACTGGTAGTTCAGCAGATTTTATCATATCCTCATTTTCAACTGTTACTGTTTGCTCTGTCTGCAAATCACATCTTATATCAGTCTCATAAACATACGATTCAAATTGTAATGATTGTCTTTGTTGTTCTGCAAATGCTATGGCTTCCAATTGTCTTTTATTTCTTGTCTGGGCAGCTTGGAATGTTTTACTATTTAGAACTCTAGTTGTTTCAACTCCACTAGAAATGAAAGGTTGTTTTATGAGTCTTAGCCCATCAATAATTCCAGTCGTTCTAAATAATTGTAAAGTTCCAAATGCGATACTGTTAAAAAAATTTCCAGTGTTAGTCATTAGGTATCTTTCATTATCATCATAAGATGTCTTTAATTGCCATGTGATTAATCTCACTCGTCTCTCTTGAAAGATACTTCTGATTTCAAGTTCTGGTGTATGAAGTAGATTGATAAGTAGTGTGTCAATAGCCCAAGGAACTCGTGATGGTCTCTCTACTGTAAATGAGGAGAATGGAATAGTAAAATCTGTAACATCACCAAGATGTCTATAGTTATAATCGGCTCTCCAAACTTGGGAAAGATCATCATATATTGTAATGGTAAATGGTATATCTCCTTGAAATGGTATAGGATCTACTACTGCTGATGCCATAGAAAAAGAAAACAAGAATCCAAGTGCAGTAAATGGACTTCCCATATCTGAGACTTGATCATGGTTTAATCCAAAATTTCCTTGCGATGAAAATGTGGTATTTTGAATATCCAAGTGTCCAAATAATGCTGTGTTTAATCCGTTAGCATCAGAACCTAATCCATATAGATCACCGACTTCTTCTGTAATACTATTAAATTCTGAGAAAGGATAAGGAAACGGTAATGCATACCACCACCCAAAATCATAAACATCTGTCTGAACCATTCCTTCTAGTTCTTCTGATGTAGGAGCCACAGTGTCCTCGATTGGTTCGTTAATTAGACGTTCAATATTATCAATGGCACTATCAAAGAATCCTCCTACTCTTTCAAGAAAATTCCATACTGCATCTGCAAATGCACCACCAAGATCATATTCATAAATAATTTCAATGGCAGAATTTGTAAGATAAGATGATACATCTTGATTTGATCTTATGGTATCTGTAATTAATCCATCCACTGACGTTATACTTTTTGGATGATGGAATGCATCATTAGTTAAGGAATCATCAGATGCGTCTTGCCAAGAGAAAGGTCCTGTGGCACCTCTAAAAATAGCTGCTTTTCTAATTGCTAGTTTTTGTTTTCCTCCTGTGGTTGGACCATCTTTGTTAAACTCGTAAATTTTTCCTTCTGCTAATACACAACAGTGACTAAATGCTTTGTCTTGTTCATTTGGCTCATTTGGAGACATGAAAACAATCCATTCATCTGTTAATCCTAAATATTGAACTAGGGCATTTTCAAAACTTCTTCCAAATCTATCATTAAATATTATTCCTGCACCATCTCCAAATGCACCGTTAGGATTTCCTAGATTGGTATCAACTAATAATCTAAATCCATTGTATAGTCCTGTGTTTAACTGACCTCTTAGATAAAATTTCAATGTGGTATCATTCTCTAAATCATCTGTAATAGAGCGACCAATCACAAAATCTCTTTCATAAAATGATTCTCGAACTACTAGATTTCCGTCAGGGAATGCAGGAGAATCATAACCAGATGTTAAGAATGGATTTGTTGGATTGCTACATGAGTTTTTAGTTACTACTGCTTTATTGTTAGTCCATGGAGAATACTGAGAGACTAAAGGATTTGCTATATCATCAAAAGTTTTTGATGTCCATTCTGCTGATGGTGGAGGGGTGGAAGTTGGTACATCTTGATTGGCTTCAAAAATTATTCCATCTACAATCACATGTTGTCCCTCAACATAATTAGCAATATCCACATATCCCGGATAATTATTAATCTCCTCAACTATAGAACTAAAATCGTGGAATTCTCCTGGAACAGATCCCGTATTTGGTTGACCTCTAACAAATACTTGATTTCCAATTTGAGAGTCTATTCTTTCAGTTAGAGAATGAACCGGTGCAGTAATAGGATTTAGTATTGCACTTCCTCCCGATCCTTGTTCTTTTATGGTCATAATAATATCAGCGGCATTATCATCGATAATTATTGAAAAGAAATTTCCTAATCCTCCGTTACTTGTTGGTTGATTTGCTCTTTCTATAATGTGCATAAATGCATCATAATAAGAAATCTCAGTTGAAAAATCATAGATGTTAGTTACTCCAAGAAATGTATTTGTTGAAGGAAATCCTATTGTTAATTCAGGTTGAGCAGATCCTTTATTGGTATTATACATTATCGTAAGTAATGCAAGTGCAGTAAATGGAGTAATAAATTCAAAATATGCTGTAAATTTCATATCCTGTAATGATCTTTCCCTTCCTTTGAGTTCCAATGGCAAGAGAGTTCCAGATTCGTTTAACTGTCCTAGTTCTGTATCTACTTCAAAAGTTGCTGAGCGTATATTGAGATCATCATCTTGCCATCTTATTCTAAATGCTGTAAATTGATTTACTTGTGGAGTTGCACCACTGTTTGTATTTGTCATAAAAGCACCTTCCTCAGCATTTAACATTAGTGAAGCGATTCTTATTCTTCCAGTACCCTGAAATTTACAAGAATTGATAGCTGAAATTTTAGTTGTAACATCAACAGATGTTCCATTAGGATCTTGTATTACTTCAAAAGGGACTTGTGTAAATGACAATTATCCTATTGCCTCCAACAGTGCAAGATAAGCAGTATAATCTCCTACAAACAATAAAGGAATATCTACTATTTGATGAGGTGTCCAGTTTATCATATCATCCAAATCTAAAGCACCGAATCTAATCCCTGCTGTGTTAGTTGGATTAATTGTAGGAAATCCTGTCATCTTATCATTTCTTAATCCAAATCTTCCTTTTGAATAAACACCTCTAACATCTTGATTATCTATTGCGAACTTTAAGAGTCTGGCTTGAAATTGAGCTTGGTCTTGTACTTTCTCATTAATTAAAACTCCCACAGTTATTGGAACTGAGATTAAACTTGTTGCAGGTTGTGTTGTTTGTCTAACTCCTCCCACGTTTGGAACATCTGTTTGTCTTTGTGGAACTCCGACACTAAATGAAACAACACCGCCATCACTACTCTCATTTACACCATAATCTAATCCGATTGCTTCTGAATCATTTATGGTTGCTTCTGTATCACTACCACTGGTAAATCTATAAATTGCGAAATCTTTAGTTGTGGAATCTGCCATTAAAATGCTACAACTCCTGCACTTTTATCATCTAATCCTATTCGGGCAATCCTAGATGCATTAACTTGGAATAATGAATTGTATGTCCAGTTTTCATTATGTGGTACCCATCCTCTTGTTTGTGCAAAAATCGTAGGTCCACCAATTCCTAATTCTCTCATTTTTACTAATTCTCTTGTTAATCCTATATCTACTTCTTGTTGTATGAATCTCCTAAAGTCTCGATTAAATGGTCCACCTTTTTGCACAAACTCATCTAAAACATATTGAGCTACTTTTACAGCTAATATTGCAAGAGCTATAACTGGTATGGATTCTAAAACATCTTCAAATTGTTTTAAGAGTTGTTCTCTTACTTGATCTGCGATGAATGATTTAGGATCTGTGAGAATTTGTTCAGAAGTTTTATCAAGTTTTGCTCTTTTTCTTTTCTTTTCTATTGTATCTTTCCTTTCATCTTCCTTTTCATCTTCAATAATTTCTTCTACTAATCGGTTAACTGTATCTTCTGCTGATTCTATATCCTCCTCCTCGTAACCCTCATTAGGATCTTCAAAAGCCATATTCTCTGGACCGATGTGAGTGCTAGGATCTCGTTTAGATTTTCGTTTAGATTTTCTAGATTTTCTAGATTTTGTTTTCTTTTCTGATTCATTTAGGATGTCTTTAATTTCGGTTACCTTGGTATGGTATGTATCGATTTCTGTTTTGGTCTTTTGTGTGAGACCAACATCCATCTCGATTATTCCAGATTCAGCCATTCTTATTTTTGAACCTCTCTGTTATATCTTTAGCAATATGTGCTCTTAATGCTGGCTCACTTGCCTTATATCCTAATTCCATCGGTTGTAAATCTGGCTGACCTGAAATGTAATGTCCTTTAGAAAATCCTGTATCACCTTTCCCACTTCCTTGAAAAAATATTGCACTAGAACTTTTTCCTCCACCTAAAGGAAAAGCCAGTACTCCGTCAGGATCTTTTGGCTCTATCCAAATTTTATCTTTAGTTCCATAGTTAAACCATTTAGCTAAAGGTTTCTCAGTTGTTCCCCATGTGTTAATTATCTTACCTCTATTTTTCCCAGTTTTTACAAATTTGAATCCATCCACAAATTTTCTTGGCAAATTCATTTCTCTAGAATATTTTTTAATTTCAGGTATTACAATATCATTATAATATTCTTCCATGTGTTCATCCATATACTCAAATGCTTTTCTTTGTGATTCTTTTAATTCCATTCTTGTAATATCCTCAAATGTGAAATCAGATGACAATTTTAAAACCTCCTATTTTGCTACCATGTAGAATCTAACTGCTGTGGCCACACCACCTTGAGGGGCTAATATTTTCATGGTCGGAATCTCAGCAGTAAAAGAAATTGTAATATCTTGATCAGAGCCCGATAAAGCCTCACCAGTAACTACGATAGCTTGATCTGTATATGCTCGTCTTGAATTAGGAGTAGTAGCAGTCTCTAAAATATCAAATGTGGCTTCATCTACAACTGCAGAACACCAAATATCTTCTAGTGGAGGTCCCCACATGTCTATTTTGCCTCCTCTAGTAGAGGTTCTATTTCGTGGTGGTTCTTTAGAATATTCTATATCATAAACTGTGATAAATTCTCCTCCAGCTATGGAGATTTTTACAACATCCGAGTTAATTGCATCTGCTAAACTTCCTGTCATATTAAATTATAATGTCTCTCAATACTTAAATTGTCATGTCAATGAAAACTTTAGGTTCAATTACCACATTCATTGCAGCTTGTTCGTTTGTAGTAGTTCTCATAGTAAATGGAATGCTACGATAAGATAATCCAAATGCTAAAGGATCAGTTTGATCAGCAGGATCAGTTAATCTTCTGTTTTTTCCTATAGTTGTCTCAACTGCCGATACAATTTCATACAAAAGATTTTGTGCTCTTAATGGATCTGTGTCTTGTGTAATACAAACACACCAAAAAGAATATGTCAATAATTCTTTTGCCACAATATTCCTAGTTCCTGGACCCGCTCTCTCTCTATTAATAATTGGATTCGGTGCAGAATTTATGAAAATATGTGGTGGACCTAATCCATCTGGTGGTTGTTCTGGTAATGGAAATTCGTATTTTATAATCTGATTAACTAAATCTGGTAAATTTCCTCCACCATTGGCTTGTGGAAATAATATAGATGATTTTTCTAATGTTAAAGCCAATCTGTCTATAATCGGATTAAAATTAAGTGCAGTTGAAAAACTCATAATCCTCTATGCAAGTCCTTAACTGCAAACTGTATTGATTCATCTGCATATACTTTTTCCTCTGGGTTATCTCCATTAACTGTCCAAAATGGTAACAAAGTCCAGATAACAGCATTGGCATAAAATGAATCATTCACAGGAAAAACAATTACAGAATCAGTAGAGGCAGTCTCATCCCATGCTTGAGTGTTTAATGTTCCGTCTCTCTCTTGATATTCTAAAGTAAAAGCCAAAACTACTGTTCCAGTTTGATTTGTGAAACTAGCTAAAATTTCTGTCTGAGTTACAGGCACACCTCCAATTCTAGGAATTACATTGATTGGTAGATTGGTTGATCCTATTTGTGCTTCTGGCATATCAAGGCTCCTTCTTTTGTAGATCGCCCCAATCTATTTCAATTGAAGTTGTGGGGTTTGTATCAAAATCAAATAATAGTAAAATTCCTGTTTCAGTTGACATGATTATGATTATAATTCTAGATAATTATGTTTTTAGAATAACAAATCTTCGGGATAACCTTGTGTTTGTGAATATCCAGGCTGATATTCCTCTCCAAATTCTGTGGTCTCTGCTTCCTGTATTGGTTCTTGTCTTTCAGTAGGTGTCTTTTCTAAGAGTTTTCTTGCATCAGATATATTTTCCTTAAAATCATTTTTGGCATTTTTTGCGTTGGGTGATCCTATTCTATCTCTTTGTTTGTATCTTACCCAATTTATCGCTGCATCTTTTGCGTATGTGAATATTGTAGTTCCTTCTTCAAGAGGAATGACATCAGAATATTCAAAGAGATTAGTTTCAACTTTGTTGTTTGCTTCTCTTACCCAATCAGAATATCTTTTCCGTTCTTCTGAACTCATTGTCTTTTGAAGTACTTCGGAGATTCCTTGTGAATCAAAAGCATCTGCTGTGCTAATATATTTTTGAGGAATATACTGAGTCATTATCCAAAGTTCTCATCAAAGAGTAAATCATAAGTTGATTTGTAAATTTCATGTGAAGCATTAGCCCAAAAGAAATAATCTCTACCACCGTTAATCTCTAATTCATTTTTAGGAGGACATTGAGGAATTAATATTCCTTCTTTTCTTTGTAAAATAGCACATCTAGATTCAGTATTATTTGCCATGATTAAATAAAGAAGTTTAGAGATTAAAGGATTATGATTAAGTAACGAATTCTTGTATTTCGGTAATTTGGATAGTTATAGTTCCATCTCCATTATTACTTAATAGTTTGATTGTAGCATTGGAATCTTGTATTGAGGTCACATCTGTTCCTGCTGAAATTACCGAGACATTAAGAACAGGAGTCGTACTAGGAGTAAGTGTCTGAGTTTTAACATTAGTTCTATATTGTACCATTAGGCTACCACTACCTCAAGAATGCCTACTAAATAAGTAGCAGTATTTTTGTCTATATTCTTACTAATCTCAAGAAAAAAATAACTCTGAAAATCTGGAGTTTGTGCCGTAGTTCCAAAAATATCTTCAACATGAGGAACTTGATTATATGCGACTGTAATTTCTTTGTAGGAAAGAAAAGTAGTGGATAGTACCATGAGTCAGAACCTCTCTAGGTTCCTTCTCTGACATCATTTTTCACTACTACTCCCACTGGTGGTTTGAGTAGATCCACTATCTGAGTTAGTGTAGTAATTTCAGTACCGCTAGGGGTTGTAGTGATCTGTAACTTTTCACCGAATCTTTCTTGGTGTTGAATTGCATATCCGATAAAGTCGTGAACGATATTGTAATCTGCGAATTTCTTTGCATCATATTCTGAATCTACAATGTATGGTCCATCAAATTCAAATGCTCCTTCGCTAGTAAGTGCATAGACGAATCCTTGCGGAACATACGGAGAGATAATTGCTATACAACCCCACTGTTCCATGCCTCTCATCGGAACTACACCATATCCTTTTGGTGCTTCTTGTTGTGAGTATGCAAAGGAGAACCAGTTGGATAGATAATCTCTGTAGTCTAGTGCATTGAATATGAAATATTTGATTTCGTTAAACCAGATGTTAAAGTGAGATTGCCATACATTGACAAATGCTTTAGGTCCATCGTTTGTGGCGTGTGGAACACCTTCTGTACCTGTTGCTGCAAAGTCTGGAAGTTCACCATAAGTTCCATCTCCTGCATAGACAAGAGTTGATAATGCTTTTAGTGCTAAGAGTTCTCTAGCCCTGTAAAGTTGTTCTCTACCTTGTGCTATAGATACTGCGAATGGATCAATTGTTGCCTCCATTCTATCTTCACGAGAAATATAAATTGGAATATCATTTCTAAAAATTCTAAATTCAAGCTGACCAAACTCTGTGTTTTGAATTTCAGGTTCAGATAATCTTGATACTTGAACATTAACTGCTGGCCATCCTGCCTCTGGGATTTTACCTCTTAATCGGTCTAATGCTATGTGTTTAAAGGCAGTTGCGATATAACTTGCTTGAGATAGTTTACCAGTAATTTCATTAACAAACTGAACGATAGTAACTTGATCAATATTATCTCCATTTGCTACTGCATCATATTGATTTTGTAAGGAGGCCATTTCATTATTAACAGATGCATTAAATTGCATTCTACCACGAGAACGTTTTTTCAATTCATCCATTTTCACTTCGACTTCTTTGATAGCACGAAGTTCATCTCTGACTTCATCTATTTCATACCTTACTCTAGAATGCAAATCTGCATTGAATTTATCTACGTTTGCAGTTTCTTTACCATTTTCAAGAAGTGCAGAATAAAATTTAGGTGTTTTCTCAACTCTTTTGAATGAAGCGATAAATTCAGAACGCATTCCTATATTATCAATATCTAATGCAGAACCAGAATAAGCGACTTCACTTTTTGGGAAGAAAGTTATGCTTTGCATTTTAGACTATCCCTGTTAAAACATTAATGATGTCATCTGTTGCTGTTAATCTTAAAATTTCATTGTTAAAGTGATGATTTCTAAATCTACCCATAACGGTTCCTGCTGCATAATCAGCAGCTACTGCTGGGATTATTGCTTGTGCTCCTGCTACACTTTCAAGTTTGATTAATTCTTCTGGTTGAAGTGTTGTTGAACCTGCAATTGCTGGAAATACTGAACCTGGAACTGCTACTTGAACTTGAGTTGCTCCGGTAACAAATGGTTCTAAAGCAAAAGCATAACCACCTGTAAGAACAACAGCAGCAGCATCGCCTGCCTTATCAAAAGTACCTGAACCATCAGCAAGTAACACATCTCCATATTCAAAAGATGCAGGTGAGGCTACTAGAGTTACCTTGTAAACATACCATGGAGCAAATCCAGTTGGAAATCTCACAGAGTTATCAGTTAATGCTACAGGCATTTTAGTTCACTCCTGGTCTATTAAACAAATCTGAGTCGCTCATCTTTTCTACTTTATCTGATACTTTGGCTGCATCATATTGTGAAGGTTTTCTAAGAGTTCTTGATGTACTAAATCCAAATGGTGTTCTTTCTGCTTCGAAAGACTGGGGTATTTGACCGATAATTTTTTCCATCTTTATAATTTCAGCGTCTAATTGTTGAGGAGTTTGTTTTTCCCATTCAGCAGAATATGATTTAATATCATTCTCTGATGTTTTAGATGCTTGGTATAATTGAGTTAATTGTTTAATTTTAGGTTTCATTACTTCGGCAGTAAGATAAGTAATCTGTGCTTTATGCTCTCTTTCCTTTTCTTTTTCTTCCTCTGATTTGTAACCTTTACCTTTTCTTTCATATTCTTTAGGATTATCCATATCACCTTCTTTCTCTTTTTTATGTTCATCTTCCATGGCTGATAATGCTGCTTTCATTCCTTCTTTCTTTTTCTCGTCTTTTTCTTCATCCATGGCTTTGTGCATTTTATCATGCATTGATTTGTAAGATGCTTCATGCTTGTCTTTTTCTTTTTCTTTTTCCTCTTGGGCTTTCTTTGCCTCTTTTTCTTTTTCTTCTGTGGCTGTTTTTGCCTCTTTTTCTTTTTCTTCCATAGCAGTTTTATGTTCTTCTTTTTCCTTCTCTACTTCAGCTTTTAATTCTGTAACTTCAGTATTGAGTTCCTCAAGAGTTTGCATGTAATTCTTGGAATTAAAAATCGTATTTAATAGCAACTTTTTAATTTAGATACACAGTAAGTTACTGTATGGGTAAAGTGCGAAGAATCAAATTTAATGAATCTTTGCAGGCATGGATCAGTAAACCTATGAAAACAAAGGTGGAAAAGAAATGGCGAAAGGCAGGATATATTAGCGAATCAGATTACTTGCGTGATTTAGTAAGAGTAGATATAAAAAATTAGTAAGGGCGTTTGGTTCTTGTGTATTCGTATGTTACGCCATTATCTTTGATAATTATTCTCTGTGTTCTGGATAATTCCAGATCGGATTTAACTATCCTTGCTTCAATAATACCTGAAAAAAACTTACCTTCTATGTGAAGTTCTTTTAGTTTGTTTTTTGCTAGAGGTTTATCATCAGATTTTGGTAAAGTTTTCTCTTTTTTCTCTGTTTTTGGTTTATTAGTTTTGGAGAATTTTTCCTTGACTTTTTCCACAACTTGTGACATTGATTGCTCTTAGAGTTGTTTTAATTTAGTCTTTGTGGTTGCTATTTTACGCATTACTTCTTCTTGTAATATTACTTCTTCTTGGATTTTATCCTTTATTGAAAATAAAACTGGACCTATATCCTCAGCTATTAGATCCTCTATTTGCCCTTGTTTATCTTTTTTACAATATGAATATGCCATGGCTACTATTTGATCTTCTTTCATGTTAGAATTCTCGTCTGAAATAATTTTGATTTTACGAGATACACAATCCTTTAGGGTTGAAGCATCTGCTTGTTTGATATACCCTACAATATCCTTAATGGTCTCTGCCTTGAAGTGTTTTTTTAGAGATTGTTTAACAAATGGGACAATTGTAATCTGGTCTATATTATCAGAGTTTACCGCTGCCGATACTTCTTGAAGTTTTAATGCACAATCTTCTCCTGTTCCATCACATATTGCTGGGATGAAATCAACCTCTCTGCCATAAGCTGGCTCTCTTACTATTGCATCTTGGGCTGCCTTGAATCTATGTAGTGTAGTTTCTAATTTTCCATTTCCTAAATGCACAGTTTCAACAGTATCTTTTGAGAATGGTAATACAGTAGGTGAACCAAATTTTAATTCTTCATTTCTTATCATCTCTGCGACTTTTGGATCTGTAATATGTGAGACTTGCCAAGCAGTTCTTTTTAATTCATCTATGCCAACATCGATAATATCACCAACTCTAAATTTTTCTTGAACTTTATGATGAGGATGATTTCTTTCGGGGGTTAATACCAAGGGTTTTCCAATAAATGATTTAATGTCTTTTTTAATTGCTTCCCATGTAACACGCCAACGATTCATATTAAATTCCTCACCTATCAAGAATTTTTTTAGAAATGTTCCTTCTCGTCCTTTGTAATTATCTAGATGTTCAATTTCTGATTCAACTGCTCCGTGAAAATGTGTTATCTTATTTTCCAAAGTGAATAATGCAGTTTTTTGACATTCAGTTAATTCCATTATTCCTCCAATATTGCTGTGCGATTTGTACTGCTTCATAAACTTCATACGCTTCTATTTCACCTGAAAAGTCAACGGGAATATCGGGGTAATCTCTTGTTATATCATAATGACATCTACATCCCCAATGAGTATCACCGCCAAATTCTTCTGGTCCAATAGATGGCATGTGTGGATCATCTGGTGCATATCCTCCTAAAGAAAAACTTACTTCTCTATGATTTCTACAAATAGGACAAACCCTAGTATCAATCTCTGTCTGATAAAACATTCGGATTATTTCTTGTGGTCTTTCTCTTGGTCTCATTATTGGAGCATCTACTTTTACAGACTTTGGTGATCTTGGTGTTGCATCATCTGGGATTTCTAAAACTTTGATCTCCGATACAATTCCAGTTGTAATGTCTGATTTTATTTTTAATTTTTTTCTACTGGGTATTCCTAATGCTAATGGAATTAACAGAGCAAATGCTAAAGGTGGTATTGATTTTTCTATTTTAAAAAATGAGTATGCCATCGGTGTAAGTTTTTTTGATGTAGATATTCTAATCTGATACTGTCCACTATCTAGTTGTGCAGTTGAAATTAATTTATCTATTCTATCTGTATTTTCTGCAATAGTAGATAATGGCCATACCTCAACTCCTTTTTCATCAATAATTTGCATATAAAATTTAGGAACAATTACAGGTATTTCTGTTTCATAATCGTAAGAATATGCTTGGACAGCCATCATTTGTCCACGTTGTAATTTGTTCGGAGTTATAGCAATTTGTAATTTAGGTCTCTGTAAAACAGACATCTAACCCTCCTTTGATACTCTTACATTTTGACCTGTGCTAGAATCTGTAACTGAAAATTGCCCTTTATTTCCCATAGCATTTTTATTTTGAATTCCTTGTTCTTCTTGACTTTTTTGTTTTTCAGTATCAACGTGTTCTAGATAACCTTCATCTCCTAGTTCCTCACCAATGTATTCGTTAGTGTATGGTGCTAATTGTTGCTCTTGGATTAGTCTGCCGACTTTTTCTAATTTAGTTTCTAATTCCATTTCCTCAAATTCACAATCAATGTAAAACGTTTCTAAAATCTCATCTTGTTTTGCATAGACAGTTCTAAAAACTCTGTTATACCATTGTTGGGAAATCTGTGAAGTTATACTCTCTCTAATTGTAGTAATCTGATTATTCAAAAATGATATAATTCTTCCAACTAAAGTGGCTCTCGTAGCTGCTGCCTCATCAAAGATTAAACTTTGTGGAATTCCCATAACACCGATAATCACTTTGATTAATTGTTCTTGTAATTTTTGTAAGTCACCCAAGTTTGCAGAGATATGAAATTCTGTAAATTGAAAATCCTTAATATTTGCATAATCAATCACACCAATTTCTCCAGCAGTCCAAGAATTCTTTATGGCAGTTCGTATTTTCTTTCTTACAGTTTCATCATAACCTGTACTATCAAAGGTGAACATTCCCATTCCAGCATAAGATGATCTAATATATTGCTGATAATTTTTCGCAAAGATTCGTCTTAGTAATCTTCCAGGATCTAATGTTCTTTGTAATTTTGAAAATCCATAATGCATGGAGGCAATTAATGGACTCTGATATTGATTAACTAGATATAACATTTGATTTGCTGCAAAGAATGATCTGTCATTATGTACATAAATTCCTCCAAGTTTCCAAGTGTAATCATCAATCTCTATCATTCCCATGTCTATTGGTTGTAACAATTTTGTAACATTAGGCAATCCTCGATATTCTACTCCATCAACTGTAACAGGATCTAAATGTTTCCAGTTCTCAAATATCATAGCATCTCTGCCAAACGTTAGCATATTGATTATCTGAGCTTTCCATTTTTGCTTTAATGGAATATCCATATAAGGATCATTTGTTCTTACTCCTAAATCAGAATACCAATTATCAACTTCTTCAAGCTTTGAAATTATATCTTGATTATTTTTTATTTTTTCTTGTTGTTGATGTTTATCTCCTTCTTTTTCTGGATGACGTAATTTTAAAACAGGTTTAATTCCTTTTGGCATTATAAAATCTGCATAAGTGTCAATAGCAGTTCCGCCAAATCCATTTACATATTGGTCTGAGAATAAAATATGATCAAAATATTGATAAGGATTATGATAGTATCGTGGTCTTACTGGTAAACTTGGAGCTTTGAATTGTTCCATAATTATTTGTAGTCTGTTTCGTGAAGTGTTGGTTTTTTGTAATTCAACCATTGCCTCTGCATCTAACTGATCCCAAGTATCTCTATTTGCAGTAAATTCATCAGATGCAGGATGTGCCGAGATTAATTTTTTATATTTTGTCCCTTTTATTTCTGCTTCATATTCCTCCAATTGCATGTGTGGGCGATACTGTCCTTGTTTTAGTTGGGTTACTAGCTTTTTCTCTTTTGAATTAAAATTAGAATATTCTAACTCTGGGAATTGATCAAAATCATCATTAGATTCAAGTGAGAAAATTTCTAGTCGAGGCTCTTTAGTTGCCTCTATCTTTAACGATCCTTCTGTGTTTAATGTTTTTCTACTACGTCTCAACTTTAAATTAAAATACTCTCGTCAATATTTAAATTCAATCAACTATAATATCTTACATGCTTTTAAATCCAGAAATAGAAAGATTATCAAAATATGTCATAGCTAATCGTATGCATTGGAGATTTATGATGGAAGGAAATATTATACGAATAGTTACAAACCAGCAAATATTAGCATGGGAATTTGTAAAAGAACTTGAAAAAAAGTTTAATCTTGAAGTATTTGAAATATCAAACACTCCTACTTATGGAATGGTAATTAGTTTTAATGTGCTGTCTTAATTACTGCAGATAATTCCCGTAACTGCTCAAACTGTATTTTATCGTGAGGATTCATTGTAGGACCATTTTTTGAGAGTTTGGATGTTCTGACATTGATAAAGTCGATAACTGCTATCATTTTAATTTCTGTGAGTTTGTTGTCTTTTTTGAATCTCTTGAAAATATCTCTAATTCCCATATCCCAAATAATGTAAATTTGATTATAAAGTTTTACGGGTTTTGAGCTTGAATTACTAAATTAGTTATGACAGGTGATGAGGAAGTGCCTACTTCCTCCATTTGTATTCTTAATGTTTGCC
>SDBT01001080.1_pt1 | contig 46721 bp, 49 predicted proteins | sample 2277101 | NCBI WGS metagenome assembly SDBT01 (sample SAMN10404973, study PRJNA504765) | marine sediment metagenome | isolation source: marine sediment core GS10_PC15, 103 cmbsf | place: Arctic Ocean: Southern Knipovich Ridge | collected 2010 | reverse complement strand
GTTATTTCTAAGTGTTTTTTCTTTTTTTAATTGATATGGGATGTAGAACCCCTGGGGTTCAAAATAGTGAGTAGCGATAGCGTATGAACAATCCCCTTGGGGATACCATGAAAATTCTACTGATACTTGATTATTTCTAAGTATCTTTTCTTTTTTTAATTGTTGGGGGATGTAGAACCCCAGGGTTCAAAGTAGTGAGTAGCGATAGCGTATGAACAATCCCCTTGGGGATTGTTGTTTTTTTGTACAAATACAAAATATTTTATATACTAAAACTATCTTATCTATCGATGCATTATAGGTGTTACATGTATAAACAAAATAATATTTTAGGAATAATTTTTATCATTATAGGAGCAATAGGATTCTTTTTTGCATTAGGTGATTTGTTATTCAAAATTTTATGTGCATTATTGGCGCTTACTATTATTAATCATGGTCTTCGTTTGTGTGGCATACCACCATTACAATTTTTGGCAACTTCATTGCTTTTTAATAGCTGGTTTTAATATCATTGTATAAATATTTTTTTAACTATTGAGGACATTGTGATTAATTTTGAATGGTTTGATATGCACTTTATTCAAAAGTTTTATTTTTTATTTCCATTTGTTCGTGCAGCTGCGATCGCAGTAATTGGATTTTTTATTGTTCGTATTGCGTGTAAATCTGTTATTCATGTATGTAAAGATACATTATCAAAACATGTTTATATGTTACTTTCTAACATCGTGTTTTATGTAGGTATGTCAATTGTTGGTGTTATGACTTTGCAAGCACTTGGATTTAATTTATCAACACTACTTGGTGCTGCAGGTGTTTTTGGTGTTGCAGTTGGTTTTGCATCACAAACAAGTATGTCAAATATAATTAGTGGTATCTTTCTATTGTTTGAGCAATCATTTTCAATTGGTGATACGATACAAACACAGGGAATTTCCGGAGTAGTAGAGTCAATTGATCTTTTTTCGGTTAAAGTGCGAACGTTTGATAACCAATTAATTAGATTGCCAAACGAGTTGTTATTAAAACAGCAGGTGACCAATGTTACCTATTTTGACACGCGACGTATTGATGTATTGTGTGAAGTGCCAACAAAGCAAGATCTTGCACAAGTAAAAAAGATAATTGAACAAGCAGTTGATCGTATGCAAAAAGTTTTGTCTACTCCAAAGTCTGTGATTATTATCAAAGAAGTTAAACAGGTGCAATATATTAATCAACAAAAAACGGTATTGTTGATTCGCATGTGGGCGCAAAAAGCAGATGTGTTTCCAGTTAAAAACGAGTTTGTACCCGTTTTAAAAGAACTATGCGATACAAATAATATTAATGCAGTAATTTCTCATGGAAATTAAAAATTTTTAAAGGGTTTTTATGAAAACAAATACATTTTCTATAATTGAAGCAGTAAAATATGGATTTGTTACGTTACAAAAACATTGGAAAACACTTGCTGCAGTGTGGGGGATTTTAGCATTATTTGCTTTGAGTATTTATCTTGGAATGGTGTTGTTTGGTATTATTTCATTCAATGCTATGCCGACACTCTTTTCATCTTTCTCCTCAGGAAGTTTCGTAAGTCTTTTTGGACAATCATCAGAAGTTTTTACTGAGTCCATGAATGTGGAAGTGGTTAAGATTGCGTGGCAAAGTATGAATATTGCAGAATTATTTTTTTCATTAGTATGGGTGTTATTGTTTATATTTTTCTCATCTGCATTTGGCGTCATTGTGCAATTGGTAAATGCCTACATTGCGCTCAAAATTTACGATACAGATGTGGTTTGCTGGCGCGATATTTTCAACGTGCAAACATTATTTTTTACTGCACTCTCAGCTTCAGTTTTATATATGTTTGGCGTATTGTGTGGTACGATACTATTAATTGTCCCCGGAATTATTCTTTATGTGCGGTGGATATTTTTTATGTATGCAGTTGTTGATGGTAAAGGTTCCGCTTTTGAATGTTTAAAACATAGTTTTGAAATTACACGTGGTAATATGTTGTGTATTATTGGACTTATGGTTACGTTTGGTCTTTTGAGTTTTCCATTTAGCGTTTTGATTAAAACTATACATCAATCAGGAATAAAACTCGCACCGATGTTATTTGTTATTGTTATTGCTACAATTGGACAAATGATTGTTTCTGCTGCTGGAATGCTTTCGTATGCGTATGTCTATCGCAAATTGTCTGATATTCATACGCAAGAAGTTTTGGTTGATAATAAATAAAAATAAAGGAGGAGTAATGATTGATATTGATGAAGCAATTCGTGTTGGAGCTCAATTAAAAATTAAACATGAGGCAAAAGCACGTATTTGGCGTGCAGTATTGGCAGTTTTTACAATTGCCTTTTTTCTTCTGATACTTTTTATATCAAAATATATATTTTTTCCATTGCAGATGATTAGTTTTATTTTTCCAGTAATAATACGTAATATATTTGAAGTGGCATTTTTGATTGTATGGATAGGATTTTTTTTTGGAAGTTTTGCATATTTGGAAAGAAAAAGTATTTTATATTTGTACGATACTTATACCTTTTTGCCTGTGCGCAAAATTATTCCGATGTATGTGATTGGTTTGTACGGTATAATTACGGGGCTTTTGGATTTGTTTGCTACAGTATCATATGTTTTTCCAAGTAATCCATTTGAAGGATATTATTATTTGAGTGTTTTTTATACTATTGATCAATGCATTAATCCAATAAGTGCATTAAAAAAAACATACACAGATGTTTCGCCAGAAGAAGCTCAAAAACTTCGATTTTTGGATAATTATGCACTTGCGCATGTATATCGTCAATTATATCCACTTGTAAAAAAATAACTATCGCAGTAGAATATGACAATATAATCAAAAAAGGAGCATGTAATGAAAAAAAATATTCTATTATGTTGTTTGGTATTTACATCGATATCTGTTTATTCTAATGTGAAAAAATTAAAAATTAACCCAAAAAATATGTCTCATGAAGAAATCAGTAAAGTATTGGGTTCTGAACTTTTAAAAATTCCTGGTGTAAGTTTTTTGTATGATGTTAGTAAAAAGATTCCATTAAAAGAAATAGGTAAAGTCTGTTTTTTTGGCACATGCGGTGTCGGTATGATATGGCTTGGATATGAAAACAGAGATGTAGTTTTTGGATATAATAGTATTGGTCATTTGGGTTCAGGAGCGACATTGCCAGGTAATAAAAATAATGAAGATAAAAATGATGATCGAAATAATAGTTAAATTTTTCTTTTAAACTTTTTTTCAATCTCATATAAATCAAGTGACCATAATGTTGGTCGTCCATGCGGGCACGTGAGGCGATTATCACATCCAGAAAGGTCAGAAAGCAATTCTATCATTTGTTCTTGTGTTAAATTATCACCAGCTTTTACCGCGGCTTTACATGCCATTTGTGCGCACAATTTATGATTAATTTTTTTGTACAACTCTTCTATTGGTAATGTATTATATTCTTGAATCCATGAGATTGTTTCTTGAATAAGTTCGTCAATCGCAATGTTTTTCACATGCACCGGTGTTGCATTTACTACCAAATTTTGTTCATCAAATCGTTCAATTGTAAATCCATTTTTTATAAATAGTTCTAAATGAGGCTCAAGAAGGTAAATATCGCTCTTTTTACATGCAATCATTTGTGGAAACATAAGTGTTACTGTCGCAACACTTTCAAATCGATGTGCAAATTGTTCATAGAGTACTCGTTCATGTGCCGCATGTTGATCAATTAATAATAGACTATTTTTGTATTCGGCCAAAATATATGTTTTATTGTAATTGCCAATGTACGTGTAGACCTCAGAGTTTGTCATTCCCGGCTTGATAGGTCTTCGTATTGCTTCCGCCTTCGTCAAGACTACGGCGGACAGGTCCCCGGCTTGGTTCAGTATCTCAGGATTATTGTTATTTTTTTTCTCATCAAAAAATGCATCAAAATTAAATGATTGTGGAGTGTTTGTTTTTTGCGCATTGCTATATTCGTGTTTTACAAATGAAGTAAATTGTACCGGTTGAGAAATTTGTTTCGAAACATTAGTTTCTAATGTTGTTTTTACTGCCTGTTGTAATTGCTGTTCAACACGTCGTGGATGCAAAAATTTTACTTCTTCTTTTCGTGGATGAATATTACTGTCAACCTCAAGTGGATCAATAGTAATATTTATGATTGCTGTGGGATATTTTCCAGGTGGTAGTACGTTTTGATATCCGCGAATTAATGCACGAACAAGTGGTTGATTTTTTACCCAACGCCTATTTACAAACAGATACATATGGTTTCGATCATATTTTGCAACTTGGTGATTTGAAATAATACCCTTAATGGTAATATTTTGATAAGTATGTTTTTGTAATTCTAGCATTGATGAACTTTGTTCGTGCCCATGTAATTGTGACCAACGCTCTGATAAAGTTTTTACCGGTGGACAATTGTAGAGCGCTCGTCCTTCATTGAATAAAGTAAAATGCACATTAAGAAATTGAAAACAATTAGCATAAAAAAGTTGTTGAACATGTCGAATTTCAGTTGCTGCTTTTTTTAAAAATTTTTTACGTGCAGGAATATGATGAAAAAGATCTTTAATATTGATATCTGTTCCAACTGAACAAGCAGTAACGCCAGTATCTGTTATGCTTCCACTTTCAATTAAGACAAAAAATCCTTCTTTTGCATTTTGTTCTTTTGTTTTAAGCGTTATGCACGCAACAGAAGAAATACTTGCAAGAGCCTCTCCACGAAAGCCGTACGTAGAAACAGTTTGTAACTCATCAACAGATGTTATTTTGCTCGTTGCATGTGCAGCAAAACAGAGTTGCGCATCATCTGGTGGCATACCGCATCCATTATCTTGAATACGAATAAGTTGTTTACCACCATCTTCAATCCAGAGTGTAATGACATTAGCGCCAGCATCAAGTGAATTTTCAAGCAATTCTTTGACAATGTTTGCTGGTCGCTCTACCACTTCGCCCGCAGCAACTTGTTGTGCAATTTCTGGAGGTAATTTTTTGATCTTTCCCATAACAGAAATTAGTGTAACAAGTTTTAAAAAATTTCTCCATTATCATATACGCGACAATCATTTGGAAGTTTACCGGGATAATTTTTTTTTCCATTGCATGTTATAATTTTTCGATCAAAAGATTGTATTGTTTTATCGGCTTTCAAATCAATCAAAAGATCGTACATATGTTCATTTGCAGTTATTGCAGCCCAATGAAGGAGGGTGTAACCTAATGAGTCTTGAGTGTTAATGTTTATGTGTTTGCAAACAAGATTTCTGATTTTATCTTCAACGCACTGAATAAGTGGATACGTGTTTTTTACTAGATTAAAAAGTTCTTCTTTTTTGTTTGGATTTTGATTTAATTGCAGCCTGATGGTTGTTATTTCTTTCGTTTGTGTACATATTTCTGATGAAAAAATATTTTGCAAAGAAAATATTAATAAAAAAACAATGAATATATGTGTTGTTAATGTTATACGTGAAGTATCCACTATAACTCCTTAAACTTTTTACAATTAAAAATTTTGTTATACTGGTATTTAAATTATATTTTATAGGATAGAATAATAAAAAAAGATTTAAAAGCAAGGTTTTTATGTTTAGTTTTATAAAAGATAGACTTACAAAAATATATTCATCAGTAACATCTCGACTTGGTGGGTTGTTTGGTAAAAAAACAATTGACGAAGAAGTATTGCAAGAATTAAAAATTTTGCTCTTATCGGCTGACACTGGAGTTACAACAACAAATAATATCATTACAGAACTAAAAAAGCGTATGCAGTCAGGTACACTTGAAACAGGGAGCGATTTAAAAGAATGTTTACGCGAAATTCTTTTTGCAACACTTTCTAAGTTACCACAAAGAGATTATAGTGACACAAAAGTATTTGTTATGGTTGGCGTTAACGGATCAGGAAAAACTACGTTTATTTCAAAACTTGCGTATAAATTAAAAAAAGAGGATAAAAAGGTATTGTTGGTTGCGGCAGACACATTTCGCGCAGCAGCTCCTGAGCAACTTAATACGTGGGCACAACGATATGGTATTGACATACATCAGGGTGTTGCAGGTCAAGATCCGGCATCAGTTGTATTTGGTGGATGTCAAAAATTTAAAGATGATGGATATGATGCAATTATTATCGATACAGCTGGACGTTTGCATACTAAAGTAAATTTAATGAACGAATTGGGAAAAATTACCAAAGTAATTAAAAAACAACTCCCTGATGAGAAGATTGCAACATTATTAACGGTTGATGCTATGCTTGGACAAAATTCTTTCGAACAGGCAAAACTTTTTTCAGAATGCGCTGATGTTGACTCTATAGTTTTGACTAAAATGGACGGTACAGGCAAAGGCGGTATTGTCTTTGCAATTGCACAACAATTACAACTTCCGGTTTGGTGCATTACGTTTGGTGAACAACCAGAAGATATGAGTTTATTTAATGCACGAGAGTATGTTGATCAGTTATTGGAAGGGTAACTGCTTTCTTTACAATATGTACGCTATTGTAGTACAACAAAAATAGTCAAAATTTTTAGTAGGGTCAATGTATGCATAGCACAGACTTTCATCATGCACTTTCAAAAGAATTAGATTTATTGTATGTTGATGAGCACCTTTCAAGTCAATATGCGTGGTGGATATTAGAAGCTATTACGGGCAAAAATAAAGTGCATTTACTTTCAATTGATGATTTAAAATTGACCGAAGCGCAACAAAAAAAACTTGATGAATGGAAGAATAAAATTCTTAATGAATCAATGCCATTGCAATATTTAATTGGTTCAGTGCCATTTGATGGCGTAACTATCATGGTTGAACCACCAACGCTTATCCCTCGACTAGAAACAGAAGAGTGGTGCGTTCATTTAATTGATCAATTAAAAACGGTAAACACAAAAGATATGATGTTTTTGGATATAGCAACAGGTTCTGGGTGTATTGCGCTTGCACTTGCGCATAACTTTCGGCAGACAATGGTGCATGGCACTGATATTGAGCACGATGCGATTGCACTTTCTGAGCGTAATGCAGCGCTTAATTCTGTTGATAATGTGCAATTTTTTTATTCTGATGTTTTTTCAAATGTATCTGATAAGTATGATATAATTGTTTCTAATCCTCCCTATGTTACAGAAGATGAATTTAAAACATTAGAAAAAAGTGTGACAAAGTGGGAAGACAAAAAAGCGCTAGTGGCAAATGATGATGGGTTGCAAATTATTAAAAATATTATTATTAATGCGCTGCAGTATTTGAAAAAAAATGATAAATTGCGTCGTGCAAATATTCCGCAACTGATTATTGAAATTGGGTATCAACAAGGAGTAGTGGTTAAAAAACTTTTTACTGATGCCGGATACAATGCTATTGCTGTTCACAAAGATATGGCGGGGAAGGATAGATATGTAACGGGGCGAGTTGATGATATTCAAATCAAGTCATTCTAATGTAATCACAACTGTTACATTTTGGCCAACAACGATACTAATTCATACATTCAAAAACACACATCCACGCATTACATTATCTGACATGAAAAAATATAACACAAGTGATTTGTCATGTGATAATTTGCATATCTATAATGTTGATATTATTAGTGATATTTTAAAAAAAGAAATTCCAAAAAATACCAAAGTGCTTTTTGGGCTTCGTGGACAACAGTTACAAGAAACATCAGTCTCAACGCGAACAAAACAGGTAACAAGTAACACGTTTGATGTTCCATCACAATATACGCATGATTTTGGATATCAATACTTGTATCCACATACTGATGCAGAATATATGTTTTATGTCTGGTCGATTCCTCATTATATACTTTTTTTATATCGATTACTTGCGCAACAAAGCGGTATTAATTTAATAGGAATTATTCCATATCAGTCGGCATTATTTCAAGCTTATCAGCGATATACTTATCCAACATTTCGCACTATAAAATTAGCCGTTGATATGACGAATAATAATCACTCTATTGAATCATATTTCAAACCAGAATCTGCATATCGATTAATTACAAATATGCTACAAACAGAAAAAGATTTGCATTTGCAGTATCTTCATGCTGCGGGGTTAGTTTATAGTTTGGAGAATTGTGTATGAATAATAAAATAACACCCATTTTTTTGTTTGGCACACAGGGTGATAATAAAAAAGGCGTTGTGCGTTGGTTAATTTTTACATGTGTGAGTTTGTCTGTTTTGCTTGGAGCACTATTGTTTGTTGAATATCCTAAGATTTTATATTGGCGCATGATAAAAAAACAGATTGTAACGTTACAGCAAAAAATTACTCAGTTGCAACCTGCATATGATAAATATCAACAATTGAAAGATAAACAACAGATTGCATCAAAACATATAAAAAAAATTGAATATTATCAAAATCATCCAAACAAACCAATTACTTTGTTTGATGTTGTACGCTCTCATGCATCAAATAAAATTACATTTAATCAATTGCAAATTACCAAAAAAAAACTTTCATTGACTATTTACAGTTCTGATATGGCATCAATGTATACTTTTATTGATAAACTTTCCTCTGATGAACACTTTAAAAACGTCCACATTGCTTCATTACAACATGATGATAGTGAACGATATGTTTGCTCTCTGCGGGCGAAAGTTAGCTAGAAGATTTTTTCGTAACTTGCAAGTTGAATATACAGGCAATTTAAAAAAGAACAACAACTTACCTAACTTTGTAATCACCTAATGCAAGTTTTTAATATATAAGCTATTTTTTATGATAAATAATTATATTTTTAATTTGAATAGATCCCGGATCGGAGTCCGGGAAGACATAATTATTTTTTTAGTTTGCTTAAAGTTACGAAAAAGGTATAAGATAAAAATCTTTTTCAATTCCAATATTTTTTTTTAGATCGTCTTCAAAATTAATATCAGATTTGTTTGGTTTAAGTTTTTCTTTTAACAATAAAGATTCATTGGTATTGTTATTTTCATTGTTTTATTCATCAGGTGACTTTTCTGACAATAAAGATTCATTGGTATTGTTATTTTCATTTGATGGGAGTCGATAGATATAGTGAAATTTGTAAGCGGTATCGAATTCTACTGTTTTAAATTTTTCATCAGAAAAATTAAAAAACGTTTTTCCACCGAATAAGACTTTTTTGGGATCTAATCCTGAATTTTCTATTTTTTTTAAAAATATTGATTTTTTTGTATAAAACTGTGTTTTGTTTTTTTTTATAAATTCATCGTTTTCAAAAGTTATTAGTTTTAATGAATATCTCTTAAATGTACATATTATATCTATTTCCATTTTTTCTCCCCCAAAGCATGACATCGCTCCCAAAAACAACATTGAGATTATAAGTTTTTTCATATGTTTTTCCTTTGTGATAATAATAAATAAATTTAAAAATTAACCCTACTTATTATTATTTTAATCAAAAAACATATTAATGCAACAAAAAGTTTAATAAAAATAATATTGTTAGCTGGTTAGTGACTTATTTTTACCGTGCAAAGAATTTTGCTTTTCTTTGACAATGCTATGCTCTTGCAGGCCAAGTTCGATAATGTGATCAATAAAATCCATAGGTCGCATGCCAATCTCAGCTGCTTGGTGAAAAATGCATGTTGCTGGAGTGAGTGCGGGTAATGTGTTGACTTCAATGATAACAACACGTTCTTTTTTTGTCGGACTTTCTTTTTTTGTCTGATAAAAACAGTCGATGCGTGCGTATCCTTTGCAATTTAAGGCGATGTAGGCTTTTTTTATTGTTTGTTTAATGAGTTGCAATGCATGTTTAGGTAATGTTGCAGGTGTTTGATTTTCGCCAGAGCCTGGTAAAAATTTCTCTTGTAAAGAAAGTATATCGTGTTTGCGAATAACTTCTGTTGGTGGGAGCACTTGTGGATTATCGTTGCCAATTACGCCAACGGTTAATTCTGTTCCGTGAATATATTCTTCAATAAGTGCATGCTCCTTTTTTTCAAAAATAGTGTTTAATGCTTTTTCAAGTTCTTTTTGATTGGTAACTTTTTGCACAAATATGCTGCATCCATCATTATGTGGTTTTGCAATTAATGGAAACGGCATTGATACAGTTCGGGATCTATCATTTTTATATACTAACTTGTGTTGCGGAATATCAAAATCTTCATTATATAAAAATTCATTTGTTTTAAATTTGTCCATACATAACGCGCTACACAACACTGATGAGCCATTGTAAGGTAATTCAAGCATTTTAAGTGTGCCTTGCACAGATCCGTTTTCTCCTTTTCCTCCGTGAAGTGCAATAAATACAAAGTCTACAGTTTGAGGCAAATCATTCCATGCAATTATTTGATCTTTGGTTAGTGATGCAGTAATTTCTTTGGTTGAATTACGTACAAGTTGTGCGTTTGTAATTGTATGTAACTTCATGTCTTGATCTGCAAATATCGGAATAACGTCATATGTTTGCTTTGATAATTTATACACCACATTACGTCCAGATTCAAGCGATATTTCGCGTTCATTAGAGTCACCACCAAATAATACTGCAATGCGCATTTTTTTTTCAAAATTACGAATAATATTTTTTTGATACTTGTTCATGTCGATTCCATAATTGAGTAATTCTGTTTTTACCAAATAATTAATTAGTTGCGTATGATTCATGCCATTTTCTGCGGCTTGATTGAAAATAAAACTTGAGGGCCCCATACCAGATAATGTATTTGGGTCAATAATAACAATGTCACCGGTATCTTTTACAAATCCATCAATACGACCCATTGTTGCAAAATTTAGTGTTTGCATTACTGCAACACACGTTTCCTGTATGCGTGTAATTGTTTTTTTTTCAAAGCGTGCAGGTGTAAATTTTGTTGCGCGTCCAGGCATATATTTTTGTTCATAATCAAAAAAGTTGGTTCCAGCTTCAGGTATTATTTCAGTTGGGGAAAGCGGTGTATAATTACCATTATTATCGGTAAGTACTACGCAGGTAAATTCTTTACCAGTAATGTATTGTTCAATAACAACTGTTTGCATACAAGAATCATGTATGGTTGATGCATTTTGTATTGCGTTGATAAGATCTTTTTTTTTGTTTACATACGAAATACCGAGCGAAGAACCTTCGTTGTATGGCTTTATAATAACAGGTAGGGGGATGTTTTTTTGTGCAAGCAGAGTGAGTAATTTTTTTGACGATTGAGTGTAGTACTTTATTTCTTTTGGGGTAAGATTTATTTGCTCTGGAACGCAAATATTAGCATGACATAATAATTTTTTTTGTATAACTTTATTCATAGAAATTGCGCTGCTTAAAACACAAGAACCTAGATATGGGATGCTAAGCACTTCCAAAAAACCTTGTAGTATTCCATCTTCTGCGTATCTTCCATGTTGTGCAATATAAATAAAATCAATTACTGTTTGTAGGTCGTCCCATATAATTTTTTTTGCTTCTGTCTTAAGTCGATGGGTAAAATCGGTAATTTTTCCACGGTGTAAAAAATGCCACGGCAAAAGAAAAAGGTCGTTTTTACTTTGAAAGAGGGGTATAACATCGTATAAAGTTGTGTCCAGATGATCGCAAATAGTTCGTCCTGAATTGAAAGATACTTCACGTTCAATTGATTTGCCGCCCATAAGGACACCAATGCGTAGTCTTTGCATGTGCTCCTTTTTTTTATTATTTTTATGATACCATTTTTTTCACATTGTAATAAGAATAATAAAGCTCTTGTTTTGTTTTTATTTAATCTGTAGTATTATTTTCTACTTAAAAAAAGGAAAAATAAGTAATGTACAAGAAAACAATAGGGACATACTTTTATGAATAAAGAAAAAAATTTAGTCTGGATTGATCTTGAAATGACAGGTCTTAATCCACAAACAGATGAAATTGTAGAAATTGCAACAGTAATTACCGATAGTAATTTGAATACAATTGCTAAGGGGCCACATTTAGTAATTCATCAATCAGAACAAGTGCTTGCAAATATGAATCCATGGGTTAAAGAACAACATGCAAAAACAGGACTTACTGATGCATCACGTGCGTCAAACATTTCAATACAAGAAGCAGAGCAACAAACGTTAGCGTTTATAAAACAATATTGTAATAAGGAAATGGCACTTCTTGCAGGCAACTCTGTCTGGCAAGATCGTGCGTTTATGGTCAAATTTATGCCAGACATTATTGATTATCTTCATTATCGTTTACTTGATGTAACGGCAATCAAAGAAGTAGTGTTGCGTTGGTACCCGGATGATGAGCGTGCAGTATTTGAAAAAAAAGAAGCACATCGGGCACAGGATGATATTTATGAGTCAATTGAAGAATTGAAGCATTATAGGAAGTATTTTTTTGTCTAGTTTTATATTATTTTTTTATAAAAGAGGTATTTTTGCGATTATTTAAGTAATCATTTGACTTTACCAAGGTATATTTTGTTATACTAAATAATATATTTATATTAACAATTATAAGGAGTTAGTTATGAATCATATGGAATCATGTAAAAAATGCATTGATGCTTGTAATAAGTGTATTCAAAGTTGTCAGGCATGTGAAAATAAGTGTAAATCAGGTCAAGAATGTAAAACTGAGTGTTCTGCATGCATTCAGAGTTGTAAAGATTGTATTGCTGCATGTCAAGCATGTATTGATGAGTTCAAAAAGCATATGAACTCATGCAGTAATGAACAGTGTGTTCAAGCATGTAAAGAGTGTATTGAAGCGTGCAAAAAGTGTATTGAAATGTGTAAAAAATGTCAATCAGACTGTGCAGATGGTGGTGATAAGTGTTCAACTTCATGTCGTGAATGTATTGATGCGTGTAAGAAGTGTATAGATGCATGTAATAATTGTATTGCTAAATCTTGCAAATAGTCTATTTACATATAAATTTTTTATTGGGCCAAGTGATCTTGGTCCAATTTTATGTAGTAATTAATTTACAACGACATTGGATTTGGCGTAAAAAATATTTTGCTTTGTAAATTACTCTTGTTAATTGCAGCATATGCAGAAATAATATGTTGCATATTTTTACTTTTTAGATACATTTTTCTACTATGTCTATTTTGTATTTTATATACTGGTGGTTTTGATGGTCCTAAAATAGTTATATCAGAATTTGTTTTTTTTGCGTACAATCGTAATGCAACAGCAACATGCTGTGCTTCTTGATCAATAATTTTTTCATTTGTATGTTTTAATTCAATTTCTACTAATCGTACAAAAGGCGGATAAGAAAACAGCTGTCGAATTTCTGATTCTTTTTGATAAAATTGTAAATAATCTTTTTCATTAATAAAGTTAAAAATTGGATGTGATCCCATAGTTTGCACAATAACTTTACTATGTTGTCCAGCACGACCTGCACGACCGGCCACCTGGATCAGTTGTTGAAGTGTTGTTTCTGCCGCATTATAAATTGGAAAATGTACGTTTAAATCTGCCCAAATGATACCAACTAATGTTACATTAGAAAAATGTAAGCCTTTGGCGATTGTTTGTGTTCCAACCAAGATATCAATTTCATTGTCATGCATTTTTTGTATAATCTCATGCCATACTTTTTTCTTTGCTGTCACATCAAGATCAGCTCGTGCAATACGTGCATTAGGAAATAATTTTTCAAGAGTAGTGACTAAACTTTGTGTTCCGGTTCCCTTTTTTAAAAAATATTTACTGTCAGCAGAGCATGACGTACAATTTTCTGGAAGTATTTTTGTAATTCCACAATAATGACAGCGCAACATATTATTCGCATGTAAAGTTAAACTGACAGAACAAGAGTTACAGCAAAAAATAAAACTGCATTGTTTGCATTGCACAAAAAAACTGATTCCTCGACGATTAATAAAAATAATTGATTGTTCGCCTTTATTCAAATTTTGCGCAATAGCTTTTTCTAATTTTTGTGTAATCCAAAAAAAGCGACGTTGTTTGTTTTCAAGCAATGAAACTTTTTCAATAACAGGAAATATGCTGCCAAACCGTTCATGCAATTCAAATAGTTTCCAATTATGTTTTTTAACGTTACAAAGCGTTGCAATAGTTGGCGTTGCCGACCCTAAAATAATGGGAATATTATATTGGTGTGCGCGCATGATTGCTGCATCTTTGGTATTAATTTTTGGATGTTTTTTTTCTTGATAGCCAGCTTCATGTTCTTCGTCAACAATAATAAGTCCAAGGTTGAAAATTGGCAAAAATAGTGGTAAGTGAACGCCAATAATGAGTATTGGTTGTTTATTTTGTAGTGCACGCCAAAGTTCTTTTTTTTCTTTGGTAGTTTTTCCTGAATGAAATCCAAAAATATGAGTTTGTGGTAATTCTTTTTTTAGTCGTACCTCAAATGCGATAGAAAGCGAAACTTCTGGTAACAATAATAATGCAGTTTTGTTGTGCTCAAGCGCATGTAAAATTGCTTTTTTGTAGCATTCTGTTTTTCCTGATCCCGTAACGCCATGAATTACTGTTGGTGCATACACCTCTTGTTCAATTTTAGGCAATAGATAATTGCATACTTTTTGCTGTGCATCGGTTAATGTCACAGATGAGAGAAATGTTTTTTGGTTATGAATTGTTGTAGATGGAGCTTTTTTTTTCTTGTCCGCCATAGCTCCTGACAGGCGTAGCTTAAGCGAAGACTGTTTAGCGTCGGTGGATTTTTGTTCAATAAAACTACGCAAACGTTTAATAATATGCACAGAATTAATTTGATGATAATTGGCAACGATTTGAATAAATGATTGATATTTTGAATCTTCAACGAGCGGTTCTAGCGAAAGTGCGTCTTTTACATTAAAAGTGATGCTGTGTGGTTTTTTATGTGCAATAAAGATGACCGACGCACTTACTTTTTTGTTGCGTAGTGGGACGGTAATAATTGAACCAATAGTGACATTTGATTGCCATTCTTTTGGAATAGTATACCAGAGTGGTTTTGTGTAGCCATTAAGAAGTTGTGCTTGTACATACATATTGTAAGTATAGTTTAATGTACAAAAAAATCATCCTATAGGGTGCAAGAATTATACTTAATCTTTTGAATTTTTATTTTGTGATAATATTATATCATTCAGTATTTGTGGATCATCTTCCATAAGCTCTAATACTTTTTCTATATTTTCCCAGTGTTCAAAATTATTTCGACCTTGTCGTGCATAATGACTACCGGGACGACTCATCTTTTCCAAATCTTTAGAGTGTTGTTTGAATTTATAGGTTATTATTTTTGCCAAGGATATATTATCGTGATTTTTTTGTATTAATTTTTGAGTATCAATTAGAACTAGTTTAGAAAAATTGTTTTGAATATATGAGGCTTTGTTTGTAAGATTATTTATTGAGCAAAAGTTCTTTTTTTGAAAATTTATATTTTTACAGATACAGATATTAAAATTAGAACAATATGTGGTAGATAAATTTTTAAGTCGTTTATTCTTGTTATTTTTTAACTTATAAAACATTGCGTATGATTGATTGTTTGACAATATTGTCATTATAGACAAAAGTATTAGTATTTTTTTCATTGCTTCCCTTTTTTCTTTTCATTGTTATTAAAGTTTATCTTTTTTTTGTTTTATAATGCAATAAAAACCCCCGAAAAAATTCGGGGGCAATATCTGTGTGATAAGGATTGAGTGTTAGGATGTATGTGATGGCTTACCAAGACCAGTCAGTAAAATCTTCACCTACCCGTTGTCTTTCTTCAGGCACTATTTCCATTACTTCTTTTTTTTGCGCTTCTTGCGTCGCTTCTTGCCGTCCTCTAGTTTCTGGCATTATTTCTGTTTCTGTATGAGGAATTTCTGGCATTTCTGGAAATTGCGTAGCATCACGAGCTTCTCGCATTATATTGTCTCTGTCTGTTGCCTGCATTACTTGATCTTTTGTTTGCCTTTGTCCTACAGATTTTTTAAATAACCCCATTGATGCATGTGTTACATATGATAGCATTATTGCAAAAATAGCTAATAATGCTTTGATATAGGTGTTCTTCATAGTATCCTCCTTGGTTATTGAGGTTTTGCTTCTACTATCCTTACTATAGCCAAAACAAGTGGCAAAACGCAAGAAAAGTCTTTGTTTTAAGGCTTTTTGGGCGCTGGGCCGAATGATAAAATTTCTAAAAAATGTGAAATTATGATTATATCGACATTTTGAGTCTTTTTTTTGTTAATTTATCGACTGGGACGAATTATACGTTGACAATTTTAGATACAGTCGTTTCCATGATATACTTTGAAGCATAAATGTTTTTGTTTTGGAGTTTCATGATGCTTGATACTAACAATACTGTTTATCTTATTGATGGTTCTTCATTTTTATACCGTGCATATTATGGTTTGCGACCGTTACACACAAGTAAAGGTGTTCCTGTGCATGCGGTTTATTCTTTTTGTCGCATGATTCGCAAACTTATAGATGATGCTGGAATTAAATATATAGTACTTGTTTGGGATAGTAAAGGGAAAACTACGCGTCATGAAATGTATAAAGATTATAAAGCAACACGTCAAGCGCCGCCGAGTGATATTTTTGATCAAAAAGAATTAATTGTAGAATTTGCTGATTTGATCGATATGGCGCAAATTGCAATGCCGGGAATTGAGGCAGATGATATTATGTACTCAATTGCAAAAGAGCAGGTCAAGCAAGGTAAAAAAATAGTTTTTGTAACTGCTGATAAAGATATGGGTCAAGCAATTAGCGATGACATTTATATGTACGATGTTTTTAAAGAAAAAATGTTTGATATAAAAGGCTTTGAAAAAAAATTAGGATTTTCAATTTCTAAAATGCCATTTTATTATGCATTACTTGGCGATACTTCAGACAATATTCCTGGAGTCAGAGGTGTAGGAAAAAAAGCTGCGCAAGAATTAGTGGAGCAATTTGATTCACTTGAGGATTTGTATGAGAATTTGGACAAAGTGACAAAAGCGCGTACAAAAAATGCGCTTGAAAGTGAAAAAAAAGAAGCGTTTCTTTCTCGAGATCTTTTTTTATTGCAGTATCATAAGACTAATATGACTCAGGATGATATTGCGTTTAATGTTGCCGATTGGCAAAAAGCACGTACATTGTTTGAAAAATTAGAATTTACTACGTTATTAAAAAACTTAGGAATTGAAGGTGTTGACCAAAAAGAAATAGTTAAAAAAAAGATGGAATATTGGTCGAAATTTGATTTTCGATGCATTACAACACAGATAGAATTGGCGTCATTATGTGTACAACTTGAGAATGCAGAATTTTTTGCAATGGATACAGAAACTGACGGTCTTGATCCGTTGCGTTCAAGTTTAGTTGGTATTTCATTTTGTACAAAAGAGGGGCAAGCGTTTTATGTGCCGTGTGGACATAAAACTAATCAATCGCAATTATCATGTGATGAAATTATAGCAACACTAAAGCCATTACTTGAAGATGAAGTGCCAAAAAAAGTGTTACATCATGCAAAATTTGATGCATTGGTACTCTCAACTGTTGGCATTACATTACGAGGATTTTTTCTTGATACTTATGTTGCTGCGCAATTGGTCACACAAGATTGGCAACGCTCAAGTTTAAAAAGTTTATCAACCTTCTTTTTTTCTGAAGATATGCTTAATTTTGAAGAGATGGTAAAAAAAAATGGACATACAGATTTTTCTGAAGTTCCGATTGATATTGCAACGATATATGCAGCTACCGATGCTCATCAAACATTTAAATTAATTACAGTAATGCAAGAAAAATTGAGAGAGCAAGAATTAGAATCAGTCTATTATGATATTGAAAATCCATTAATTGAAGTATTAGTTGCAATGGAACGTATGGGAATTTTGTGCGATACTAATGTGCTTGAAAAATTGAACAAAGCTATTACACATGAAATTGCAAAAATTGAAGAAAAAATAAATGAGTTATTAGATAATAAAGAAATCAATCTCAATTCTCCACGACAAATTGAAGAGTTATTATTTGTTAATTTACAACTTCCGACGCAAAAAAAATCATCAAAAGGTAGATATTCGACCGATCATGAAGTTTTGAAAGTACTTGCAAAAATACATCCAGTTCCAGGAATGATTATTAAACATCGAGAGTTGTCTAAATTAAAAAATACCTATCTTGATGCATTGCCAAATTACATTAATCCAAAAACAGGTCGCATTCACACAACATTTAGTCAAGTAAAAACAGCAACCGGCCGCCTTTCTAGTTTGAATCCTAATCTGCAAAATATTCCGTCTGATGGATTGACTAAAGGAAATGTGCGTGCCGCTTTTAAAGCAGATGCGGGATATCAATTCATTTCTGCTGATTACTCACAAATTGAGTTGCGCGTGCTTGCACATTTATCGCAAGATGAACATTTAGTTAATTCATTTTTGCAAGGACATGATATTCATGCAGAAACTTCAGCACGATTATTTGATGTTGAACTTGAGGATGTAACACACGAACAACGACAATTGGGCAAGCGTATTAATTTTAGTATTCTGTATGGTCTGACTCCGTATGGCCTTTCAAAAGATTTAGGAATATCCCTAAAAGACGCAAAAAAATATATTGAGAAATATTTTGAGCAATATCAAGGCGTATCTGTGTGGATGGATAGTATTATTGATTTTGCAAAAGAACATGGATATGTAAAAACAGTCTGGGGGCGCAGACGGTATGTACCTGGAATTTATGAGCAAAATAAAACATTGTATGAACAAGCACGTCGTATTTCAATTAATACTGTTGCACAGGGAACTGCGGCTGATTTGGTTAAGCTTGGAATGATTGCTGTTTATAATGCCTTTCGGCAAGAAGATGTTGATGCACATATACTATTGCAAATCCATGATGAATTATTAGTTCGTGTCAAAAAAGAAGATGCACAAAAAACTGAGGCGCGTATAAAACGAATTTTGGAATCAATTGTTGATTGGTCCGTTCCATTCGTTGTTCAAACACGTATTGGTGATAATTGGGGTGCGGTTAGCAAATAAAATTTGATTTTTCATTTTGATAGGGTAGAATAATAGTTGAAATCACAAATTCACTCTATTCTTGAGTGTTTTTGTAGTATTCTAAAAAATAATAAGGAATATATATGTCAACGAGTAAAACCGGCGGTTCCACGTCGAACGGTCGAGATAGTCATAGTAAGCGGTTAGGTGTAAAACTTTTTGACGGACAAGTGGTACATGGTGGTGAAATTATAGTTCGTCAGCGCGGTACACATATTCATCCTGGTCGTGGTGTTGGTCGCGGTAATGATGATACATTGTTTGCAAAATCCAAAGGGCAGATTAAGTTTCATTATGGACTAAAAGGCCGGCGTTACGTTTCTGTAATCAATTAATTCTTGTCCATTTTACAAAATAGTGGTAAGACTTGTAATAATAGTTATGAAGTCCATACAGTAAGTTTTTTACAGGAAAAATACATGATTAACTTTTTTCGCTTTCGCGCGCTTGGATTTGTTTTTTCAGGTTTATTATTTGCTGCGTTTGCAGTTTTTGCGTTCATAAAATACTCTCAAACTGGTTCTGTTTTTATGTATAGCATTGATTTTACTGGTGGAACACAGGTGATGCTTCGTTCAGATAAACCATTTTCTTCTGAACAAATAGTATCAGTTATTGTAGAGCAGGGGTGGAAAAACCCAATAATTCGTAATTTAAGTGACACAGAGGTTATTGTGCGTGTGCAAGATTTTGCAAGTGATGCGCAAGGTCTAGGTGAGCGAATTCGTCAAGCAGTTGTGAATGAATTACCTGATCATTCTATTGAGTTATTACAATCTGAGAGTGTAGGGCCAGGTGTTGGTAAAACATTACGTTGGAAATCAATTAAGACAGTTTTATTGGCTCTTTTAGTTTTGCTTGCATATATAGCATTTCGATTTTGGTCATTTGCATATGCTGCGGGTGCTGTATTTGCATTATTTCATGATGCTGTTGCAATTTTAGCACTTTTTTTCTTTTTAGATCGCGCAATTTCAATCAATGTAATTGGAGCGATTTTAGCTATTCTTGGGTATTCAATTAATGATACTATCGTTATTTTTTCTCGTATTCGTGATGACATTAAAAAGTCTGATTCAGGAAATTTGCAGTCTATTGTAAATAAAAGTTTAAATGGTACATTGCGTCGTACAATTTTGACTAGTGTATCAACTGGATTGCTAGTTCTTGTAATGCTTATATTTGGCGGGCAGGCATTGTTTGATTTTTCATTGGTGTTATTTGCGGGTGTGATATTTGGCACCTATTCATCAATGTATGTTGCAAGTCCTATTATGATGATGTTATATCATAAAAATAATGAAAGCGCTTTATAATTTAAGTTTGCTTATATTTTTAAATATTTATTATTGTGTTACTATTTGGTATATAAAATAATTTGTTCAAATTGTTGAAAATATAGTCTTTATTTTTGTACAATTAAAATCAGTACTATAGGTTTGTGCTTAAAATGCACAGTTATATTTATAAAAATAGTTTCTATTTTTATGTTCACACAAATTTCTTTCATTTGAAATCCTACAGGAGGATACATATGAGATGGATTATTTCATCATCTCAAGGAGAGCTATATGAAAAAAGATGATACTCAGAATCAAAAGAGTGTTGTAACGGAAAAAACAGTTACACAAGATCATAATCAAGAACGGAAAAAAACAGTGCAAAGTAATCAGCGTACAGAACGTGCTCGAACGCCACAATCTCAACAAGATAATAAGTTGCAGCGTCAACAACATAATCCACGCGATAATCGCCCAAGGCAATATGATAAAGATAGGCGCGAACGAGAAAAAAAGTCTGTTGATGAAATGTCATTGCATGAACTTAATTATTGTGCAAGACGTTTGGGAATCATAGGCGCTGGGTTAATGAAAAAAGAAGAGTTATTAAAGCGTGTAAAATTTGTAGAAGCGAATCCTGATATGGAGCTAGAAGTTGAAGGTGTACTTGAAAAACTTCCTGATGGGTTTGGGTTTTTGCGTTCAGGGCAATATGATTATGTTTCTGGTCCTGATGATGTGTACGTTTCTCCATCGCAAATTAGACGTTTTGGTATGCGTACTGGTGATATGATTAAAGGTATTATACGTAAACCAAAAGATAATGAAAAATATTTTGCACTCTTAAAAGTTTCGCATGTTAATAGTGGTGATCCGACTGCGCTTGGTGATCGGCCACATTTTGATCGATTAAGTCCAACTTATCCAAAAGATAAATTTAATTTAGAATATGATCCGACAAAATTATCAACGCGTATCATGGATATTTTTACACCGATTGGCAAAGGGCAGCGAGGGTTGTTAGTTGCGCCACCAAAGGTGGGCAAAACAATGCTTTTAAAAGAAGTTGCGCGTGCGTTTATGAAAAATCATCCGGAGGCATATTTAATGGTGCTGTTAATTGATGAGCGTCCAGAAGAGGTTGCTGATATGCGTCGTGTGGTGCAAGGGACATCTTCTGAAGTTATCAGTTCAACGTTTGATGAAGTTGCAGAACGACATGTTTCTGTTGCGGAAATTGTACTTGAAAAATCAAAACGTATGGTTGAGGCAGGAAAAGATGTTATTATTTTGCTTGACTCTATTACGCGTTTAGCTCGTGCATACAATACGGTAGCGCCAGCTTCAGGTAAAGTATTAACCGGTGGTGTTGATGCGCATGCATTACAACGACCAAAGCGTTTTTTTGGTGCAGCACGATGTGTTGAAGAAGGTGGTTCATTGACCATTCTTGCAACTGCTATGATTGATACTGGTTCTCGTATGGATGAAGTTATTTTTGAAGAGTTTAAAGGTACGGGTAACATGGAAATGAATATGACGCGTAAACTTTCTAATCGTCGAATATTTCCTGCGTTTGATTTACTTGTTTCTGGTACACGGCGTGATGATTTACTTCATACAGAGGAAAATTTAAATAAAGTTTGGATACTTCAGAAGTTCCTTTCGACCATGAATGTGATTGAAGGTATGGAATTTTTGATTGATAAGATGAATAAGTTTAAATCAAATAAAGAGTTTATGGATTCAATTAATAAACCTGCAGGTAAAAATGGATCTGATAAATAAATTGGAAATCAAAAAGGTTCCTTTTGGGGCCTTTAGTCTGTTAAAGAAATAGCAGTCAATATTTCTCGAACATTACCAACTTTACATATGTCGGCATGATCTTGTGCCGATATTTCTTTTCCAATAATAGTTACTTCTTGGCCGATGTGTGCATTACTACAATAAGTTACATCAATAAAACATGTATTCATCGCGATTTTACCAACAATTGGTGCGCGTTGATTATTAATAATCATATATCCACAATTAGAAAGCTTTGTGTTAATACCATCTGCATATCCGACAGGTAAAATTGCGATGTGTGAATTGCGTGTTGTTATAAATGTGTGGTTATATCCAATTGGTGTACCAGAAGTAATTTCTTTAATGTCTTGAATTTTTGTTTTCCATTCTAAAATTGGTTTAAGACTTATTTTTTTGTTTGTTTTGTTTTGTATGTACTTTGATGGCCATAAACCATACAGTGAAAGACCAACACGAAAAAAATTAGAACTCATTGGTGCAGTATTTGTAAGTAACGATGCAGAATTACTCATATGAATTAAAAGACTACTTTTGTTTTTTAGTTGCGCAATTGTATAATTAAAAATTTGTTTTTGTAGATTGGTAATTGTTTGGTTTTCAATATGTGATTGAACAAAGTGACTATAGATGCCTTCAATAGTAACATTGCTATAGTTTTTTAATTTATGGATAAACGTTTGTATTTGATTTGCATTGATTCCGTGTCGTGAAAGACCGGTGTTTACTTTAATATGTACATTAAAAATATAATTATGTTTCTTGCCAACTTGTTCTAATTGTTGTGCAACAGTTAATGAATCAAGCATAAACGATATATTATTATTAATTGCATGTTCAAGATTGTCATCAATATGCGATAGCACTAAAATTGGTTTTGTAATGTTGTGTTTGCGAATGTTGAGTGCTTCAGATAAATACGCAACGCATAGCCAATCAATGTTTTTGTTTTGTTGACACAATTGAGCCATAGAAATTAAACCGTGCCCATATCCATTGCCCTTAATTACTGCTGCAACGGTTTTATTGTGTGCACATTGCTTTATTATTTGCGCATTGTGATTGAATGTTTTTTTGGATAACTTTATCCACGTACGGGGCATATGTTACTTAACGGTTACACTAACACTTTTTTTCATTAAATTCCTTTATGTTGGTATGCATATGTCATTTTATATACTATACTTATTTTAAGATATCTTATTTTTAGGGTGATCTGCAAATAGTTTTTATACAGGTGTAGTTGTATGGTAAAAAAGAAAAAACAGGCGGTTGGAGAGTTGATTTATGGGATTAATCCCGTAATTGAACTTTTGAAAGCGAAAAATCGCAAAATTATTTCTTTGTATACTACAAAGCCTGAACCAAAGGCATTTGCAAAAATCAAACAACATTGGCCAAAATATCTAGTGCCAATTCAGTATGTTACACGTGATGTGTTACATCGTATGGCAGGCTCAAGTGATCATCAATCAGTTGTTGCATGGGTTCAACCATTTGGCTTTCGCAAAAAAATGTTTGATTCACAAAAAGAAAAATTTTTGATATTATTAGATGGAATACAAGATCCGCGAAATGTGGGAGCTATTATTCGTTCGGCTTATTGTGTCGGTGTTGATGGCGTTATTTTACCACAAAAAAATTCTTCTCCTTTAAATTCTGCAGCGATAAAAGCAGCTGCAGGTCTTTCTGAGTATATGCCAATAATGCAACCGACAACTTCACTAACTGCTGCGCAAGAATTACAAAATGCAGGGTATAATTTATATTTAGCTACATTTGATGGCAAAGATGCGACACAAGTGGAATATAAAAAACCATTGTGTATTGTTGTTGGCAGTGAAGGGTTTGGTATTTCAAAACAACTTATGGGCATGGGACAAAAAGTTACATTGCCACAGCGTGTTGGTGATATTTCATATAATGCATCTGTTGCTGCTAGTTTGTTGATGTTTCTAGCTAAGTAACATTTGTGTTCGTAAAATTTTCTTTGGAATTAGAAAGTACATTCATCATTTTGACGTAGAAGATATTATTATTTTTCTTTTCTTCAAGTACTACAAAACCATATTTTTGATACCAACTTATAAGCCATTGCTTTTGTGAATCTACTTCGAGAGTTACCTTTAAGTAATATTTTTCTTTAATAAAATTTAAAGTATTTTTTAATAAAATTGATCCATATCCTTTTTTGCGATATTTTTCTTGGATATCAATACTTTGAATATATGCTTCATTTTCGTTTTTGATAAAGCATATGTAACAACTTCCTACATTAGATTGTTGACCACATTCATCGACTAAAATAGAAATACTTAATATATATGAATTATCACCAGACCATTCAAATTTTTTTTTAGTGGATATGTCCTCTTGCATAGAATGCAGTGAAAAAATAGCACAAAATAGTAAAAGAAGAGAAAAAAAACGTTTCATGATTGATAACCTCATTGTTATTCTATTAAAAATTATAAACTCCAATAATTACTATTAGTATAAGCTTTTTTTAAATTTTTGGTAAATTTTTTTCAAAATATTGACTTTATTGATGTAAAAACGATATAAAACATATTAAAGGGTTATGGGGTGCGTCAATGGGGACAATAGCGGAATATGTTATTATATTCTATCGATTACGATATTTACTGCTTATATGCGGTATAATTATCATTCTTTTTTTTGTACGTTCTTTTTTATGTAGACTTATTGTTCCATCTACATTTTATTTAAGTCATGATGGATTGGTGTCTACTGAGCAATATAATCAGATGCAACAATTTGTTGAAGAATATAATTGGCACGGTCCAGGGGCTTTTATTTTTGATTTTCATGAAACATTTTCTTTTTTAGAATCAGTAGAAATTTCAGTGCGACCATTTAGTATTGCATATGTTGATATATGCACAAAGCAACCTCGATTTGTTGTAAATAAAACACATATTTTGACCTATAACAATCAATTGTATAATAAAAATTATTTTTCTATTTCTGCCTATAATGATCGACCAAGTATATATGTACATGATATTGATAATAAAGTTGATGTGGAGCTTTTGTGCGTACTTGATCAATTGGATTATGAAATATATGATCAATTTACATTAGAGTGGATTAATCGTGATTGTATGTATTTGCATGATAAAATAAATGCGCAGTGGGAATTAGTGTTTAGTTGTAATTCATTGGTAACTGAAAGTGTTATTAATGATTATGCGCGTATTATTGCGCAAAAAGAGGTTGATGTTGCGCATAGTGTTGATGTGCGATTTGCAAGTCAAATAGTTGTTTACCAAGATCAGAAAGGGTTGTATGGATAAAAATATTATTACAGCCATTGATATTGGTACAACTAAAATTTGTGTTATTGTTGCTCGAGTGATTGCTGGGGTAGAATGTGAAATACTTGGTGTAGGAAAAAGCCTATCACTAGGATTGCGCAAAGGAGTAGTTGTTGACATTGCACGCACTATTCAATCTATAAAGCATGCGATTAAAAAAGCAGAAAAGATGGCAGAAGTTTCGATTGAATATGCATGTATCGGCGTTGCCGGTGCGCATATTTCTTCAATTAATTCAGTTGGTATTGTTCCGATTGAGCGCGGCGTTATTCGTCTATTAGATGTAAGAAAAGCGCTTGAGGCTGCGCGTGCAATTGCAATTCCAGAAGGAAAACAAGTATTGCATGTATTACCACAGCGATATGTAATTGATGGTAATGTTGTAGTTGATCCTATTGGAATGCACGGTATTCGATTAGAAATTAGTGCACATATAATTTTAGGTGCAGTAACCTCGATTGCAGATTTAGTCAGTTGTTGTGAATATGCAGGTGTGCAAGTACAAGATGTTGTATTAGAACAATTAGCATCATCTGCATCAGTTTTATCTTCAGACGAACGGTATTTAGGGGTCGGATTACTTGATATTGGTGGTGGAACAAGTGATTTTGCAGTGCATTACAAAGAAAGCATTGCACACACAATGGTATTACCTGTTGCGGGGAATCATTTTACACAAGATCTTGCTATTGGATTGCGTATTGCGATTGAACAAGCGGAGCTTGTGAAAAAAAGTCATGGATCAATAACGTCAAGTGAAGATAATTATCCAATTGAAGTTGAAATGGTACATGGGCGTGATTTGCAAGTGGTTATGCAGCATGATATTGTTCGCGTGTTAAAACCTCGCGCAAAGGAGTTGTTAACATTTATTAATCAAGAAATTATAGAGCGTAATCTAATGCCATTGTTAACTACGGGAATTGTTTTGACTGGCGGCGGTTCGTTACTCAATGATTTAGAATTATTAGGTGAAGAAATTTTTGATTGTCCGGTGCGCATTGGCGCTCCAAAGGTTACGTATGATCTGCTCGATTCTCTTGAGAATCCAATGTATGCAACAGGATATGGTCTTTTATTGTATACATTAGAACAAAGTCAGATGCAAGTACAAAATAAAATTGCAAACTCAATGCAACAACGAATAGTTGAGAAAATGAAAACATGGGTAGTAGATTTTTTTAGTTAAAAAAAAATAAAAAACTAGGGGAGAGTAGTAATGATAGCGCTTGATCTTGAAAAAGCAAAAGAGTCACGTGTGGTGACAATTAAAGTTGTTGGTGTTGGTGGAGCCGGTGGCAATACTGTCAAAAGCATAATTGACTCTGGATATAATGAAGTAGAATTTGTTGTGGTTAATACCGATGCGCAAGCATTGCAATTATCGAGTGCGCAACATAAAATACAAATCGGAGTTAAATCAACAAAAGGTTTAGGAACAGGCGCAAACCCCGAAATTGGAAAACGTGCAGCAGAAGAAGATATTGATAAAGTACTTGATGAAGTTGGTGATGCAGAGATTGTGTTTCTTGCTGCAGGTATGGGTGGCGGCACTGGTTCTGGTGCGTTGCCAGTTATTGCACATGCATTGCGTGAACGAGGAATTTTATCAGTTGCAATTGTGACAAAACCATTTTTATTTGAAGGTAAGCGTCGCGCAAAAGTTGCAGAATCGGCGATTGCAGAGTTAGAACAAGTGGTTGATACGTTAATTGTAATTCCAAATCAAAAATTATTAGATGTAGTTGGTGAAAATGTTTCTATGATTGATGCATTTGCAATAATTAATGATATGTTGTGTCAATCAGTACGAGGAATATCTGATATTATTGCGCGCCCAGGACACATTAATGTTGATTTTGCGGACGTCAGAACAATTATGAAAGATCGTGGTCTTGCAGTTATGGGAACAGCAAGAGCGACTGGTGTTGATCGTGCAGAAGAAGCGGCTCTTGAGGCAATTTCATCTCCGTTACTTGAAAATATGAGCATTGCAGGTGCGTGTGGGGTGCTATTTAATGTAACTGGTGGTAAAGACTTGGGACTTCATGAAATTAGCAAAGCAGCATCAATAATTTATGAACAAGCGCATGAGGATGCAAATATTATTATTGGCTCAGTGATTGATGAGAACTTAACTGATGAAGTTATTGTAACTGTTATTGCAACAGGATTTGGTGAACAACAAGAACAGCAAAAGGTTGAACATGAAGTTTATAAAACAGAAAATGTGCAACAACCAAAACAGGCAATTATAGTTGAAAAAGAAATAGAAAACGTTGCATCTGAGCGTATAGTAAACAATTTTTCATCGCAAGAACTTGAAACAATTATTACACAATCAAAAGAGCAACAAAAACAAGAGATTGTTCAAGAACAAAAAACTAAAGAACAAAAAACTGAAGAAAAAACAGTTGGTATGAGTTTGATTGTTGATCCTAATGATTTGGATGTGCCGGCATTTTTGCGCGAAAAATAGAGAGTCATTCCCGCGAAGGCGGGGATCCAGTAAGGTAAATAAAATTTGATCAAATTAAGTCATTTAAAATAATTACAAAAAGGGGATCATTATGGTCTCCTTTTGCATTTGTTAGAATTTTTGAATACATTGAGTACAAATATAATTTTCAACAACAGGAATATGTATGAAAAAAAATAGAAATACAAAATTAGGATTGTTGGTATTGATAGTTTCTTTGGTTGGTGCAAACACAATTATTGCAGAAACACCTGAAGCGGAAAAAACAGCAGTGGAAAGGTTTTTTGAATGGTTATTTGGTAAAAAAGTAGCAAATCAACAAAATCAAAAAACTGTTGCTAAAAATAATAGACGACATGACAATACTTCTGCGCAAAAAGAAAATACTTCTGCAAGTCGAGAAGGCGCAGCGGCAAATCGGTAAAAAATAAAACTTTTATGTTAGTGCCTCGCATATGCGGGGCATTTTGTTTGTAATATCTAAATTCAATTAGTATATATGCTTTGCATCGCACAAAACTTTGTTTTATATTGCATGATGAAACGTTGTATTAATATATTCTGTGAGGAGGATTTATGAATAAACAACTTTCTTATCTATTAATTGGGAGTGTAGCGTTTGGAGCAAATCAGCAAGTACATGCAGATTGGGGTAAAGATTTACTAACTGTTGGTGGAATTATAGTGGGAATTGGAGGAGTTGTTACGGCTGCAAATTGGTTATTTTCAGAAACTGACGAACAATTAGTTGTGCGGGCAGAGAATACTTTTTCTCAAACAGAGAGAAAATACCGTTCTTTTATTATGACATATAATAATTTACGTTACCGTGGATATGATGAAAATGATTTGTATCGATTAGCAACATCAATTTGGTCAGAAACGCAAAATATATCAAGATATTGTGGTAGTGTATCATCTGCAACAAGAGAGTTACGTAAATTGCGCGATATGTTACACAATCGTTTGATGAAATTATCACAACAATATTCGAATGATTATAATGCGCAGGCAAATATTGATCGAATGAAGCGTATATTAGTTACTATTAATCAGTTTTTACCACATTTAGAATCAGTTAATAAATATATGTATACACATCGTCGTTATTTTGATTTGTATGAAGCTGATGGTAATGTACGTAATGATTACAGAGAATTGCTTGAATTGATTGGTCGGTATCCGCATAATTCGTATCATCTATTGTCTGCAATAAAACAATTTGCTGTTATTGAATCAGGAACATGGTATCCACTGACAACATTTGCAACAGAATTGCAATCAGATATTGATCGAGTGAAATCTGCATTGCGTAGAGCTGATTATCGTTATTATAATAGAATTTCTTGTGGACAAGGGCTGATTGATAAACTTTCTCGAGTGTTATCTGTACTTTGTGCAGATCCGTCATATGCGCAAGAGTATCGTGATCTAGAAAATGAACGCATTATGCAAGAGCAATTGCGTATTGCAAGAGAACGTGCGCGCTTAGAACGCGAACGGCTTAAACGTGAACAAGAACGATTATATTTGGAACGTGAACGCGTTGCTTCTCAAAGACGACGTGAGTATGTTGCAAGTGAGCGTTTCATTTGATGTAAGATTGTAATTACATTACAATAAAAGGGCTCTCTCGAGCCCTTTTTGATTTAAGCAATAAATAGCTACTTAATTTTGTTTAGTATCAATTTTGTTTTGTATTACTTTAATGATAGCTTCTTTATAATCTTCAAGAGTGTTGGTTGTTAGAAGCGCATGTATTTCTTTTTGTGAGGTAATTTCAGCTTCGCGTAGACCGTGATCAAGAATATTAAACCCTTGGACTTTCATGTCGTACTTATATTTTTCAAGAAGGTCTGTAAACATATTAAAAATACCTGTAGATGACTTTACTTCATTTCCGTCTTTGTTGATAGGATATAAAAAAGGATTTATAATTGCTTTTTTAAGCATTTTGTCAATTATTTTTTGATGTAGAAATGCTGATGTAATACCTTTTAGTCTTTTTTCTAAAGTTTCAAATTTTTTTTCACATTCTTCTAAAAAATATTCAAGAATATATGCTGGTACCCCAGATTGGGTGCCTGGAGGGTTTGGATTAATAGCATATTTACTTGCATACGTGGCGGCCCAACGTTTATACCGTTGTTGTATTATAAATGGTTGTTTTATAAATGGTCGTTTTATAATTTGTTGTTTCATACTAAGTGTGGTAAATGTTATTATGCATGTAAATATATATATTGGCCATTTAGATATTTTATTCATTCTTTTCCTTTTATGGTTAGAGTATTTAATTATTATTATTTATTATAATAAAAGAGTTGTGCCTGAAGCAATAGTTTAACTTTTTTGCAAAAACGCCGACGGACTCGTTAGATTGTTGCGTTTGATGATATAAGTCTATTTATGGAAGTTCTACTTGATATTTGATTTTGCGTTATATGAATGGATTGTTATGAAGCCCAAATTTTTTTTTGGAAATAAAAAAACATCACTTTCATGGCAACAACGGGCGCTAATAGATAACACGCAGCTTATAACTTGTGAACCATTCAAAACCATTGCAAATAGTGTAGGAGCACGACAATTAGTTTTTCTCCATCAAATACACTCTAATTATGGCCATACAATTTATGATCAAAATACTTTTTCTCAATCATTTTCAGTTTCAGGTGATTTTTTAATTACGAATCAAAAAAATATCGGTCTTGGTGTTGTTACTGCCGATTGTGTTCCGGTAATTGCATATGATGAAAAAATTGGTGTAATCGGTATTGCGCATGCAGGGTGGCGTGGTGCAGTAAATGGTGTGATTGAAAATATGCTTATCGAAATGCAAAAAAATTACGGTAGCAAAATAGAAAATATGAAAATAATATGCGGCCCGAGTGCGCGTTCGTGTTGTTATGAGATAAAAGAAGAAGTTCTTGATGCAATTGATATTAAAGATTGTTTGCGCAATGGTTCTTTAGTAAAAAAAGATGGGCAATATTTTTTTGATGGTGCTAAATATAGTGCACATAGTGTGCAAAAGTGTGGCGTTATTGTAAAAAATATTTCGCTAACAAATGCCGTCTGTACAATTTGTAACAAAGAATATTGTTCATATCGTCGAGAAGGAGAGCGTGCAAAAAGAAACGTTTCTGTTGTATGTTTGATGCAATAGTATATTGATTTATATTTTGACTTAACTGTTAATAAGTCTGCAGATAAAAATGATTTTGATAAATAGATGATAAACTAAAAATAGGTGATAAATTAAAAAGGCCCCATTCGGGGCCTTTAGTAGTCTTTGTTATTTTTTGAAAGTTGGCAAATTGAATGGCCCATAATTATCTTCCATTACTCCATACATATCCCAAATTGATATATCTTTGTTTTGTTCGCATTTTTCTTTTATTTGTTTAATAGCTTCATTCAATTCTTTATAATTGTTTTAGTTTGAAATACCATGAATGGTTTTTTTGTTGTCCATTTACGAACGCCATTGATACCTTTTAACGTGTACCATAAAGTTCCTGCAATAAGTCCTAAGCTTCCAAGTTTTGTTATAGTGTTTAAATTAGGGATAATCTCTCCTTTGAGAATGTCATCTGCAAATGAGTATGCAAGAAAAGTAGGTACTACTGCTGTTGCAGCTGCTAATGTGTTCACACAGCCATTTTTTACCATATTCCAAAAACCAGCTTGCGCATTTGCACTAAGACCGATTAAAAGAACGATTGTAAGTGTTTTGAATATGTTTTTCATAATAACCTCCGTTATATTGGCGCTTTCTAGCGCGTTATACTTCCATCTATTTATAGTATAGATCAGAAATAAAAACTTGTCAAATAGAAATGTTTTTTGTGAAATAGTTGATTGGTAAAGGGTTTTGATAAGTTTTGAGACAAGTATGTTGTAGAAAGATGTTATGGTTGAATAAGTAAGGCCCCATTCGGGGCCTTTAGTTTAGTTTTTATTGTAATCCAATTGCCTGTCTAGCTTTTTCTTCTGTATTGAAAAGTTTCGTTAAAGGCCATCCATTGTTGTCATATGCAATGTAAAGACCGTTATTTGTTTTTTCAACATATTTTATTCTCTTGTTTTCTAGTGAATTTATTGTATAAACGTAAGCGTCTTTATGTCGAATTTTACAGCTTTTTGTCAATGCATTTATATAGTTAAACAGATTTTTGTTTTCAACATTAGCATTTTGTGTAAGCGCACTTATAAATTGCCCATCTTTGTCGAATGTTTCTTCGGAAATTGTAAAGTGATTAAGGTTATCTTTTTTTGTAACAACCATTTTCAATAGTACTAGCTTTGGCTCTGTTTTGAATGCACATTTGTATGCGTCACGTAATTTTTCAGTCAAATATAAACCACCAAGGATAGTTATTGCTGGAATAGCCCATTTTCCTAATTCAGTAGGTGTAAATTTACCATTATTCATGTCATTCCATTCATTACAGGCAAAAAGAGTAATTCCGGCTGCGCCTAATAATTTTGTTGTATCCCATGCTTTGCTCCAAAAACCAGCTTGCGCATTTGCACTAAGGCCGATTAAAAGAACAATAGAAAGTGTTTTGAATATGTTTTTCATGATAAACTCCATTTATTTTATCATTGTTATGCGCAAAAAGCTCTTATTATTCCATTCTTTGTTAGTATAACCCCCCCTGTTTTTTGTCAAATAGGATATAATTGCTCGGTTTAATCGAGATTGTGTAGTGAAAATTCAATATTCAATGTTGAGTTTTACATAATTTTGACTTTTGAAATACTTAATATAAAGTATTGTTTAACAAGAAGGCTTTTTGGTGTTTTCTATTTGTATTTTTTAATAAAGGAAAAAAATGAATAAGCAACAATTACTTGAGCAATTAGAGGTACATATTCCTGCAACAGGTGATGAGCGTGCGGCAAAAAACCTAAAGAATTATCATTATGATGTGCGATTTTTACTTGGCGTGACAAGTGATGAGATCGTTATTCAAAATCGAGAGTCAAAAGAATTGCGTTTGGTTGCAAAATATCGATTGAAATTGCCGACACAAGCGGCTTCTGTCGCGCGTATGTTTGATAAATGGTGTAGGATTTAGGGCGTGCGTGTAAAACAATTGTTTGTAATAAATAAAAAGGCCCGTTTAGGGGTCCTTTTAAAAATTATGTAGTTATTTAAAGTGTTACTTTTGTTTGAAATAAATGGTTGTTTTTTTATTTTTGTTATTTTTTATTAATTGATTATATCTAATAGCTCCGTAGATAGATAGTAAGCCTAATCCGCTCCAAAAAGATCCTTTGCTGAAAGATTTTCCAGTAAAAATATTTTTAATATTTTCTTCATTTAAGCATTCCCATGTCGAGGTTGCGCCCAAGTAGGTTGCAAGTGGGATGCCAAAAAGACTTAAAGCTGCTGTAAAATATTTTGCTATTGGCTTAACAATAACTTTTGAGTCTTTGTGTAGCTGTTTTTTTATAAATTTTGGTAGTTCAAAGTTGTTTATTTGAATAAGTTGTGTAGGAAGACAAATTAATCCTTCTATTAATAATGCGGCACTTATTGCAGGAAGTATATGTGGTGGAAATAAAGATGCAAACTTTTGACCTAAACTTAATTCAATACCTGCTTCAATTGATGTTGCAAGACCAGATGCTTGCAGTTGTAGAGCAAAAAGCCCAAATGTTAAAAATATAATTAATAATTTTTTATTCATGATAACTCCATTAATTTGTATACATAGTATTATGTTGCACTATTTGGAGTTATTATCAAGTTAAAAAGTGCTTTTGATTCAAATAGAAATATTGCGAGATTTGTCAAAAGATATCAAGCATTAGATCATCAAATTGTCCTTGTTGCGCTTTATAATGTCCCACAAATGCAATCATACCTGCGTTGTCTGTGCAAAACTCTTTTGAAGGCACAAACAGGCTTAGATTTTTTTTTCGTGCCCATGTGTCTAATTTTGAACGTATATAGCTATTACATGCAACGCCGCCTACAAAGGTTATTGCTTTTACGTCTGGGTGCTGTAAAAGTGCTAATTCAAGTTTTTGAATGAAAATATCGCAAATGCAGACCAAGAGGGAGCTTGAAACTTTTTGTTTTAGTTCTATATTATCTGGTTGTAAAAAAGTTTTTGTTTTTAAGTCATATGCATTTTTATTGATTAAATCGTATAACACTGCCGTTTTAAGTCCAGAAAAACTAAAATTAAGTGATTTTTTTTTACTACGGGGGTAATTATAAAAATCTTGAAAGTTAACTTCTTGTGCGAGTTTTTCAATGATTGGTCCACCTGGATAGGGTAGATTCATTAATTTTGCAATTTTATCAAATGCCTCACCGGCCGCATCGTCTTGTGTTTGACCAATAATCTCAAAATTGCCAAAGTCTTTGATTAGATACATAGCGGTATGTCCGCCAGATGCGGTAATACAAATATGTTCAAATGGAACAGCATGTTCAATAAGTGCGGAAAACGCATGACCTTCAAGATGATTAACGCCAATGATTGGTTTTTGTGTTGCGTATGCAACTGCTTTTGCAAACGATACTCCAATTAATAATGATCCAGCTAGTCCCGGTTTATTGGTAACTGCAATTACATCAATATCTGCAAGTGTTACATTAGCTTGTATCAGGCTTTTATTAATAATATGATGAATTTTTTCAAGTTGATTTCTGGATGCAAGTTCCGGAACTACACCGCCAAAAGCTGCATGAATATCAATTTGTGAAAAAACTTTGTTTGAAAGTATGCCGCGTGTTGTATGATATATTGAAGCACCAGTCTCATCGCATGATGTCTCAATTCCAAGAATGGTAAGATTTTTATTCATGTTGCTATTTGTGTTATCCAATAAAATCAATAACCTGCTTGCATGCATTGTTTATATTAATCTTACGTTTTGTTGGTGCGTGTATTGTGTCAGTATCAAGTGAAGCAAGTAGGTTTATAATTTCTTGTTCGTATAATGCATCGATATCTTCAATGTTGTTTTTAATAATAATAACTGGCAATTTGTGTGGACCTTCATTTTTTAGTCCTTGTACGTAAATAGGGTTGTAATGAATTACAATAGTATTATCTGGTATAATATCATATTCACGCAAACGTAATTCTTCAATGTACCAGTCATATTCTTCTTTAGTATTTTTTATTTGGGCATCAAGTGCAATTAATGTTTCTTTAATAGAAGTCTCTTTTGGTATAATGCGCATGCGAAATAATTTGTATGCTTTTCCATTCAATACTGATCGATATTGTATTGTCTGTGTTGTGCTGTATTTATCTTTGTGTTTAAATGAATATGAAAGTGCATCAGCCTGAGCAATTAAAATATAAAATACCTTTTGGCCACGATTTGGTTTTATTGAAAAGGCAATTTGATTGTCTTCAGTAATTACGCGAATTTTGGTTCCGCCATGATATACATTAGCGCCATGAGTAGAAACACCAACTGGGAGACGGATTGTTCCTTCCATTACCGGTAGTTTGTTTGGCGATGTAAAAGTTGTCAGTGAAGTTAAAATAATAGATACTAATAATGAAAAGCAAAGGTTTGTTGTCATAAAATCCCCCGAAAATAATAATACAACTTATACATGAGCTTACTTCAAAGTATAATAACTTTCAAATAACAGTCTATAATATTGTGATACAATAATGATAAAACAACAACTTACAAAATTATATTACCTATTTGCAAACCGTCTGAATTGTGCGCATCGATTGTCGTTATCAGCGTCATTAGGTGTGTTTATTGCATTTTGTCCGCTTGTAGGTCTGCATACAGTGATAGCTATTTTTTGTGGTTGGTTATTTTCATTACACACTTCTGTTTTGTTGGTAGTTTCTATGACAATAAATAATCCATGGACAATGTTAGGAGTGTATGGATCTGGTCATTGGTTTGGTATATCAATGTGTGATTTTTTTGCAATTGACCATATGTTGTTTGCACCAGAATATTTGCAATCATGGAGTCAATGGCTATTTTCGTTTTTAGGAACATCACAATTTTCTATTGGAGCGTTTTTAATTGGTGGAAATGCGCTTGGTTTATTGTGTGCGTTTATTTCTTATCCTATTATAAAATATGGTATCATTCGATATATTCGCTATAAAACTAGATATAGGCAAAAAGATGAAAACAGTTGCAGTCAATAAAAAAGCATTTCATGATTATGATATTTTAGAAAAACTGGAAGTGGGAATTGTACTTTCTGGTGATGAAGTTAAATCAATTCGCGCAGGACATGCATCACTCAAGGGTGCGTATGCAACAGTTCATCAAGGTGAATTGTATATTATTAATTGTCGCATTTCTCCCTATTCAAAAGCGTTTGGTGCAACAAAAGATGAAGAATATGCAACTAGAAGACGTAAATTATTAGTTCATAAAAAGCAACTTAAAAAATTAATTGGCCAAATTTCTCGTCAAGGTATTACATTAGTTCCGTTAAAACTATATTTTAATCAGAAAAATATCGCAAAAATTGAACTAGCACTTGCAAAACACAAAAAAGCTGCGGGCAAAAAACAAGCACTCAAAGAGCGCGATATTAAGCGTGAGGCTGCGCGTGAAATGCGTGGAAAGTAGTTTTTAAGCAAATAGTTGAAGTTTTTGTTGCAAATTTGTTATTTTAAAAACAAAAACGAGTGTTTTTAATGATTGGAGTTTGTGATGAAAAAAATAACAATGATGGTGTTTGTTTTTACACTTTTAAGCTTTAGTGGTTTTTTATATGCAGTTGTTGATACGCCAGATGATATAATTGTAGAACCGGAACTTCGAGTTGTAGATGAGCAGCAGGTTTTGTTATACTTACAAGAATTTAATAATGATGTTCAGGCATTTTTTAATGCAGCTTTAGAAGGCCGCGATGATGTTATTTATTATTTGCATAGGTATAGAAACTTTAATCTCAATACTCTTGATACGGAGGGTAAAACCGCGCTTTTTTATGCTATTGAGAGTATTTATGCCAGTTATGATGAACGATTAAATGTTATTAATACTTTGATTGAATTAGGTGCAGATGTCGATCACACAGATGCTCAAGGCGCCTTTCCTATTTGGTTGGCATATAAAAATAATAACTTTTCAATTTTAGAAAAACTTGTCAGTGCAGGAGCAGATATTAATGTTCAAGATGTAGATGGAAATACTTTTCTGCATCGTGCAGTAGGGGAGGATTACTCTGAAGTTAATGAAGATAATAAGTATTTGAGTAAGTTAATGGTGCAAGTGCTTGTGGATGTTGGCATTGATCTTAATTTGCAAGATTATAACGGCGATACGCCATTAATGATTGCAGTCAATTATGGGTATTATGATTTGGTTAAATATCTTTTGGAAGAAGGTGCAGATCCTAACATTGCAAATAATGACGAAGTGACGCCAATTTTTAGACCAATTATGAATGGTGACGAAGAAATGGTTAAATTGCTTTTAAATGGGAAGGCTGATCCAAACCTTCAAGATTCAATTGGAATGACACCTTTACATTGGGCAGTTTTGAATCAGAAGTGGGAGTGTGTAAAATTGTTGGTAGAATATGATGCAGATCCAAGAATTGCAGATGAGGATGGGTTTACGCCACTTCAGATTGCACAAAACAATGGATATGAAAATCTTGTTATTTATTTTCAAAAGGCAATAGAGCGGTTAGAACAAAACAACAACAATAATAATTGACCTTGACAAGTATGTTATAAAAAGTTACAATTAGAATAAATAAAGAGGGAAATCAATTAATTCTTTGAAAAATTCAGACTAATTGCATCGATAATTTCGATGCAAGGTTACAAATACGGGGGCGTAATGGCTTCGACGTGTTATTGTAGGGTTTGAGAGCATGCCGAGCGTTGATTAAGTGCTCGTTAAACAATTAATCAAAAAAACAATAATCGGCAATCAAGTGGGCGAAAGCCCTGTCGCTCTCAGTTACGCCTAGTCTTAACTGAGCTTGTTAACCACGACGTGTCCATACGTTAGGTTAACTCGTATTATCAAAATGGAACCGTATCGGTAGGTTGTGGAATTTTGTAACCGATATTTGTAGAACGAAGTTTCCATATGCAATATGCTCTGTTTCCAAGGTGTTGCATATGTATAATTGGAAAATAAGCATGTAGCGCTTAAATGTTATAATTATGCGGACATGGGTTCGACTCCCATCGCCTCCACCAAAATTTATTTTCAATAAATTTTGCCCGCCGAAGTCTTGACGAAGGCTGGGCAGTCTTTACGCCTTCGCTTTTAGCTACGTCGCACAGGCGTAATTCGGGCTACGACTGGCAGGCCAGCTTCTTTAAATGACTTTGATTCTAATAAAAACTTTAATTTAAAACTAGCAAATACTGCCCGGCGTAGAATATTTCTATAACCGATATTGATCACACCTAGAAAAAATTTTTATAATATTTTTTGCGATATTTTTTGAGTAAAACCGTGATTGCATCGAAGTTTGATGGTTTAATGTATCTTTATTTGTCGTCCTGAACTTGATTCAGGATCTCAACGTTATGACTTTATTTTATATCATACTATTTACTTTTTAGCTTATTTTCGTTTATTACTTAGAGTGTAGAACTTAAAGTATAGGTTTGGGTTTTTGTTTAAACTTTGAATTTATATTTGGAAAAGTATAATTTTAATGTTTGTTATAAAACGATTAGGAAGGTATTATGAAGAAATTATTTCTAAAAATGGTAGCTGTGCTACTTTTTTTTAGTGTTGTAACAAATATATATTCTATTGACCCTATTAAAGAGCTGACTACAAAACAATTTAAAGATCTGAAGTCACAAGTTGAGCCTTATCTGCAAGAATTTGATAATGATACTTTTCAGGCTTTTTTTAACGCATCAATAGACGGTCGTAGCGATGTAATACGTTTTTTGGTTCAAGAGAGGGGCATTAACGTAGATATGACAGATGTTGATAATGCTACAGCGCTTTTTTATTCTGTTAGTAGTGGGCAAATTGGAGTTATAAATACTTTAATTGAACTAAACGCAGATGTAAATCATAAAGATGTAGAAGGTGAAACAGCGCTTTTTGCTGCAATCGAAAATTATCAAAATGAAGCATTGGCAATATTGATTACTGCTGGTACAAATATTTATATGGAAAATTTTGAAAATTTTTCTCCTTTCGTTTTTTCACAAGAATTAGAAAACTATGAAGCTGCAGAAATAATTAAAGATGCTGCAAAATATTATTTGGAACAAAAAATACAAAAGCTTGATGAAGGAATTAATTATCAAAATACCGCTGGCGACACTTTACTGCATATTGCACTCAAAAAAGATAAAAATCTAGAGTTTACTTTATTAGTAGAAATGGGCATTAATCTTGATATTCAAAATAAATATGGTCTTACCGCTCTAGCTCTTGCTGTAGTTTATAAAAATAAAAATATAGTTGAATTTTTATTGGAAAAGGGAGCAGATCCAAATGAAGGAGTGTCAGACAAGCTACCACTAATTATTGCTTTTAAAGCTAGATTCGTATCTTATGTTATTGTAAATAAACTTTTAGATGGAGGAGCGGACCCTAATTCTCAAGATAGCGATGGCCTTTCGCCATTGCATTATGCAACAAATAAAGTATATGATAAAGACCTTGTAAGTAATCTATTAGAAAAAAAAGCAGATCCCAATTTGAAAGAAAAATATGGCAATACGCCTTTGCATTATGCAGTAGACGATAAAAATGTTAAAGTGATTTTAATGTTAATTAGTTTTGGTGCCGATAAGACAATAAAAAATAAGGATGGCATCACTCCAGAAGATATTGCAAACTCGATTAAAGAAAATCAAGAAATTCTTAAAGCACTTGAACCAAAAGAGTAGAATTAAGTTGGTGTGTTTATAGTAGATAAAAATTATAATGTCGTTCCGTACTCTGATGAGTATTCGCTAGAGCTATGCCTGGCAGGCAATTTTATTATATTCCATCGCCAACTACATAACGACCTAATTCTTCTCTGACTTTTTCAAATTTTAGTACAATTTTAATACTTATTTTTTTCAGTTTTGGAAATAATTTTTTACAAGAGGCAAATAGTGAATCATCAAGCAGTTCTTTTTTGTTTTCGCCTTCTTCATATTCGTACATTTTTGACAATGGATCAAGCGCTTTTTTACCCCATTGATATGTGTTGTATACATATTGTTGTAAAAGATTTGGTTTACGATAACATGCAGATTTCATTGAATATTCAGATGCATGTGTAGCATGTAAAGAAAGTAAGCATGTGCTTATAAGTAATAATTTTTTCATAACCATTTCTCCTTATTTGTTGTTGTGCTAAATATTTTTAATATTGTTTTTTTTGTTTTTCCAAGTTACGGTGTAAGCATCGTTTGTGAATTTTATAAAAAACTATGCTTCCTAAAGTAACAAATTTATATACTAATCCAATATAAGAGGTTATTGCTCCCGCATTATAGCAGGTTGAATCATTATTTGTAGGATGCTGACAAAAGTATTGCAAAGTGTCACAAATGGTTGAGAGCCCTAGTGAATATGTTCCAATAAGTTTGCACGAATCAAGAATAGGATCTTCTCTATGGCAAAAGACATGTATATTTGGATCCCATGTAAAAGTATTATGCGCAGTATTTATTACAAAAATAAGAAAAAGTATTTTTTTCATCATGATCCAACTCTAGGTGTTTTTTTTTAAAGTAAAAGTTTCTTCAGAATTATTTGTGCCAAAAACTACTTTGTTGTTTTCTGCGCTTAAAATATTATAGCCTTGTTGTGCAAGTAAGTTGATTATTAATCCAATGGAAGAGGGGTTTCTTGTATCGGAATTGTAGTCTTCTAATAATTTGTTTTGATTTTTTTGATAGGTTATTTTTACAGATTTACTATCTTTTTTGTTGAGGTAAATATTGTTATCTTCTATGTCAGCAACTTCATATTTGTATTTAATGAGTCTTTTTATGGAGCGAGATAGTTTTGTTGTCCCTGTAAAATTTGTAACAAAATAGAAAAGTGCTAGCATTGCCAATTTTTTCATATAGACCCTTTTATATTTTTATATCACATACTATTTTTGTGTATACAAAAAATTATCATTACACATTCTGATAATCTTTGCAATCTCAAAAATTTTTTTTATGATCAATAAGACTTTTTATAAATTAAAGATTGGATGAGTATGGACTATTACAAAAAAGATATTGAAACTGTCTTGCAAGAACTTAATACAAATCAATTTACTGGACTTTCTGATGTTGAAGTTGCGCGTCGAATAAAAGAACATGGTTTAAATGAGTTGCCTGATGCGCAAAGAAGAACAATATTTTCTATTTTTATTGATCAATTTCGCAATCCGCTTATTTATGTACTTGTCATTGCGGCAGTCATAATTTTTTTTGTGGGAGATGATCCGTTTGATGCATTTATCATTAGCGGTGTACTGATGTTTAATGCGGTATTGGGCACAATACAAGAGGGGCGTACGCGCAATATTATTGAGAGTTTACGTCGATTAATTACAACCGATTCTGTTGTAATTCGCAATAATACAATTATTGTTTTGCAAGATCGATTTTTGGTTCCAGGTGATATTATTATTCTCAAAGAAGGCCAGCGAGTTCCTGCCGATGCGCGTATTATTGAATCAAATAATGTGCAGATTGATGAATCTGTGTTGACCGGCGAATCTGAGTCTGTTCGAAAAACAACAAAAGCGTTACAGGGTGAATGCACAATTGGTGATCGCACAAATATGTTATTTCAAGGAACATATGTACTTTCTGGCTCTGCAAAGGCAGTAGTGACTGTAACAGGGCGCAATACGCAAATTGGTGCAATTCAAAAAAGTGTACAAGAGTTTGATACAGATATTCCGCTTAGGAATGAACTTGATCGATTATCATACTTTATTTTGCTTTTTATTTTAATTATTTGTGGATTTTTGTTTGTATTGGGACTGTTTGCTGGTAAGCCAATAAAAGAATTGCTTGTCATGTTGACTGCACTATTTATTTGTGTGATTCCCGAAGGGCTACCTGTTGTTTTGACCTTAATTTTGGTAACTGGTGCAAAACGAATGGCTAAAAAATATGTGTTAGTTAAAAATATGCAAGCAGTTGAGGCGTTAGGGCGAACCGATGTTATTGTATTTGACAAAACTGGAACAGTAACGCGCAATGAGATGATGGTTCATCGAGTGTATATTGAAAATAATTCATATGAAGTAACCGGTACTGGATATCATTCGCATGGAACATTCAAAAAAGATGGTGTTGAGATTAATTCACAAACAGATGAGCAATTGTTGCATATAGGTCGCATGTGTGCATTGTTGAATGAAGCACAAATTATATATGTTCAAGAGCATGATCTATTTGATATTAAAGGTGATCCGACAGAAGCCGCACTGTTAATACTTGCAAAAAAAATGGGAATTTCGCAAAGTGAGCTACAAAAAGAATATAAAAAATTATATGAAATACCATTCAATTCAGATATTAGATACCATGCATCGTTTTTCCAACGGGGTGATGAGTGTGTTGCGTATTTGGCAGCATCTCCTGAGACGTTATTTTCATTTTCTTCCGATGGGGGTGCTGCGTACAAAAATCAACTACAACAATTGTTAGAAGAAGGATTACGTGTTGTTGCCTTAGGGGAAAAAATAATTGCATGTGATCATTTATATCAAATCAAGACAAAAGAAAATTCGCATGAAGATTTTTGTGAATGTATTACAACCGATGTTGAACTTATTGCACTTGTTGGTATTGAAGATGATATTCGTCATGAAGTTAAAAATATAATTACGCGTGCGCGTGATGCGGGACTTTCACTTGTTATGGCAACGGGCGATCATCAAAAAACCGCGTTGCATGTTGCAAAACAAGTTGGGATATTCAAAGAAGGTGATGATACTATTGATGGACCTGAACTTGAGAAAATGTCACATGAACAATTACATGATCGGATTAATAACGTAACAGTATTTTCGCGCGTGTCTCCAAATCATAAAGTGCGCATTATTCAAGAATTTCATAAACAGAATAAAATTGTTGCAATGACGGGTGATGGGATTAATGATGCGCCATCATTGGTTGCTGCTGATTTGGGTATTGCAATGGGAAGTATTGGTACTGAAGTTGCAAAACAGGCGTCTGATTTAATTTTAGTTAATGATTCATTTGAAAACATTATTGGTGCAATTGAGCAGGGGCGTCATATTTTTTATACGCTCAAACGAGTTATTTTATATTTTTTTGCAACTAACATGGGTGAAATTTTAATTATATTATTTGCGTTTGTTGTGAGTGTTTGTTGTGGATATGACATTCCACTTCCAATTACTGCAGCACAAATTTTATGGCTTAATTTAGTAACTGATGGTTTTTTGGATGTAGGTATTTCAATGGAGCGCAAAGAATCATGGTTATTGTCAAAAGAGTGGCTTATGCAAAAACCACGTTTAATTGATTGGTCTTTAGTTGCAAAAATGATGTTTATGGCAATTCCAATGGGCATTGGTTCACTTTTGGTTTTTTTACAATATTATCAAACCGATCTTATATATGCACGAACTATGACGTTGATTACGTTGGCAATGTATCAATGGTTTAATGCATGGAATTGCCGCTCTATGCGTGAATCAATTTTTTCTATAGGTTTTTTTTCAAATAAATGGTTGTTATTAGTTACTTTGTTTGTACTAGGCTTACAGTTTTTGTTGTTACATGTACCGTTTATGCAGAAAATATTTGATACAGTTCCGCTTTCATTTTCAGACTGGATGACTATTTTTGTAGTTACTGTTCCAATGATATTAATTGAGGAAATACGTAAATTTTTTGTACGACGTATGGGCTATTAAGTTATTTCCGTTTAAAGGTTTTTGTTGATTGAAAGTGCTTCTGTTCCATTATTTGATAAGTTTTTTTTAATTTCATCATATAGTATTGGATTATCGTATAATGTAAGTGTTTTTAATTTATTGTTTTTATGAAGGTAATCTTTATTAAGAGAGCTTATTTTGTTATTATTAAGGTATAAAATTTTTAATCCTGAACATTCATCAACATCTGGAGCTTTTGTTAATTGATTATTTTTAAGATTTAAAGTTTTTAGTTTTTTTAAATATTTGAAAAAGTTAGGTGGAAAATGGGTTATCTGGTTATTTTTTAGATTTAACTCTGTGATATTTTCAGAATAAAAAGCAAATTGAATAGGTATTTCTTTAATACTGTTTTCTTTAAAATTAAGCAAATGACCGATTGTTTCACTGTAATAATTAAATAGCTTTAAAATACCAATAAGGTTATTTAAATTTAAACTTTTAAAAATATCATCGTTATTTGAAATAGAAGTATTTGTAAAAAAAGGATCTCCTAAATCTATGTTTAGATTGTGTTTTTTAATTATATTATTAAGCAGTTCATCTTTTTTTATTTCTTCAATGCCCTGCGCTTTTATTTTCAGCATGTCGATAATTATTGCAAACAAACTTTTGTTAATTTTATTCTTTGGAAGCCTTAAATATTTCTTATAGAGATCTTTGTATGTTATATAAAGCTGATATTGTTCTTCTTCTGTAAGATTAGATAGTATTTTTTCTAAATGTTCGTTATTGTTTTTTAAATACATTGCAAGTGAATTAATAATTGGTAAAATAAATTCACTAGGGCATTCACTTAATTTAAGTTGTTCAATTACATCAAGACATAACTCATAATCATGGTTTAAGAGTATTGAATAATTATTTATGTATATTCCCCATGTTTCAATAGTTGAGTTTGGGTTTTTATCAAAACAAAATAGAAGATTTTGAGCAAATGGAATTAAGTCATCAATAATTTCTTGATTGGGGTTGTCCTTATTTGCTTTAGAGTAATTACGCTTTTTTCCAGTTTCATGTTCAATAGGTACAATTTTCATTGTGTGTGTAAAAAGTCCAAAAGAAACAGAAGTAATAAATAAAAAAAATGATATAATGTTATGTGTACGCATGATATTTTGTCCTTTATGTGCTTATGACATATTGATAAATTTGCGCATTTAGTTTTTATGCAAAAAAACAGTGTTATTTTGTATGTTATGCTAAATGCAAAACTATAACTTGAGTTCAGTATACTAGAAAAAGGTTATAATGGAAGAAAAAAAGTATGATATTCGCGCAATTATTGGACTTGGAAACCCTGGTAATAAATTTGATGGCACTCGGCATAATATTGGTTTTGCCGTTCTTGATGCGTTATCGCAAAGATCTTCTGGAACATGGAGACAAAAAGATAATTATGAATATACAGAGATCCAGTTGCATGAAAAAAAAATATTACTGGTCAAACCGCAAACATTTATGAATTTATCCGGACAAGTAATGCCGCATTTGGCAAAAAGGGGCATTGAGGTTGAGAGTGTTATTGTTATACATGATGAGCTTGAGGTTAAATTTGGTAAAGTGTCATTCAAAGAAAGCGGATCGCATCGTGGGCATAACGGACTTCGTTCAATTATTAGTTTTATAGGAAGTGATTTTTTACGTGTACGGTGTGGTATTGGGCGCCCTGAACGCAAAGAAGATGTAGGGAGTTATGTATTGCAAAAATTTAGTGAAAATGAAGCTGATGTTGAAAAAATGATATATGATGCTATTGATTTGATTGAGCGGTTTGTATAGTTTGACTAATTAGTCTACTGTGCTAAGTTGAAAAACGATATATGTTATGTAAGTAATGATAACTAAAGGATATTCGTATGAAAAAAATGGTATATACTATTGCAACGTTCGTTATTTCTGGTTCTATTGTAACTTCAGTTTTTGCAGATCAAAAAATTACATCGAAAAAATCACCAACTAAGATTGAAATGTCTTCATTAAAGACCTCAAATAACAAAAAAAATATGCATGCAACTCAAGTGCTAGATAGAACTGATCTAAGAGTTGGTTTTGTTGATTCGTATCAAGTGATGGGGTCATGCAAAGAGGGCGAAAAAGCGCGTAAAGAAGTTGAGGAAAAACAGAAAGAATATAGTGCAGCAATTCAACAAGAAGAGCAAAAAATTCAACAAGCTGTAGCTGAATACAAAGGAAAAGCAAATATGCTTTCCGAGCCAGCGCGTGAAAAAGAAGAAATGCGTTTAATGAAAATGGAGCGTGATTATAAAGCGAGTTTGCAAGATAAAGAAGAAGAGTTAAAACTTGAAATGCAAATTAGAACAGAAAAACTTGCAAAAAATATGGATGCGGGTGTGAAAAAAATGGCAAAAGAGCAGGGGCTTGATGTTGTGTTTGATCGTGCAACTGGACGAGCAATTTATGTTGTTGATTCGTATGATATGACAGAAAAAGCAGTTTCTGTTGTTGATAAAGAATATACAATTAAGATTGCACAAGAAGAAAGAGCTGTTCAGCAAATAAATAAAACAACAGTTATTGCACAAAAATAAATTAATTTACAATAGATTTTTAATGTCGTCCCGGACTCCGATGAGTCTTCGCATAACCGCTTTCGCTAAAGCTATAGCGAGTCAAGAAGCTACGCCGCACATATCCGGGATCTTTTCCTTGTATCTTTTTGTAAAAAAGTTTTACAATATTATTTTAGTTTTTTGTTCAATTAATTATCACTATTTTTTTTATCAGATTTAATCTTTATCTTATTGTTTTTGTTTGGTTTTTTAATTATTTTCTCATATCGATAATCTTCGTCTCCCTGTTTTACTGATACGTAATAAACTTTATCAGTGCTTGGGGGTGGTTGTTTGTTAGGCATATTGTTTTTATT
>SDBT01001079.1_pt1 | contig 46733 bp, 69 predicted proteins | sample 2277101 | NCBI WGS metagenome assembly SDBT01 (sample SAMN10404973, study PRJNA504765) | marine sediment metagenome | isolation source: marine sediment core GS10_PC15, 103 cmbsf | place: Arctic Ocean: Southern Knipovich Ridge | collected 2010 | reverse complement strand
CTGCTGTTTGTGGTCAAACTAAAAAACCCCACTATATTTGATGTCATAAACAATCAATGTAGAATATGGCGGAGGTGTCAAAAAGAGAATTTGCGGAAGCTTGTGGTATTAAGAGCAAGCACATATCTACACATGTATCGAGGGGTAAAATAATACTGACAGGAGAGGGGAGGAAGGCAACCATCAATGATTCCGACCCTTTGAATATCTTATTTAAGGCTACTCACTCAGGAAGTGGGGCAAATCCTATCAAAAAAAAGGCTACATCACTCAAAAAGAAGGAAGCCAAAGAAAAGAATACTAAGCAAAAAAAAACAGTATTTGAAGAGGAGAAGGAAAGGGAGGCCATAGAGCTATTCAAAGCACAGAAGAGAAAAACAGATCTCCAGAATAAGAAGCTCGAGGCTGAAACAGCTCAAGCTGAATTAAGGATGTCTAAAGCTCGTGGTGAGATGGTACCAATGTCCGCAATGGTTAAATTGATACGTGACTTTGGATCAGGCGTTAGGACTTCTTACACCGATGCCCTTGAAACGCAAATCATACTAATAAGCGCAAAGTCAAATTTAACAAACAAGGATAAATCTATAATCCGAAAGGAAATGAAGCACATTATCAATAAAGCCGTAGATAGTGCAATAGAATTAACCAGTACCAGCATATCTGTAATTGCAAAGGAGTATTCGGAAAACAGAGGAATAGGAGAGAGCCGATGACCAACTTAGAACATCAACTTATTGAACTTATTGAAACATCAAGAGTTCATCAAGAGGACATATTGCCGTCTGTGTGGTACGAGCAAAACATGGTAATGCCTAAAGGTTCAGCTATGCCAGGGCCAGCCTCTTTTAAGCACACACCATTTCTTAGGGAACCTTTAGACTGTATGAGTGATTTACATCCGGCAAAGGAGGTTACATTAATGAAAGGTGCTCAGGTTGGGGGTACGGCCTTTATGCTTATGCCAGCGGTTGGCTACATCATAGCAAAGGACCCTGGACACATAATGTTTTTAACTGGGCACTCAAAGCTAAGTAAGGGTGCAATGAAAAAGATTGATCACATGATCGACAATTGCGGATTAAGGGGGTTGATTGGAGCGGACATATTGAGAAAGAAAAACGCTAGGTCCGGAGACACCAGCGAGGAAAAAGAATTTGTAAATGGATTTTTGAAAGCTGGAAGTGTAACCAATCACAACCTATTAAGACAGGAAGATATTCGATTCATGTTTGTTGATGATTTCGACGCGGCCAAAGCATCAGGAAAGGAAACAGGATCTACTAGGCAGTTGGTCCAAGGTCGAACCAAAGCATTTGGACATAATAGAAAAATCTACTGGGTCAGTTCTCCACAAGTTCAGGGAAAGTCTAATATTGAGGATGTATTTAATCTTGGAGACAAGCGGTATTACATGGTCCCGTGTCCATGTTGCGGTGAATTTATAGATCTTCAGTGGTCCGTTGAAATAGATGGTACAGATGGGAAGGAAAAGGGCGGTATCTATTGGAAAAATGATAGTAAAGGAAGAATTGACAGGTCCAGTGTAGGGTACATTTGCCAGAAGTGTGGCGACTTCTTTGATGATTCTCAAAAATATGAAATGAATTTGGCAGGACATTGGCATCCAACAGTGGAAGCAGCAGAGGAGGACCATTATTCATATCACATTAATTCACTATACGCACCTCCTTTCATGTTTAATTGGGCAACATATGCCCAACAATACATGACAGCCAACCCGGTTAACGCTAAAAGAAAAGAAGCGGAGCATCAAACCTTTATGAATCTAGCTTTAGGATTGACATACAAGCAAGTAGGAAAGTCAATCAAGGCCAATGCATTGCAGAAGAATACCAGAAACTACGAAATTAGAACCGTTCCCGACAAAATGAGCGTAGAGGATGGTAATGGTAAGATCGTTCTTTTAACATGCGCTTGCGACCTTGGAGGGTATCCGAATGATGCTAGACTAGATTTTGAAGTTGTTGGCTGGTCAGAAAACATGTCTAGTTACTCCATTATACATGGAAGCATCGGGACTTTTATTCCGAATGAGGGGAAAGAAAAGGTAAAAGTTGATCGGGAAAAGTGGACTTATGAGCTTGGACATTCCAAAAGTGTTTGGCCTGAATTTGAAAAAGTACTTGATACGACGTTTACTACTGATAGTGGGCGAAATATGAAAGTCATCATATCAGGAGTTGATACAGGCTATTTCACAAAGCTCGCTTATAAGTTCATTGACCATTCAAACCACATGCTACTAGCTTTAAAAGGCGGTAAGAAAGAAGATTTCACAGGAATCAGATTAGACCAGCCTACATTTAAAGAAGGAAAGGAAAGATCAGACTTGTACATAGTGGATGGGAATATTATCAAGGATCAAATTTATGATAATATAGAGCTGAAATGGGATCCTAAGATCGAGCCAAAACAACCACAGGGGTTTATGAATTTTCCAATACCATCAGGGGGGCTCTATTTATACAATAATTTCTTTAGTCATTACGAAGCGGAGCATAGAGTTTATGATGAAAAGGACGGCAAAGAAAGTGCCTGGATGTGGAAAAAGAAAACAAACACGTCACAAAATCACTTATGGGATTGCCACGTTTATAACCATGCTATACGTGACCTATGGATATATTTGCTTGGAAAGCAGATGAAAATAAAAGGCTTTAAGTGGGTAGATTTTGTAAAAACTGTAGTAAAAGAGTAATAGTTATTGTGTTTTTAAAACCAAATCCATTACATTTGTTTCATGGTCAAGAAATGATACGGATAAATCCAGTCCGGCTTGCTTCTAACACCTAGCTACCACCTGTTTTTTCTATGGGTGATAGGTGATGTTATATTTAGTACGGATTTAAACAACGAAATAATGGATTTAATTAAAGTACCGAACGAAGAAAATATTTATCAGGGATCACACAAAGGCAAATATTTATTCATGGAATTAAAGAAAGTAAATCAGGAATTATACTCTGTAGAGAAATACGGTGGTAAAATCTTTTTCAAAGGATCGAGAAAAGAATGTTTCCGAATTATGCGCAGGGAATCAGTATATAATGCAATTAGAAAAGCTATTAATAATGGCTAAAGATGAACTAAGGGTACTAAAGTAGTATTTGTGATAACGTTTAGTATAAGAATAGTAGCGTTTAAGTACGCTAAAAGATTGAGATAGTAAATACATTAATTAACAAGTAATAGCCTTATAAACTGCACCTAAATAGCTATTATTTTTATACATTGTTAGGGTGCGTTATTATTATGAAAGCAGAATTTTACTTCCCTGAACAACCAATAACTGGATATGGGAAAAACGATAATAAAGAACAAAAATTAGCAAATGAAGGTATAAAAAGTAAGGTTCATAAAAAACTAATTGAATTGCCTTGTTTGCCTACAAAAGAAATGCAAGTTGATATTTCTTCATTTGCGGACTTATATGGATTTACAAAAAAGGAAATGGAATGGATTGAAGATTGCAACCAATATCATTATATCACTAATATTTTCGTAAAGGTTGATAGACTAAAAATATGGTTAGAATATACGATTGAGGACTAATGCACCCTAACAATTGAGTATGTTTAATTCAATAAATTGAACTGTGGATCATTATAAAAACGCTGTATTAGCTATTTCCGAAATACAAGACGAAAAACAAGTAGTTCAATTATTTGAACTGTTACTTTCCAAAATCACAATAGGAACTATTCAGCAGATGGCCAACTTAGAAGGTAAATCATATAACGGAGTTAAAAATTCAACCAGATATTGCAAGATATCAATCGGAGGCAAGAAATTAGTAGTTAAGGGAGTTGATGATAGTAAGCTCCCGTTTTAAACTTAAATTAAATAGATATGAGCAATTTATTTATTAATCCGAGAGGTAAGTTATGCCGGATACGTTACATGCCTACAAAGCACTTAAAAGACGACAAGACAAGGCCATTGATCACAGACATAGGAGTTGAGCCTGTAATTAGGTACAGAACTATTTTAATGTTAAACTAAGACAAATGATACCCATTCAGATAGTAAAAGCAATAGAGCAATTAAAGAAGACACGTCTTTTTTTAATGCCCCCTCATCAAAGGGATGTAGATGAGATCATTAGTTTTTATGAAACCTTCATTATTGAGATAAATAAAAAGGGTAAAAAAATATACAACCTATCTAAAAAAGAAAAGGGTACGATTATAGCGTCTCTAATTAGGGTAATAAAAAGCTTTTATTTAGATCCTATTAAAGCTTTATTAGATCATGACTATTGGTGTTGTAATTGCAAAAAATGCAGCCAATATAAAGAGATATGTATTGAGGTTCAATCCGCTTGTCAGAAGACAACACTAAGCGAGGAATTAATTTATAATAGGGTTACTTTTTTTAATTCAGTTCATAATTATTCAAGAATGAGTCCACTAGAGATTGCAACTAGAGATATTCTTAGAATGATGTTTCTTGAAGAATTTAACGAGCAAAATAAGGCTTTTATAGAAAACAGAATATTAACATTTAAATACAGTTAAATCATGGCACTAGTAAGTAAAAGTAAATCAAGTACAAAGTCGATATTCGCTCATCTTTGTGATCAAATGGATAAGCTAAATTCCAACGTAATCAGCGTTGAAGAGGCGAAAGCTCAGGCAAACATGGCAAAGCAAGCAAACAACCTATTGAAGTATGAATTAGATAGAGCAACAGCCAAAGCCAAACTTGGGAAGGAGTTAAGCATAAGAGAGATCGAGAAGTATGAATAAAGCAAGAAGACAGGAAAGTACAAGGTTAAAGCATAAAAAGAGGTGCAGGGCAATGGGCTTAGACCAAAAGAAAAACTACTGCTATAAAGCACAAAGGGAAGTTATTTTGATGGAGTCTGTCTGATTAAGGGATTAAACATCATTCAAAGTTTGCAAATCACCTCAGACGGGGGTATAATTGCAAACGTTTATTGTCATTCGTAGAAGATAAGCAAAGATATTTGGGTTGGTTGCCCTCACAAAGAACCAGTAAAAACCTTTGATATGTAGCGAATGACATACTCAGAGGTTTTTTTATGCCTATACATTACATTCCGTCCCCAATGATGGCCGGCTTATCGTAATCAGACCTCGCAAAAAGATAGTTTTATATGTCCTTCGAAGCTTTGCAGCTCGTCACGGTTGGAATTATCTTGTTACAATGCGGTACAACTGGTATATCACACCGCAAAGGCATCTCCGTAAGGTCAGTGCTGATATAGCTCTCTAGGGGTGATAATATGATCAAATTGGGTAACTAGATAAACCCCAATGTCTGAGGCTCCTATTGCGTACTCTGTATGCTTGTTTCAAAGTTTAAGACACGGGTGCAGAACTGAATTAATTTTTCAGCTCTTTAGGGCACCTATGTCTTTTAACAACCTTTGCACCTCGACTGCTTGTTAAATGAATACGATATTAATTACTATAATAGTAGTATTATGAAAGCCAAGAAAAAGAAATTTTACGTAGTTTGGATAGGTCGAGAAGAGGGTATTTGCACGAGTTGGAATAAGTGCAGGGAGTTGGTAGATGGTTATCCAGGGGCGAAGTATAAATCATTTTTAAAATTGACAGATGCGGAACAAGCATTTGAAGATGGGCCATCAAAACATTGGGGCAAAAAGAAAAAGCCGATTCAAAGAAAACCTAAGAAAAAGCAAAAGCCTTATGTCAAATCTTCTTTGGTAAGTTTCAACATTGAAGAGGTAATAGACCACATAAATAAATATTTCGGAAAGCCCGAAAAGGAGTATATTAAATCAAGAATTTAGAGTTATGGAAGAACCGAATTTTCAAAATATACTAAAATCAAAAAGGGACTACTACGGCAATACTGAGGCTGCTATAGAGCTGGCAGCCGAAGAGTTTAACAGGCAGCAAGTAGCATATAGTAATAGCATACGCCTTGTTAGCAAATGTGATGGCTGCATGGGTAATGGTAGACGTATGCTGTCAACTCCGGGAATAGGTGAAGTGATTGTAGGTAAATGCAAAAACAATCATAGTTGCTAACAATTGAGTAGGTACCACTCTAAGAAAGCCACGTTTAAACAATGCACGATAGGATTAGTATCAAATCGGATACTAAATTAAAGTACTAAATTTGATACTAAATAAAAAGACATGGGAAGGAGCATAAAAAAAAGAATGCAAGCGGCGTTTTTGAAAGCAAGCAAAGCAGGAAAGGATTTCAGGGAGGATGTTTTAAAATCTGACAAGACTGATGCCGGGCCACCGGAAGAAAACAAATCTGAATCGATAGATTCTATATTGGAATTATTGAAAAAATACGGAGACGAAAGAGATGCAATGTGTAGCATTTGTATTTTCAGCGATGGAGATGGATTTGTTAAATCACACAGAAATGGATTTTCGCATACACGGTTTTCTTTCAAATCGATAGAGGAGCTAAAATATAAGCTTGATCAGTAATGAGGGCTATTTGATTTTATAGTTTTTAATTCATACATTTGGAGCAATTAAAAACTATAAAATCGGATGGCAAATACGGCAGTAGGTTCAGAGAGGATTTCAAAAACGGTTGGTTATGCCATCAAAAAGGGTGATTTCAGACTAGATTCACCTAATCTACCACAACGGATAGCCATTATAGGAGAGGCAAATACGGCTAATCAAGCGGCTTTAGCAGCGGTTTTTGATATAGGTAAAATAGCCGAAACAAGGAAAAAAGTATCAGACGATTACGGGTACGGGTCGCCAATATGGAATATTTACAGAATTTTGAACCCATTGTCAGGGGGTGGAGTTGGAGGAATTCCAATTGTAGTTTTTCCACAAGCTGAAACAGGAGTTGCAAAAGCAATTACAATCACACCCGTAGGTACGGCCACAAAGAACGGCACTCACATTTTAAAAGTATCAGGTCGTGGGGCCGTGGACGGTGACAGATATGACATTCCAATCGTTACAGGAGACACAATTGCAGCAGTGTCAACAAAAATAAGTGACGTAATTAATGCTGTTTTAGGCGCACCGGTAACGGCAGCGGCAACAGCCACAGAAGCCACAGCGACAGCAAAATGGACGGGGCTAACCTCACAAGAAATAGACATTGAAGTTGATTTAAACGGTTTTGACGATATTGGAATCACCTATGTAGTAGCGGAAAGCATTGCAGGATCAGGAACGCCAGCGATTACAACGGCACTTACGAATTTTGGTAACGAATGGAACACTATCGTAATAAATTCTTACGGTACTGAGGCTGGAACTTTGACAGCATTGGAGGCATTCAACGGAATACCAGACCCAGATAATCCTACAGGAAGATATGTAGGAATAGTATTTAAGCCATTCCATGCATTAACTGGAAGCGTGGCAGATGATCCAAGTTCAATTACTGATACAAGAAAAGAAGATGTGACCATAGTAATATGCCCTACTCCATTATCCAAGGGTTTCACCCATGAGGGAGCGGCTAATTTTTGCTTATTACACGCACGAAACGCGCAAGACACGCCACATTTAGACATAAGTGGGCGATCATTACCAGACATGCCAACACCTGATGATATAGGATCAATGGCGGTCTATGATAACAGAGATTTAATTGTTCAAAAAGGATGCTCTACAGTCAATTTGGTTAGTGGTAGATATGAGGTATTTGATTTTGTGACGACATACCACCCAGACGGGGAAACGCCTCCACAATTCAGATATGTGCGAGACATGACTATTGATTTCAATGTTAGGTACAGAATTTTGTTAATTGAGGTGGCGAATGTATTAGACCATGTGATTGCAAGAGATAATGACACCGTTGATGCAGAGAAAGTAGTCAAACCAAAGACTCTTATTAGCTTATTGGATGAACTTGCATTGAATATGGTGAAGCAGGCTTTAATTGTTGATGCTGAATTCAGCCAAAACGGAATAACGGTAGAAATAGACAGCCAAAATCCAAATAGGCTTAATAATAAGATGCCTTACAAAAGATCTGGACTTGTTCGAATTAGCGCAACAACAGTAACGGCAGGGTTTAATTTTTCAAACGAATAATAATAAAAAGAAATGGCAAGCGGTGGCGATATAGTTGAGATTAATTATCAAAATAGTGGAGTAGGATCTGGTGTATGGTTTCCAGTTTCCGAGGAGGCCGGAACCTTAGACCCAGGAGGTCTAAGGAGTGCAGACCCTCCAAAAGTAGATGGAGGAGGTAATATTGTTGACGTTAAAAATGTTAAGCCCTGGATGTTCAACACTGTGATTTCATGGGACGCAAATATTTCAAATGAAGTTGAAAAAGCGGCTCAATTAGCAGCGTCTACATTCCCAACTACATGGACAGTCACTTTAGGTAATGGGACTGTATGGAAAGGAGTGGGATCATTTTTAGGAGATATTCAAGGAGATACAGGAGCGGCTACACTACCAATTAAAGTAGGTGGAGGCGGTCGAATGAAGAAAATCATATAATTACAACCAAAAAGCATTATGTTTGAATCAAAAGAGGAAGTAAAAAAGCCAGTTGTTTCGCCTGAAATGGCGGATCAGGAATTTGAAAGGTGGCTTGAGTATCGAATGGTTTCCGATGTGGAAAAAGAGGAGCATGCAACGCTTATAAGCCTTGCGATTGAGTCGATTTCAAAAGGATATCTGATTATAAATGAAGACAATACGATTACGCACAAATTACGAGAGCCTTTTGAAAATGAGTCACCGATTTACGAATTTACTTACAGAAGTAGACTGAACGATTTTGACAAACAGAGGTCAATGAAAGGAGTGAATGCAAAGGATCAAAACGAAAGCTTTAATGCCTTGATATCAGCATTATGTGATCAGCCAAAAGGGGTGATAAAGAAGTTACACACAGCAGATAAGAGGATTGCTTCAGCTATAGCCGTTTTTTTTGCATAGACCAAAGGGAGATTGATGTATGGATAAAAACGGTAGTTAGGACACATCATTGGGAGCCAAAAGAATTTAGAGGTCTATATCATGATGGTATAGACTTTTTGGGTTTAAAATACTGGTATGACGACTGTATTTTAATGAATAAAGAGATGAAGGAGAAATAATGGCAGGACTAACGATACAAACCACATTTGCAGCAATCAACAAGTTTACGCCTACAGTAAAGATGATGGGCAATTCTGTATCAAAGTTTGCCGTAAAAACAGAATTGGCGTTAGCTAGGGGTGAAAGAGCTTTCAGGAGATTAGGAGCGCCGATCAGAAGATTAAATAGTCAATTAGGAGGGTTTGGAGCAGCAATAGGAGGGGTTTTAGTTCTTCGTGCGGTTGGTAATGCAATTAATATATTCAAAGACTTTGAACAGGCCAACGCTAATTTAGCTTCGGTCATGGCTACGGCTACAGGGCCACAGCTACAAGCGTTATCCAACGATGCAATTAGGCTGGGGTCAACCACGGCAAAATCAGCAACAGAAGTTGTGGGGTTACAAGAATCGTTTGCGAGGCTTGGATTTGTTGCACCTGATATTGTGAATATGACAGAAGCAACAATTGCAGGATCAATTGCAATGAATGCCGAACTTTCTGAGACTGCAAATTTGGTTGGCGCTATGGTTCGAACTTTCGATGATTTCAGCTCTATAGATGCGCCAATGATCATGGATCAAATGGTAGCGGCAACTCAACAATCAGCATTAAGCTTTGAAAAGTTAAATACGGCATTACCTATTGTATCGGGTGCGGCTAATGCTGCTGGTATCCCATTTACAAAGCTCATGTCATTACTAGGCAAATTGTCAGATGCTGGGATAGATGCTTCAAGTTCATCAACAGCATTAAGGAATATATTTATTGAAAGTGCTAAACAAGGATTATCTTTTGAACAGATTTTACAGAAAATTGAAAAGAGTCAAGATAAACTGACAGCGGCAAATGATGAATTTGGTAAAAGAGGAGCAATATCAGCTGTGATTTTAGCCAAGAATCTATCAGGAGTAGAGGCATTAGACAAGGCATTGCAGGGAGCGGCCGGAACAGCAGAAGAGGCGGCAAAGAAGCAATTAAACACCCTAAATGGAGCTTTGACAATTCTAAGTAGTTCTTATGAAGGATTTATTTTAAATATGGAAAAAGGGAATCCAGCCTTTGCGAAATCTCTAAAAACTATCGTACAAACGGCATCGGAAGTTTTGGCACTAGCTACAGGCACCGCTAATTATGTAACCGCTATGGATGACGCACAAGCAAGAGTAAGGACATTGGCTGAAAAAACCATTTTTTGGGTTAAAGTCATTGGATGGGTGGTAGCAGGACTTATAGCATTTAAAGTAGGTTTGATTGCCCTTGGATTTATTTTAGGAGCTTATAACATAGCCATTGGAATAAGCGCAGCGGTAACGGGTGTCGCCTCGATAGCGGTTGGTCAAAGCACTATAGCACTAGGGGCGTACAAGGGGGCATTGTTTTTAGTCACAGCGGCTCAATGGTTATGGAATGGAGCACTAGCAATAGGGTTGTGGCCATTGACGTTAATAGCAATAGGAATAGCGGCTACGATAGCTCTTATTACTGTTATAGTGAAAAAATGGGACGATTGGGGTGCTGCAATAACTCTTTTCTTGGGTCCATTGGGATTGGTGATATCCCTTGTCCAGTCATTTAGAAATAATTGGGAGATGATAACGAAAGCTTTCAAAACAGAGGGAATGATAGCAGGGATAAAGGCAATAGGAATTACAATATTTGACGTTATTTTATTACCACTACAGCAGGTTTTAGAGCTTATTGGTAAAATACCAGGACTTGGATTTGCAAGTGATGCGGCATCTTCATTAGAAGGATTTAGGCAGGGATTAGGGTTAGATCAAAAATCAGGCGAAAGCGACACGCCATCACCATTAATAAACCCTGAACTAGATAGGCAAGAGCGATTTGAAAGGACTTTGATAGAAACCAAACAAGCTCAAGATATAACCCTAACCGTAAACGACCCAAAAGGAAATGTTGATGTTGATCCTGGGGTGGGTCCAGCAGTTGTAACAACTAACACATTTATACCAGTTCCACAATGAGTTTTGATTTAGAAGTATTGGAGACCTTAAATGGCGGTGACATTATAAAAAATGACACTGATATTGAGGTGATCACAGGATTTCAAAACGTTGTTTATTTGGCTTTATTTGGTGGTAACCCGGGGCAATCAACACCCGACACGAGGGAGGTCAACGAGCAGAACTTTGATTTTTGGGCTAACTCATTATTGCTGGATGAAAAAAAAGCAGCGCAATACAATTCGCTAACCGAGAATCGTCTAAGAAATATTGCTCTAACAAGTTCGGGAGTTGATTTGCTGACTCAGGATATCGAAAAAGATTTAGAGCACGTTAAAGAGTTTGCTAATGTTGATGTTCAGGTTAGTATTTTGTCAGAAACTACATTAGAAATAAAAGTAGGATTGCAACAGCCTGATAATGAACAGAACAAAGAGTTTGTATTTATTTGGGACGCAACTGAGAAAGAATTACCAAGTTCAATTAAAAGGGATGCTTTCGAGGTATTTGCACCTACTGATTTATTAGCTGTTCAAAATGGATCAGATATTGATCTTACATGGAATGGATCAGGAACATTGTTTTTAATTCAAAGAAGTTCAGATAACATTATATTTAATCAAATTGGAGCTAGTCCAATTAATTCATTTTCTGATAATTCACCAATTACTGGAAAATCATTCTATAAAGTTAAAGTCATAAGCCCTGGTATTAGTGATTTCAGCAATACTGCAAGTGTTTTCTTTTTAAATTTTCAATCTTTTGGAGCAACGGAATGGGAGTTCAGACCGGAATCGCAATTTATGACTTTTAATACCAATCCACCTGCACCTAGGATTAGTCAATGGGATGATAATAGCGGCAATGGATTTGATGTTTCTCAGGCAACTGAGGACGATCAACCCGGACTTACAACTAAGCCTTTTGGATCTACTGTTATTTTGCCCGAGCCTTTAGTAGGAAGAGGTACTGATGCTGGTTCTGTGGATGCATTAATGGCATTTACAGCCAAAAGCACAGCTAACTTCTTACATCAGGGTACTGATGATTACACTCTTTTATTCGAGATTTTTCTAAACCCTAATAATTTTGGTGTAGGGGTTTCATTGGCATTCCCAGCCACAGGGACTTTTCAATCTACAGGATTGGATTTATTTTTAAGAAATAATTTTCCAACAGCGGGAGACGATGCGTTTTTAAGGGTTAATTTATGGAATGGAGCGACACAAATACTGAATATGACAACGCCAAATGATGGTTTTGTAGAAGATGAGGTAAATCTAGTGATGGTCACTTTTAATGCTACTACGAGGGAATTTAAAGCCTATGTAAATGCTTCCACGGTAGAAGTAGATACGGTGACAGATAATTTCAGTTCGGGTGACAGTGATTCTTTTTACGGCCCTGTTATGGTTGGAGAACCCACAAATGGGCAGGCCATTTTGCCTTCAGGATTTAATGTGGCATGGAAAGGGACAATTTTAGACCAAACGGATTATAATGAAATAAGAACGGCTTTAAGGGAAAGATATGGATACAGTTAACTATATAAACGCAACACAAATAGAATGTCAGAATATAGCTGATAGGATTCATTATACTAACATGGTTAATCAATATAATAATTTTGTTTGGAATGATGAACCAAACAATGTTCCTAAAAACAGGGCAACCCCTGAAAGAATAAAAGAAATATGGGGTGCGTCAAAGCTGTTTTTAGATTGCACAGAATTAGAAGCATTAGATCAATATAGTTTAGTTGGTTTTGATTCCACAGGCATTCCAATTGTTCCTTTAAAGGGGGTTACTAATGCTTATGCCATACCTAGAGAGGTTGAAGAAATATCGAATTGGTGTATTCCATCTACGGAAAATATAAATGATTATGATTTAATTAAATTTGATTATCAAATTGTAGAGAATTAGAAATGATAACAATACCCAAATTATCCGATCTTATAAACGGCATCATATCCGATCTTGAAGCGACGTATGGCGACACCATTTCAGAAGAGACGAAGACGTTTATTAGAGCGATAGCCTTTGTTCAAGGGGCGAAGCTATATATGTACTATATGACCGTTGCGGGTACTCAAAAGAACATTGCTCCCGATACCGCAGATCCTGAAACTTCAGGGGGCACGTTAGAAAGATTTGGGCGATTATGGTTGAAAAGGGACAAGTTCCCGGCGCAGGCAGGTGAATATGACATTATAGTTACTGGATCAATTGGAGCTGTAATTAAGGCATCTACTACATTTAAGAGCGATGACAACAGCCTAAGCCCTGGTAAGCTGTATATCTTGGATTCTGAGCACACAATGATAACAGAAGCGGATATTATCAATGTAAGAGCCCTTGAATCAGGAGTAGACAGCAAGCTAGAAGTAGGGAACACATTGACGGCTACATCACCAATTGTATTGGTAGATAAGGAGGCCACTGTATTACTCGAAACCGTACAGCCACTATCAGAAGAAACTACAGAGGATTACAGAGCTAAAATATTATTGGCAATTAGGTTGGAATCTCAAGGAGGGGCACCAGGGGATTACATATTGTGGTCATTAGACGCACAGGGAACAACTAGAATTTACCCATATGCCAAAACAGGAGTCGCAAATGAGGCTAATGTTTTTGTAGAGGCCACGATTGCAGACAGCACAGATGGGAAAGGAACGCCAGGAGCTTTAATATTGGCAGACGTGGAGGATGTAATAGAATTAGACCCAGACACTACCTTGGATATTCACGACCGAGGTAGACGGCCTATGACAGTATTCGAGGTTCATGTTCTGGCAGTCACAATAAAAGAAATTGATATTGAAATTGATGGATTTGTAAATCTAACGGCTGAAATTCAAACGTTGATATTAAATGAAATGACCACTCAGATAGGAGAGGTCAGGCCTTTCATTGGAGGAGCTGACATATTGGAAAATAAAAATGATATTCTCGACATAAACAAAATCATCAGCATTATTTTAAAAGCTGCACCAGGAAGTATATTCGGCGCTATTACGCTAAAGGTTGACACGGTATCCGTAAGCTCATTTACTTTCATCAATGGAGATATACCGCACTTAGATTCAATTACATACACATGACAGATGTAGATGAGATCTTGAAGCTTACACGCCAATTATACCCAAAAGGCAGGGCGTTTGCTATACCGGTGGATAGCGACATTGAAAAGCTACATGAAGGTTTGGCAATTAGTGAGGCACAGGCGTACAATGATGCGTTGGCGATATTTGATAGCATGCTACCAGATAACGAAAATTTCACAGCACAGGACGCAACAGATTGGGAGCGTCGATTAGGCATGGTTCAAAACCCTTCAGTGTCTTTAGATGATCGCAAATTGGCTATTACACGGAAAATGCAGCATCCGGGAACTGTCAAAGCCCGACAACATTTTTTGTATGTTGAAGGACAACTACAAGCCGCTGGATTTAATGTATTTGTCTTTGAAAACAGGTTCGATGATGGAGGGGGGGGGATTGAAACCCGTGACCCTTTAGTCGTGAATGGAGGAGTAGGCGGTATTACGCCTCAAATGGGAGATTTTCAAATGGGAGACAAACAGATGGGGCCAAGTTATGATAATATAATCGTAAATTACATTGATGAGGAAACGGATAAGGTTTTCAATGTAGGAGACAATTTAAGGAGCACATTTTTTATAGGAGCGAATCCTGTTGGAGATTTTGCAGATGTTTCAATCGATAGAAAAGACGAGTTTAGGCAGTTGATATTAAAACTAAAACCTGTTCAGGCAGTAGGGTATTTGTTCATTAATTATATTTAGGACATGGCAATAAAATTAGAAGATAAAGTAAATGTTACAGCACCAGGGGGTGATTATCCTTTTGGAGATGTAAAAGATAATAGTGGATCAAATGACGGGACAAACTATAATCGTTTAACGAATGCTGATTATTTCCAGTTTTTTGCAAAGATGCTTGCTGATAGTGGAGTTGTTGCGAATGGATTATTAGAGGATAATAATAATGGCTTTCAGTATTTCGAAGCTTTAATTGCGAATATTCGAGCAACAGCGGCCAGCGCAACCCAAAAGGGAACTGTAGAAAGGGCAACCCAATCTGAAGTAAACGCGGGTACAGATAGCACAAGACACTTGACTGCGGCTTTAATCGCGGGCGCAACAGGTATAATCACATTAGCAGCAATGAAAGCTAACAGTGTTGATTCAGATCAATATATAGATGCAAGTATTGATAGTGAACATTTATCTGCTGATGCTTTAGCAGTATCCGTTCAAAATGATGGTAATACAGGTTCATTTACGAAAATTAAAACGAAAATTATTGAAATTGGAGATTGGAATATGGTGTCAACAGCAACCGTAAGTAAAGCACATGGGATTGGAGATAAAGACAAGATAACAATGGCCTTTGTTTCAATAAGACCAGATGTTGCAGCCGCCGGTCAATTTAATAAAGATTTAGATAGTCAATTATTTGTCAATGGATTTCCTGATGGTGGATATACTTGGGATGATACTAATTTTGTTTTATCGAGAAGAGCCACTGGTTTTTTTGATAGTACTGATTATGATGATACTACTTACAATAGAGGATTTATTACTTTTCTTTATGAAGAATAGTATGATATATATCATAATTCTTATATTAATGATTTCATGTGAAGAAAAAATATCTTTTCAAGATGAAAGGCTACTTCCATTTGCTGAAAACATGCAGGTTCAATTAGAATCAAGAAATATTTCTATTAGCATTCACGTAAACATGATCGTTCAACCTGATTTAAAATCAAAAGGAGTTATTGTATATGGACTTTCAAGAAAGAACACGATTTATATTAATCAAGAAGCTTTTGAAAAAAATTATCAAGACAGGCCGGAAAGAATAGAAGCTTTAGTAGCACATGAATTGGGTCACAATGTATTAGGTTTAAATCATAGTGAAAACCAATATTATACTGATTCATTGGGAAGGCCAATAGTAATGCATACAAGTACTTGGCAACACATTAATGAGGACAATATTAATTTTATGTATGATCAGTTGGCAGACTATTTAAATGGCAATCCTTAACGTCAATACTGATGCATTAGTAAGATATGCTAACAAGCTAGAGAAGCTGAGCAGATCTGCATTGCCCGTAGTTGTAAGGAAGACATTAAATAGCGCGGCTTTTGATGTGAAAAAAAACACCATGCCAGCAGCGGTTAGTGTGTTTGAAAATAGAGACCCAAACTTTTTCAAGGCAAACAGCAAGGTACTACCAGCCAAAGGGCTTAATCCCAAATCCATGGAGGCTAAAGTGGGGTTTACATCTGCCAAACTAAAAGGAGGTTCGAATTTTGCGGTCAAAGATTTAGAGCAGCAAGAAAAAGGAGGATCGATTAAAGGGAAATCGTTTATCCCTATGGATGACGCAAGAAAAGATGGGCTATCATCAAAAGTTGAGCCTGTTCACAGGATGTCAAAAATAAAAAAAGTGGTGAATTCACGTAGATTTTCAGGTAATAAAAAGCAACGATTAATAAAAGCCATTTACGCAGCCAAAAAAGGAGGGTATGTAATTGGTAGCGCAACACTTGGAGAAAACACCCTTTTCAAAGTAACAGGATTGACAAAGAAAGGAAAATTCAAGCTACTAGCTTTATATGATTACCAAAAAGGCAGGTCAGTAAAAATAAAAAAAGGAACTAACTTTATGAAGATAGCCAGCACGGCATCTAGCCGAAAGATGGATGGATTTTTTATAAAGGCTGCAAAAAAACAATTTGAAAAAGCGTTGAAATAATGTATATTTGTCACATGGTTACACAGAGAATGAGATGATTAACGCTAAGGCGGTTAGTTTGAAAGTGGTAAAAACCCACATAACCACTCTTTTATAAAGGGCGCAATAGCCAACTGGCGTTAAGTGTTGGAGTGAAAGCTACTCGAGAGTGCTAAAAAAGCGGTTCAGAAATGTGCCGCTTTTTTTGTTTAAATTACTATCAAAAGAGACAGAAATGAGTTGGATTGAGCGAGCACAGAATGATTTTATTATAAAAACAGGGGACGGACAAGAATACAGGCCCTTGTGGGTAAAGGCTCAGATGATCAAAGAGTATAATGTATCACAGTTCAATTTTCCAAATGTTAAAGGGACATTGGTAACTAGGCAGCTCCCAAAAGGGCGACAATACGGGCTAGAATTGTTCTTCCAAGGTGATGACAACATAGAGCAGGCTAACGCATTCGAAACGAGTGCAGACGATCCTAGAGCGTGGACTATTTCCCACCCACTGTATGATAAGTTAATTGTTCAGCCGCTAAGCTTAAGAAAAGAAGATTTCGAGTATAATGTAACAAAGTTCACAATTCCAGTAGTCGAGACAATTGCAGACGAACAGCCGCAAAGCTCAGATAACCCAGCGGATAAAGTAGCATTTGATCAAGCGGTAACGAGCGAAAATCTATCACAAGCGTATGCGTTAAATGTGGTGCCGGATGTAGCGGACATTAACGACATGACCGCTAATAACAAGACCGTATTTTTAGAGGGAAGAAAAATAGCCTCCGATACCAGTGATTTTGAAAACTATTTTAATCTATTCAACACCGCCAATTCAAAAATATTAGAAGCAACGGCAGCTCCTTTGGCGGCAATTAGGGCTATGCAATCGGTGATAACGGCTCCAGCGCTATTTATAAATAATGTTAGAGCTAGGATAAACACCTTTCAGGATCAATTAACTAAGCTGGGAGAGACCGTAGCGAACATAGTCAACAAGGAGGAAAAGAATTTGTATGAAAACAATTCAGGCGGTTTGGTTTCTGGAATGGCATTAGCAGCGGTAACCGAACCGGATTACGAAAGTAGGAATGATGTAATTTTGGCTATTGATGAAGTAAACGAATCTTATGACGCTTATTTGTTGAACTTGGAAGGGATGCAAACCGATTCTTTCAATTCACCAGAGGCTTACCTACCATCAAAGGAAGGGCAAAAGAGTCTTAACGATCTTGTAAATTTTACTATATCTAGGTTATTTGATATCGCATTAGATGCCAAACAAGAGAGGATTATCATTTTGGAAGATGATAGCAATATTATACTTTTGTCACACAGATTCTACGGATTGAAACCGGATGACTCCACGATTGATTTTTTCGTAAAAACCAACAATCTAGGGATTAATGATTTATTAGGGATTAATAAAGGAACTGAAATAAAATACTACTTATGAGTACTAACACGAATTTACTATTGAATGTGGTGAAATCCACGGCATACACTAAGCTGCTTTTTGAGGGAATTACTGATGAGCTGAAAGTAAACGGAGCGGATGTAAGGTGGACTACAGAAGGAATCGAGGAAATAATTTATATATATCCAGTAGTCAGGGAGCAAGAGTATAGGCTTTTATATTCATCCGCAACATTAGATAAGTTTGGAACATCAACCGCGCAAGAATTATTAGACCACTGGGAAGCGAACGGTTTTTTTTTGAATAATGGGCAAATAGTAGCAGATGGACGAGTAGAGTTTAGGGCAGATTTACCAATAACAATTGGAGCGCCAATTTTAGGCGCGATTTACTTGGTTGAGAAACCAACCACTATTTTACTTGGAATATATACAACCTATCAATCGGGCCTATATATTAAAGATAATGACACCGGAAGCCTGAATGATTGGAGGAGATTGAATATAAAGCCTAAGTTTACGACTGAAGAATTTGCCATAGTTGATTCAACAGATCAAAGTAAGCAACTCAAACACGATGTTTCAGGTTTCTCAACATCAACAATAATTACAGCCATATGGAGGAACTTGGGTGGCGTAGTTGCTTTTTTAAGTGATTTAGTAGGTTTAAACGAAATACGAGTATTTAGTGAATCTGATTACGGTGTTGTTGACCCTGGTGTAAAAATTGATGTCACTCCAAACAAGCGATTCAAATTAATGAATCCATTTGACGTGACACTACCTCTTATAATTGCTACTGGTGCAAATATGGAAATCACTACTACTAGTAGGTCAGAAAATAAAATCACTTATACAAATACTACTGAGGCTATGTTCCAAGGTAAAGACATAGGAACTCTTGCTATATTTGATACTGTAATTGAAGGAAATGAGACAGGTTCACTTTTCGATATTGACGGTGGTGTAATTAGTCTTAAGTTCCCAGATTTTAACAGATGGAAAAACCTTGGTACAGTTAAAAACCTTATTGACTTTTTCGCCCCTGGTGTTGTTTTTGAAGTTATTGAGGATGGACTAAAACTCATAAATTTAAATAGTGCGACTATTGTTGACTGTTTAGTGCTCGCATTTGATGGAAATGCACTAAATGTGTTTGATATAAAAGGCATCAATTCAGGTAACGTTCAAATTTATGATAACATCATGGAGAGTGATGGAATTCCAAAATTATGCCGTGTAGATCCGGGATTTAAAGATAGTGCAAGGCTCGTGATGAGAGGGAATAACGTTGGGAAAGGGCAATTATTTGACACATCAGGAGATACGGGGGCATTCACAGCGGTTGCAGATAATTCTATTGGTGCAACGGGAATTGATAGTGTGAGTGATTCTAGTGGAATTGCTCAATTCAATCATTCTGGAACATCTCCTTTACTTGGATCTACCGTAATAATGTCAGGATTTATTACAAATACACCTTACAATGTGACGGGTGTTGTGTCAGTTACTAGTGCAGGTTCGTTTGAATTAGAAGATATTGCATTCGGAACGGATGAGGCGACAGGGAGTTATTTAATGAATGGTGTTACAGTAACAGCTACCGCACACGGACAATCAAATGGTACAGGAGTTGTGTTAGATTCTGATAATTCTATTGATTATAACGGTGGTGGTAGTATAATGTACAATGTACAAGCAAATTCATTTGATATAAATAAAGTATTTACGGTAACAAGAACGGGTAATTGGAGTACTAAAGGATTAGATCAAATAAATCAAAGAGTATTTTCTTTTAACAATGCAGATCAAGAAGATAGCCATTATATAGTTACTGGATTTGTTAACAATAATGTCACTGAAAACCCTGCTATCACTAATAATACATTTAGAGACATAGCCTTTGGTACTGGTGGCGCAGGGTTAATTGAAGGCTCACACATTGAAAGATGGAAGCTTATTGATCCTGAAATAGGTGAATTTATATACCTAGGAAATGAGGATTTTGATGGATCTATAGAGTTTGATTTCACAGTTATTAGTTCAGGAGGTACGGTGGATTTTAGATTTAAATGGTTAATAGATAAGGGTGCTGGTTATGTAGATTTACCAGATCCTATTGAGGCCCTTGTAACCGTAGGATCTAACTCTCAAAGTATTACAAAAAGAGTTTCGATAAGAGCGACTAAAGGAGATATGATTAAACCACAGATTACCAGAAACAGTGGGACTAGCACAATAACGACAACTTACGCAACAGTTTACGGAGATCAATAATTAAAAACTGTATATCGAAATATTATGATATTAATAATTAACGATAGAATAGAGAATAAGCAGTTTGACTTTTTCAACAGCTTTAGATTGACGTTGAAATACGATTCAATGGCCTCTGATTTTTCGTTCAATTTTGTGTATAATCCAGATAAGTTGGATAGGGTTGAATTGGCGCAAGTTGGTCATTATCACATTGCCAAGGTTGAGCACAACGGGGAGCAATTATTAGAAGGGTATTTATTGAGTCAGGGGCTTACATCACAAGCCACACAAAAGATGTCTAATTTATCGGGCTACTCGTTGCCAGGCGTTTTGGAGGATTGCAACATTGACCCTAGCTCGTATCCTTTGCAGTACGATAAATTAAACCTATCAGAGATTGCAAAAAAGTTAATAGACCCGTTTGGGTTGCAGATGGTAGTTGATAGCGCAGTGAGGTCTAAAATGAACGTGGCGTATGAAACCATATCAGCAAAGCCAACGCAAACTATAAAGCAGTTTCTATCAGAACTAGCCAGCCAAAGAAATATCATAATTAGCCATGATGAAAAAGGACGTTTAAGGTTTACTCAGATAAACCCAAACACTACGCCTATAATTGAGTTTGACACGGGAAAAGCAGGTAGTATACCAGCAACATTAGCACTAGCATTTAATGGTCAGGGAATGCACTCAGACATCACGGCAATGAAGCAAGCCAGCGCAAGCGGAGGAAATGCAGGACAGTCCACGGTAAAAAACCCGTATGTGCCTTTTGTTTTTAGGCCAAAAGTGGTAATCCAGAATTCAGGAGACGATAATGATACCAACACAGTTGCAAAAATGGCATTGGCACAGGAATTGAAGAACATAAAACTTACCGTAACGACTAACAGATGGGACGTGAACGGAGTTGTTATCAAGCCAAACAATTACATCACAGTGAGAGAGCCGAAATTATCCCTTTTCACGAAATCCACATGGTTCATCGAGTCCGTTGAATTGGCGCAAGACGCAGAAAAACAGACGGCAAAGCTTACATGTGTGCCTCCAGAAGTTTATAATGGAAATCCTCCGGAGTATATTTTCAAGCTACATTAATATAATTTGCTATATTACAAATATGAAAATCAGATTAATCATTCTTTGCACTGCATTTCTAGTGACTTGCTTTGCTTCTGGGGGTTTCGTAAATACCTCCGTTGAACCTGATTCTATCGTGAGTGTTTATGATCAGGAAATTAGTTCGGTTGATTTCGTGCTAGTTACTGAGACTACGTTTGTTATTTCAAATGCTAGGGAATTAGATAGGAGTTTTACGACTTTCGAATCGACTAAGGGTTATGATAACATTGTAGTTTTATATAGACCACCAGATGATAGATTAGTGGAAATTTACGACAATAGTAGAAACCAGGAATTGAGATCACCAAGAGACGCGCTTACGAATGCGTAGCTCGATGTAATCAACAAGACATCACAGACAAGGGAGCCTTCAGAAATGAGAGGCTTTTTTTATGTCAAAAATAAAAGGAGTATATTTGAATTGTAAAACATCGAGTGCCTTCGATACTAAGAATTTAGGTTGGTTAATGGCTGGATAGATAGGCACATCTTGAAAGTCATTAACCTTTTTTTGTTATTATGAAAAACACAGAACTAAGAATCGGAAATAAAGTTGATTTATACGGAACAATAGCAACCGTCCAAAAGGCTGATTTTAGCACAGGCCTTGCTGTAACCAAAGGAAAACCCATCCCACTAACAGAAGAATGGCTTGTGAAGTTGGGATTCGAAAAAGATAATACGTTTATGTCTAAAGAGCATCCTTTCGCTGAATATGTAAAAGAAGGAGTTATTATCAACTTACCATATCTCAATTTTGTGTTTAACGAAACCGAATCTGACATTCAGATAAAAAGTGTCCACCAACTACAGAACCTTTATTTCGCTTTGACTAGTGAAGAATTACAAATCAAAGGATCATGAGTGATATAAATATGAAACAATTAACCGAAGATGTCAAATTGGCATTTGAGGCGCATGGAATAAAAAACCCTGCTCTTGTTATTTCTTTCACTTCAGAAGTCACAGGAGGATGGGATAGGGTAAATTGGGTTTCTACAGTATCGAGAAACGATTCAATCAAATTACTGGAAAATTTAGCATTAAGAATGAAATCACAACTCAATTAATTATGGAAGATTTTAAAATAATTATTCGAGATGGTGAAGGGTTTGCCACAAGAAATGAGGTTCAATATTTATTTGAAATTCCCAGAAAAACACTATCAGACGCAATAAAAACATTAAAACAAGATGGATTAGTGAATGGGGCGGAATCCCGCCATGTTGCCAAGGATGGTAAAATGAGACTTACAGAAGTCTATAATCTTGATGAAATAATAGCAATAGGTTAAGATCAAGAAGTGAAAAAGCTATTGCATTTCAAAGATGGTCTATCAATATAATAAAGAATCAACTGCGATTACAACAATCTCAGCTTGATTATTTTTGGGATAAGGAAGATCAAAAGGATTTATATTAAACAGGAATAACCATGATAAAGTATGTAATCACAGTATCAAAGATATTCCCAACTACTCACTCAAGAAAAGGGCAGGACACTAATTTCGTACAGGGAATAGCTAGTGGCGAAAAGCTACACACAATAAGAGGAAATTATGAATTCTGGGAAAAGAGGTTTGAAAAGATAAATCAAGGGTTAGCGTGCTTGTCGATTAGAACATGGACGGGCAAGCCTTATAAGTCCGAACAAAAAGAGGAGTTCATGTTGACCAATACGGACGGCATAGAGCTGCAGTCTTTTGTTATGGGTGATCTGTTTGATTTCGTCGGAGGAACACCAGTAAGCAGACACGACATAGCGAAGAATGACCATTTGAGTTTGCCGGATTTTCAAGAGTGGTTTAAAAAAGCCGATTTCACAAAGCCAATGGCAATGATTCATTTTACGGCCTTCAGGTATTAACGATTAGGCTATGAATAGTAAAACCCTTTTTTGGCGTGGGGTCAGAAAAACGCTGAGTTAATTAAATATATAGTAAAATGGAAGTAGCAAATGAAACAGTGGGCACAGCAAAACAAGTTGTGAATTTCGGACAAGCAATTAGTGCTTTAAATGACGGGAAACGTGTTCGTAGACATGGATGGAGTGAAGAAGATAAATTTGTATTTAGACAAGTACCTTCACAAGTGCCGGCTAATATTGTACCTAAAATGACGTCATTACCACAAACAGTTAAAGATTATTTTGCTTGGACTTTTACAGAAGAAAGCGATAATCAAATTGATGCGATTTATTATAACAACCAACTTGCACTTGTAGGTTTAAGCAACACTATTATAAGCTGGTCGCCTTCAACTGTAGACGCGATGTCGGTAGATTGGATTGTATTAGACTAATTGAAAGTTAAAACATTGCCTTTATGCATCTGTATAAGGGCGTTTTAATGCCCTGTTTTTATTTCACAAACCTATTATCTTTGAAAGAAAGAAATTATGATAATATCAAAACTAGTATCCAGCGCAATAGAAAATGGAGTAAGGACATTAAAGGCTATTGTATTAGGAAAGGACGATGTACGCACGGCCTTAGAAGTGACCCCATTTGGAGTTGATTCAAACCCAACAGAGGGGCTAATGGCAATTTACGTAGAAACTAGCGCAAAGGGTGATCGGATAATAGTAGGCTATTTGAATACAAATCAATTGGCAGAGGTTGGAGGAACTAGGATTTTTTCAACCGATAAAGACGGCAACGCTGCAACGTCAATTTATCTGAGAGCTGACGGGACTATAGAAGTAAGAGGCACGGGGGATAATATGGTTCGTTATATTCCTTTAGATTCTGGATTACAGTCTTTTAAATCACAAATACAAGCGGAGTTAGCATTAATTGCAGCAGGGATAGCAGCGGCAGGAGGCAGCTACACGCCGGGGACATTAAGCGTAGATATTTCAGGAGCGAAAATTGATGAGATAAAAACCCCTTGATTTTCGTATATTTGACGCATGACAGTATCGTTTACAAAAATAGAAGATTACTTTGCTTCAGCGACGAGCAGATGCGATAGGATAGCAAAAATAGACCTCATAATTGATCAGCTTATAACCACTGCACTAAATGCGGCTGGAAAAGATGGAGTTATTGAAGCTTCATTAAATGACGGACAGACTATTATCAAAACGGAGTATAGAGGATCTGCTGAAATTGCAAAAGCAATTAAGGATTACGAAATGATTAGAATCATGTACGCAAATCAAGGCAATAGAGTAGTTAGATTGATCGACTCAAAAAGCTTTTAAAGATGAGTAAATTCACAAAGAACATATCAGCAGCTTGGGGGGCAATTAGAGGAATAAAAGACCCAACACCTACACAGATAATTCAAGTGCATAGAGGTGTAGGAAATCACATGTTTTCGGTTGGATACAATGGGGAAAAGAACTTTGGAGAAATAGGGCCAATAAAAGATTATCAGCTTGAATACGAGCTGTTAAGACTTAGGTCGTGGCAATCGTACCTAGAGAGCGAAATCACCCAGATAGTCGTTAAAAGGTTCAAAAAATGGGTAATAGGATCAGGATTGAGATTGGACTCAATGCCAATGAAAATGATACTCGAGAACGAGAGGGTTGACGTTTCGAATTTGGCGGTAAACACAAAGCTAATAGAAGCTAGGTTTCATCTTTGGGCAAATTCGAAAGCGGCATCTTATTCTGGGATGAAATCATTCTACCAATTACAAAAACAAGAGTTTGTTGAAAAAGTAGTAGGAGGTGATGGACTTGTAATCTTGCGAGTCATAAAGGGAAATCTAACGGTTCAGTTAGTCGATGGTACACATGTAAAGAGATCGCCATTTGGGAACGACTTCACGCCAGAAGTTTTAGAAAATGGCAATACAGTAAGAAATGGGATAGAAATGTCCAGCACGGGCGAGCACATTGCCTATTGGGTAACGGAAAACAATCTAGAAGAATCCAAAAGAATACCAGCAAAAACAAAAACGGGAATTGTTCAGGCATTTATGATCTACGGATCAGAATATCGACTAGACAACCATAGAGGCATGCCACTGGTAGCCGTGATTCTGGAGACTTTAAAAAAGCTCGAAAGATACAAAGAGGCAACGGTAGCATCAGCAGAAGAGCGAGCAAAAATAGTATATCAAATAGTTCATGGGGACAAATCCACAGGAGAAAATCCGGTAGCTGGAATAATGGCCAAAGGGTTTGATTCTGATGCTAGTGGGGAAGCCATACCGTATGATAAAAATGGTGTTGATCTAGCAAATCAGTTTGCAGCCACAACTAACAAAACAGCCCTAAACATGACCGTAGGGTCTGAGTTGAAGGGTATAGATGTGAAGAATGAAATTCAATTCGGGGAGTTTTACAATACAAATTTTGACATCATATGTGCCTATTTCGAAGTGCCACCGAATGTAGCCAAATCAAAATACGATGATTCATTTTCAGCCAGCAGGGCAGCGCTTAAAGATTGGCAGCACACATTGAACGTAGAGAGAGAAGACCAACGATCACAGTTTTTGCAGCATGTGTACAATTATTGGTTTGAGTTGAATTTTCACAGAAACAAAATTGTAGCCCCTGGATATTTGACCGCATCAAAAGACAGCGGAATAAGAGAGGCTTATTTGAATTGCATGTTTAAAGGGGCAAATGTTCCGCATATTGACCCATTGAAAGAGGTCAATGCGGAAAAAGAGAAGATGGGAGAATCAGGAAAACACTTACCGCTTACCACGCAAGAAAAAGCAACGGCAGCATTAGCAGAGGGAGATAGTCATCAGAATACAGAAAACTTTGCAAAAGAATTAGAACAGGCTGAAGATTTAGGAATTTTACCAAAACAAGCATCCTCAGAGGAGGAAACTAAAACACAGGAATGAGTACATCGAGAATTCAAGGGTTAATTGATACAGTCAACAGAGTAGAGTGCAAGGTTGACAAAATAGAGAGTACGGTGTCTGAGGTGGTCGCTTGGAAGAGTAAAATGGAGGGGATATCCGAAGGCAAAAAAGAGGCAGGAACGTCGGCAAATAATTATAAGATGGCATTCATTGCGGTACTATCGATACTAGTAAGTGGGGTAATTGCAGTGTTCATAGGGAAGGTATAAACTGTTGTCTGCTATTTGGTTTTAAAAACAAAAAGAACTAGTATTGTTTTTAAACAAATCAATAAAACCAACATGAAAAATATAGTTGAATCATTTATTATTGATAACATATCATCAATTGTGGTCGTATTAGGAGTGTTTTTTTCCTACTACATTTATTTGAAAACTCCTTTATCAAGCAAGCGGCTAAGAATCAAAGAGCCAATAGAGGGGCTAACTAAGGATTTCGAGTATAAGATACTTAGCAAACAAGAATCATTTTCATGGAGCAATTTTTTAATCGAAAACGACAACGGTCAAAGAATTTATATCAGCTCGTACAAAGTAGAGGAGCTTTAGTATTATAATAATCCAGACATAATGAGAGACGTAGACCAAAGCTTAAAAATGAACTTGTACTAAACAAATAGAGATGCCTAGTGTGCCACGAACTGACCAATAAATATTAAAATTGGGTTACTGTGAACCTTAAAGATCAGTTGCGGAAGTGTTCCCCTAAAAGGGTAAAAATGTGGGACTAGGTATTTTTTAACTTGATAAACTATTAAACCAAAAAGAATGAGACAATACATAGAGTTATTAAAAAAAATACGATCACACGGAGTAGAAAAACCTAGTGCTAGAGAAAATATGCCGCCCACAATAGGGTTAAGCAATGCAATAATTTCCGTGAATTTACAAGATGGATTCCCTTTATTGACTACTAAGAAAATGTTTCTGAAAGGTATAATTGTTGAACTTATTTGGTTCCTCAGAGGAGATACGAATATCAAATATTTAGTAGATAGGGGTGTGAATATATGGAACAAAGAGGCCTATAAATGGTATTTAAAACAAGTACTCGATACTTCCCAACTCACAATGGAAGAATTCATTAACAATATCAAAGTAGGTAATATTCTTTTATCTACTCATAAAGGAAAGTATTCATTAGGAGATCTTGGGAAAGTATATGGACACCAATGGAGGAACCAAAATGGTACAGAAGATCAAATAGTCTCTTTGATTGAAAATATAAAAAAGACCCCTTATTCCAGATATCATATTGTTGATGCTTGGAATAAATCTGATTTCAGTTCTATGGCCTTACCTCCCTGTCATTTGCTTTATCAATTTATTGCTAGACCACATGGAGATAATATAATTCTTGACCTCAATATGTATCAAAGATCCTGTGATACTTTTTTAGGAGTGCCTTTTAATATTGCTTCTTCTGCACTATTGTTAACTATAATAGCAAAAATTACTGGAACCGTTCCTGGTGTACTTAATTGGATAGGTGGAGATACTCATATTTACACTACACATAAGGATCAATGTGACGAGCAAATTAATCGAATTCCGTTTCCTCTTCCAGATTTAAATATTACCAAAGATTTAAATACTATTGAGGATATAGAAGGACTTTGTTTTGAAGACTTTGAGCTCTTCGATTATAGGTACCACCCTGCTATAAAAGCAGAATTATCAGTGGGATTATGAAAGGAAAATTTGATGAAATATCACAAGGCGAATGGAGAGCAGAATATAATGGCCAGTATTGGGAAGTAAGAGGTGGTGAACTTCTAAAACCAAATATCAATGTTTTTGATTTTGATCCACCAGGTATAGATGCTAATGAGAAATGTGTTGGTGAAGAGACCAAAGCAAATGCGGAATTCATCGCTTTCGCTGGAAACCTAGCTCAGAAGTACAACATAGAAGCCCTTGAACAAATTGTTATTGTATTAAAAGAAATTGATCAATATCTAAGAACAAAATCATTAGAGATGCCTGTAAACAGTGAAGACTTTAATGAGTTAGTGAATATTAGGACAAAAACTATTAAAGCCCTTAAATCAATAGAGAAATAATACGGAGCTAAAAGGCGTTTTTCAATGCCTTTTGAGCGGATGTTAGATTTATTGTAAAATGCTTACATTTGAATTATGAAGAAAGCAATATTCCATTTAAAGAGAGACAATTACAGAGCTGACACTACTTTGGGTATAATGTATGATCCAGAGGGCGTAGAATATTGTAATGTATTAGAAGATGTTGTAAGAGCGATTGGGATTAAAGACAAGAAGAGAACCGCCATACCATCAACTCAGGGAGATGACACTTATTTAATGAGAGTATTACCGAGTGGGAGATATGGAGAAGCAGTAACCATATTCACAGAAATGCAAGGAAACAAACCCGTACTAGCATATGGAGGCATAGAATTTGGATATATCAGGTGTCACGGTGGAAATGATGCTGAAGATACGGAAGGATGCTTGTTATGCAACAAAAACAGGGATGTTGAGAAGATGAGCGCATGGGGGTCTATGTTGAGAGATATTACAGTAAAAGTAAAAGAATTAACCGATTTAGGATATGATTGCAGATTAAGGGTTACAAATTTACCACAGTTGGCATAATCCAAATTGTCAAACAATTGATATGAATGAATATTTAGTAGCGGTATATGGTTGGATTCTATTTAATTTAATTTATTTAGGAGCGGCAAAAGACGAAAAGGACGATCAACATAAGCCATTTAATATAAAAATATGGTGGAAGTATGCATGGGATAATGTAGTTATTACATTCGTAGCTATTCCATCAGTTGTATGGTTTAATCCTATGCTTTGGCAATGGATAATGAATGATTGGTTTAAAATGGACATGGAGTATTCGAAAGCTGCATTGATGGGGACGGTTCCTTTTGTTCAGCTAATTTATTGGATCATTAAAAAACTAAAGAAATGAGTTTACTAAGTTTATTAAGTCCTACATCATGGATAGGAAAGATCGGAATTTGGGCGGCTTTGTTTTTTGCAGGGATGTATTACGGAACTACCCTGGTTGATCCTTGTCCTCCGACCACGCAAAATAATACTACTACCAATCTCAAGGTAAAGGCAAAGAAAAACTCCAACGTAGACGCTAATCTTATATCAGTAACAGATAACTTAGGAGATTGCGAAAAGTGGCTTTTAACGCTATCTATGAAAGAAATAAGAGCAATTAAAAAGTAGGCTAATACCCTTTTTTGCACATTATTTTTGTTTTCTCCTTAAAAGTTTGTTTTTTTGTCTTATATGGCAAAGGAAATACTACTATACAACGGGATATTCTCTCATACATCAGAGCGATTCATTAACTCTATGGAGGAATCGAAAGGTGATGATGTAGTATTACGAATGGACACTCCAGGCGGCGACCCTCAATCTATGTTTGGAATGATAGCCAAATGGAATGAGCACCCCAAAGGAAAGGAATTAAAAATCGATGGTAGAGCTTATTCAGGAGGCGCATTTTTTGCGTGTTATACCAAAAACGTAACTGCATTAGATGTAAGTGAATTCTTATTTCACAGGGGGTCATGGGGCGAATTTGTTGAGTCTAGAGATGCTTTTTCAGGATCTATTCAGGAGCAGCAAGTTATTCAGACTAACAAAGAGTTAAGAGCGGCGTTCGAAGCAAAAGTAGACGTAGGGAAATTTGAAAAGATAACTAAAGTATCTGTAGATGATTTGTTTGCTATGAAAGATAGCGAAGGGAATTTCAGCAGAATTGAGGTGTTATTGACGGCTAAAGACGCATTAGATATTGGCCTTATAAATAAGATTAAAAACATTACTCCAGAGATTTCAGCAAGTGTAGAATCTAGAAGAGATCAAGCAGATCTATTAATTGCCGCATATTCCAACCCAACCAAAACACCGACAACCGAAACAAAGGAATCAGAACCTACAGCAACAACCCAACCAGAAGCACCAACGGCACAAGAAACAACGGAATCAGAAACAGACGAAAATATGGACTTAAAAGAACTTAAAACTAAGCATCCGACAGCGTATGCAGAAGCGAAAGCGGAGGGTGTGACAGAAGGGGCCTCTAACGAAAGGGATAGAGTAGAGGCGTATATGGTCTTTGCAGACGTAGATTTGCCAGGCGTTACGGCTGGTATTGAATCAGGCAAAGCAATGTCAGGAAAGGAAGGCGCTCAATTTGCAAGAAAATCAATGAGTGCGGAGCATGTGGCTAACCTTGAGAATGACACACCAGAAGCGATTGCAACAACGGCATCAGACGCGAAAATTGAGACGGCTAAGGAAAAGCAGATATCAGCTTTATCTGAAGGAGTTCTTGAAGAATTAGGAATTAAAAAACCAACGAAATAATGAGCCAGATAATTGTAAACAACGGACAACAAGCGAGCGTAAAGACTGACAGGTCAAATACATTTCTATGGGATGTAAGAACAGCAAAGACAGCGCATACGAATTTAACCGGATCAGAGGAGATCATACCCATAGGTACTTTATTAGGACGGATCAACGCAACAGGCGAGGTAACACCTTTAAAGTCCGCTGCCGTGGACGGAAGTGAATTTCCTATTGGAATCCTTTATCAAGAAGTTACACTAGCGATTGCAGCCACAGAGAATCTAACTTATGCGGTTGCTGGAGATGTAGAAGAGACTAAGATAGTATTTGACGGAGCGGATGATTTAGATACCATCGTGGACGGCAAAATTTTAAGGGACAGAATAGGGGCTGATACTGTAGGCATTAAGCTTGTAGCAGGAGAGGAAATTCAAAAATTCGACAATTAAGATGCAAATTACAAACGCAGAGTTACGACAAGTATATACAACGGCTTTAGTGGCCTTGTTTGATGATGAACTAAAACCAACAGCATGGTTTAGATCCTTTTTCAAGGATGTGATAAAAAGCACATTGGAGCTGAATATTTCAGTTGAAAGAAATTACGAGGCCATTGCTGTAGATGTTGTGAGGGGGGGAGATGGTAAAAGAGTAACCATGTCACTTGATACCCAAAAAACATTTATTCCACCATATTTCAGATTGTATCATGATGCAACAAAATTGGAGGTTTACAAATGGCTATTTGGACAGGAGGATGTAAGCAAAAGTATGTTGGCGAGATTCGCAGAGGATGTGAATAAAAACACCATGAAGTTAGTTCACATGATTTGGAGAGCCCAAGAGTTCCAATGTGCTCAGGTTTTCGATACTGGGGTTGTGACATTGGAAGAGGGTTTAGATATTGACTTTAAAAGGCTGACTGAGTCAAAGGTGGATAAAGGAGGTGGTAATTATTGGACTACAGGTACAGTAAATCCATTCGATGATTTAGAGGCTGGATGTAAATTCATAAGAGAAGAGGGAAAAAGTGCAGCTGGAACATTCAACGCAACTATGGACGGTGCAGTATGGTCAGCATTTCAAAACAATGCGATTGTGCAAAAGCGACAGGATTTATTAAGAGTGCGACAGGATGACATTCACATGCCACAAAGAAATGCAGTAGGTGCTTCGTTAATGGGTGAAGTTGCAGCGGGACCGTATAGAGTCCTGATATGGACATACCCAGATATTTTTGAGAAGGCAACCGTAAAAACGCCTTACATGCCGGCGAAAAAAGTAATTATATTACCAGAGATCACTGATATGATTTTCGGTTATGCAGCAGTTCCTCAATTACCTCAAGTAGGGGGTAAAGTAAAAACAGGACCAATAATTTTTAGGGATTGGATCGACGAGAAGAATTCGACACATGAGTTTCATGTTGAATCAGCAGGTCTGCCTATTCCTTTGGGAGTTGATCAGATATACACACTTCAAGCAATTGCGTAATGGATAAGGTAAAGAAAGGAGCAGTCATAACGGGGCTCCACAAAATTCAATATAAGGAAGGGGATAAGGTTGAACCCTCTAACTTTTCAAAAGGTCATTTTGACCAATTGAAAAGTAAAGGTTTTATTGTTTCGTCCGAAGAAAAGAAGGCAACCAAATCGGTAGAGAAAAAGGAATAGTGTTTTTTTGGTTGAGCACACTATAGAGAAAGCTGCTGAAAGGCGGCTTTTTTTATGTAAATTAAAGTCAAATGAGCGTATTAGAGGACTTAAAAAGCAGTGCCAGGGAATTGATATCAGATGTCGAGGGATTTGGTGTACCAATCAAATTAGTAGCACCTGATACCACTACTGTAGACATTAACGGCAATCATTCAAAGCATCATATAGAGTACGACACAGAAGGTAATTTATTAAGATCAAAGACCGCGAGAATTACAGTTAGCGAAGCGGATTTAATAGCGGCATCCTACCCATACCGAGATGGTTCGGGCGAGGTGTATTTGAAAGATCACCGAGTTACAGTAAAGGATAGCACAGGCGTTGACAAAGAGTATGTAATTGACACATGGTTTCCAGACGAAACATTAGGAGTAATTTTAATATTCCTATCAGATTATGGAGATCCTTTGGTAGCGACACCTACAAATTTATCTATTTCATTATCATCAACGTCATTTATTGTTGCAAATTTAACCTGGATAGATAATACACTAGGCGATTTTGACACTTATGAGATATTTAGAAAAGAGGAAAACGGAGCGTTTGTTTTTCTAGATTCCACCACAAATCCAACAAGTTTCACAGATTCAACTATTACCGGATCAGATGAGACTAAGTGTTATGAATATAAAGTAAGAGCCAAAAAAGGGTCAACGTTTTCAGGTTTTAGCAATGAGTTTGTTATTGTAATTGATTTTGTCAAACAAGCCGGATTTCAGGAGTTACTTGATGTATTCCCAAATGCGCTGGCAGCCGGGGAACAAGAGAAACTCAAAATAGTGTTTAGTTCAGGGTATGATTTAGGGGTTTGGGATAATATCACTCATTTTGCAGGATGGTTTTTAACTGATTCAGTAAATAGGCTCACCTATTGGATAGGAGGAAAAACAGCAACCGCAGTAAATAGCCCAGCCTTTAATTCTAAAGGAGTTCTGCACGATGGAAGCACAAATTATATTAATGAGAACATAACACCTAGCGAAGATTTAATTATTGATGCAAAAAACGACATACACATAGAAACTTATGTATATGAAAATTTGGATACTACAACATCCAGATACTTATTTGGGCAAAAAGACTCATCTAATCATTTATCACTACTTCAAAGCCCTGCGGTAAATAGTATATCTTTTTTAATAAACGGGCCCAATCAATCAAATTTTGTAACTACTACGGGCTTGTTTTTAGACAAAACCAGATACGGGATACACAGAGACTCCGCTGGGATACAGCAATTATTTATAAACGGCACAAGTGTACATAGTGAAAGTGATGCCAGTGTAGCACTACCAACTAATAAAAGTTATGTAGGAGCAAGAAATCTAACAGGTTCTGCAGCTAATCACATTAATGCTAGACAATCATATAAGTTGTGGGGAATGGGTTTTGATTTAGTTAAATTAGACACTTGGTTAAATCTTGTAGAAACAACATTTGGACTTGACGTATGAAATATTTAAAAACAATATTTGAAAGCGTAGAGTATAATGCTATTCAAGGCTATGAAAAGTCAAATAATAGAATTGAATTAATAGAAGATGCAAACGGTGATTATTTTACTAACTCAGAAAACAAGGATAACCTCGCATTTACTGAGATATTAGATAGTTTAAATGCAATGGAAGAAACGGATAGTATAAATTTCAAGGTTAATGAAAGTATATGAGCAAGATAACAGACGAGATATTGCCCCAAAATTTTGAGATAATTCGAGATAGAATTGTGCTTATTCTAACCACGGAATTAGCTGGTCAATTTGTTATAACCGGGAATGAGGAAAACAACGCAACTGTAGAGCTAGAAAAGGGCAATCCTGTAGATGCTGGAGAAACTCCTTTAGTTGATGTATCGATTGAGAGAGCGCAATTTGACGGTCACACCGCTATATCAACAGATGACACTGTAATCTATAGTATAGACTGCTATCATAAGGCCAAAAGCACGATAGGGACGCAAGGAGACATTTCTTCAAATCTAAAGTTAGAGCGTCTAATGGGTATTTGTCGAGCGATTTTAGAAAACCCAATTTACAAGCAACTGGATTTTGATGATCCAGAATTGCCATCTCCATCAAATCCAATAAATCATCGAAAGTTTGTAGCCATGGAAATCAACAGGGCTCAAAAACCAGATGCAGCGAATGCGGTTATGGGTAGATTGAGCTTTTCGGTAAAAGTTCAAGAGCAAACGCAGCTCCTTTTAGGATTGCCATTGGCAGGATCAGACACTAAAGTAAAATTAGGTTTGACAGACAAGGGATACACTTATAGTCAGGACACATGACAGAGTATTTTACTGTTTTTTAAAATATTGTTTTGCTTTGTTTGGTTTTCAAAACCTATTAAGGTAATTTTGAAACAACCAAAAACAGAACATTATGGCAATAGTAAAAGTAAAGAAGGTTCACGACCCAGCGGATCTAATTAGTGCAGGGAAAATATTAAAAGAGCACATTCGAGCCAATGGATTATCTACCAAGATAGCTGGCAAAGATTATCCCCACGTAACGGCATTTGTATTTGTAGCCACCATGTTTGGTTACGTAACCCACATTAAAAAGCCCGTGGCGATGCATAAACCAGGTGAAATGATGCGTATAGTAATCAATGACGCAACTTTTCAGGGGCAAAACGGCCCCTATGCAAAAGAGGTAGTTTCTTATTGTGGTTTAATGGCAGATGATGAGGGGTACTCAGTGGCTACCACGAATGAGAATGGGACTAAAAAGCCCATCAAGCGTGAGATCATAAAACCTTTTTATTCTTACGAGTGCGAATGTACTGTTATCAATGGAAAGGATAAAGACAAGGTGATAGGTTTTGGTTATGGCATATGCTCGAATCTTGAGCTAAGTAAAAGCAAGTGGGATGAATATGCCATACTTTCCATGTCTCAAACTAGATGCCAAGGAAAGGGATTAAAAAATCAGTTAGGATTCTTAATGAGCATGAACGGGTTGGAGGGTACAGCAGCGGAGGAAGTCACAGAAGACCACCAGCATCAAGACATGAAAACCGCACAAAAGGCAAAGGGGAAAACTCCTGAAAAAGCTGACTTAACAGAGGAGAATCTAAAGTCTGTTCTTACAAACATCAAATTAGGCAAAGTACCAAGCTTAGAAGCCGTGGAAGCAGCCATGAACGTAAGCCCTGATCAAAGAACGCAAATAGAGGCCGCTTTCAAGGAGATGGAGCCGATTTATGTCGCGCCAGTAGAGGAGAAAAAAGCACCCGAATCTGAAGACCTGAAATAATGGATCAGGTTATGAAAATAAGTCAATCTATGTTTAAGGCATGGATTGAGTATTTAGATGGGAAAATGTGTGGTAGCGTGTTTGAAGCTAAATATATAACTAAGAAATGGTACAACGGGTGGAGCGATTCTCACGACATGGCATTAGGTCGGTATTTTGAATACAAGCTAACGGGGGCCATACCTACGGGCTATGATAAATACCCACTGCCAGGCGTAACGGCAAAGGTTAGGGCCATTATGAAAGTCAATAAAAACTACATAATAAAGCCTTCTGACATTACACCGGATTACAAGTTGGCGGATGACAATGCACAGAGAGTGAAAAGCATGCTCCGATCATCTGGAATTACGACTCAAAGAGCGCAAGCATACAGGGAAAATCGGAATCTAGACGGCCATATAGATATTGAGGCAGAATCTAAGGATTTAGGAGAAATCAACATAGATGTTAAGTACAGCGGATTGATTGACGACTATTACAAGGTATTTGGGTGGAGATGGACGCAAAAGCAGATGGATTATAATAAAATTCAATCCAGACATTACACGCTGTTGAATGGCAAGCCAACTTACTTTTTAGCAGTTTCGAATAAAAACAACACCGATATTGCATTTATGGAAGCCAGATCAACATCTGATCAATTGTCCCAACATGAGGAGACGGCTAATAACTATCTCGACCAGGTCAATTTTGCAAAAAACAACACTGGATTTACCAATTTCCCAACGCTAAGAAAATGCGTAAAATGCCCTTTAAAAAGCAGTTGCAAGGATGCTGTAAGTACCCTTGTACCAGAAATAATTTTAATAACGGATAACAATTAAAGAGATGAATTCAGACAACCAAGAAATACAGGAAGTAGAATATGAAGAAGTGGAGGTTCTAAACCCTCTTGATTTCGGATTGACCGTTGATCAAGCAAAAGAGATGGATTTGCAAAAGTCTTTCCAGCCAAAAATAGACGAGAGGGAGGTATTAGCCATTGAATATAAGAGGGTTATTTCTTTAGACATTTCAAAGGACACCTGCGAAGAGGCTAAGGCACTTAGAAATCAGTTAGTGAAGGTGAGAACGGGTATCTCTAAGATTCATAAATCACAAAAAGACTTCTTTTGGAGTGCTGGAAAGTTAGTGGATGCTTGGAAAAATAAAGAGACTGAGCCGGTTACCCAAATGGAGGATAAATTGAAGGAAATAGAGAACCATTTCCAAGAGATTGAGGATCTAAGGGTGGAGGCTGTTTACAACGAACGCCAACAGATACTTGTAGAGTACAAAGCGGCACACATTCCACACGATTTAGGCATGATTGACGCGAACGTATGGGAGGCTATGAAAAAGGGCGCAAAACTCCTTTATGAGGCTAATATAAAAGAAGAAGAAGAGGCCAAAGAAGCTAGAAGGCTTGAAAAGGAAAAACAAAAAATTCACAATGAGCGTAATAATTTTTTATTACCCTTAGTTGTGTGGATAAAATGTGAGTCGGAAATCAATTGGGATGATTTGTCAGAATTATCTACTGAGGATTATGAGAAGAGACTAAGTGATGCAAGATCCAAAAAAAAGGAGTCAGAAGCAGAAGTAGAAAGGCTTAGAGCTAAGGAACAAGAAAAACAAGAAGAGGAAGACCGAAGAATAAAGGTAATCGAGGATAAAGCCGAAGAAAAGAGAGCCACTGATCAAAAGAAAATTGACGATTTATCCGACAAGCTAGCCAAAGAAAAGGCCGACAAGGAGCAAAAAGAAAGAGAGGAAACGGAAGCCGAGGAAAAGAGGTTGTCCATGGGTGACGCTGACAAGAAAAGGGAGTTGATTGAAGATTTAAGAAAGATCACCACAAAATTCTCTTTTAAATCAAAAAGGAATAACAAATTATATGATGGGGTGATAGCCTTTATTCATATGGCTATAAAATTGATTGGGTAATGAGCAACTACGAAAAGTTAAGGAAGGAAATAAAGAGCAAGTTTTCTAGTGTCGCAAAATTTGCAGACGAAACGGGTGAGGATAGATACGAATTACAGAAGCTTTTTTCAAGGGGAGGGAAATTGAAAACCCTCCATCCGGAAAAGGAAAAGGAATTTGATAGGCTTTTGGAGGTGTGCACATCTCATGGTCAAAATGAAAAAGGCATGCTATCAGATGATCTTAGAGCCAAGATAATAGCCGCAATAAAAAGCGTTCGAGTAAGGAAAACGATATACAATAAGACCACCGACGAGGAGATATCCACCACGGATGAGGACATAACTATCTCTGAGTTTTGCAAGGAGTATGAGCAATTTCCAAAGCAGCAGATAGCTATGATATTACGTGGAGAATTGCCAAAAAACAGAACAGGGGTAGTTAACCAATTGATTAAGCTTTTCGGCATTGAGTAATTCCTTGCTAAGGAAGTTCACTATAAATAGCAGTGACTTTCTGATTCTTCTTGCTGAAAAAAAGCGAAGAGGAAAAGGAAACGCAACATTTAAAGCGGAGGCGGACATAATGGAGGTTTTTTTTATGTCTATGGAAAGGATGTATATCGAAGCTCAGAAGGCCAATCATAGCGCATTATACGACAGAATGATGTCTAAGCTATTAGAAAAGGAGCTTGAATTGAGCATAAGGGCTGCAATATCAAAGACCGACAAGGATTTGAAGAATTTCATTAAACATTCTCCTTTCAAAATACCTGAACTACAGATAGGAAAGCCTGTCGAGTTCAAAGAAAAGAAGCCGCTCGATGATCAAACTTTCCAGATAGCAAAAGCAAAGCTCAAAGAAGGGGCTAAACTTTTTAAAGTGACCAATAATTACATAGTCACTGAGAACCAATTAAATGAATTAATCAAGTGTATACCAGATAGTAATGATTAGGATTTCAGAAAAGGACAATATGGATTTGATGGCTAGGTATCCAGACAATCATTTTGATTTGGCTATAGTGGATCCTCCTTATGGATTGGGTAAAAAATTAACTACAGGCGGAGGTAGTCATTTAAAATTTAAAAATCACAAAGAAATTGAAAATTGGGATGTGGTACCGTCACAAAAATATTTTGATGAGCTTTTTAGGATATCCAAAAATCAATTGATTTGGGGAGGTAATTATTTTAATCTTCCACCTACTAGAGGTTTTGCAATTTGGAATAAAATGCAATCGGTACCAAACTTTTCAGCCTGTGAATTTTGTTGGTCATCGATTGATACAGTTTCAAAATTATATTCATATCGGCAAGCTGGATTTATTGGAGAAAAAAAAATCCATCCCGTCCAAAAACCAGTAAAGCTTTATGAATGGCTCTTGGACAACTACGCCAAAGAAGGGGACAAGATACTTGACACGCATTTAGGATCCGGAAGTATAGCCATAGCATGCCACAATAGGGGCTTTGACCTCATAGCATGCGAGCTGGATACGGAATATTACCAAGCAGCTATGAAACGACTTGAACAACATCAAAGAGTATTACAAATAGATTATTCTAAATGAGACAGACAAGAAAGAGAAGCATAATTGAAAGCGCGACCAATACGGTATTGGGATTGTTGACCAGTTTCGGCATTCAATTGATTCTATATCCTATTCTAAATATTTCAGTTTCGATTGGACAAAATTTAATTATCACCATTGTCTTTTTCATAGTCTCAATTTTAAGAGGATATGTTATAAGGCGTTTTTTTAATAGACTATGAATGGGATTAAAGAAGCTCACAAACGAGTTAGAATTCTGTTTATTAAAAAAGAGCTGGAGAAAGAGGTGAGGCCAGTATTTATTCACGAACAAACTAATAATATATGACCGAAAATGTACCCTCTGAGTTTTCAAGCAACTTATTAGGCATGGATCACGACACCTTAATGAAGGAATTTAAGGAAGGGAAAGCAGTTGGTGAAACAGCACGAATAGAACCTTTGAAGCATCAATTTACATGGAAAAGAGGGTTTGTGAATTGTTGGACGGGATTACCGAATTTCGGAAAATCTACATTAGTAACCTTTTTAATGGCTAATAAATCGGCATGGGACACGGAGTGGAAGTGGGCCATTTGGAGCCCTGAAATGATATCCAGTACTAAGATTAACGGAACTGTCCAAGTATCAGCAGGAGATATACAAGATGAGCTTATTCACATGTACATTGGCAAGCACCCGTATAAGCATTTTGAAGCCATGTACGGCATACCTCAGATGACAGAGGAGGAATACCAAAAAGGGAGGGAATGGGTAGAGGATCATTTTTATATTTTCCACCCAAAGGACAAAAACTATAAGACGCTCATTGATAATTTCATGTGGATATTTGAAACTATTGGAGTTAGCGGATGGTTGATTGACCCGTTTAAGAATGTCAGATATGAGTCATTTGGAACCACGGACATTGTATTAAGCCAGATATTTGATGAGTTCAAGGATTGCGCTGTAATGACAGATAGCAGCGTTAACATAGTTGCACATCCTAAATCGAATAACGAGCCGAAAAAGAAGGTTAAATTACCTTCTGGAGAAACGGCGGACGGGGCGTTTAAAGTGGTCACTCAATACAATTTATTAGGAGGTTCTGCATGGGATAGCGGAATGGATGGTATATTTTCAATTCACCGGCCATTCGCTCATATAGATTCTAATGATCCTACAGCATGGTTATATCATTTGAAGCAGCGTAAAAAGCACTTAGTAGGTAATACGGGTGTTTTTAAAGGCATGGAATTTGACCAAATGACTAACAGGTATTATTTTGATGCGAGATGTCCAATTGACGGGGAATTTAAGCAGGCCATAGTAAGGGATGAGTTTGGAGTTCCGTTGGAAGTCCAGCCAACACCACAAATAATGGGGTCGGATGGTGAGCCTGAATTTGTGGACGGAGAAAACAGTCAATCAGCGATCAGTTTTACAGAAGAGAAAATAGATGAGCCGGCTTTCTAATCTAAAAAAAGAGGAGCAACTAAGGCAGGGTCGAGGATCTGAATTGGTTGCAGGGGGCGTTTGGTATTATAAAAATGACAAGGGAGATTTCGAAGTAGTAGTATCTGACATAGATTTCTTGGATAAAGGGTATAGGAAATTCTGCAAAGAAGCTAGTTCAGAGGGTAGAATGTACTTGAATAGAGAAAATCCAGGGTATTCATTAATGACTCACTGGCATACAGAAGACAAAGAAAGAATGGATTATTACAGAAATAAGAAATGAGAATATTATGACAATGCTTGATTTATTCAGCGGTATAGGAGGGTTTGCAAAAGGCATATACGATGCTGGGTATAAGATTGACCATCATTATTTTTCAGAAATAGATAAGCATCCAATAGCAAATTATAAGTACAATTTTAAAGAAGCAAAAAATGTCGGATCAGTTACAGATGTTCATGAACTCGAACACAGACCAAACATTATCACTTTCGGATCGCCTTGTCAAGATTTTAGCGTGGCTGGTAAGCGGTCCGGAATGGCAGGAGAAAGAAGTTCTCTTATCTCAGAAGCAATTAGGATCATTGGCGAACAAAAACCAGACGTTTTTATCTGGGAAAATGTTAAAGGAGCATACTCCTCAAATGATGGCTCAGACTTTTGGGGCATTATCCAAGCCTTTACCAACATTGGGGGTTATCGACTTGAATGGCAATTGCTTAATACATCATGGTTTTTACCCCAAAATAGAGAGCGGATATACCTTATCGGACATCTTGCAGGAGTCAGTGAGCCAGGAGTATTTCCTCTCTTCAAAACAAATGGAAAGGATAATAAAAGAAACGGCAATCAAATAGGTGTAATAAATGATAACGGTAATTTAAAACAAACCGAATTATCAACTTGTTTAGATGCAAATTATCACAAAGGAATGGACAATCATGGACAAAGGAATATGGTTCAGATTGCTCACATATCAAGAACGGATGAAGCCAAGGCAATTAGAAAAGAGTCTATTAAAAAAGGAAAGGATTACAGCCCTTTTCAAGAAAAAAAAATTGAATTCAAAGAGGCTGATATAATGAATACTATTACTTGTGCAACTCAAAAAGACAATTTAATCAAAGTAAACTCAGGAGTAAACAAAGGATATGAGATAGCAGAGGATGGTGATTGTATTGACTTCCAAAACTCTAAATCTAAAACAAGAAAAGGAAGAGTCTCTAAAGGAAAAACAAATACGCTCAATACATCTTGTTCTCAGGGTATTTTAACAGAAATGAAAAATGCCAACTGCCTAACCCCTGACGCTTATCTAACCAAAGGCGAAAGAAAAAGGGATGAGGATGGAAAAGCGGTTCTAACATCAATGCACGAAAGAAGGATCAGAAGGTTAACCCCAACTGAGTGCGAAAGATTACAGGGCTTTCCTGATGGATGGACTAAGTATGGAATATACGACGGAGAGCTAAAAGAAATCAGCAAAACCCAACGATACAGTATGTGTGGTAATGCGGTGACAAAGAACGTTGTTCAAGCAGTAATTGAGCGATTAAATGTAAAAGGATGGGAAACCAAGAAATAAAAAATCAGGGACATAAGACTTGAATGTAATCGAAAATGGAACAACCAAAACACATAGAGTACTTACAGCAGACAATAAAGCAAACCAGAGCTTTATTGAAGCTGCAGGAGCGTCATTTAACAGAGATGACCGACTGTGCACAAAAAAGCCTATTCGACGCTAACGAGGGAAAGAAAGAGGCTTCTATCAATTTGCAAGCGGCAAGGGTAATAGAGCACTTAAGCCAGCACAGAATAAAAGAGAAATTATCTGATAAGGACTTGAAAAAGTCAGATAGTAGAATTCAATCTGTAGCGGATAGACTTAAGGAGTCTTCGTTTGAGGAGGCAATAAAAATGATAGACACGAAACTCTTTGATTGGAGGGGTAAGGATCAAATTGAGTACTTCACAATTGAGACCATGTTTAGGAAGTCAAAATACTTCAAGTATGTAGATGACATACCAAGGATAGTAGCGAAAATGAAGGCTGAAAATTGGACAGAAAAGTCATCAGCGCAAGGGGTACAAAGCTGGACAGATGTATAATGATTGATAACGCTAAGGCTAAACAGCGTGATTTTTAACGACTTAACTGATGAATGAAATGGATAACGCAAAAGAATACTTAGAAGAAAAAGGAATACATCCAACCGAGCCTATTTATTGGGACTTAGGAAAAACGACAATCGAGCTTCATGACTTACTTGAAGATTACCACCAATCTAAGTTAAAAACTCATGTTGTTTTAGCTGATGTTAGCGACCGCAGGGAACTGTTAATTGCTTTTATCGAGTGGGCTACAGAAAATAATACAACTCATTGGCTAGATACTAACCCTGAAATAGTGGATGGATTTTTAAAAAGCAATTCATAGTCGCTAACACGGAGCTAAAACCCGTTTTTATGGGTTTTCAGCGGATGTTATCAATTTTAACAAACGACCTAAATAATGAAAAACATGTTAAGTAAGAAAAATAGACATATCGAATTATGGCAGAAAAGAATAAGGGATATTGAATCTGGCAAAAAAGTAATGAATACAGCTCATTTACCAGCGCCTTATTTTGGTGAAAAAATGACAAAAGAAAGACAATTATCATTTTGCAGGAGAATGATCAATGAACTAAATAAAAAATAGTCATGAAATTCAATCTTAATAATCCAGTGGACAAAGAGAAGTTCAAGATCAGGTGTAATAAGCTGTTTGAGGATGGTGAATATGTTGAACTAAGGAAGATCAACCAAAATAGAAGCATTCCGCAAAACTCATATCTTCATTTGCTTCTGGGTTTATTTGCCCTGGAATATGGCGACACAATTGAATATGTAAAAGAGGAGATATTCAAAAAGCAGGTCAATAAGGAAATATTCAGAGGAGAATTTCCGAACCGAAAAACAGGTGAAATCAGAATAGGGTGGAGGAGTACAGTGGCACTAGACACAGGCGAAATGACGCTAGCCATTGATAGATTTAGGGATTGGTCAGTAAAAGAGGCTGGAATATATCTACCTACAGCAAATGAAAGAGATTTTTTAAAAGAGGCTGAAATCCAAATGGAACGAGCAAAACAGTATATTTAAATCATAAATTATGAGTAGATCAATAAGTAAAATTAAAATGACAGAAAAGGCTGTAGTAATTAAATACCTGCAGCATCATACAACAGGTGAAGGAGATGTGAGGAACACGACCCGGACGATTAAATCAGATGTGAAACCACATATTCAATTTTTTGAAGTATTCCAGAAATTGAAGCAATACGCGATAGGGTATATGGAGTTGACCCCGTTTAAGAGCAATATTGATGAGTCAATTTTAGCTAGACATACAGTCAAGTCGGTATCAATCATTGAAGATACCGACACAATCAAGATTGTAATCACAATTAGTAAAACCTTGGTAAATGGGAAAGTATTTACTATTCCAAGTCCTTTGATTGATTTGGAAGAAGATGATTTTTCAGAAATTGAAGAGTTGAAAACGTGCTTTGATGATTTGATTGGTGAGGCTGAATCTTATCTGGATGGAAAGAATGGCGAAGATCAGATGGAAATCAAATTTGATGCTGAAGAAGCAGCTTAAGAAATAACCAAGTTGCTAATATTGAATATTAAGTAGGTACAAGGCAACACCTACACTTTAGGAGGGGGTAACACGACCCCTCCATTTAACTTTTAAACCAAAAAACAATGAAAATTAAAATAGAAATTGATATCCAAGAATTAATAGAGGATTGTTACGAAGAAATAAACGAAGGTAGGTTTGACTTAAAAGATGCAGTTTTAGGCGATTTAAAAAGAGGTGTGATAAACGAAATAAACACCAAATTGAATAAAACGGTGAAAGAAAACATATCGTTAGAAGTTGGTAAGCGAGTTGATATCCTAGCACAGGATATAATCAGGGATCAAATGGAGCTTTGTTTAATCGCTATGGACAAATCAAATAGTATTCCGGATTTTATATCTCTAAACAATAAAACCACATCTTTTGAGGAGATTTTCAAAAAATATCTGGATGAAAGACACTATTTAATAGGGGTCGAGAAGCTCATAAAGGAAGTAGCAAGTTCCTTTTCGGAAGAATTGAAAGAAAGATATGACATTTCATTTGCAACTATGGTCGTTAAAAACCTAGCTGAGAACGGATTGTTAAAAGACGATTTAAAAAACCTCATAAACTAAAAAGAAATGGAACAACCAAAAAACGAGATACGAGGAGTAATACACGGAAATACCCCTAGCAAGTCCAATTGCTACCGAATTATAAAACTAGGGAATGGTTCTTTGGCAAAAACTAGCGCATTAAAGGCTTACGAGGAAAACTTTTACATGCAAGTAGGAGCATGCAGAGGGGACATGGTTAGCGGATTCTTTGAGTTTGAAATTGATGTGTATTATCCATCGAATAGGTCTGACTTAGACAACAGCTTAAAGGTAGTGCTAGATTGCTTGCAAAAGGCTAAGGTGATAAAAAATGACAACAGGTGTACTCACATCATCGCACGTAAGTTCATTGACAAAGCAAGCCCTAGAATTGAGTTTAAGATAAAATTAGCGTTAGACTAATGGTATTCAGGCCACGACCAAAACCAATCAAAGAAGAGAAGAAGAAAAGCCCCGGGCAATGGGTAAACGGGTGCTTTGTTTCTTCCTTTGAAATAAAGCTTAGTGAAAAGCCAAAGAAAAAGAAGGGCCCAAAGAAATACAGAACCTCGGAAGGTGAATTAGTATCAGATGGCGTAATCCAGAAGAGGAAAAGCAAAGCCTACGAAGAGAGCCCAAAGCCTAATGATGTAATGTGTCAATGTTGCGGAAATGAAAGAGCTGTAGACCACGACCACACGATATCAGAAAGGAGGTGCAAAATACTCCAGATAAGCGATTTAATTTATACGGAGGCTAATTGGTCATTGAGCTGTAGAACGTGTCATGCGTTCGAATGGGAGAGCTACAAGAGCGGCTTATTCCAGCACCATAATAATGTAGTGGAAAGGATGCTCTTTATGAAGATTCACGACATAGAAGGTTTTCGGAAAAGGATGAATTACATCACCGATAAGGAATTAATAAAAAAATTATTATGAGCAATAAGAAATTCAGATACCCAGGAGAGCCGACCAAGATAATAGAGTTGTTCAAGTTTGAAAAGGTAAAGCAAGACCCAGAGGTGGACGAGGTATTTGATAGCTACGAGTTAAAGTTAGTGGGCCACAACAAGCATTTGATGACAATTGAGTTATCCGTATGCCATCCGAAAGAAGAAGAAGATGACTACAGCATATTTGAGCTTGTAAAAGGATCTTCAACAATAAGGCTAGACATTAAATCACATGTAGACCTACAATTATTATTAAATAGACTTAGTATTTGGTTTTAAAAACAAAATCATGTACGTTATGTTTCATAATCAATAAAGCAACCAACAATATGAAAAATTCATTTCTCTACATACAAGTTAAAACTAAATCGGATGTGTTTAGAATATGGGAATCAACAGGTAAAAGGTTTTATAATAATGGATTTCTCCGCGCAGATGGGCCTTTAATAAGCGCTAAAAAATATTGCACAAGCTTGATTAAATAATCGACGAAATGAGAAATTACGATAAATATATAGTAGCATTTTCAGGGGGCAAAGACTCAACCGCATGTTTTTTGCATCTATTAGATTTAGGTATTGATAAGGATAAAATTGAATTGTGGCACCATCTTATTGATGGAAAGGATGAAACTTTCATGGACTGGGAGGTCACAGAAGACTACTGTAGAAAGTTTGCTGAATCCTTTGGCGTGAAAATTTACTTTTCTTGGAAAGATGGTGGATTCAAGCGTGAAATGCTTAGGGAAAATTCTTTAACAGCTCCCACAGTATTTGAAACTCCAAACCAAGGATTGATCGAGGTTGGAGGGACTAGGGGTAAAGAATCCACCAGACGCAAATTCCCACAGATTAGCCCAGATCTATCCGTCAGATGGTGCAGCGCATATCTAAAGATTGCAAGATGCTGATGATGATT